>Ga0335077_10000530_pt1 | contig 42787 bp, 33 predicted proteins | sample Lox_Sample_31_FD_207151 | JGI IMG/M metagenome (GOLD analysis project Ga0335077, IMG submission 207151) | Soil microbial communities from Loxahatchee National Wildlife Refuge, Florida, United States - Lox_Sample_3.1 | ecosystem: Environmental > Terrestrial > Soil > Wetlands | place: USA... | reverse complement strand
GGAAACGGTGCGTGATCGGGAACGGCGTCGTGGTTGATCCGGCCGCCCTTATCGAAGAGGCCGGACATTTGGAGAAACGGGGGATTCCGGTCCGCGGCCGCTTGCACGTGAGCAGCAACGCGCACCTTATCATGCCCTACCATAAGGCGATTGACAAGGAGAGCGAAAGACTCAAAGGGGCCCGCCGGATCGGCACCACCGGCCGCGGAATAGGGCCGGCCTACGTCGACAAAATGGCCCGCATCGGTATCCGCGCCGGCGATCTGTTGGAGCCGGATCTTTTCAGGGAAAAACTGACCGCAAATTTGATCGAAATGAATTTTCTGCTGGAGCAGACCTATAAGGTGGAACGGTTTGATTTGGAGAAGGTCTACCGGGAATACATGGGATACGCCGATGAAATTCGGGAGTACATTGTCGATACAATCTGGCTATTAAATCAATGGATCGATGAAGGTAAACGGGTTTTGTTCGAAGGCGCCCAGGGAACCCATCTCGACGTGGACCACGGCACGTATCCTTTCGTAACCTCTTCCAGCGCCACGGCCGGCGGGGCATGCACGGGAACGGGGGTGGGTCCGACGCGCATCGCGGCGGTGGTCGGCGTTGTGAAAGCGTACACGACTCGGGTTGGGAGCGGCCCTTTTCCAACCGAGCTCAAGAATGATACGGGCGTTCAGCTTCAGGAACGAGGTCATGAATTTGGGGCGACGACCGGTCGGGCCCGCCGTTGCGGGTGGTTTGATGCGGTTCTGGTCCGGCACGCGGTACGGGTCAATGGACTGACCGGCGTTGCGGTTACCAAACTGGATGTGCTGGATGCGTGCAAAGAGATCAACATCTGTGTGGGTTACCGGTACCGTGGAATAACCTATCATGACATGCCCAGCAGTTTGACGATTCAGGAGTCCTGCGAGCCGATCTATGAGACGATGCCAGCCTGGCAATGTTCGACAACGGGCATTCAGCGCTACGAGCCATTGCCGGTCCGGGCCAAGAACTATTTATCGCGATTGGAAGAATTGATCGGATGCCGAATTTTCCTGATCTCGACCGGAACAAAAAGAGAAGAGGCCATTCTGTTGGATGATCCGTACTCCCTTCAGGGCCAATTTCGTTGACAAGATTTCCACGCGTCTGTTAGTATTCCTTTTTTGTTGATGCGATTAGAGCCGCTAGCTCAGTTGGTAGAGCACCGCCCTTTTAAGGCGGGTGTCCCGGGTTCGAATCCCGGGCGGCTCACCATAACAACCGGGGGGCCGTGCGAAAGAGGTTAGGAAGTGTCGTCCGGTGCCCCAGGCCCCTCGCTTGGACCGGCCAGGCCGGATCCTCGCTTAACGGGTGACTCGTAGTATTTAGAAACCCAATCTAATTTTGTGTCCCCATCGTCTAGCCCGGCCTAGGACATCGCCCTTTCACGGCGGTAACAGGGGTTCGAATCCCCTTGGGGACACCACCTTCCTATTTCCGTCGACGGGACTTACGGCCGTTGGACCACTTTCACCGTGATCGCATGCAGGCCGGTGATCCCGTGGGGAATCCCCGAATCGGCGAACGCAATGCCTCGGATGACCTGCTTTATCCCCTTCAGCTCCTGAGAAGTTCCGGGGGCGTCTGTAATAGACATGATCTCGATCCGGGCGTCGTCGGACCAGTCCCGGTATTGCCAATGGCCCAGGTCATCTTCATCGGTCGCTTCGATACGCAATCAGGCCGGCTTGCATTTCGGGCGATGGTCGGTTATAGTGCTGACGATTTAAAGCATGGCGAACGACGGGTGGAGAATAGTCGGATTAAGAAAGGATAAGGCATGAAGAAGGATGCGTTTTACTACGGAACGGTTATCGCCTTCGCTGCTTTTTTTCTCATGATCGTTGTCTTCATCTATGAAGCATGGGAAACCAGCCGCTTGGATTCCAAGTCTCAGAACGTGCAAGTCGCGCAGACAAGTGAAGAACAAATCGTCCCGCGGGATTTCAGCCGTTTTAAAACGCTCGCCGATGAGGATGGGTCCGTCATGGTTTTAATTCCGGATGGACCATTCCAAATGGGCAGCAAAGCTTCAACCGGGGATCTGGACGAAATGCCGCAGCATGCCGTTTACCTGCCGGCCTTTTACATCGATCTGAAAGAGATTACCCAAGCTCAATTCTCCAAATTCTCGGAGGACACCCATTACCCCAAGCCCGTGGTTCCCGTCTTTCAGGACGATTTGTCCTTAATCACCAAGCCCGAGCTGCCCGTGGTGGGCATATCATGGAATGCCGCAAAAGATTACTGTCAATGGGCAGGGAAACGGTTGCCGACCGAGGCCGAGTGGGAGAAGGCGGCGGGGGGAGATGAAAGTTTCCAATGGCCGTGGGGAAATGATATCGTCGAGAAGGCGGCCAATTTAACGGGGGAAGAGGACGGCTATAAATTCCTCGCCCCCCCGGGACGGTTTGAAGCGGGACGGAGCCCCTATGGCTTATACGATATGGCGGGCAATGCCGCAGAGTGGGTGGCCGATTGGTATGATGCGGACTATTATAAAACCGCCCCTTTCAAAACTCCAAAAGGACCGGAGACGGGAAAATTCAGGGTGTATCGCGGGGGTTCCTGGAATGATTCTTCGGGCAATGCGAGAGTCGCGAAGCGGTTCATGGCGGCCCCGCACCAGACCAGTGCGGTGATTGGATTTCGTTGCGCCAAAGATGTCATTCCCGGAAGGCCGTAAAATCCAGGACGACCGACACCGCCCCGCCCGGCATTATGATGAGCGGAAAATATACTAGAGAAGACCGAAGTAGTAAAGGATCAGGAAAACGGCCAAGATAAGGTTGGCCACCATCCCCAGCAAGACAATAAAGTCAAACGTGGGTGTGTTTCTTTTTTTCTGTTCCGATGTATCCACGGCGCGATTCCAAAGGACCCATTGAAATTAGTGAACCCATTTTATCAAGGATCTGCTAAAAGTCAAGCGATTTCTGAGGCTCATGCTATCCGCAAATCTGAAGCAAATGAACGGACAGGGGCTCCCGGCTTAGGCTTGACACGACGGCCGGAAAACTTTTATAATTAAAAATCTCAAGGTAGGGTCAGCGCGATACGCGATCAGGGAGAAAGTTCAGATGGTCCATTTCTTTTTTTACGCCCTTTCTGTTTCCCTGTACTCGGCCGCCGTTTTCATGGCCGGGATGTATATGGGTGAAAAACTGGAACGCGCGTGGAGAAGCCGTCGGGGGGCTTAAACAGCCCCGGCGGAGTGATTCCTTTGGGTCCGTTCTTCCGCACGTCGTCGGGCTAGAAAAACGACGTTCGGATATTAGAAAAAAGTCCTCTGTCAATGCGGCGTCTATTTTCATTGATATCCATCGGAGTCTACACGGCCGCTGTTTTCATGGCGGGCATGCTGGTGGGACAGTTGTATGCGCTTTACGTGTTGGTGTACACGGGGGCCGTTTTTATGATCGGCATGTACATCGGGGAAAGACTGGAGCAGAGATATTCCGCGCAGGCGACATCGGCTTCCGCGAGAGGATCCGAATCCGACCCGGCGGAGGTCAGCGAGTCGAATGAACTGACCTTAAAACGGTGAGACCGGTTTCGGGGTGCCGGATGGCCGGAATCGTGAATTGCGGTTTTAAATCGGCCGTTACAATCGAACGGGGGGCGTTGGGGGAGGGAGCGGAGTGAAGCATTTCTTCTATGCCGTCTATGTCCTGTTTTACACGGGTGCCGTGTTTATGGCCGGAATCTTTGTCGGACAGATGCTGTACCGGTCTAGGGTCAGCCGCCAAAAGCGATCCGAATCCACGGCATGGCCATCGAGTGAGGGTTCAAACGGTGAAGTGGGCATGCCGGATCCCAAGGCCGCCGTAACGGCTCGTCGGCGATGAAAAATTCGAATTGTTAAACTCGCCTCCACCCCCCTTTCTTTGTCATTTCAGGCTCGTGTCGCTTTCCATGTCCCGTTGGGACATGTGTTTTAGATCATCTCCGTTTTTTCCGCCGCTTCAACTCCGAGCAAAAAGGAATCGACCATCCGCCATCCGGGGATGGCCCGATCGCCGATATTTTAACCGCCGCCGAGTTCGAGCTTTATCATGAATAAATACTTCATCGGCCTATACTTGGCCGTGGTCTTCGCGATCCTGGTGATTATCCAGATCGGCATCCGCGAGAAAACGGGACCGCCGGAGCCGGATGTGTCCGGCGCCGATCAGGGCTACACTCCGTTGGCGAAGAAATTGGCCAAGGTGGCGGAAGAATCGCAGAAGGCCGAAGCGGAAGTGAAACAGGCCAAGATCGATCCGGATCTGGAGTCGATGGTCTTCATTCCGGCGGGCGAATTTTTCATGGGAAGCAACGAAGGATCCAATGACGCAAAGCCTGTTAGGAGGGTTTTTTTAGACGGGTATTCGATCGACAAGTTCGAAGTCACATTTGCGCAGTTTTACCAATTCATCGGACTCACCGGGCACCGGAAACCCCGGCTGGCCGGGTATCTTTCGGCCAGCGTGACGGAAGACATACCGCTTTTTATCAAGGCGTCGAACCCGGTCGTCGGAGTGTCCTGGGATGACGCCGTAGAGTATTGTCAATGGAAAGGGAAGCGCCTTCCGACCGAGGCGGAATGGGAGAAGGCCGCCAAAGGAACGGACCAGCGAAAATGGCCTTGGGGAAATGAAGAAAGGTCGGAATTCGCCAACCTCTTGGGCGATGATGGCGCGCCATACACGGCTCCGGTGAATCAATTCAAAATGGACGTCAGCCCGTACGGGGTTTATGATCTGGCGGGCAACGCGATGGAATGGGTGGCGGATTGGTATAACCAGGATTCCTATCGCATCTTGCCGGTGAATAATCCCGCCGGAGTTCCCGAAGGGGAAAGTCGGATCATTCGCGGAGCGTCGTGGAACGATTCGATCAAACGGGCACAGACCTGGGTCCGTTTCAAGATGTACCCTGAATATCGCGACGTGACGATCGGGTTCCGGTGCGCGAAGTCGGGTTCTCAGCGATAGAGAACATGGAACCGGTTCGGTTTTTGTTTCATCCGTTTTCCGTTTGGTTTTTTTTCTTGACAAACTTTTTTTAATTCACTAAAATCGCACCCGTTGTTGAACCCGGAATGCTACTCGAGGGAGATGGACATGGATAAAATCCGTAAAAACGCTGGGCCGATTCTGTACATCATCGTATGTCTTATTTCAATTTGGTTCTTCTATTGGTTCGGAGCGGTGTACCACAATTGAGAAGGGGTTCTGCTTCCCCATTCTTTTTCGAAGAAAGGTGGATGTTATGAAGACGGTAATCGCTTTTTTCGTGATGCTTGTGGTATGGATTGCTTACTACCAGCTTGAGGATTGGTTTTTCATGAAAATTCAAGGGCTTGATTATTTCTTTATTTTCCACTAAGTTTGGCATAATCGGCTTTTGATTTTTCTCTTGACAAAATTGTCTTGTGGTGCTACATAGGGCCAAGAAAAGAACGGGGTTTTAAGCAAGGCCGGGCTTGGTTATAACCAGCATCAAACGATAGCACATCGGGCCGGGCCGGCCGGAGTGAGGTTGTTTAATCGAGAGGGAGATAAGCCATGAAGGCAATGAGGAAGAGAACGCGGGTCTGGTCCCTGATCTCATTGGGGGCCGTGGCGACGATGTTGTTGATGTCTCTTGTCGTGCCGTTTCTTTCAGCCCCTGTGATGGCTGATGACGCGACGCAGGCCGTAACCGACACCGCGCCCAAGGTCGAGATGGCCAAGGATATTTATTACAAGAAAGAGGGACCCGTATCCGGTCCGCCCGCTCCCGAATTGAAAGCCTCCGATTATCCGAGCTACAACCTCCCCTATCCTCTCAGCGAAAACAGAGTCATCATCTGGTCGGTCGCCCAACAGCACCTCTACTTCGGGAGCTTCGTTTTGGCCGTGCCGATCTTCTGCATGATCATCGAGTTGGTCGGTTTGCTGGTCAAGGATCCCGTCATGGCGAAGAAATACGACGACCTGGCTCATCTCATGGTCAAGATCAGTCTGACGGCTTATTCGGTCACCGCCATCCTCGGCGCCTTGCTCATCTTTTGTTTCATTACGCTCTATCCGGATTTCTTTAAGTACCTCTCTTCGCTCTTCAGGCCCGTCATGCATATCTATGCCCTCCTCTTTTTGGCCGAGAGCGGAACCCTTTATCTCTATTATTACGGGTGGGACCGCATGGCCCACGGTTTTGCAAAGTGGGTGCATGCCAGCATGGGCGTGCTCTTGAACGTGTTTGGATCGGTTCTGATGATGTTGGCCAATTCATGGGCGAGCTTCATGATGTCGCCGGCCGGGGTGGATGAGAAGGGGAGATATTTGGGGAATCTCTGGGCGGTCATGCACAATGCCTTATGGAATCCTCTGAACGTTCACCGGATCATCGGGAACATGGTGTTCGGCGGCGGAATCGTTGCGGCCTACGCGGCCTATAAATTTCTCGCGGCCAAGAACCAGGAAGAAAAAGCCTACTACGACTGGATGGGCTACATCGCGATGTTCATGGCGGTTGCATCGTTAATCCCGTTGCCCTTCGCCGGTTACTGGCTGATGCGCGAGGTCTACGGTTTCCGTCAACAGATGGGCATTACGCTGATGGGCGGTCTGCTGGCCTGGTTGTTCATCATCCAGGCGGTTCTGATCGGCGCGCTCTTCTTTTCCACCAACTACTACCTGTTCAACGGCATGGAGCGGATGAGGGGGGCGGAGCGGTACCAAAAATACATCAAGTATGTTCTTTTCCTTACAACCGCCGCCTTCCTGGTCTGGTTGACGCCGCATACCTTGGTCATGCGACCGGCCGAGTTGAAAGCGATCGGCGGGCAGCAGCACCCCGTAATCGGAAACTTCGGCGTTATGTCGGCCAAGAACGGGGCCGTGAACACCATGATCATGACCACGATCATTTCGTTTCTTTTGTATCAACGCAGCAATAAAATCGTTACGGTGAAATGGGAGGCCTGGGGCAACGCCGCATTGATGGCGATGTTTACGGTGGCCCTTGTGAACAACTGGTGGCTGGCGATCTACGGATATTACATCCCGGCCAACGTGCGCGTCGGGCTCTCGGTACCCCAGGTGATCGGAACGTTAACCACCTTGTTTGTGGGGAGCGCAATCAACATTGCGATGATGAGGGGGTCCAAGTTGACCGGTCCGATCGAGTGGGGTAAAATCTCGGTTCGTTCGCAGTACGCCTTGTTTGCGTTGGCGGTCTCCTTTACATGGTTGATGGCCTTGATGGGATACATCCGGTCCTCGGTGCGCTTGTTCTGGCACGTGATGGAAGTCTTTCGGGATAATTCCCCGTGGGCCTTTACCCACACGATCGGGTTTGCTGCGAATATGATGTCGTTGAACGTTCTGGCCTTCTGGTTATTTGTGTTGTTCGTGTTCTGGTTGGGCGAACTGACCTCAAAGCATGCGGTTGCCGAGGCGAAGAAAGAGATTGCAAGACCCGTAATAGCCGGTGGCTCGGAGTAAACGCCCACCTCATTAATAATCTCTGGGGGCCGGCTGCCGGCCCCCAAAACTTACCCACAGGAGATTAAACGTGACAAAAGGGTATTTATCCGTTGTAATCTTGTTAGCTCCGGTCCTTCTTTTCATACTGGCCTACAATTTTCCAAAGTTACGAACTATCCTCGTAGCCATTGGTTTTTACGCGGTCATGACCGGAATTTTTGACACCTATTCGAACTGGCTCCCGCAAACCCGTGGTGAAGTTCCGCCGCCCCCGCCGAAGATGGAGGCCGGAGCAGTGGACGCCATGCCGACGGATAAACTGGCCGATATGGGCGAAGCGGTGATTTTTGGAAAGGTCGGCGGGTTTGCCGAGCGAGGCATCGGGCCGGGGCAATGCCCACTTTGTCATACCTTTAAGAAAGGCGATATCGGGGATCGCGCGCCGAACCTGATCGGGATTGCCGAGCGGGCCGCAGAGCGGATCAAGGATCCCCGATATTTGAAGCCCGATACCGTTCAGACCGAGTCCTTTAAAGGGAGCGGTCGGGCCACGACGGCCGAAGAGTATATCGCCGAGTCTCACGTTTGTCCGTCCTGTTATGTGGTCGCGGGCTTTGGCACAAAGGGCACCAACGACAGAGAGAGCCCGATGCCGGCCATTCACAAGCCCCCGATCAGTTTGACCATCGATCAGCTGATTGCGGTTGATACCTGGCTGTTTTTCAGGGAAGGGAATACCCCGCCTTCTGCAAAAGAAATCCGTGCGGCTTACGAAAAATTCATCCCGGAATCCGATCGGCCCAAAGCAGGCGCTCCGACCACCGCGCAGGCTCCCGCAGCGGCCGGTCCGCCCGTTGCGTTGGCCTCCGATACACCGGAGCAGATCGTGACGAAGATGGGTTGTTTTGCCTGCCATCAGATTCCGGGGATCGCCACCGCGAAGTTCGGTGTGATCGGGCCTCTGTTGATCGAAGGGCACAATGCGGCCAGACGTATTGCCTCTCCGGCATACCAGGCCCAGGTCAAAGCGGGGAAGGCCCATGCAAAAACGCCGAAGGAATACGTGATGGAATCCATCGTCAATCCGAATGCGTTTATTGTTCCCCAGTTTGTCCAAAAGGCCACTCCGACCGTTTCACCGATGATTCAGGACTTTGCCCAGAAGTTTACTTACGGGGCCTTGGAAAAGATGGCCGACTATTTATTGGCACAGAACTGTGAACAAGCTCAAAAGGACGGTTTAAAAGGGCCCCCGCAAGAATCATTCGCCACAGTCTGCGGCGGCGGTGGAGGGAAGTCGGCTTCGGCCAAATGAGTGTCGGCCGATAAGGAAGCTTTTCAATTATTGTCATCCCCGAAATTTTCTGGAGGTGAGTGATGTGGATTCCAGGTATACAACCTATTGAACTGCTCCTAATTATCACGGCCGTGGCGATTGCCTATGTCGGCATCAATTATTTGCTGACTAACATAGGCAAAAGGATCCCGGCTTTCCCGCAGGCCATTCTGCTCTGGCTTGGGGCCTACACGATTTTCAAGTATGTGTTGACCCCGCCGATTCCTTCCGCGCTTCTCTACACCTACATGGGGCTGGTCACCCTGGTTGTCTTCCTGTTCATTTCATCCACGGAGAAGGGATGGACGGAATTTAAGAGGCCGATCCTCAATACCGTCATGGCCGCGACCCCGATTTACAAGGGGGTCAGAACGGTTTCCTTCGTGGCGATTCCTTTGTTGGTGGGCTACGGGACCTACGATTTGATCGTTCCGTCTTTCGACGAACCGGTCGAACTGAGAACCGTGCATCCGGCGCCGCCCGCGGCCGTCACGGTACGCGGCCAAAACTTCACACTGCAAACCGCCCGCAATCCCTTCCGCGTCGATGAAAATGGAAATTATCTGGATGTGGGTAAAGAGGAAAAGTATTTTCATATGAATCCCTTTTCACCGGATGCGAAAGGGTACCTTTTGTATGTGAGGGAAGGCGGGGCCATTTTCTTTCAGAACTGTCACTTCTGCCACGGCGACAACCTGAACGGCCGCGGTATGTTTGCGTTTGCCTTCAACCCGATTCCGGCCAACTTTTCCGACCCGGGAACCATCGCCCAGCTTCAGGAGACCTTCGTCTTCTGGCGAATCTCGAAGGGAGGACCCGGGCTTCCTCGGGAAGGTTTCCCCTGGGCCTCCGCCATGCCTCCGTGGGAGGAACATCTGACCACGGATGAGATCTGGAAAGTGAACATGTTTGAATATTGGCATACGGAATTCTTCCCCAGGACATGGGATTAGAATTAGGGTCCATCATCCGTTTACGTGAAAGGGGCACGAGCGATGAACAAGATTTTATCTGTCTTCGGAAATAAGAAAGCGGTCGCGGTGGGGATCGTCACGGTTGCGCTCATCGCATCCGGAAGCGTGGTCCTGACCTTGGCCCAGACCAAGGATGAAAAGGCCCCCGCCGCTGCCGCGGGCGCGGGTCGTCCGGCCAAGCCATCGCAGCCCGATATCGATGCCGGCAAGCAGATCTATTTTAAGAAGTGTGTTTGGTGCCACGGCCCCGAAGGCGCGGGAGACGGGCCGTCGGCCGATCGCCTCTGGCCGAGGCCCAGAAATTTCAACGCGGGAACATTCAAGATTCGGACCACGGCGAGCGGCGAGCTTCCGACCGAGAACGATCTCTTCTTGACCGTGACCCACGGATTGCCGGGCTCCGCCATGCCGTCCTGGGATGGGATTCTGACCGACCAGCAGCGCCACCAGGTGATCGCGTTCGTCATGACCAATCTTGTGAAAGACCGGAACTTTCAGGATACCGAGAATGAAGACTTCCATGTGATCGACTTCGGCAAACAGATCCCCACCTCCGACGAAAGCATCAAAAGAGGGAAGGATGTTTTCATGAACAAGGGGAAGTGCGTGGAGTGCCACGGCAATGACGAGCGCGGCGACGGGAACAAAACCCAGAAGGATGAGTGGGGCTTCCCCATCTTTCCGGCCGATCTGCACAAATGCTGGAACTTCCGCGGGAACCGTGAAGATCCCTATAATCCAAGGAACATCTTCCGGGAAGTCTCGACCGGCCTGAACGGCACCCCGATGCCCTCGTTCGCCGATGCCCTGACTCCGGAACAGCGTTGGGACGTGGCCAATTTTGTGATTTCCCTCTGCCCGAAGCAAAAGATCGATCCGCTGACGGCCCATCCGGCCCTGTCGTTTGTGGTCAAATCGCTCTTTGTCAAAGGTGATATACCGAGCAACCCGAATGATCCGACCTGGCAGAAAATCGATCCGCAGTATATCGGTCTGGCCGGGCAGATCACCCACAAACCCCGCAACTTCGTCCGTCTGGTGGACGATGTTTGGGTGAAGTCCATCTTCAACGGCAAAGAAATCGGCTGGGAGTTTGAATGGGACGATCGGATCAAGAGCGTGGCCACTCCGGAAACGTTGGCGCAAGCGGCCAGTTTCCAGGAAACGCCGCCGGCCGGGGAGCCGATCGCATTGAGGCAATACCCGATGTTCAACGATGCGGTTGCCATCCAGTTTCCCGCCAAGTGGCAGACGTTGGCCCCGCCGGAGAAGCCGCGGTTCATATTCGGGGATACCAAGAACGCGGTCGATGTCTGGAAATGGGAGGCCGACGGAACGACGACCGAATATACCGGTCACGGGTCGATCGGCGGCGACCTGAAGCTGGATGCCCGTCCCACGCACAACGTGAAAACGGTTTATGCCGAGTATAAAGACGGCCGCTGGTACGTCATTATGACACGCGCGATGACCACGAGCGACAAGGAAAACGACGTGCAATTTGAAATGGGGAAATATATTCCGACCGTGTTCTTCGTCTGGGACGGCAACAACGGCGACCATGGTTTGAAGACGTCGATCTCGACCTGGTACTACACCATCCTTCAGCCGCCGACTCCGATGCAGGCGTATGTTTATCCGTTCTTCGCCGTGATCGTGGTCTTCGGAATCGAGGGCTGGATCATTCGCAAGGTCAGCGCGGATAAGCAAAAGCGCAAATAAAAACCGCTGTAGTCTTTCATGCAAGGGGGGTGACGCGTGTCACCCCCTTTTGCGTTTCGGCTGAATTCGATCATGAGTCGGCTTGCCTTTACAGGTTGCCGCCCTTGGGTTATAATACGGGCCTTTAATGAATGGGTGTCGGAATGATTCCGGTTGAAAAGGCGCGGTCGTTGGTGCTTGATCAAATCCAGCGAATGGGAACCGAGAAACAGGATCTCCTTCATTCGTTGGGGCGCGTGCTGGCCGAACCGGTGGTCTCGGGACGGGATCATCCGCCGTGGAACAGTTCCGCGATGGACGGCTATGCGGTCCGGCACGAGGATGTCTCGACAGCCTCAGAAAAAAAACCGGTTCGCCTGGATGTGGTTGAGGAGATTGCGGCGGGCGCCCTTCCGACCAAGACCGTCGAAAAAGGACAGGCCGGTCGGATCATGACAGGGGCGCCTGTTCCGAAGGGGGCGGATGCGGTCGTTCGCGTTGAGGACACCCGCACGGAAGGGGATTCCGTCCAGATCGTTTGTCCCGCCGAGCGGGGCGAAAATGTCCGCCTGCGCGGCGAGGATATCCAGGCCGGTCTTGTCGTTCTGGCCCAAAACAGCGTGATGGGTCCGGCGGAGGTGGGGATGCTGGCTTCTGTGGGCCGGTCCCATGTCCTTGTTTACCAGCGTCCGCGGGTTGCGATTCTTGCGACGGGCAATGAACTGGCCGATTTCCATGAGCCGTTGACCCCGAACAAAATCATGAACAGCAACGGGTATGCATTGGCGGCTCAGGTGCTCGAAGCGGGAGGCGTTCCGGTGATCCTCGGCATCGCGAGGGATAACCGCGAGGATCTTCAAGACCGCCTGACGCAGGCGCGGTCGTCCGATCTAATTCTGATTTCGGGAGGCGTCTCGGTCGGGATGTACGATTTCGTCAAGGATGTGCTGGAACAACTGGGGATCCTGATGGCTTTCTGGAAGGTTGCGATGAAACCGGGCGAGCCGCTGGCCTTCGGCAGCCTTCAAGGGAAACCCATTTTCGGCCTTCCGGGAAATCCCGTATCGACGATGGTGACCTTTGAACAATTTGTGCGGCCGGCGCTCCGGAAGATGGAGGGGCACACCTTGCTGTTCCGCCCGGTCATCGAGGCGAGCCTGATGGAACGGCTCACGAAGAAGCCGGGGAAGACCCATTTCGTGAGAGCGGTGGTGAAAAAAACGGGGGACCGCTATGAAGTCTGGACAACGGGAAGCCAGAGCTCCGGCGTCCTGACCTCGATGGTCAAAGCCGACGGCCTCTTGATCTTTCCGTCGGAGTCCGATGAAATGGCGAAGGGACAGGTTGTGAAGGTGCAGCTGCTGGGCAAAAGCTTTTTAGGTCAACCCGATCCGGGATATTAAGTCCAGAGGGACGGCCCTTCCATGACAAAAGATTGTCTGATTAAAGAGATGCTTCTGAAGGCGTGGGAGCAGGCCTCCGGGGAAGGGAAAATCCTTTCCCGGCCCGATCCGGACAAGGTGGTGGTCGAAATCCCGAAGGAGACCGTCCAGGCCGACTTTGCGACCACCGTCGCGATGATGCTGGCCCCGATGGAGGGCCGTCCTCCTCGCGAGATCGCCCAGACGTTCCTGCACTACCTTCAGAAAGATCCGGGCGGGATCCTCGACCAGGTCCAGTTGGCGGGTCCGGGTTACATCAATATCACCCTAAAACAGGATCAGTGGCGCCGGGTCCTGCCGGAAATCAACGCGCAAGGAAAACGGTTCGGCCGCCTCGATATCGGGAAGGGCCAAAAGGTTCAGATCGAGTTTGTCAGCGCCAATCCGACCGGCCCGTTGCATGTCGGTCACGGGCGATGGGCCGCCGTGGGAAATGCGCTGGCGAATCTTCTGGAGGCGGCGGGGTATCAGGTCCATCGGGAATATTACAACAACGATTCCGGGCGACAGGTGAAACTGCTGGGATGGTCGGTCTATGCGCGCTACCAGCAGCTTTTGGGCCATGCCGCGGCCGATCCCGAAGACGGTTATCGGGGCGGCTATATCACGGGTATCGCGCAACGTCTGGTCGACCGCTACGGGAAAGAATTTCTCGGCCGTCCGGCCGACGAGTGTCTCGGGTTTTTCACGCGGCATTCGCTGGAGGAAATGACGGGCGTGATCCGGGAGGACCTGACGGCCTTCGGGATCGCGTTTGACGACTGGTTCAGCGAGGCGTCCCTTTTCCAAAGCGGCGCCGTCCAGAACGCCTTGGATGAGTTGCGGGAAAAAGATTATCTCTATGATCAGGACGGCGCTCTGTGGTTTCGGTCGACGCATTTCGGGGACGATAAGGATCGCGTGGTCCGGAAGGAAGACGGCGAGTACACCTATCTGGCGTCCGATATCGCCTATCATCGGGACAAGCTCGCGCGCGGATTCGACCTGTTGATCGACATCTGGGGTGCGGATCACCACGGCTACACGGCGAGAATGGAGGCGGCGGTCCAGGCCCTGGGGTATCCCAGGACGCGGCTTCGGATCCTGATCGGGCAGCTGGTCAAGCTGGTTCGGAACGGCCAGCCGGTTCCGATGTCGAAACGGGCCGGCGAATTCGTGACCCTTCGCGACGTGGTCGGCGAGGTGGGCAAGGACGCCGCGCTGTTCTTTTTTCTCATGCGCCGTCTTGACAGTCCGATGGAATTCGACCTGGAGCTGGCGAAGCGCCAATCCAACGAGAACCCGGTCTATTACGTCCAGTATGCCCATGCCCGCTTGTGCAGCGTCGGACGGCAGGCCGAGGAGCAGGGAATTCGTCCGATTGATCCAAATCAGGTCCGCCTCGATCGCTTGGCGGAGCCGGAGGAACTGAAACTCATCAAGCGGCTCGATTTCTTTCCGAGACTGATCGAGGAAAGCGCGGGCGCCCTGGAGCCGCATCGATTGACGTTCTATCTTCTCGACCTGGCCGGCCTTCTGCATAATTATTATTACAAGCACCGGTTCATTTCGGCGGATGACGACCTTACCCAGGCCCGCTTGCTGTTGGTCGGCGCGGTGCGGACGGTGATGGCCAACGCCCTGGACATTCTAGGGGTCGCGGCCCTGGAAAGAATGTAGGGCGGATGGAGCGCGGTTGGAAAAAATGACGTTCACGGTTCTGGACAAAGAGGGCGAAACGCGGGCCCGCTGCGGACGATTGGAGACACGGCACGGCTCGATCCAGACGCCGGTCTTCATGCCGGTCGGCACCGCCGGGACGGTCAAGACGCTTTCCCCGGACGAACTGAAGGAACTCGGCGTCGAGATCATCCTCGGCAATGCCTATCATCTCTACCTTCGCCCGGGTCATAAGCTCATCGCCGAATTGGGGGGACTGCACCGCTTCATTTCGTGGGACCGGCCGATCCTGACGGACAGCGGCGGCTATCAGGTCTTCAGTCTAGCCCGGCTGTGCAAGGTGACGGATCAGGGGGCGGCGTTTCAGTCCCACCTCGACGGTTCGCCGCACTTCTTCTCGCCGGAGTTCGACATGGAGATCCAGGAAGCCCTGGGGGCGGACATCATCATGACGCTGGATGAGTGTCTCCCGTATCCCAGCAGCCCGGAGGCGACGCGCGCCGCTCTTGACCGGACAATGGAATGGGCGCGACGGTGCAAGCAGTCGCATCAACGTCGGGATCAAACGCTGTTCGGGATCGTGCAAGGCGGGTTCTATCCCGAACTGAGGCGGGAAGCGGCGCTGCGATTGCTCGACCTGGGATTCGAGGGGTACGCCCTGGGCGGGCTCAGCGTCGGCGAGACGCCCTCGATGATGCGGGAGGTGGTGGATCAGGTGGTTCCGCTCCTTCCGGAGGATCGCCCGCGGTATCTGATGGGCGTGGGGATGCCGGAGGATTTGTTGGAGTGCGTGGTTCGGGGAATCGACATGTTCGACTGCGTGATTCCCACTCGCCATGCGCGAACGGGATGGTTGTTCACGTCCTTCGGAAGGGTGGTCATTAAAAACGCCCAGTATGCCCGCGATGAATCGCCCATCGATCCGGCCTGCGACTGCACCACCTGTCGCCGGTTCTCGCGGGCCTATCTGCGGCATCTTTTCATGGCCCAGGAAACGCTGGCCCTTCGGCTGAACACGATCCATAATCTAAATTACTTTATTCGTCTTATGGAGCAGCTGCGACAGGCGATTCGCGAAAAGCGGCTGTTGCGATACCGGGAGGAGTTTTATCGCATGCGCCGCGACGCAGGGCGGACGGATGGAAGCGTCGGTTTAACGAAGGAGGAATAAACGAATGGGAATCTTCTCAACGATCGTGTGGGCTCAAGAAACGGGAGGGGCCCCCGCGGCGGCTCCGTCCGCCGGACCGGGAGGGATGGTGGTCTCTTTCCTGCCGTTTGTCCTGATTTTCGTCGTGTTCTATTTTCTTTTGATCCTTCCCCAGCAACGAAAGCAGAAGAAGCACAAGGGCATGCTGGAGGCCCTGAAGAAGGGCGATCGGGTGTTGACCACCGGCGGGCTCTTGGGCACCGTTGCGGCTCTGAATAAACATGTGGTCACGATCCAGGTGGCGGACAACGTCCGGGTCAAAATCCGGCGCGACTACATCGCGGAACTTCAGGAAGAGCCGGATGAAGGATCCTGACATCCCGCCTCCGGCGCGGGAAAAAAGGGAGAAGGAGAGACGGATTCATTTTAAGCCGATCAAGTCTGAATCCAATGAAAGGAGAGGGTGCCCGACGTGAAACGAGGAATTCGAGGACGACTGCTGCTGTTGAGCCTGACCGTGCTGATTTCGATCATTTACTTTCTGCCGTCCACGCCGGTCTTTCAAGAACTGCCGGACTGGTGGAAAAAATATTTGCCGAACCGCGGAGTCACGCTGGGTCTCGACCTACAGGGAGGGATCCACATGGTGCTGGAGGTGGAAGAGGACAAGGCGGTCGAAAATCTGGTGGAAAGGACCGCTTCATCCATCAACGATCTTCTAGCCGAAAGCAAGCTTCCGGTCGCGTCGGTCAAGAGGACGGGGCCCGCGGAATTGACCGTGACCCTTCCCGGGCCGGACAAAAAGGCGGAGGTCGGGAAAAAGATCGAGGCCAACTTCCCGAATTTTGTTCCGAAGGAAGCGCCGGGAAATGATCTGGTGTATTCCCTCCGGGAGGGGGAGGTGACCCGAATCAAGGACACCGCGACCACTCAGGCGCTCGAGACGATCCGCAACCGGATCGACCAGTTCGGCGTGGCCGAACCCCTGATCCAGCGACAAGGACCCAAGCAGATCGTCATCCAGCTTCCGGGAGTGAAGGATTCCAAGCGGGCGAAGGAGCTGATCGGAAAGACGGCGCTTTTGGAGTTCAAGTTGTTGGATGAAGACAACCCGCTCAGCCGGACCCTTCCCCTTTCCATTACGCCGCAAAATGAAGAAACCTTCACGGCCGAATACAAAAGCAAGGTTCCGGAAGGGGATGAGATCATGTTCGAGCGAATGGTCGACAAGCAATCCGGCGAGGTCCGAAAGCGACCCTATCTGATCAAGAAGCGGACGTTGATGACCGGGGACGTCCTGACCGACGCCCGCGTGAGCATCGGTCAATTCAACGAGCCGTACGTCTCGGTCAGCATGAACGGCATCGGCGCCCAGTTGTTCGAACGCATCACGGCCGAAAACGTGAAGAAGCGTCTGGCCATCATCCTGGACGACAACGTCTATTCGGCGCCGACCATCCAGGATCGAATCACCGGCGGGAACGCGCAGATCACCGGCAGCTTCACCACCCAGGAGGCCAACGACCTGGCCATCGTCTTGAGGGCCGGGGCCTTGCTGGCCCCCGTCCGTACGCTGGAGGATCTCACGGTGGGCCCGTCGCTTGGACAGGATTCGATCCGGATGGGAATTCAGGCCACCGTCCTGGCGGGCGCGATGGTCGTCTTATTCATGATGATTTATTACCGGATGGCCGGCATCGTCGCCGATATGGCCCTGATCCTGAACTTGATCGTTTTGATCGGCGCCCTGGCGGCGCTCAATGCCACCTTGACTCTGCCGGGCATTGCTGGCATTATTCTGACGATCGGCATGGGGGTGGACTCGAACGTTCTGATCTTTGAGCGGATCCGCGAGGAACTCCGGCAGGGCAAGCCGGTCCGTCTGGCCGTGGACGGCGGCTATGACAAGGCGTTTCTCACCATTGTCGATTCCCACGTCACGACCCTGATCACGGCGCTGGTGCTCTTCCTGTTCGGCACCGGTCCGATCAAAGGGTTTGCGGTCAGCCTCAGCCTGGGCATTGCGATCAATCTATTCACGGCGCTGGTGGGAACCAAGGTGGTCTTTGACTTTGTCAACGGCCGTTGGAAGTTGCAGCGGTTGAGCATTTAAGGTTCGTTTACGAATCATCGGGAGATCTCATGTTCGAAATCCTTGGGAAAACGAATATTGATTTTGTCGGCAAGCGGAATTATGCGTTTATTTTTTCCGGCGTCCTTGTGCTTCTCGGGCTGCTGACCCTGGTTCAGATCGGCCGGGGAAAGGCGAATCTCGGCATCGACTTTGCGGGGGGGACCGCGGTCCAGCTCAAATTCGAGCAGCCGATCAAGATCGACGACGCCCGTCGGGTTCTGTCGTCGAACGGGTTTCCGGACGCCGAGCTTCAGCAGTTCACGAACGGGAATCGGATTCTGATCCGCGTGAAACAGGAGAACACGATTCAGGAGGATGCGGCCAATCGGATCGTCCAGGTTTTCGAGAAAGAGTTCTCGTCGAACCCCTTCGTGGTGGACAGCAGCACGGCGATCGGCCCCACGATCGGCCAGGAACTTCAGAAGAAAGCCGTCATCGCGGTCGTTTTCTCGATGATCGGCATCATTCTTTACATCGCGGTCCGTTTTGAATTCCGTTTCGGGATTGCGGCCGCGATCGCGACGTTTCACGACGTCCTGGCCGTTCTGGGCGTGCTCTATCTGGCCAACAAGGAAATCACCCTGCTCATCGTGACGGCCCTGTTGACGCTGGCCGGTTACTCCCTGACGGATAAAGTGGTGGTTTTCGACCGGATCCGTGAAAACCTGAAGTTTCGTCGGCGGGAGTCGCTGGAGCAGGTGATCAACGGCGGAATCAATCAGGTGCTCAGCCGGACGATCGTCGTTTCGTTGACCGTCGTTCTGGTGCTGGTCGCGCTGTTTTTCTTCGGGGGAGAGGTCATCCACGATTTTTCTTTCGCCCTTTTGGTGGGCGTGATCGTGGGCAACTATTCCTCCATTTTCGTGGCGAGTTCGATCTTGGTGGTCTGGAGAGGGAGTCAGGGCAAACTGCTCAAACGCGCTTGAGGGAGGACGATGGACGGCGACCTGCCCGTATCGGGGAGACTTCGGGATCAACGACTGCCGAAGATTCTGACCCATTTACAACGGCAAAAGAAAACCGGTGTGCTGGTCATCGGACGCAACGACCAACATAAATCGCTCTTCATCAAAGACGGCGACATCATCTTCGCGACGTCCAAATACCAGGATGACTGGTTGGGCGAAGTGCTCCTCAAATCCGGCCGGATCACCTTGAACCAGTACGAGGTGGCGTCCGAAGTTACGCGCAATACCCGGAAGCGGTTCGGCACGGTTCTGGTCGAGCAGGGCGCGCTCGCCGCCAAGGATCTCTTTTCGTCGGTCACGTTTCAAGTCAAAGAAATCGTCCTGAGCCTATTCACCTGGCTGGACGGCGAATACCGGTTTGAAGAGGGACCGTTGCCGACCCAGGAGATCATCACGCTTAAAATGAGCACGGGCAATCTTATTCTGGACGGCATCCGCCGGATCAACGATTTCGTCCGTCTACGGAACGAGCTCCCGCCCCTGAACGCGGTCCTGCATATCACAACGGATCCGCTGGTTTTGTTTCAGAACATCGACCTGAAAGAGAATGAGCGGAAGGTGTTGATGCAGATGGACGGGAAAAATACGATTTCCGAAATCTTCGCCGCGTCCGAACTCCCGGCGTTTGAAACTCTGAAGCTGCTTTTCTTCTTCCTTTCCATCGGACTGGCCGAGACGGTCGTCGCCGCCCCGCAACCGGGCCCCTTCGTTCAAGCGGCTCCGGCGGTTTCCGAACCCCTGTCGGCACATCCGCAAGAGCCACCCAAGACGGAAGTCAAGTCGGAGCAACGAGAGGCGGTCATCGAAAGCCGGGAAGAGATTTTTCGGTCCGAGGAGACCCGCGAGGACGCCCAGGAAATCCAAGGAACGAAAATGAAAATCCGGGAGGCCTACGAATCCCTGCAACACCAGGATTATTATCAAGTGCTGGGGCTGGAAAGAACGGCGACGCGGGATCAGATCAAGCGGGCCTATTTTCATCTGGCCAAAGAATACCATCCCGATCGTCATTTCCAGGCCGGTCTGGAGGAACTCACCCCCCACCTTGAAACGCTGTTCCGGAGCATCACGGAGGCGTACGACACCCTGTTGATGGAGCGGACACGGCAGGAATACGACACGCAATTGGCCTGGAAAAAAGTTTTGGGCCGGGAGGAGAAGCCCGCGGGTCCCTCCCCGGAGGCCCAAGTCCATGCGGGGCAGCAGGCGTTTCGAAAAGGCGATTTGAAGACCGCGGCCTATTATTTTGAAACCGCGGCCAAGGCCGCGCCGAACCAGGCCAGCTATCATTCGCTGCTGGCCAAAACCTTGACCCAGATTCCGGGTCGGCAGCGCGACGCGGAAACGCATTATAAAAAGGCGATTGAACTTGATCCGTCCGGCGTGGATCATTACCTCGGTCTCGGCTTGCTTTATAAAAAAGGAGGCATGACCCAGCGGGCCCAGCGTCAGTTTGAAGAAGCGCTGCTCTGGGACCCGGAAAACAAGACGGCGAAAGAAGAGCTTCGGCAACTTCCAAGTTAAGCTCGCTGCTGCGATCATGGGGGCTCGCGCCGCCGACCTTGTCTGTGGGGACCGTCCGGCGACATATAAACCCGGCCCTCCGACGCCCCCCCCCGGCCCCGCCCTCGGACCGGCAAAGCCCGATCCTCGCTTACTCCATCCGATTTCATTCCAAATCCGGTATTTTTCTGACCCGTCCCGAGGCGCGTCGCGGTTTGACAAAGAGGGGTCGTTGGCCATATGATAGTTTCGATATGGCGACGGTGTATTCCAGACGGTGGATTCAGCGGCCGCACGACCGTGAAGCGCATCCGAAGCTGGTGCGGGAACTCGGGTTTGAACCGGTCACGGCGTCCATCTTGATCGGCCGGGGCATCGACACTCCCGGGATGGCGCGGTCGTTTGTCGACCCGTCGGTTTCGGACCTGTGGGATCCGCTGCGGCTGAACGAAATGGACCGGGCCGTTTCTCGGATCCGCGCGGCCGTCCGACGGACGGAACGCGTCGTGATCTACGGGGACTATGACGTAGACGGTATAACGGCGACCACGCTCTACCTGGATTTCTTTAAACGTCAGGGTCTGGACGCCGACTTCTACATTCCGCACCGCTTGAGCGAAGGGTACGGTTTGAACGAGGCGGCCGTCCGCGCCCTTCATGCGCGGGGAACGACGCTTCTGATCACGGCCGATTGCGGCACCACCTCGGTTGAAGAGATCCGCCTGGCCCGTTCCCTGGGCATGGACGTGATCGTGACGGATCATCACGACGTGCCGGACGAGCTTCCGCCCGCCACGGCGCTTCTGAATCCGAAACGGAACGATGCGGGCTATCCGGAAAAGGGCCTCTGCACCGCCGGGCTGACCTTCAAGGTGATCCAGGCCCTGACGGGTACCGTTCCGACCGAGGGACTGGATCTGGTCGCCCTGGGAACCGTTGCGGATGTTTGTCCGTTGACCGGTGAGAACCGGTTCCTGGTCAAAGAGGGCTTAAAACAACTGACGGAAGGGCGGAGGCCCGGCGTCCGGGCTTTGAAAGAAGCGGCCGGGGTTCCGGATGCGCCGGTGAAGGCCGGCACGGTCGGATTCACCTTGGCCCCGCGCATCAACGCTTCCGGCCGACTGACGGACGCGGGGGAGGCCGTGCGCCTCCTGACCACGCCGTCCTTGGACGAAGCCCGTCGGATCGCCCAGTCTCTGAATCTTCAAAACCGGCGGCGGCAGGCGATCGAGGAAAAGATTCTGGAGGAGGCCTGCGCCCGCGTGGAATCGGAGTCCGATTTCCATCAATCCGGATGCATCGTTCTGGCCTCGCGTGCATGGCATGTGGGCGTAGTCGGAATCGTGGCGGCCCGGCTGGTGGAGCGGTACGGACGTCCCGCCGTTCTCCTGGCGATCGACCCGGACGGCCTGGCCAAGGGCTCGGCCCGGAGCATCGCCGGGTTTCATCTGTGCGAGGGATTGCGACGGTGCCGGGAGTTTCTGATCCGTTTCGGAGGCCACCAGGCCGCGGCCGGATTGACCCTCCGGGAAGAGCGGATTCCGGCGTTGCGCGAGCGCCTGTCCGCCGTCGTATTTGAAACGCTGAAGCCGGAGGATTTTCAACCGAAGCAATTCATCGACGCGGCGGTCGAGTGCGAGGACCTGACGCCGAAGCTGGTCCGTGAGCTCGAGAGCCTGGCCCCGTTCGGGCCGGCCAATCCGGAGCCGACGCTGCTCCTCCGGGGGCTGTTTCCGGTCAACGCACGCATCGTCGGCGGCAACCACCTGAAGTTCTCCGTTCAAAAACGGAGCGGGCTGGCCGGCGTCCCCGCGGGCGTTTTGTACGACGCCATCGGGTTTCGCATGGGCGATCGCATGGACTTGTTGCGCAACGGCTCCGGCTTGGACCTGGTCTTTACCCCGGAACGAAACGCCTGGCAGGGTCGCGAGCAGCTCCAGCTGCGCGTAAAGGACCTCCGGATTTCGGGAGAAGCCTGCCTGCCGGACAGGCGGGCCTGACATGGCCCTAAAACTCCGAAATGCAGAACCCGTCTCCGTGCAGTCGATCGTCCAGTCGCTGCGGCAGTATAATCCGCAGGCCGACGTGCAGCCGATCCAGGAAGCCTATGACTTTTCGGCCAAGGCCCATGCCGGGCAAAAGCGGGAGTCGGGCGAGCCTTATCTCCAGCACCCGCTCCAGACGGCCCGGATCATCGTCGATCTCAAACTCGACGTTCCCTCGATCGTGGCGGCGCTGCTCCACGACACCATCGAAGACACCGACATCCCCAAGGCCGAGCTGGAGCAACGGTTCGGAAAAGACGTGGCCTATCTGGTCGACGGCGTGACCAAGATCGGCAAGATCCAGTTCAAGACGCACGAAGAGAAGCAGGCCGAGAACTTCCGCAAAATGCTTCTGTCGATGTCGGAGGACATCCGCGTCATCCTGATCAAACTCGCCGACCGTCTGCACAACATGCGCACGCTGCATTACCTGCCCGAGGAAAAACAGAAACGGATCGCCCAGGAAACGCTCGACATCTACGCTCCGTTGGCCAATCGGCTCGGCATCGGCTGGATGCGGACGGAGCTGGAGGATCTTTGTCTCCGCTACCTTAAGCCCGAGGTGTACAACAACCTCGCCAAGAAGGTGGCGCAGCGGCAGGACGTGCGGGACGCCTATATTCAGGAGGTCATCAAGATCGTCCAGAAAAGTCTAACGGAGTACGGTTTCAGGGGCCAGGTGTTGGGGCGCTCCAAGCATTTTTTCGGAATCTACCAGAAGATGGAGCGGCAGGGGATCCCGCTCGAGGAAGTCTACGACCTGGCGGCGGTCCGGATCATCACGGACACCAAGATGAACTGCTACGCGATCCTCGGGATGATCCATTCCCTCTGGCGGCCGGTCCCGGGACGGTTCAAGGATTATATCGGCGTGCCGAAATCCAACGGCTATCAATCCCTGCATACGACGGTGGTCGGCCCGAAGGGTTTTCATGTGGAGTTCCAAATCCGGACCGAAGAGATGCACCGGGTGGCCGAAGAGGGAATCGCGGCGCACTGGAAGTACAAGGAAAAGGGCCAGATCGATCAGAAGACGGACCGCGTTTTCGGGTGGCTGCGTCAGTTGGTCGAGTGGCAGCAGGACCTGGCCGACAACCGGCAGTTCATGGACTCGGTCAAGATGGATCTTTTCCCCGACGTCATCTATGTGTTTACACCGAAGGGGGATGTCAAGGAACTGGCCAAGGGGTCCTGCCCGATCGACTTCGCCTACAGCGTCCACACCGAGGTCGGGAACCGCTGCACGGGCGCCAAGGTCAACGGGAAACTGGTTCCGCTTCGCTACGTCCTTCACAGCGGCGATTCCATCGAGGTCACGACCTCCCCGAACCAGACGCCCAGCAAGGATTGGCTCAAATGGGCCCGGACGGCGCGCGCCAAGACCAAGATCAAACACTGGATCAAGACCGAAGAACGCCTCCGGAGCACGGAGGTGGGGAAAAAACTGCTCGAGCGGGCGCTGCAGCGGCACAACTTGAGTTCGACCGAGGCCTTCAAACCGGAGCATCTGACGGCGCTGACCAAGGACTTCGGGATCGCGACCCCGGAGGATTTGCTGGCCGCGATAGGTTACGGTCGGATCACGACCGAGCAGGTGATCCGGCGCCTGCAACCCTCGGCGGCGGTGAAGGAAGGTCTAGCCGACAAACTCATCCGCAAGATCGGGAGCCGTCCGAGCGGGGTCAAGATCAAGGGGATCGGCGACCTGCTGATCCATCTCTCGAAATGCTGCAACCCGGTGCCGGGCGATCCGATCATCGGGTTCGTCACGCGGGGGCGGGGACTCTCGGTGCACACGGTGGACTGTCCCAACATCGACGAGCTGGACTACGACAAGGACCGCATCGTCGAGGTGGCCTGGGATACCAAAGACGCCGCGTCCTACGCCGTGAAGATCGGCGTTGTGACGGTCGACCGGCCGGGCATGCTGGCCTCGGTCTCGGCCGCGATTACCTCGGCCAAGGCCAACATCAGCCACGCCGACATCACGACCACGGCGGACCGGCGGGCCATCCTGAACTTCGTCGTGGAAATCCTGAACGCCGGCCATCTCGCGAAGGTATTAAAAGGCATCGAAGCGGTCGACGGCGTCGTCCAGGCCAAACGGCTCCGCCCGGGTTAACGGAAGGGATCAGCCTCCTTTAAACGTCAGGGTCTGGCCCACGCGCAGCTCCTCGCGCAAGGCCGTGCCGGAAACCACTTCCAGAACGTAGAGGCTGTCGGCCGAAGGCCCGTAGACCGGGCAGGGTTCCAGTTGGCAGGGCGGAACCTGGTACTCGATGTGAATGATCCGTTTCCGGTCGTCCATCCAGACCATGTCCAGCGGGATCAGGGTGTTTTTCATCCAGAAGAGATGCTCCGCGGGCCGCTCGAAGATGAAGAGCATGCCGCGATCCTCCGGAAGGGCCGTGCGGAACATCAGTCCGCGGGTCTGTTCCTCCGGTGTTCGGGCGACCTCGACCCGAAGGGTCTTACCGTCCGGGAGGGCCAACGGCATCGTGGACGCCGTGGATTCCTGCCCGTGGACGACGGCCGCGGTCGCGACGAGGAGCATGACGGACAGATATTTTTTCATGCCCCGAGTATGCGATACCCTCTAAAGAAAGTCAATCGCCCTTCGAACGCGAATTCGTTATCTGCGCATGGAATTTAACGCTTGGCGGGCCGGAAGAAAGTCCGGCCGGATCTGTAAGGCCTTTTCGAATTCTTTTTTGGCCTCGATGGGATGGCCTTCCCGCAGTAACGCCATTCCCAGGCTGGTCATCACCTCGAAATTGGTCGGGTTGTATTTCAGGGCGGCTTCAAATTCTATGACCGCCTGGTCCAGGCGGTCGGTGCGGGCATAAATAACGCCGAGATTGTTGCGCGCGCCGATGTGATTCGGTTGCAGGTTGATAGCCGCTTTAAATTGTTGCGAGGCCTCTTCATAGCGGGTTTGTTGCAGGTAGACGATTCCAAGATCGTTGTGAGCCTCGGCATCGCCGGGTTTGAGCTTTAACGCTTTTGAGTAGGCGTCCATCGCGTCGTCCAGCCGCTTTTCGGTCACGTAGACATTTCCAAGTGTCAAGTAGGCATCGACAAAGTCCGGTTGTATTTTTAAGGCCTTGGACTGAGCGTCAATGGCGTCCTCCGGCCGTCCTTGCTCCGAATAGGCCATTCCGAGATTATAGTAGGCTTGGGCAAAATTCGGCTGAAGCCGGATCGCCGTCTGGTATTCTTGAACGGCCCGGTCAAAGTGTCGCTGGGCGGCGTAAACGTTGCCCAGGTTCATGTGCGCCAAGGCATGATTGGGTTGATGCGCCAGGAATATTTGATACTCCTGGGTCGCGGCCGGAAATTGCCCGAGGGCCGCACGGACATTCCCCAGGTTGAAGCGGACCGGGACAAAATCCGGTCGCAACGTCAACGCGGTTTGATATGCGCGGAGGGCGTCCGGCCATCGGTGGTTTTGCTCGTAGACATCTCCAAGATTATAGTGAGCAATGAAATAGTCGGGTTTCAGTTGAACCGCCGTTTGAAATTCTCGGGCTGCGTCGTTCCATCGCTTCCGGTCGGAGTAAATGACTCCAAGATTGTTATGCGGCAATGCGGCGATGGGCGATTGACGGACCGTGTCTTCCCACAGAGTCGCCGCGTCTTGCCAAACCGTGTTCCGATGGATGGTCAGAAGTGAAAACAGCCCCGCCAGCAAGCCGACGAAGCCGATGATCCATTTCAAGCGTCGTTGCCCGGTCCGGTGTTCCTCAACCCGACTCCAGCCCTCAACGATCCCCGCGGCGATCATCAACAGAAATCCGCCCGAAGCCAGATAGGCATACCGTTCCGCCACCGGAGTCGCCGAGACTTTCACCAAGGGAACGATCAGCGGTGCCGCGAGCCCGGCGGCCCACCAGACGGCTCCGATCGCCCAGAGGGTCCGACGTCGTCGGGCGATGATCCAAAGCAGGCCGACAACTCCGACCGTTCCGATGACCAGATCAATCGCGCCTTGAGCGTCTCCAATCGTCGGCGCGGGAGTCAATAAATTTAAAGGATGGGGTAGCAACATCATTTTTAGATAATAACCCCAGGCCAACAACAGAGTGATGAGTTTGGTTAAGAAGGATCCGCCGCCTTCGGCGCTGGGAGCGGGAAGTTCTATATGGACAAGCCGGAAAACGATAAAACCGGCCAGGACCGCGATCCATGCCCAGATGAACGGATCTCTCATCCTCCGTGGATGAACCACGGCCGAGGACGGCAAAAGAAAATACAAAGCCGGAAAGAACAACATGATAAACGGGATGGCCGTTTCCTTGGTCAACAGCCCCATGACGCAGCCCAAGACAAATAAAGGGAGCGTGATTCCGGTCGGGGCGCCCTGCCGGTACCGGAGATAGGCATAAAAGGCGAGCATCATGAAGAGGGCCATGAACACATCACTGCGGCCGTTGATCCAGGCCACCGCTTCCACATGGATCGGATGGACGGCAAACAGGGAAGCCGTGATCAATGCGATGCCCGAATCTTTTCGGTAGAATTGCGTTAGGAGGTTAACCAACCGGTAGACCAACAAGACGGTCATGGCGTGGGCCAGGTAGACGGTGAAATGAAAACCGAAGGGGGCGGGACCCCACATCCAGTAATCGAGACGGCGGCTCCAATCGATGAGCGGACGAAAATACGGGTCGGAAGTGACGGCGGGCGAATCGAACCGGGGTTTCTGGTCCGAAAATGACGCAACGGAAGTGTCGTCCTCCCACGCATAGCCGTTGAACAGCACACCGATATTGACGAGGAGCGCCAGAAGAAGAGGGATGAGCCAGCCGTAGGCTGGAAGCCGCGGGGTTCGAGGGAGGGCGGCGGATCGGATTTCCTTGGAATTATTTTCGGCGGCCTCTTTTTTCCGACGGGCTTTTCCCATGACCCCGCACCTTATCAAATCGCATTTTAAATGTAAAGGTCGCCGCGGGCGGCGGCACGTCTTCTTCTTTCTTGACAATCGCGAGGTGGCGTGATAGTAGAAATCTACGGCGAAGCTGTCAATGGGATATGTCAAAGATCAAGGAGGTCTCAGAATGCGAACATCCGTATATTTCCTTTGGACGGTCATGGTGGTTGGGTTCTTGGGAGGGCTGGCGGAGTCGGCCACGGCCCAGGGGATCAAGCCGGGTTCCCGGTCGCCCCTGGTGGCCCAAGCGACCGACCTCGGCCGAGCCCCGGCGGGCTTCCCCCTGCGTATTGTGGTGGGCCTCGACCTGCGCAACAAAGCGGCTCTGGACGCGTTCATTGCGGATGTTTCCAACCCCGCGTCGCCAAACTTCCAGCGCTTCCTGAGCCAGGGAGAGTTCAACGCCCTGTACGCGCCCACGCCGGAGGAGGAACAACGGGTTGTGGATTGGCTGACGGCCAGCGGGTTCCAGGTGACGGATCGCTTCCCGAATCGCCTCATTGTGGGCGCCATGGGGAGCAACGCGGCCGCGGAGCGCGCGTTCGGTGTGAGCCTGCACAACGTGCTCGTCCGGGGCCGGCTCAAGTACGCGGCCCTGGAGGAACCTTTCTTCCCCGCGGACATTGCGGCGTTCACCACGGGCGTGGCGGGCCTGGACAACCTTACGGAGATGAGGCCCATGCTTCGCGCGATTCCCACCGTGGACCCGGACGCCGCGCAGGGCTCGAACTGCTGCCACTTCTCTCCGAACGATCTCGCGACCTTCTACGACGACGCACCGGCCTATGACGGCCGCGGCCAGACCGTCGTCATCGCCGGTGTCTATGCGTGGAAGTGGATCGATCAATACTCCTTCAGCAAGCAATGGGGCCTGCCCCAGCTTCCCTCGGGCAGCGGCCAGGTCTGCACGGGCCGGTCCGCAAGCCATGGCTGCCAATTCGACTCCCAGAACTCCATTGAGGTCAGTCTCGACGTGGAGTACAGTCACGGCGCGGCGCCCTACGCGGTCGTCAAGAACTACATGGCGGCCTCGACGAGCTTCGCCTCCTTCCTGGTGATGTACAACCGGATCGTCGCGGACAACCCCGGCCATATCGTGAGCACAAGCTGGGGCGGCTGCGAGGCCGGGCTCTCGGCGACCATCCAGAAAATAGACGACTCCATCTTCGCCAACGGCAACGCCGTCGGCCAGAGCTGGTTCGCGGCCTCGGGCGACAACGGTTCCAGGGACTGCGGCGATTCCGTAACCGTCACGGTCGACCACCCCGCGAACTCGCCCCACGTCATGGGGGTCGGCGGCACCTCCGCGACCTGCGATTCCGGGATGACCTCCGGCAGCCCGCCCTGCGGCGGCTATGGCTCGGAGACCGCGTGGAGCGGAAGCGGCGGCGGCAAGAGCGCCCTCTTCGCCAAGCCGACGTGGCAGACCGGCTGCAACGTTCAGGAGGACGGCGCGCGCGACGTGCCCGATGTGAGCCTCGAGGCGGATCCAAATGCGTACGGGAACTACGTCCTCAATAACGGCCGTTGGTACATCGTCGGCGGCACCAGCGACGCGGCGCCCCAGTGGGGCGGTTTCTTTGCCGAACTGAACCAGAAATACGGCGGAGCCGGCATGGGCAACCCGGGGGTTCGCATCTACCAACTGTGCGGCACCGGCGCCTACCATGACATCACCGCCGGGAGCAACGGCGATTTCCCGGCCGGGCCCGGCTACGACCAGACGACGGGTGTGGGCACCCCCGAGGCCTTCAACTTCCTCGTGGGCTACTGAGGCCGGCCCGCCGCCCGGCGGGCCGTGCCGCGGGATCTCCAGAGAGCATCAAGCCGTGGGATTGTATTTAAGACAGAAGAAGTATTTTGAAAACGCGTATGAGACCGGCCGGCACGGCTGGCCGACGGTCGGTCCGACGCCGTTCGTGCTGCGCGCCATTCCCCGAATACGGAAATCGCTCGATTCCGGTCGCGGGCGGATTCTGGACCTGGGCTGCGGCGAGGGCCGGCACACGCTGGCCTGCGCGCGCGAAGGGTTCGATGTCGTGGGCCTCGATTACCAGCCCCTGGCGATCCGTCGGGCGCGGTCCTTCGCGCGGGGACGCAAGGTCCGCGGCGCCTTCCGCTTCATGGTCGGCGACGCGTTCCGGCTGCCGTTTTCGCCGAACGCATTCGATGCGATTATCGATTACGGCTGCCTGCATCATGTGAAGATCGCCGATACGCGCCGTTACTTTGAAAGCGTTCTGACGCGCTTGAAGCCGGGCGGCCATCTCATCCTGTCCTGCTTTTCGACCCGCTTCAAGCACCATCCGGACGAGAAGCGCCGCCGCAACTGGCTGGTCCATCGTGGCCATTACGACCGGTTCTTCCGGAAACGGGACTTCAAGACGCTGTTCGGAAAACAGTTTGATATCTTAAAAATGGAAGAACGCGGCGACGGCCTGTATGTTTTTTGGGACGTCTTGATGAGAAAGAAATGATGCGGGATTTGAAATCTCAAATTTGAGATTGGAGGATCGGTGCCCAATATTGCGTTTGTGAACGGACGATTCATGCCCCTGGCGAAAGCCCGCGTCTCGGTGGAGGACCGCGGCTTCCAGTTCGGCGACGGCATCTACGAGCTGATCCGGACCTACGGGGGCCGGATCTTTCATATCGAGGATCACCTCCGGCGACTCGATCAGAGCGCCGAGGCGCTCGGACTGTCGATCGTCTATTCAAAATCCCGTTGGAAGGCGATTCTGGAAAAGGCCCATGTCCGGAGCGGTTATCCGGATGCAAAGCTTTATATCCAGATCACGCGGGGGGCCGCGCCCCGGGACCATTCCTTTCCAAAAAAAAACCGGCCCAGCGTGATCATCACGGTCCGGAAACTGGCTCCGCTGTCGGCCCAGCTTCATGAAAAGGGGGCCGCCGTCGTCACGGTGCCGGACTTGCGGTGGGGCCGTTGCGACATCAAATCGATCAATCTCCTTCCCAACATCATGGCCCGGCAGAAGGCCCGGTCGGCCGGCGCGTTCGAGGCGCTTTTTGTGCGGGACGGGCTGGTCCTGGAAGGCGCCGGCTCCAACGTCTTCGCCGTGATCGGTGGCCGGATCGTCACCCCGCCGAACGGACCGTTCATTTTACCCGGCATTACGCGGGACGTGGCGATCGGCCTGGCCCGCGGGGCCCGCGACCCTGTTATCGAAAAAGGGATCACGGTGGAAGATCTCCTCGGCGCGGAGGAGGTCTTTCTCACCGGCACCACCACCGAGATTTTGGGGGTGGTCAAGGTGGACGGGAAAACCATCGGCGACGGGCGGCCCGGCCGGACGACCCGCCGGCTCTATCGGCAGTTTCTTCAATCCACCCGTCCTTAGAAAAAACGGATTCGCTTCCACATCTTCTTTGCGGCCGTGTGGAGGCGTTGCAGGATTCCTGTTGCGGTCATGCCCGCCGATCCACTATATATTGAGATTAACCGGAGAGAAAACATCCTTTTGTGTAGTTGACTTTTTGTCTAAAAATATGTTTATACTGAGCCGCCATTTTTGAAATTTTCACCGGAACCTGAAAAAGAGACTTCTTAGAGGCCAGGCACCCCCTCACGGGAGAACCAGGGCCACCTGTGAGTCGTATTAAGGCAGTGCCTCAGGCTTCTCTATAGAGGATTAAGCCCATGCGCCCTCCCTGGAAATCGGGTTACCGATTATAATGATAAGCCTTCTTCCGAGCCGAGGCTCGGGGGGAGGCTTTTGTGGTTTTTGCTGAGCTTTTGTATTGAACCGGACCGCGGGCTCGGCCGCTCAGTTTTCCGACAAGGCCCTGCGGAGAATTGACCCTGTGTTGGGCCGCGGCCGACGCCCGGTTCCGGTTCATGCGCCTGGGTTTGATGCACCCCTGCTCCTCCCCAAGCCCGACCCCCCTCTGTCCGTCTCCATGGCACGGGTTGATTAAATTATTCTTGCATTTTATTTAACGCTGTGATATAAAACTGGATGTTCAAAGTGGGTGCGGTTCCGCCCACTTTTTTCATTTGACGCGGTTTGGAATGGTCTTGGAATGGTCCGGGATACTCAAACGATCATCGAACGGATCCGGGAGCTTGTCGGTCCCATTCTGAGTTCCATGGGTCTGGAACTGGTCGATCTGGAACTGTCCGGTCAAGGGAGGCGGGGCCATCTCCGAATCTTCATCGACAAGGACGGCGGGGTGAATGTCGACGATTGCGAGCAGGCGAGCCGTTATGTCGGCCACGCGCTGGATGCCGTCGATCCCATTCCGAACGCATATCTCCTGGAGGTATCCTCTCCGGGATTGGACCGCCCCTTGCGGAAGGCCGAGGACTACCGGCGATTCGCGGGAAAATTGGCCCGATTGAAGCTGGTCCGTCCCCTGGACGGAGCGTGGGTCGTCGTCGGCCGATTGCGGGGTCTTGAGGGGGATCGCGTCGAGCTTCAGCCCGAAGACCGGGAAGCGGTGCAGATCGCCCTGGCGGATATCGCGCAGGCCCGGCTTGAAGTGGAATGGTAGAAAGTATAAATTAGCAGCATAGAACGCCAGGCTCGGCTTGTCCGTTACAGCGAGCAAGGCGAGCGAGAGGGGGCGACGCAAGCCCTATCACAAGAAAGAAGGTTTTCATGAATCGTGAATTATTGGCCGTGATCGAACAGATCGGCCGGGAAAAGGGAATCGATAGTCAGAAGATCGCCAGCGCCGTCGAGATGGCGGTCCAGACCGCCGCCAAGAAAAAATACGGCGCCAACGAAAATGTCCAGGTCCGGCTTGACCGCCAGACGGGAGAAATCGAGGTGGTCTCGCTCCGGAAAGTCGTCGAAAGCGTCGCCAATCCCAAAGCGGAGGTCTCGTTGGAAGAGGCCAAGAGCGTGGACGCCGGCGCCGAATTGGGCGATGAGATCGGCCTGATGCTGGAGACGGGTGACTTCGGGCGGATCGCCGCCCAGACGGCCAAGCAGATCATTTTCCAGCGGGTCCGCGAAGCGGAGTGGGAGGCGGTTTACAAGGAATACGCCGGCCGCCAGGGAGAAATGGTCAACGGCATCGTCCTGGGGCACGAGCGCCGGAATTACATCGTCGAGGTGGGCAAGACCGAGGCGCTCCTCCCCGTTTCGGAGCAGGCCCCCCGCGAGAACTACCGTCGCGGCGACAGGATCCGGGCGCTGCTGTTGGAGGTCAAGAAATCGGCCAAAGGGCCGCAGATCATCCTGTCCCGGACCCATCCGAATTTCGTGTCCGAACTGTTCAAGCTTGAAGTGCCCGAGGTGGCCGAGAAGATCGTCGAGATCAAGGGCATCGTGCGCGAGCCCGGGGACCGGACCAAGATCGCGGTCCACTCCAAGGATCAGGCCGTCGATCCGGTGGGCGCCTGCGTGGGGGTCAAAGGCTCCCGCGTTCAGGCCGTGGTGCGCGAGCTCCGAGGCGAGAAGATCGACATCATCGCGTGGAACGCGGACCCGCGCGTTTTCATCGGCGAGGCGCTGAACCCGGCGGCCGTGGAAAAGGTCGGGATCGACGACGAAAAGAAGACCGCGCTCGTCGTGGTCTCGGATCACCAGCTGTCCCTGGCGATCGGGAAGAACGGCCAGAATGTCCGTCTGGCGGCCAAGCTGACCGGGTGGAAGATTGACATTATGGGCGAGAGCGAGTATGAAAAGGAACGGGCGCAGGAGCGCGCCGAGGAGATTGAGCAGGCGATCGCCCAAGAGCACCGGGCCCAGGCCGAGGCCGAGGCCAAGCAAAAAGCTCGGGACGCCGAATGGGCCGCGGCCGATACGGCCGCCGGTCCGCCCGCGGAGGGCTCCGAGGCGGGGAGTAAGGAAGAGGAACGTCTGATCGATCTCCCCGGCATCGGGAAAAAATTGCTGGAGGCCTTGACGGCGGGCGGGTTTGATTCGATCGAAAAGATTGCCGCGGCGACCAAGGAACAATTGATGGAGGTGCCGAAGATCGGCGAGAAGACGGCCGAACGGATTCTGTCGGCGGCGCAAGGACGTCTCGATGGTCAGGGGAAGAAAACCGAGTCGCTTCCGTCAACGGACGAGTCGGACCGATCCTCGGAGGAGGCCGAGAAGCCGTCCGAATAACCCGATCGGGCCGCTTTTTTAATTTCGCCGCAGGGACCCGCCCAGGCCATGCGGCGACGCAAGCCCCTAAAATAAGAAAATTATGAATGTATCGGATCTCGCAAAAAGAATAAAAATCCCGGCCAAGGAACTTTTGTCCGAACTGAAAACTCTCGGAAGCCGGGCCTCGAGCCCCTCCTCGACGGTCGAAGAGTCCGCCGTGAAGCAGATTATTGAAAAATACAAAAAGGCCGCGCCGGCGGCCAAGACCGCCAAAAAGGCGGCCGAGGCCCCGGTCAAAACGAAGCTCCAGAAGGCCAAGACGGTCGATAAGGCGGACAAAAAGGCCGTTCCGCTTCAAAAAGCGGCGAAACCCGCCGCCAGAACGGTCAAACTCAAAAAGGCGGAGCCGATCCCGCCGCCCGAGCCGGAAAAAAAGACGCGGATTCTCATCAAGAAAAAAGCGGAGCCGGAGCCCGCCGTGGTCGTTTCCGCTCCGACGGCGGCGTCGCCTGCTTCGGAGACGCAGACCCTGTCCGGATCATCGACCGCCGAGGTTCTCCGGCCGGCCGAGCCTGCGGTCCATGCCGCGTCCGTGTCGGAAGCCGTTCCTGTCCCCGCCTCCACGGGAGCCCCTGCCGCGGTTCCTGAAAAACCGGCGGGCGCGGCGCTTTCCACGGCGGCGGCCCCCGTCAAGAACAAACTCCTCAAAACCGATCTATTCGAGTTGGCCAAGCAGGAGCTGTCCGATCGGCTGAAGCAGCGCGGCAAAAAAGTCCGGAAAACAAAAAAGAGCAAGGAGAATCCCTTGGAAGAGTATCAGTACGAATTGAGCAGCTGGCGGGACATCCGTCCGGCGACGCATCGCGAAGACCGGCATAAAAGAACGGCAGCGCCGGCCGGCGTCGTTGAGATCACCAAGCCGCGCAAAAAGATCATCAAACTCTCCGAGGGGCTTACGGTGAAGGATTACGCCGAATTGATCGGCCAGAAGTCGACGGAGGTGATCCGGAAACTCGTCGAGATGGGAACCATGGCGACGATCAACCAGCCGATGGATCTGGCCGCCGGCGTTCTGATCGCCGAAAATTACGGCCTGAAGGCCGAGATCGTCCACGGGCCGACGGAAGAGGATATGCTGTCGGGGGAAGAAACCCCGGGAGGGGGCGATCTTCGCACCCGTCCTCCGGTGGTGACGATCATGGGTCATGTCGACCACGGGAAGACCTCGCTTCTGGACGCGATTCGTTCCACCAAGGTCGCGGCCGGTGAAGCCGGGGGGATCACGCAGCACATCGGCGCCTACACCGTCAAGGTCGGGGACCGGACCATCGTTTTTCTGGATACGCCGGGCCACGAGGCCTTCACCGCCATGCGGGCGCGCGGGGCCAAGGTGACGGACATCGTGGTCCTGGTCGTGGCGGCAGACGACGGCGTCATGCCCCAGACCATCGAGGCGATTCACCACGCCCGCGCGGCGAACGTGCCCATTATCGTGGCCATCAATAAGATCGACAAGCCCGAGGCGAACCCGGACCGCGTGAAAAACGCGCTGGCCGAGCACAACCTTTTGTCGGAGGCCTGGGGCGGCCAGTCCATCTTTGTGGAAGTATCGGCGAAAAAACGGCTGAATCTGGATCACCTGCTTGAGATGATCCTGCTCCAGGCGGATGTCCTGGAGCTGAAGGCCGATCCGGCCCGATTGGCCAAAGGGATCGTCATCGAGGCCAAGATGGACAAAGGCCGCGGACCGGTGGCCACGGTGCTGGTGCAGTCGGGCACCCTGAATCTGGGGGACGCCTTTGTCACCGGGAGCTTTTACGGACGCGTTCGCGCGTTGATCGACGATGAAGGGAAGAAGGTCGAGTCGGCGGGCCCGTCGTACCCGGTCGAGGTGATCGGCCTGCCGGGCGTTCCGCAGGCCGGCGATTCGTTCACCGCGGTCCGGGAAGAACGGGTCGCGCGCGAGATCGCCGCCGACCGTCTGCAGAAAGAGCGGACGGCCCGGCTGGCGCAGCAGCACCGCGTCACGCTTGAAGATCTCTACAACCAGATCAAAGAAGGCACGGTGAAGGAACTGAACCTGATCCTCAAGACGGACGTGCAGGGGTCGGCCGAGGCCTTGATCGAGTCCCTGAACAAATTGAGCACGCCCGCGGTGAAGCTGAATGTGATCCACAGCGGCGTGGGGGGAATCACCGAGACCGACGTCCTCCTGGCCAGCGCGTCGAACGCCATCGTCATCGGGTTCAATATACGGCCGGAGTCCAAGGCGGCCGCCCTGGCGGAGCGCGAGAAGGTGGACGTACGGACCTACGACATCATTTACAACGCGATCGGCGATATCCGGGCGGCGATGGAAGGCCTGTTGGAGCCCACCCTCAAGGAGCGGGTGACGGGTCGGTGCGAGGTGCGGCAGGTCTTCAGCATCTCCAAAGTGGGGACGATCGCCGGCGCCTACGTCACCGAAGGAACCATCGCGCGCGCGGGGTCGGGGGTCCGACTTCTCCGCGACAGCGTGGTGGTTTATACGGGGAAGCTCTCCTCCTTGAAACGGTTTAAGGACGATGTGCGGGAGGTTCAGGCCGGGTACGAATGCGGCATCGGCATCGAGAATTATAACGACATCAAGGTGGGAGACGTGATCGAAGCTTTTGTGGTCGACAAAATCGCCGCCAAACTCTGACAGGTCGCTGAAAAAGTCCGTCTGCTGCGTTCTCGGGTCCTCGTAGTCATCACGTGCCGACTTCGTACGCTCCGGGCTTCTTGAACCCTGCGGTCTTGCATCCGGAGCTTTTTGAGCAACCTGCTAACTTTGTCATGTACACGTCATGATTATCGGGGTCTGCACCATCGAATTGTTTCTTCCGGACAACGACTCGCTCAAAGACAAACGACAGGTTCTCAAAAGCCTCAAGGACCGCCTCAAGCAGCGGTTCAATGTCTCGGTTGCGGAGGTCGACGACCAGGATCTCTGGCAGAAGACGGTGATCGGGGTGGCGTGCGTGGGCAATCAAAAGGACCACGTCAACTCCGTGTTGGACAAGGTGATCGGCGCGGTCCGCGGGACGCCTCGGGTGGAACTCATCGATTACCGCTTGGAGTTGATCTGAAAAGAAGACGGGATGATCGTCGCCATGGCCGACTATAAGCGCTCGGAGCGGGTCGGGGATCAGATCCGGATGGAGATCGCCGATATCCTGATGACGAAGGTCAAGGACCCCCGCATCGGATTCGTCACGGTCACATCGGTGGCGGTGTCGGACGATTTGCGGAACGCCAAGGTCTTCATCAGCGTCCTGGGAGCGGAGGCCGCCCGGAGCTTTCAGGGTTTGGAGAAGGCCCGGTCGTTTATCCGGAGCGAGTTGGGCCGGAGGATGAAGCTGCGGTTCGTGCCGGAGCTGAGTTTTCATGAAGACCACACGGCGGAAGAGGCCGCGAAGATTTTCAAGCTGATGGATGAAATGAAAGAGCCCCGTCCGTGAAGAGGCACTCCGCGACCCATAAGAAAGCGCCCGCTCGGCCGGTCCGCCGGGCCGGTCCGCGAACCCTCCCTTCCAAGCCGGGTCCGCCGCGAGACGATCATCGCTTGGCCCGCTCGGCCGTCATCGTCACGCACGGGCCGTTTTGTCTGGACGGAATCGCGTCCGCCGTCTGCGTGGGACGGTTCTACGGCGAGGCGCGGACCACGCCGCTCTTCACGCATCCCTCCGACGTCGACCGGGTGATCGAAGAGGCGACGCGGAATTCCAAGGACCCGCGGGACCTCTGGATCGCGGACATCACCTGGAAGGACCGAAGGACCGAGGAACGCTTCCGGGAGCTCATCCGACGCGGATGGAGGGTTTTCTGGATCGACCACCACTCGATCGCCGTCGAAAAGGATGAACAAGAGATCAAGTCCCTGGGCCTGACCGGCTGGGTCGCGAGCCGCGAATTTTCGGCGGCCCGGCTTCTGTACAACTATATGCGATCCGCCGAGGATCTCCTGGGGAAGGCGCCGGCCGCTTTGAAGCGGTTCGAAGAGGGGGTTCTCCTCGCGGACGATAACGACCGCTGGCTGCACCGGCGCCGGGGTTCCCGGGAATTGGCGCTCACGGTGGCCGCTCTGGGAGGGACGTCGGCCTACCGGGAACTGCTCCATGCCGACGCCGATCTCCGCTATTCGCCCCGCATGGAGGAAGCCTACCGCCGTGCCAGCCGGGAATTGGCCGACAGCATCGCCCTGGCGAACCGGACCCGTCTGGAGAAGTCGGCGGAAGACGGTGTGAAGATCGTCGCCGCGGTGTGCAAAGGCTACACCAGCGAGGTGGCCGAAAACCTTCGTCGAAGCCTGCCGCCCGACGGAAAGCCGGGAGAGCCGGCGGCGATTCTTCTTCTGTACAATCTGGAGGATCAACGGATCAGCCTTCGCCGGACGTCGACCTGCGAAATCGATCTGGCCCGCTTGGCCGGACGCTTCGGCGGCGGGGGGCATCCGGCCGCGGCCGGGTTCGAGCTTCCGGAGGCGCGGAACCTTCTTCAGGATTATCTGACCGACCGCCTCAAGCGGGCCCTCAAGGAACCCTGAACCCGATGGACGGATTCTTAAACATCCATAAACCGGCCGGCTGGACGTCGCACGACGTCGTGGCCCGCCTGCGATCCGTCCTGAAGATCAAAAAAATCGGTCATACCGGCACGCTGGACCCGGCGGCCACCGGGGTCCTCCCGATCTGTCTGGGGAAGGCGACCAAGCTGGCCCGGTTCCTGACCGAGACCGACAAGGAATACGACGCCGTGATGCGGCTCGGGGAGACGACGGATACGCAGGACGCGACCGGAAAGGTGCTCTCCCGCCGCCCGACCGACGGGGTGACCGAGGATCGCGTTCGGGAGGCCCTGGCCTCCTTTCGCGGGGAGATCCGGCAGATCCCGCCGATGTATTCCGCCGTGAAAATCGCCGGGCAGCCGCTGTACAAGGCGGCGCGGGCCGGCCGCGAGGTGGAGCGCCTTCCGCGGACGGTCGTGATCCACCGCCTGGAGATGCGCGGCATGGAAGGCCGCGACGTCGCGTTCTCGGTCGTCTGTTCCAAGGGGACCTACATCCGGACCCTGTGCGCCGATATCGGGGAGAGGCTGGGGTCGGGCGCCCACCTCTTCCGTCTCGAGCGGACGCGTTCGGGCCCGTTTCGCATCGAGGACGCGCTGACGGTCTCGGAGGCGGAAGCGGCCGCCGGAGAAGGCCGCATCCGGGAGCGGGTCTTGACGGCCGGGGAGGTCTTGAGGGATTTTCCCAGCATGAGCGTGACCCGTGACGGCGCACGCTTGCTGATGCACGGGACGCCGATCGGTCTGCGGGGCGTGGGGCGGCTGCCAAAAGAAATCAAGACAGGGCAGCCTGTTTTAGTGTATAATACGTCCGGTGTTTTGATCGCCCTGGCCGAGGCGCTGGTGGGCTGGCCCGGGACAGCCGGGCCGGAAGGGGATCTTAAAGAAGGCGATCTTAAAACAGATCTGTTCAAGCTTGGCAAATGGTTGGTGTCGGTCGAGGATCCGTAAGGTTCGCAATCAAAGCGGTAACGTGTAAAAAAAGGAGAAAGGGTCATGCTGGAAAAGGAACAGAAAGTCGAGGTGATCAAGAAGTTTGCCAGCCATCCGAAGGATACCGGGTCGCCGGAGGTCCAGATCGCGTTGCTCAGCAGCCAGATCAATTCGCTTGCCGATCATTTCAAGAGCCATAAGAACGACCATCACTCCCGGCGCGGTCTTCTCCGGATGGTCAGCCAGCGCCGGAAACTGCTGGATTATCTCCACAGGGAGGATGTGAACCGGTACAAACAGATCATCGAGAAGCTCGGCATTCGTAAATAGTTCGTCCGTCTCGGACGAATCCATATCCGACCTTGGGGTAAGGAGATAGGAAGGGATGGGCCTGCGGCGCGCGCCTGGCCCATGCCTCCCTACTTCCTGCCCCCGAGTCAAGGCCCGGCTGCTTTAAAATTTCAAATCTCAAATCTGAGATTACAAAGGGGGGCATTCCATGATCCATCAAGTCGAATTAGAAATCAGGGGCAAGCAGTTGATTCTGGAAACCGGTCGCATGGCCAAGCTGGCCGACGGGGCGGTCACGGCCCGGTACGGCGACAGCGTCGTGCTGGCCACCGCCGTCGCCTCCAAGGTCGCCCGGACGGGCGTGGATTTTCTTCCGCTCACCGTGGACTATCAGGAAAAGGCCTATGCGGCCGGAAAAATTCCGGGCGGTTTTTTCAAGCGGGAGGGCCGTCCGTCCGAGCGGGAAATCCTGGCCAGCCGTCTCATCGATCGGCCCTTGCGCCCGCTCTTCCCAAAAGGTTTTTATTTCGATACCCAGGTGATCGCATCGGTCCTGTCGGCGGACGAGGGAAACGTCACCGACGTGCTGGCCATCGTGGCCGCCTCCGCGGCCCTGACCCTTTCGGACATCCCGCTCCAGGACCCGGTCGCTTCCGTCCGGATCGGCCGCGTCGAGGGACGCTTCGTCATCAATCCCTCCTTTGCCGAAGTGGAAGCCGGCGATCTGAATCTCGTCGTGGCCGGAACGACGGAGGCCGTGATGATGGTGGAAGGCGGCGCCAACGAACTGTCCGAGCAGACGATGATCGACGCCATTGCGCTGGCCCACGCCGAGATCAAGAAAATCATCGAGAGCATCCTGAAGCTGAAGGCGCTTACCGGAAAGCCGAAACGCGAGCCCGTACAAAAGACGACGGATCCGGCGCTGGCGGAGTCCGTGAAGTCCAAAAGCCAGGCCTCCATCGAGGCGGCCGTTCTGATTCCCAACAAGACGGCCCGGCAGGAGCGCTTGGACGCGGTGCTCAAAGAGGTCAAGGATCAGATCAACACGCCGGAAGCGGACCGCTCGCCGGAGATCGCCGAGATCTTTCACGCGCTGGAGCGGAACGCCGTCCGACAGATGATTCTGAACAAGGGCATTCGCGCGGACGGCCGCGGCTGCTCCGACATCCGGCCGATCTCGTGCGAGGTGGGGATTCTGCCCCGCACGCACGGCTCCGCCCTATTCACGCGGGGGGAGACGCAGAGCCTGGCCGTCGTGACGCTGGGCACGGCCGAGGACGAACAGCGGATCGACGCCCTGGAAGGCGAATCGACCAAGACCTTCATGCTGCATTACAATTTTCCCCCGTTTTCCGTGGGCGAGGCCCGGCCGATGCGGGGTCCGGGACGGCGGGAAATCGGGCACGGCGCGCTGGCCGAGCGCGCCTTGCGGCCGGTGATTCCCGGCCGGGATGCCTTTCCCTACACCCTCCGGATCGTCTCGGACATCCTGGAATCCAACGGTTCCTCCTCGATGGCGACGGTCTGCGGCGGGACGCTGGCTCTGATGGACGCGGGTGTGCAGATCAAGTCCCCCGTGGCCGGCATTGCCATGGGTCTGATCAAGGAAGGATCGCGGACCGTGATCCTCTCGGACATCCTGGGCCTGGAGGATCATCTGGGCGACATGGATTTCAAAGTGACCGGAACCCGTCAGGGCGTGACGGCCCTGCAGATGGACATGAAGATCCCGGGCATCACCGAGGCGCTTCTCCGGGACGCGTTGGCGCAGGCCCACGCCGGCCGGATCCACATCTTGGACCGGATGCTGCAGGCCCTCGCGGCGCCCCGGCCCGAGCTGTCGTCGCTGGCGCCGCGGATCTTCACGATGCACGTGAAGAAGGAGCGGATCGGCGAGGTCATCGGCCCGGGCGGCAAGGTCGTCCGCGGCATCGTCGAGAAAACGGGCGTGAAGATCGACATCGAGGACGACGGGACCATTCTCATCGCCTCCTCGGACGCCGACGCGGCGAAGCTGGCGATGGAGATGATCGGCCGGATCACGGAAGAGGTCGAGGTCGGAAAGATCTACAAGGGCAAGGTGGTCAAGATCATGGACTTCGGCGCCTTCGTCGAGATCCTGCCGGGGACGGACGGCCTGGTCCACATCTCCCAGCTCGCCGAACATCGGGTCAACCGGGTTCAGGACGAGGTCAAGGAGGGGGACGAGATCCTGGTCAAGGTTTTGGAAGTCGACAAGCAGGGGAAGATCCGACTGAGCCGAAAAGAGGTTCTGAAGGCCGGCGCGGAAGGCCAGAAGGGATAACGACCCGTTTCAATGCCCGTCCGGCTGTTTCACAAAGAGGTCCTGGACAACGGGATCCGGGTCGTCACGGAAGAGATCCCCTTCGTGAAATCGGTCTCGTTGGGGATCTGGGTCGAGGTGGGGTCCCGCGACGAGACGGTCGACGAGGCCGGCCTTTCCCACTTTGCCGAGCACATGTTCTTCAAAGGCACGCATCGCCGCTCGGCCCGGCAGATCGCCCAGGAGATGGACGGCCTGGGCGGCGAGCTCAACGCCTTCACCTCCCGCGAGACCACCGCGTTTTACGCCAATGTGATCGACGAGCACCTTCCGAAGGCGGTCAACCTCCTCGCGGACCTCTTCCGTCATTCCGTCTTCCGGCCCGTCGAGATCGAGCGGGAGAAGCGGGTCGTCCTCGAGGAGATCAAGATGGTCGAGGACGATCCCGAGGACCTGATCCACGATCTGCATACCGCAAACGTCTGGAGCGGGAGCCCGCTCGGCCGGCCGATTCTCGGCCGAGCCGACATCCTCCGGTCCATCACCCGCCGACAGATTCTGGATTTTCTGAACCGGAAGTACCGTCCGGAGCGGATCGTCATTTCGGCCGCCGGACGGTTCAACCGATCCGCCCTGATCCGACAACTCGATCGCTTGTTCCGGCCGTTCGGCGCGCGGGCCCGTCGATCGGACCGTCCGGGGGCGGGGGTGTTCCGCCGTCCGCCCGCGGCCTCCGGCGGCCTCTATGTCCGTCCCAAGAAACTGGAGCAGGCGCATCTCTGTCTGGGCTTCCCGGGCTTGCCGCTCAACCATCGGGACCGCTACGGGATCTATGCGCTGAACGTGCTGCTGGGAGGGGGAATGAGCTCGCGCCTCTTCCAGGAAGTCCGGGAAAAACGGGGCCTGGTCTATTCGATTTATTCGCATCACATCGGCTTTCAGGATACCGGGATGATGACGGTCTACGCGGCGTCCAGTCCGAAGGCCGTCCGGCAGGTCGTTCAACTCACGCTTCGGGAACTTGAAAAGCTGCGGGAGCGGGGCGTGAGCCGCGACGAGCTCCAGCGCGCCGTCAATCAGATGAAAGGCGGCATCCTGCTCAATTTGGAAAGCACCAACAGCCGGATGAGCCGCCTGGCCAAGGATGAAATCTACTTCGGAAGGCACTTCTCGTTGGAAGAGACGCTGCACGAGATCAACCAGGTTTCAAGACGGCAGGTCCGGCGGCTGGGCGATCTGCTGTTCGATCGACGGAAACTTTCCCTGACCGTGCTGGGCCCCGGGGCGAAGGCCCGGCC
>Ga0335077_10000528_pt1 | contig 42838 bp, 35 predicted proteins | sample Lox_Sample_31_FD_207151 | JGI IMG/M metagenome (GOLD analysis project Ga0335077, IMG submission 207151) | Soil microbial communities from Loxahatchee National Wildlife Refuge, Florida, United States - Lox_Sample_3.1 | ecosystem: Environmental > Terrestrial > Soil > Wetlands | place: USA... | reverse complement strand
GCTCCTCCCCCGACTCTCGTCCGCCCGAAGGCTCCTCCGCCGCCTTCGCTCCCGCCAGCGCCAGCCGCCGAGGCGAAGCCGCCTCCGGCGGCGTCCGCCGCGCCGCCTCCTCCGCCGGCGGCGGAGAAGCCGCAGCCCACGCGCTCGCCGAGCCCGGATGCCTCCGCCGAGCACGGCGAGGGGGCGGGAACGCTCCGCGTCCCCGTGCCCGTCCTTGACCGGCTCATGGGGCTCGTCGGGGAGCTCGTCCTCGCCCGCAACCAGCTCATCTGCCAGGAGGCGACGCGGGAGGACCCGAGACTCGGGGCCACCACCCAGCGCATCCACCAGCTCACCACCGGCCTGCAGGAGGCGGTGATGAAGGCCCGGATGCAGCCTATCGACAACGTCTTCTCCCGGCTCCCGCGGGTGGCCCGAGACACCGCCCAGGCCTGCGGGAAGCCGGTGCGGCTCGCCACCCACGGGAACGAAACCGAGCTCGACAAGACGCTCCTCGAGGCCATCAAGGACCCGCTCACCCATGTGGTGCGGAACGCCGTCGACCACGGCATCGAGCGCCCCGAGGTCCGCCTCGCCGCCGGCAAGCCCGCCGAGGGGACGGTCACGGTGCGCGCCTTCCATGACGGCGGCCAGGTGATTGTGGAAGTGGAGGACGATGGCGGCGGCGTGAACCTAGCCAAGGTGCGGGCCAAGGCCGTCTCCCTGGGCCTCATCGCCCAGGAGGAGGCCGACCACCTCTCGGAGCGCGACACCATCCACCTCGTCTTCCGCCCCGGCTTCTCCACCGCCGACGCCGTCACCCAGATCTCGGGCCGGGGCGTGGGGATGGACGTGGTGCGCACTAACGTGGAGCGCATCGGCGGATCGGTGGAGATGCTCTCCACCCCCGGCCAGGGGAGTGTCTGCCGCATCCGCGTCCCCCTCACCCTCCTCATCGTGCCCGCCCTCATCGTCGCCTCCGGGAGGGAGCGCTACGCCGTCCCCCAGGCGAACCTGGTCGAGCTCGTCCGCATCGCCCCGGAGCGGGAGAGCCAGATGGTGGTCGACGTGCACGGCTCGCTCGTGCTCCGGCTGCGCGGGGCGCTCCTCCCCATCCTGGACCTCGCCAGGGTCCTCGGGACCGGATCCGCGGCCCGGGCGCCGGACGGCGCCCTCTCCGTGGTGGTGCTCTCCGCCGAGGGTCGCCAGTTCGGCTTCCTCGTCGACGAGGTGGCCGACACCGAGGAGATCGTGGTGAAGGCGCTCGGCCGGCGCCTCCAGACCCTCGGGGCCTTCTCGGGCGCCACCGTCCGCGGCGACGGGCGGGTGGCCCTGGTCGTCGACGTGGCGGGCATCGCCCGGCGCGCCGGCCTCCTCGCCGAGGCGGACGCCCGGGCCACCGGCGCCCAGGTGGCCCGGGGCGCGGCCAAGAAGCCCTACCTTATCCTCCGGGGCAGGGATGACGGGCGCCTCGCCATCCCGCTCGGCGAGGTGTCGCGCATCGAGGAGATCGCGCCGGAGCGCGTCGAGCGGGTGGGAGGGGCGGAAGCCGTCCAGTACCGCGGGGCCGTCCTCCCCCTCGTCCACGTCGCCCAGGCCCTGACCGAGAGACGCAAGCGGGCGCGCGCCCCCGAGCCCAGGGCGGCGGAGAAGCTCCAGGTCGTGGTCCAGGAGTGGGACGGCCGCGAGGTCGGCCTGGTGGTGGAATCCATCGTCGACATCGCCGAGGAGGACGTCACCGTCGACCCCACCCGGGCCCGGCCGGGCGTGGCAGGCTGCGCCGTGATCCAGGGGCGCATCACCGAAATCCTCGACACCGGGACGCTGCTCGGGGCGCAGATGGGCCCAGGGAAGGAGGCCCGGCGTGCCTGAGACTCTGCGCATCTGCACCTTCCTCCTCGACGGCCGGACTTTCGCGCTCCCGGTCACCGAGGTCCGCGAGGTGGTGAAGGACCTGGAGACCACCCCGGTGCCGCTCGCGCCCGCCGCGATACTCGGCCTCGTGCACCTCCGCGGCCAGATCGCGACCGTGGTGGACCTCCGGCGCCGCCTGGACCTCGCCCCCCGGGACCCCGAAGAGCCTCACGTGAACGTGGTGGTGCAGGGTGCCGACGGCCTCGTCTGCTTACCGGTGGACGACGTGGGGGACGTCATCGACGTCCCCGAGGACGCGGTGGAGCGCCCCCCGGACACCCTGCGCCCCTCGGTCCGCGATCTGGTTCGCTCCATCTGCAAGTTTCACGACGAGCTCGTTCTTCTCCTCGACACCGCCCGGGCCGTGGACCCCTCCCCTTGACCTTCCCCTAGGAGACTTCATGCAGACCGCCACACCCAAGAACGGCCGAGCCCACCCCCGCCGCATCGCCCGCAAGGCCCAGGCGAAGGTCGGGCCCCGCCGCCCCGCCCCGACGCGCCCCACCGTGAACCCGGTCCTCGCCACGCGCTTTGGCATCGACGAGGAGAACCTGGCGGCCCGCCGCGAGTTCATCCGCCTCGGCGCCGACGAGTGCGCGCTCCTCGAGGAGTTCGTCTCCTGGGCCGAGGAGCACGCCCCGGAGATGGCCCGGGAGTTCTACGACTGGCAGTTCGCTTTCCCGGCCACCCGGGCCTTCTTCGAGAAGATCGCCGCCTCGCACGGCCTCCCGCTCGAGAAGTTCCGAGAGCGGCTCGAGTTGTCGCAGGCCGACTACCTGGTGGGCTGCTTCCGCGGCGCCCGGGACGGCTTCGGGGTCGCCTACTACGAGCACCGCCTCCAAGTGGGCGCCGTCCACGACCGGGTCAACCTCCCCTTCAAGTGGTACATGGGGTCATACTGCGAGTGGACGCGCATCGTCCACGAGCGCCTGGCGGAGACGGTGGACGCCGCCACCTCCGCCCGGGTGGAGACAGCGCTCGGCCGCGTCTTCAACTACGACATGCAGGCCATCGGGGACGCCTTCCTCTTGAGCACCCTCGAGTCCATGGGCGTAGCCGTGGAGGCCGTCTCCTGCGGGAGCGGTAACGACCGCACCGAGCACCTAGTGGAGGTGAAGGACACCCTGGCGGCGCTCCTCGCCTCCGCCCAGGCCATCGCCGCAAACGATCTCCGGCGTGAGCCCCTCTCCCCCATCGCCGGCCGGCTGGGGACCGCCTTCGCGGCCATGACCGACAGCCTAGCGGGCTTCGTCCAGTCCGTGGGCCAGAACGCCCAGGTGCTCGCGAGCGCCGCCGAGGAGCTCAACTCGGTGAGCCAGATGATGTCGGCCTCCGCCGAGGAGACCGCCACCCAGGCTGACGTGGTCTCCAAGGCGGCCGAGCAGGTGAGCGGCAGCGTCACCACCGTGGCCACCTCCTCCGAGGAGATGAGCGCCAGCATCAAGGAAATCGCGCGCAGCGCCGCCGAGGCGGCCCGGGTCGCCCTCCGCGCGGTGGAGACCGCCGAGTCCACGAACGCCACCGTGCAGAAGCTCGGGGTCTCCGGGGCGGAGATCGGCAAGGTGGTGAAGGTCATCACCTCCATCGCCGCCCAGACAAAGCTGCTCGCCATCAACGCCACCATAGAGGCGGCGCGCGCCGGGGACGCCGGAAAGGGCTTCGCGGTGGTGGCGAACGAGGTGAAGGAACTCGCCAAGGAGACGGCCAAGGCAACCGAGGAGATCGGCCAGCGCATCGAGGCCATCCAGGTCGACACCCGCGACGCCGTCCAGGCCATCGCCCAGATCGGCACGGTCATCAAGCAGATCAACGAGCATCAGAGCACCATCGCCTCCGCGGTGGAGGAGCAGAGCGCCACCACGAACGAGATCGACCGCAACGTCTCCGGGGCGGCCACCGGCTCCACCGAGATTGCCCGGAACATCAGCGGGGTGGCCGAGGCCGCCCGCCACACCTCCCAGGGGACGGCCGACACCCAGAAAGCTGCCGAGGAGCTCACCCGCATGGCCTCCGAGCTGCAGCGGATGATCTCTCGCTTCACGGTGTGACGATGCGCGCTCTCGTCGTCGACGACTCCCTGACCATCCGGCGCGAGGTCGGCCGCATGCTCGCCGACCTCGGGTTCGAGGTGTACGAGGCGGGGAACGGGGCCAACGCCTTCGACGTCATCACGCGGCTCGGGCCGGTCGAGCTCGTGGTGCTCGACTGGAACATGCCGGACACCGACGGACTCTGGTTCCTGCGCCACCTCCGCCAGGAACCGGCTTTCCGGGAGGTGCTCGTGGTGATGGCGACGAGCGTCTCCCAGATCGACAGCGTCCGCCAGGCGCTCGTCGAGGGGGCGAGCGAGTACATGATGAAGCCCTTCACCAAGGAAGACCTCTGGGGAAAGCTCCAGATCCTGGGCTTCCGCTTCCACCAGGCGGACGCGTGAGGAAGATCCGCATCCTGGTGGTCGACGACTCGGCCACCATCCGTCGCATCGTCGCCGAAGCCATCGTCGCCTCCCCGGACCTCGAGCTCGCGGGCACGGCGGCGAACGGGCAGCTGGCGCTCGACCGCATCCAGGACGCCCGCCCGGACGTGCTGACCCTCGACGTAGAGATGCCGGTCCTGGACGGGATCTCCACCCTGAAGGAGCTGCGCCGGCGCGCGCCGAGGCTCCCGGTGCTCATGCTCTCGAGCCACACCGAGAAGGGCGCGCTCGCCACCCTGGACGCCCTCGCGGCCGGCGCCTCCGACTTCGTCGCAAAGCCCCGGGCCGCGAGCCTCGACGAGGCTCGCGCCTTCGTGGACCTCGATGTGCTCCCGCGGCTCAGGGCCCTTGGGGGTCGCGCCACCGAAGCGGCGCCGGCTCCCTTCCGGTCCGCCCCGGCGCCCGCTTTGCGGCGGGGGGGGGCTCGGGTCGAGGCGGTCGTCGTCGGCGTCTCCACCGGCGGGCCCCAGGCGCTCGAGCAGGTCCTGCCGCGACTCCCCCGCGACCTTCCCGTCCCCGTCCTCGTCGTGCAGCACATGCCGGTCATGTTCACGGAGCTCCTCGCGAAGCGCTTGGCCACCCTCTGCGCGGTCGGGGTAGAGGAGGCGAGCGACAAGGCCCCGGTGCGTCCCGGGACCGTCTACATCGCCCGGGGCGGGCGCCACCTCGCGGTGGAGGGCCTGGACGCGCGGCGCACGCTCCGGCTCGACGACGGGCCTCCGGAGAACGCCTGCAAGCCAGCGGCGGACGTGCTCTTCCGCTCGGCCGCGGCGAGCTACGGGGCGGGCGTCCTCGCGGTGGTGCTCACCGGGATGGGCCGGGACGGTTGCGCTGGCTCCGAGGCCGTCCGGTCGGCGGGCGGGTCGGTCGTCATCCAGGACCAGGAAACCTCGGTGGTCTGGGGGATGCCGGGAGCGGTCGCTGCCGCCGGGCTCGCCGAGGCCACCCTCCCCATTGGCGGGGTGGCCGCGGAGATCGCGGCGCGTGTAGAACGGGGCCGCCTCCTGGGAATCCGGTGCGCGCCGTGAACCGCGAGGACTTCGACTTCTTCCGGGGGTACCTGCGCGAGCGCTCCGCCATCGCGCTCGAGGGCGGCAAGGAGTACCTCGTCGAGACGCGGCTCTTGCCGCTCGCGCGCAGGGAGGGACTCGCCTCCGTGGAGGAGCTCCTCCGGAAGCTCCGCGCCGAGCCTCATGGGACGCTCCAGTTGAGCGTGGTGGAGGCCCTCACCACGAACGAGACGAGCTTTTTCCGGGACTGGAAGCCCTTCGAGGCACTCCGGAGCAAGATCCTTCCGGAGGCCCTCCTCCGCCGCAGCGCCGAGCGAAGGCTCGACGTCTGGAGTGCCGCCTGCTCCAGCGGGCAGGAACCCTACAGCCTGGCCCTCTTGCTCCGGGAGCACTTCCCGGTGCTCGCCACCTGGGACGTCCACATCCACTGCACCGACCTCTCCCAGGAGATGGTGGCCCGGACCCGGGCCGGCCGCTTCCGCCAGATCGAGGTGAACCGGGGGCTCCCGGCGGCGCTCCTCGTGAAGCACTTCCGCCAGGACGGGGACGAGTGGGTCGTCGCCGATGAGTTCCGGAAGAGGCTCTCCGTCTCGCAGCTGAACCTCGCCACCGCTTGGCCCGCGCTCCCGCAGATGGACGTCATCCTGCTCCGGAACGTCCTCATCTACTTCGAGCTCCCCACCCGGAAGTCCATCCTGGAGAAGATGCGGCAGAAGATGTCCGCGGGGAGCGCCCTCTTCCTCGGGTCGGCGGAGACGACCATCGGTATCCACGACGGGTTCAAGCGGGAAGAGGCGGCCGGAGCGACCTACTTCCGGATCGTCTGACAGCGGGCCCGCCCCTCAGTTCCAGCGGCCCCGGAGGCCCCGGCCCCCTCAGTCCCCCTCTGCGACCCCGCGCTCCGGTGCCCGGCTTCGCCCGCGCGCCGAAGGCGGGGCGGCGGTCCGCCGGCGAAGGCGGGTCGGCGCCGGTTCCGCCGGCGGACCCCGCCCGCACCCCGCTTGAACCCCGTTTGGGAGCGGTGCTAGCTTGCCGGCTCGATTCATGGCAGCCCCCACCCGTTCCTTCCAGCCTTCCAGCCAGGCCGCGCGCGAAGGAGTCCCATGGCCGTTCCCGCCAATGCCCTGACCGAGAGCATCCGGACCCTTCCCGGCGACGACGTGCGCCAGCTGTTGTGGCGCTTCCAGGACCGATACGACCTGCAGATGCTCGTGCAGTCGGTGCGGTCCGTGGCCCGCGGACCGGTGGCGAGGCTCGTTGCCGAGGGGGCCCGGAACAGCCACGAGTGGACCGACCGGAAGAACGACCTCCTCAAGCACTACGACGAGTCCGGGGTCACCGGCGTCTTCATGGAGCCGCACCAGGGAGGCTTCATCGAGGGGCCGAAGAACCTGGCTCTCGCCCTCACCGCCTTCGAGCTCGCCTGGGTGGACGCCGGCGCGGCCACCGGAAGCCTGGCCGGCCACCTCGCCCTCTCCCCCATCCACGAACGCGGGACCCAGGAGCAGCGGGACCGCTACCTCTCCCTCGCGGCCCCGGCGAAGCCCGGCGAGGACCGCATCCCTTGGCGCGGCGCCTTCGCGCTCACCGAGCCCATCCCCTACGTCGGCGTGGACACCGGCATGCTCGGAGGCAAGGTCCGCGTCGCCGAGTGGGAGCCGGGCAAGGAGCCCACGCTCCAGGTGGAGAAGCGGGGCCGCTTCATCACCAACATGGGCTTCGCGAACTTCGTCACCGCCGCCGTCGACTCCGCCGACCCGAGGATCAAGGGAAGCTGCATGGTCATCCTCGAGGAGGGCGACCCGGGGACCTGGGATCGCGGCACGCCCACGAAGAAGCTCGTGCACCAGCTCTCCTCCACCTCGGACCCGGTCTTCCGGCTCAAGGTCCCGGCTTCGCGCATCGTGGGGGGCTACTCGGTGAAGGACGGCGTCATCGTCCCCCGCTACTCGCACGACGAGGTCATCGCCGCAGTCTTCAAGCACACCCGCGTCCCCGTCGGGGTGATGACGGCTGCGAAGCTCCTCTCCGCCGTGGAGCCGGTCATCCGCTACCAGCGCGGCCGCTTCCGCGGATCGGAGCAGGCGAAGCCCGGGACGCTGCGCTACGACCTCGGGCTCCAGCAGCGCGAGGACGTGCTCCACCGCCTGACCGACGTCTGGGCCACCGGCGAGGCGGCCGCCTCGCTCGGCTTCGCCACCGCCCGCCTCTTCGACGAGCTCGACCCCCTCGAGAAGGAGAAGACCGCGCTCCTCGAGCAGAAGGGGATCGCCGGAGGGAAGGCTGAGTTCAAGCTCTTCCGGGAGGTGAACCAGCGCGCCGTCGAGCTCGTGAAGCTCCGCGGGAAGCCGGCGGCCGAGCGGGACGGGAAGCGGGTGGCGGAGCTCGAGGCCGATCCGCTCGTCCGCTACGCCGTGCTCGACTCCGCCGGGGCGGTGCTCTGCCCGGCCACCAAGCTCTGGAACACCGGCCACGGGGCGAACATCCTCCGCGAGGCAGTGAGCCTCATGGGCGGATACGGGATCACCGAGGACTGCCCGGGGTTCTTGGGCCACAAGTGGATGGACGCGCAGCTCGAAGCCACCTACGAGGGGCCCGAGGCGGTGCAGAGGCGCCAGCTCTCCGTCACCATGTCGAACCCGGTCTTCCTGGCGCAGTTCGAGGAGTGGATCGGGGAGCTCCGGGCCATCGCCAACGACCACCCGGACACCGGGGCCTGCGCGCTCGCCTCCGCCATGCGAGTGTGGCTCTACAGCTACGACTACCTGCAGATCGCGAAAGACGCCGAGGGCGACGCCCTCTTCCAGGGGCCGCGCCAGGGCGTGACCTTCCCCATGGCGGACGCGCTCGGCTGGCTCCTCGCGGCGCGTTGCTTCATCGTCGACGTGGTCGAGCTCGAGCAGAAGGGCTCCGAGAACCCCTCGCTCGCCGAGGGCCTCCCCGGCCTGGTCCAGTTCATGGGGGACCTGGCCCACGTCCAGAGCGCCCGCGCCGCCGGCGAGGTGGGGCGCATCTGCGCCGAGCTCGTGTACGGCTACAACAAGCACCCGGAGTGGGACGACGAGGCGCGGAAGATCTGCTACACCACGGACGAGCTCGACTCCCTCGAGGGGATCGTCTCCGGCATCGGCTCCGCCGGGGGCGACGTCATCGGAGAGGGAGGCTCGCACCCGGTGAAGGCCGGCCCCTGCGCCCGCTGCCAGAACGTGACCGACTTCGCTGCGCTCCGGGTGAAGCTCGACGCCTGCCTGACCGGCTCGCGGCTCTCGAAGGACCGGGCCGCGGTGGCCCTCTCCAAGGTGATGATCCCGGAGGCCCTCGACTACCCGGCCTAGGTCGGGCTCCCTATCCGCGAAGAGTCTCTCTTCACTCCTGGAGCGATCGTGCCGCCAGAGAACCCTGCCGTCGAGCGGCAGACCATGGAAGTCGACGTCGTCTGCGTGGGCTTCGGCCCGGCCATGGGTGGCTTCCTCACCACCCTCTCCCGGGGCCTCTCGAACCCCGACGGCACGCCGGCGGTGGAGAGCGAGGTCATGCCCGGCATGCCGCCCCAGGTGGTGTGCTACGAGCGCGCCGACGGGCTCGGCTTCGGGGTCTCGGGAGCGGTGACCCGGGCCCGGAGCCTGCGGGCCACCTTCCCCGACCTCGACCCGTCCCAGATCCCCATGGCGACCCCGGTGAAGGAGGAGAAGGTCCTCTACCTCCTCGACCCGGTCGGAGCGAGCCGCCGCTCGGCGACGCTCCGGGCCGCCGACGCCGCCATCCGCAGACTCGGCTTCGCGCTCCGGCTCAGGGACCACGCCCTCGAGCTCCCCTACACGCCGGAGTTCTTGCACAAGAAGGGCGGCCTCATCCTCTCCATCGGCCAGTTCAACCAGTGGGTGGGGGAGCAGATCCAGGCGGGGGGCCAGGTCCAGCTGTGGCCGGGGACCCCCATCGCCGCCCCCCTCTTCGAGGGGAACCGGGTCGTGGGGGTCCGGCTCCTCGACCAGGGCGTGGCGAAGGACGGCACCCCGGAGGCGGGCTACACCCCGGGGCTCGACGTCCGGGCCAAGCTCACCGTGGTCGGCGACGGCCCGGTGGGCCCGGTGGGGCGGGCCATCGACGAGAAGTTGGGGATGCCGGAGGGGCACCACGTCCGCGACTGGGCGGTGGGCTGCAAGATGGTCGTCGCTCTGCCCGAGAGCTGCACCCTCCCCGAGGGGACGGTGCTCCACACCCTCGGGTTCCCGGAGCCGGAGATCTTCGGCTTCCTCTATGTCCACCCGGGGCGCACCGCCTCGGTGGGCATCTTCGTCCCTTCCTGGTTCGACAGCCCGGCCCGCACGAGCTACCTCTACCTCCAGCACTTCGTGCGCCACCCGGCCCTCTACCAGCACCTCGCCGGCGGGAAGATGATCTCCTGGGGCGCGAAGTCCATCCAGGAAGCCGGGAAGCGCGGCGAGCCCCACCTCTGCGGCGACGGCTTTGCCCGCATCGGCGAGGGCTCCGGCTCGACGAACGTCCTCGCCGCCTCCGGCGTCGACGAGGCCTGGGCCACCGGGGCCCTGCTCGCCGAGGGCGTGCTCGAGCTCTACCGGGAGAAGCGCCCCTTCACCCGCGAGAACCTGGAGTCGGCCTACGTGGCGCGCCGGCGCCAGAGCTGGGTGGAGGAGGAGGCTCGCATCGCCGAGAAGGCGCGCGACGGCTTCCAGCAGGGGGTGGTCACCGGGCTCCTCGGCATGGCGCTCTCTGGGCTCACCGGGGGCCGGGTGAACCTGGGCAAGGAGCCGGTGGAGCCCCACGAGCGGATCCGGACCGTGGAGGAGTACTTCGCCGGCCGCATCGCCCCCGAGGAGATCGCCCGCCTCAAGAAGGGCTGCGCCGAGAAGGGAGCCCCGCTCCACCCCGCGCTCATGGCGGCGGCCGGGTGGCCGGAGATCCCGCTCGACGGGGCGCTGCTCGTGAGTCACCAGGACGCCCTCCTCATGGGCGGAAAGGTGCAGGCCCCGGCCGGTTACGCCGACCACGTCTCCTTCCTGGAGGTGGCGGTCTGCAAGAGCTGCGGCGCCAAGCTCTGCATCGAGATGTGCTCCGGGCAGGCCATCACGCCCGGCGAGGAGGCGCCCAACTTCGACCGCGAGAAGTGCGTGCACTGCGGCGCCTGCCAGTGGAACTGCTCCCAGCCGGTCGCGGGCGGGAAGCTGAACCTCCAGTTCCGCGCCGGCGCGGGCGGGCTGCACTCGGCCGAGAACTAGACGACGGAGGAGGACACGTGAGCCAGGGATTCCACATCGTGGTCTTGGGGGGCGTGGTCCCGGACCCGCTCCAGACCCTCGAGCCGATCGCCGGCCCCGCCGGCCCGTCGCTCAAGAACGAGCCCATGCTCCCCGCCTGCCTCGACCCCTGGGCGTCGCACGCCCTCTTCGAGGCGGCGAACCTCTCGGCGAAGACCCCCGGATCCAAGGTCTGGCTCGTCACCCTCGGCCCCAAGGCCAAGGTGCAGCAAGTGATGATGGCCATCGCCCAGAAGGTCCCCTTCGAGCTCGTGGTCCTCGACGGGCCCGGCGGCGGCTTCGTCGACGCCCACGAAACCGCCGCGGCGCTCGCCGCCGCGGTGGAAGGGATCCCCGGGCTCGACCGCTCCCGCCTCCTCCTCTTCGGGGGTTGGGAGTCGGCGTCGCGGGGCGCGGGCGTCACCCTCCAGCTCGTGGGCGAGCGGCTCGGCCTCACGAACCAGTTCCAGGGCGTGGACGAGCTCAAGGCGCTCCCGGACGGGACCCTCGAGGTCCTCGAGCGCATCGAGGGCGGGCAGCACCAGGTCTCCGCCTTCGCCGGACCCCCCGCGGCGCTGGGGTGGGCGACCGGGTCCCTCCCGGAGCCCCGCAACAACCCGCAGGTGGGGATGCAGAACATGAAGCTCGCCATGCCCGCCCTGCAGAAGGCGAAGCCCACCCCGGTGGGAACGGGCGGCATCGAGTACCGGTCGGTCGCGCTCCCGAAAGTCCTGCGCCAGACCCGGATCGTGAAGGACGTGCCGGTCGAGGAGATCGCGCGCGAGATCGTCGAGTGGATCGGAAGGGACTAAGGGGCTCCCATGGACAGCGTTCTCTTTCTCTCCCCGGTCGAGGCCGACGGCTCCCTCGGGAAGGCCGGCCGGGAGGCGCTCGCCGCGGCCCATGCCCTCGCCGAGGGTCTACAGGCCCCGCTCTCGGTGGGTCTCTACGGAGCGGCGGCCGGCGAGGCCGCCCAGGCGGTGGCCGGCTCGGGCGCGAAGAAGCACCACGCCGTCCTCGGCCCAGACTTCGCGCAGCCGCGTTACGCGAGCGACGCGGCCGCCGCGGCCGCGCTCGCCAAGGCGTCCGGCGCCACCGTGATCGTCGCCCCCCACACTTCGCGAACCGCGCGGGTGGCCGCCGGAGTGGCGCACCGCCTCGGCGGGCGGGTGGACACCCACCTCGTCTCGCTCTCCGCCTCCGACGGGAAGCCGACCGCGACCCGCTGGTTCTACCGGCAGCGGATGGAGGGGGTACTCACCCGCGCCCAGCGCCCCTGGGTCCTGCTCCTCGACCCGGGCTGCGTGGCGGCCTGGCAGCCGCAGGGTGCGGCGCCCGCCTTCGAGGCGGTCCCGGTCTCCCTCGCCGAGGCGGAGAAGGGCACCACCGTGCGCGGCACCCGGGCCCCGCTCAGCGACGCCCAGACCATCCGGCCGGACGCGAAGCTCCTCTTCGTGGCCGGGGCCGGGTGGACGAAGAAGCAGGCGGACGGCGCCGTGCACGGCGCCGACGCGGAGAAGCACATCCGCGGGTTCCTCAACGCCACCAAGGCCTCGCTTGGCTCCTCGAAATCGCTCGTCGACCAGTCGGTGGACGGCGCCAGGGTGCTGAGCTTCATGAGCCACCTGAACCAGGTCGGCCAGACCGGATCTACCCCTCGCCACCCGAAGGGGCTCGCCACCTGCTGCCACGGGGAGGAGCCCCACGTCGTCGGCTGGCGGTTCATCGCCGAACGGCGCGCCGTGAACCTCGACCCGAGCTGCGGCTGGGCCCGTGGCAAGGCGGACGTGCTCTACGTGGCCGACGCCTTCGCGGTGATGGAGCGGGTGAACGCCCTCCTCCTGGCGAAGAAGGGGTAGCCCCGACCGGCGGCTCTAGGGATCCCCCCCGAGCGCCGCGATCCTCGGAGGGAGCCCCTCCAGGTCGACGACCGGACCGGGCTCGAGGACGAGCGCGCGCTCCACCGCGTTCCTGAGCTCGCGGAGGTTTCCCGGCCACGGGTAGGCGAGGAGCGCCCGCTCGGCACGCGGCGAGAGCGCGGGCGGGCCCTCCCCTCGCCGGAGGCCCGAGGCGCCGAGGAAGGCCCGCGCGAGCGGAAGCACGTCCTCGCGCCTCGCCCGGAGCGGCGGCACCCGGACCTCGACGACGGCGAGCCTGCGGAGGAGGTCCCCGCGGAACTCGCCCGCGGCCACCGCGTCCTCGAGCCGCCTCTCGGAGGTGGCGACGACGCGGACCGGGGCGGCCCTCCCTGCGCCCGAGGGCTCGAGGAGGGAGAGGAGCCCTGCCTGCAGGCGCTCGGGAAGCGCTCCTACCTCCTCGAGGAGGAGGGTCGAGCCCAGGGCCTCCTCGATCCGCGCCGCCAAGGAGCGCCCGCTCCGCAGCGCCTCGGCCGCGAGCTCCCGGCAGTCGACGGGGACGAGGGGGCGCTCCCGGCGCGGCGAGGCCGCGTGGAGCGAGCGGGCGAGCGCGCTCTTCCCCGAGCCGCTCTCCCCGCGAAGGAGCACCGGGACGTCGTGGGCGGCCACCCGCGAAAGCACCTCGAGTACGGGGCGCATCGCGGAGGAGGCCGACTCGATGGGAGCAGCCGGGCGAGCGCCCGCCGCCATCACGGGGCCCGGACCTCGCCCGGGTGGGGCGCCCCGGCGGTCGGACTCGCCTCCGGAGGGGGGCGCGGCGCCTCCGCCTCCCCGAGGGCGCCGACGGCGACCGCGCATCCCAGGAGCCAGCCGAGCACCCAGCGGCGGGCGCTCGCCGGATCCGTCCCCTTCCGGAGGGCGAGCGGGGGATGGCGCGCCCTCGCCGAGGAGGGGTTCTCGAGGTCGGCGCCCATCTCGTCCGCGCCGGGGTAGCGGTCGCGCGGATCCCGTGCGATGGCCCGGAGCACGACGGCCTCGACCGCTGGGGAGAGGTCCCGGCGGTGCTGGCGCAACGACGCGGGGCCGCGACGGGTCTTCGCGTGGAGGAGGGCGGCGGCGTTCGGCGCTTCGTAGGGGAGCCGCCCGGTGAGGAGCTCGTAGAGGACGGTGCCGAGCCCGTAGACGTCCGTCCGGCTGTCGCCCCGGCGCCCCCGGATCTGCTCCGGCGCCATGTAATCCGGCGTTCCCAGGGTCCCGGAGAGGCTCGCCCAGGTGAGACGCCGCGCCGAGTCGAGGAGCGCGATCCCGAAGTCGAGGAGCTTCACCCCGCCGCTCGGAGTGACGAGCACGTTCTCCGGCTTCAGGTCCCGGTGCACGACCCCGCGCTGGTGGAGGTGGGAGAGCGCCGCGCAGAGCTGGCGCGCGATGGCGAGCGCCCTCTCGACCGGGAGAGGGCCCGAGGAGCGGAGGAGCGCGCGGAGCGACTCGCCCTCGACGTACTCCATGGCGAGGTACATCCTCGTCTTCTCCCGCGGGCGGAGGACGCGCACCACGTTCGGGTGATCGAGGCGGAGGCCGATCTCCTCCTCGCGCCGGAAGCGCTCGTGGAAGGCGACGTCGCTCTCGTACTGGAGGTGCGGGACCTTGAGGACGACCACCTCCCCCGAGTCCCGGTCGACGGCCTTGAAGAGGCTCGCCATCCCGCTCCGGCCGAGGAGGTCCGCCACCTGGTACTGGTCTATCGAGTCGCCCACCGCGAGGTCGCGCATCGAATCACCCCCGCCACCCGAGGGAGCAGGAACTAGGCCACGGGCCCGAGGAAGGGGCCTGGGCGTTTCCACTAGGGGATGCGCGGGGATGGCTCGGGGACCGCCTGGGGGCGGTTGCAGACGGCAGCTCCCCGCCGGGGGCGTTCGTGCAATTCGCGAACGCTGCCAGCCCGGCAGGGGCAAGTGCGGTGGTCCTCACCCGGGCTCATTGGGGAAAGCGGCCGGCGCCTACTCGTCCGGGGCGGAGCTCGCGAGCCGGAGGATGGTGGAGCGGAGTTCGTCGTTGTCGACGGGCTTCGGCAAGTAGCTGCAGCCGGTCCGCAGGAGGAACTCGTCGAACCGGGGCTCGCAAGCGGCACCGGTGACGAAGAGGATGCGCTTCGCGAGGCGGGGGTCGAGCTTCTCGACCTCTTCGTAGAACTCGATCCCGTCCATCCCGGGCATGCGGAGGTCGCAGATGATGGCGCTGAACCGCCCTCCGGCGGCGATCCGGCCGAGGGCCCCCGCCGCGCTCTGGGAGAAGGTCACGCTCATCGGCTTGAGCACGCGGACGAACATCGCCCCGATGGGGCGCTCGTCGTCGACGACCAGGATCCGGAGGTTGCCCTCCGGAGCGGCCTTGCCCGCGCCGGGAAAGCGGTCGCCTTCGCCGGCCAGCAGGGGTGCTCCTAAAGTAGGGGGCATCAAGAAGCTCCCACATGCACGGCTCGCGCCGGCCTTCTATCGTATAATATGCGGATATTACTTAATATATATGCTGCGTAGCCCGTCTGCTCCGACCCAGGGTTGTGAGGGCTACGCCCTAGTTGGGTATTCACCGACCGAAACGGATGTTTTGTACGGGTATCGCGGCACCACGGTGTTCGCGACCCTCATGGGGCGTTCATCGCACCCATAGCTACGTCAAGGGGTGGAGCGGCGGGGAGGGGGGTCCCCGGCTACCGCGTCCTCACGGTGATGTAGGCGGAGAGCCCGGCGCGGAGCTTCACCTCGGGCGGCGGCGGCTTCGCCCAGGCGATGCGGACCGGCACCCTCTCCACGACCTTGACGAAGTTCCCGGACGCGTTGTCCGGCGGGATGAGCGAGAAGCGGGCGCCGGTCCCGCCGGAGAGGCTCTCCACCGTCCCTTCGAGCTTGAGCCCGGGGTAGGCGTCGATCTCCACCACGGCCCGCTGGCCCTTGCGCATCGAGCCCACCTGCGTCTCCTTGAAGTTCCCGACGAGGTAGGTGCGGTCCGGAACGAGCTCGACGAGCGGCTGTCCGGGCGACACGAGCTGGCCCTCGTGGACCGAGAGCTTCGAGACCACGCCGTCCTCCGGAGCCCAGATCTTCGTGTAGGCGAGCTGCAGCCTGGCGAGCTCGAGCGCCGCCTCCGCCGCCTTCACCCGCGCCTCCGAGAGCTTCGCCTGCGCCTTCGCGGCGGCGAACTGGGCCCTCGTGCTTCCCACGCCGGCCCGGCCCACCGTCTCCGTGGTCTTGGCGGCGTCGAGCTTCTCGGTGGCGATGGCCTCTCCCCTCCGGAGCATCTCCGCGCGCTCGAGGTCGGACTTCGCCTTCTCGGCCTCCGCCCCCGCCCGGAGGAGAGCGGCCTCGGCGACCGCCACCTGGGCGTCGGCCGCGCTCGCCTGGGCGCGCGCCACCTCCACGTCGGCCTCCGCCTCCCTCTCCCTGGCGGCGTAGTCGGCGGGGTCGATGACGAAGAGGAGCTCGCCCTTCTTCACCGCCTGGTTCTCCTGCACGAGCACCTGGGCCACTTGGCCGCCGACCCGCGGCGCGAGCGGAACGGTGTCGGCCTCGACCTGGGCGTCGTCGGTGGAGACGTCGAAGCGGGTGGCGTACCAGTAGGCGCCGTAGCCCAGGGTGGCGGCGAGCGCGAGCGCCAGGGCCCCGAAGGCGAAGAGGCGCCGCCTGGGAGGCGCGGCCAGGCCTGGCGGGGTCTTCCGCAGGGGCTCGGGCTGGGTCGGGCCACGGCCGGACGGGCCCGGATCGGACGGCGGGACGGGAGGAGCGACGGAGACGGGGGAGGAAGTTGCCTTGGTCATGTTCGCTAACCCACTTCGAGCTCCACGTGCGGCTTCTCCGCCGCCGTGACTCGATGCACCTTGAGGAACAAGAGGAGGGGGAGGACCGCCAGGAAGACGATCCCGGTGAGGTGGAAGACCTGCTCGAAGGCGAGCACGGTGGACTGCTGGGAGACGACGCCGTCGAGCGCCTGCAGGGCGGCGGCCTTGGCGCTCACCGCGTCGTACCCCTTCGACGAGAAGAAGGACTGGAGCGCGGAGAGGCGACCCAAGACCGCGGAGCCGACCGCTGGGAGGTGCGCCACCACCGCGTGCCGGGCTTTCGCGGTGTCCCGGGAGAGGAGCGTCGCGAAGACGGCGAGCCCCACCGAGCCGCCGATCTGGCGCAGGAGAGAGTTGAGGCCGGTGGCGTCGGAGAGGTTCTGGCGGGGCACGTTGGAGAGCGCCGCGGTGGTGAGGGGCACGAAGAGGAAGGCGAAGCCGGCCCCCTGGACGAGGATGGCCTCCACGATGCCCGCGGAGGTGGTCTGCAGGGTGATGTGTCCGAGAGCGAAGGAGCCGGTGGAGACCATGACCACGCCCAGGCCCACGAGCAGCCGGGGGGAGACGCGGTTGTAGATGCGCCCCACGAAGGGCGTGGTCACCATCATCACCAGGACCCGGGGCATGAGCGCCAGTCCGGACTGGGTGGCCGTGAAGCCGAGGAGCTCCTGCATGAAGACCGGGAGGAGGAACATGCTCGCCATGAGCATGGCGAACATCACCGAGCCCACCATCGTCCCCGAGGTGAAGACCGGATCCCGGAAGAGCCGGAGGTTCACGGCCGGAGTCCGGGCGGTGAACTCGCGCCACACGAAGGCGGCGAGGGACCCCACCGCCACCACCGAGAGGGTGACGATGAGGCGGGAATCGAACCAGTCGTCCTGCTGCCCCTCCTCGAGCACGTACTGGAGGGCGGCGAGCCCGGTGGCAAGAAGCGCGATCCCCTGCCAGTCGACGCTCCGGCGCTGGGCCGCGGCCGCGGCCCGGTTCGCCTCCCGAATGTCGTCGGGCTCGTGGACGAAGCGGGTCACCATGAGGAAGCCCAGAAGGCCCACCGGGACGTTGATGTAGAAGATCCACGACCAGTGATAGTTGTCCACGATGTACCCGCCGAGCGTCGGCCCGATGGCCGGCCCGAGCATGACGGCCATGGCGAAGAGCGCCATGGCCATCCCCTGCTCCTTCGGCGGGAAGGTCTGCCGCAGGATGGCCTGCTCGGTGGGCTGGAGCGCGCCGGCCCCGAGCCCTTGGAGGATGCGGAAGAGGACGATCTGAGGGAGCGTCTGGGCCACCCCGCAGAGCGCGGAGCCGAGCACGAAGAGGAGCAGGCTCGCGAGGTACACCCGCTTCTGACCGAAGAGCCGCCCCAGGAAGGCAGTGAGCGGCATGATGATGACCGTGGCCATCGCGAAGCCGGTCGTGATCCAGGTGATCTCCTGGATGGTCGCGCCCACCGCACCCCGGATCTGGGGGAGGGCCACGTTCACGATGGAGGAGTCGATGGCTCCCATGAGGGTCCCGAAGGACACCGACACGGTCACGAGCCACTTGTTCACCCGCGGAGGACTGACGACTCCCCCGGCCGATGCCGACCGGTCCACGGCCCTACCTCCCCGCCCCTCGGAGGAAGAGCTCGAGGACCCGCTCGGCGCGCTCCACGCGGAGCTCGGCGGCGTCGCGGACCACTTCCTGGACCAGGGTGCCCCACACCATGCCCACGAGCGCGGCGCACTGTAGGCCGTCCTCGTCGGGCCGGACCTTTCCCTCGGCTCGCCCTCGCCGGAGCACGGCCTCGGCGCGCCGGTTCACCTCGGAGAAGATGGCGCCTCGCCCCCGGGCGCTCTTGTCGAGCTTCCCGCCTTGGAAGAGGACGGAGAGGAGGCCTCGGTGGGCGGCCCAGTGGTCGAAGAGCGCGCGCACGAAGGCGCCGAGCGCGGCCTCGAAGGGCTTCGCCTCCCCCTCCTCGAGCGCCGCGTCGAGGCGGGCGAGGAGCGCCGCGCGACGCGCGCCCACCAGCGAGGCGAGGAGCGCGTCCTTGTCCTCGAAGTGGTTGTAGAGCGTCCCCACCGCCACCCCGGCGCGCGTGGCGATGGATTCCATCCGGGCCCCGTCCATCCCTTCCGCGGCGAAGACCCGCTCCGCCGCCTCCAGAATGGCGGCCTGGGTCTCACCCCGCAGCCGATCCCGGAGACGAATTACCTTTCTGGAATCTGAATCTGAATTCACCGTGGCGGGTACATAGCGCCGCGGCCGGCTGCGGTCAACTCGCCTCCGGCGAGGACGGCCACCGGAATAGCGGCGCCCCTCTCCCACTCCGGACGACACGGAGGGGAGCGGGGCGGTCGAGGGGCGGGAGAGGGTCTCTCGACCTCGGGCGGCTCAGCCGACGAGGTCCTCGCAGCCGTCCACGCCGAGGACGTTCCCGGTGAGCCAGACGTTCTCGGGCCGGGCGACGGAGACCACCGTGGAGGCGATGTCGATCGGGGTGGTGAGCCGCCCTGCCGGGTGGATGGCGAGGCAGCGCTCGATGAGCTCCTGGTTCCCGGGGATCTTCCGGAGGGAGGGCGTGTCCGTCACCCCGGCCCGCACCGCGTTCACGGCGATGCGCCGCGGAACGAGCTCGACGGCGAGCTGCCGGCAGTGGCTCTCGAGAGCCGCCTTCGCCGCCGAGACGGCGCCGTAGGAGGGCCAGATGCGGTGCCCGCCCGCGCTCGTCATCGCGAAGATGTGCGAGCCCTCCCCCATGAGCCCGGCCCCGATGACGTCCTGGACCCAGTAGACGAGGGAGTTCGCCATCACGTCGAGCGTCATGTCCATCTGCGCCCGGGTGATGTTGTCCTTCGGATCGTCGGCGACGAAGTGCTTGAGCGCCCCGAAGGCGAGGGAATGAAGGAGCACGTCGACGCCCGCCTCGTTCTTCTCCTCGGCCAGCAGGCGCTTCATCTCCGTGACCACCTCGCGTCGCTTCTCAGCGTCGGCCGCGTTCACGTTGAAGAACACCGGCCGGCCGCCCGCGGCGGCGATCTCCTCCTGGATGCGCTCCACGTTGGGGAGCGTGGTCCTCCGGTCGAGGTGGACGCCGAAGATGTTGCGCCCGCCCCGGGCCATGGCGATGGCGATGGCCTCGCCGAAACCCGACGACGCTCCGAGGATGAGCGCCCACTTCTTGGTCGTTAGCATCGGCGGAGGATGGGCGAGGGCTGCCCCGCCGTCAAGCGCGCAGGACCGGAGCCGTCGGCGCCCGGGGAGACGGTGGCGCCTCCGCTCTCGAGCCCCTTCGACCGGGACGCGGCGTGCGGGGTAGCATGACTTTGAATATCATGCTACCTCCTTGTGCGCCGCCCCCACCCCTCCCGCACGCCGGACACCCGGGGCGGAGCCATGAGCGTACCTGGAAGCCCCGAAGGGCCTCGCCGCACTCCGAGCGGACGTCCGGGGCCGAGGGGAAGGGGGCCCCGGGCTTCCGGGCCCCGCCCTCACGTCCCCGTCCCCGGCACTCCCGGGGCCTCGCGGGAGGCGGGCGCCGCGAGGGGGCCGTCTCGCGCGGAGACCGGTCGTGTTTAGCGGAGTGGCGAGGAGGCCGGGGCAAAGCCGCCTCCTCCGGCGAGGCGCCTTCGCCGCCGCCTCGACCCTCCTCCAGCTCTCCCTCGGCGCCCTGGCGGTCGCCGCCGGCCGCAACCACCCCGCGAAGGACGATCCGGTAGTGGAGGTGAAGTTCGTGAGGCCTTCGCCCCCCGCACCGCCGCCGACCTTCCTCCCTCCGCGGAAGGCGCCCCCCGAGCATGCGGAGAAGATCCGCAAGCCTCGCGTGGCGGCGGTGATCCAGCCGAAGGCGATCCCGGAGGTCCCCCCGCCCCCGCCCGAAGAACCGGAGCCGGAGGAGCCGAACCTCGATCCTCCACCGGCCCCGGAGATCGCCCTCGGAGCCGCGGTGGACGGTGCCCTTGGGGGCGTCGTCGGGGGGGCTCCGGGAGGCGAGGGGGGCGGAGCGGGCGAGATCGCCCCCGGCCCGGTCGACTACAGCGACGAGATGTCGCCGCCGAAGCTCCTCGATGGGCCGAGCCTCGCGTACACGTCGGAGGCGCTCGAGCACCGGGTGGAGGGAGTCATGGTCGTCCGCTGCGTCCTCACCGCGGAGGGGCGCGTCCACGGCTGCCGCGTCCTCTCCAGCCTCCCCTTCATGGACCAGGAGGTGGTCGCCGTCCTCGAGGGGCGCCGCTACCTTCCGGCGACCCTCCGAGGCATGCCTCTCGAGGTGAACTACACCTTCAAGATCAAGCTCCGGCTCCCGAGGTAGGAAGGGCCCCGAGAGCCGGCCCCGACCTCTCGAACACCGCGGAGTCACTTCCCAAAGTGGCCTTTAGTCCCGGCAGGGACTGGCGCGCTCGCCCCCCCGGGATAATGGCGCCTCTCGGCAGAAAAGGAGGAGCGATGCACGCACACGAGCATGAGCACGTGCACACCCACGAGCACGTCCACCCGGATGGCACCGTCCACAGCCACCCCCACTCCCACCGCCACGTCCACGACCACCAGCACAAGAGCGGAGGCGAGGAAGAGCACTTCCACACGCACGAACCGGGACAGGTGCACACCGGTGGCCCGGAGCACGGCCACTCCCACTGAGGCTCGGAGGATCGGGGGGGAACGCCGCTGCCTGGGCTCGCCGGGCGGCACATGTGCCTTGCCGGGTCCGCGGGATGGTGCTACGCATCTCGGGTTCGTGTTACTCGACCCCGGGTCCCCATGCACATGTCCGACGCGCTCGTCTCGCCGATGGTGGCGGGCACCCTGTGGGCCGCAACTGCCGGCGCCGCGGCCGCGTCGGCCCGGGCGCTCGGGGAGCGGCCGGACGACCGGCGGGTTCCGCTCATGGGGGTCCTCGGGGCCTTCGTCTTCGCCGCGCAGCTCGTGAACTTCGCCATCCCCGGCACCGGGTCGAGCGGCCACCTCGGCGGGGGCCTCCTCCTCTCCATCCTCCTCGGACCCCCGGCCGCCTTCCTGGTCATGACCTCGGTCCTCACCGTGCAGGCGCTCTTCTTCGCCGACGGGGGGCTCCTCGCGCTCGGCTGCAACGTCGTGAACCTGGGCTTCTTCACCGCCTTCATCGCCTACCCGCTCGTCTTCTCGCCCATCGCCGGGAGCCGGCCCTCGCGCCCGCGGCTCGCCGCCGCCGCCGTCGCCGCCGCGGTCGTGGGCCTGCAGCTCGGGTCGCTCGGGGTGGTCGTCGAGACCGTCGTCTCCGGCCGGACAGAGCTCCCCCTCGGCTCCTTCCTCCTCCTCATGCAGCCCATCCACCTCGCCATCGGCTTGGTGGAGGGGGGGGTCACCGCGGCCCTCGTCCTCTTCGTCCGGGACGCCCGGCCCGACCTCCTCCGTTCGGCCTCCACATCCCGGCCCTTTCCCCTGGGTCCGCTCCGGGGCCTCGCCGGGGGCTTCCTCCTCGCGGCGCTTCTCACCGCCGGGGTCTTCTCGGGGTTCGCCTCCCCGAAGCCGGACGGCCTCGAGTGGTCGCTCGCCCGCGCCTCCGCGGGGGAGGCGGCCCCCGCCGGGCGGCTCCACCGGATCCTCTCCCGCATCCAGGAGCGGACCGCGTTCTTCGCCGAGGGAAGGGAGCCGGCCGCCGGCCCCGGCGAATCTCGGGCCATCCCCGGCCTCTCGCTTCCCGGGCTCGCGGGGGCGGCGCTCACGCTCGCCTTCGCGGGCCTCCTCTCCGCCGGGCTCCGAGCCCTGCGGAGGCGCTCCCGCGCCGCTCCGGCCCCGTGATGCGGGGGGGCGGCATCGGCGCGGCCCTGTCTCACCTCGGCAGCCTCGAGGACTTCGCCGGGGCGGACACTCCCATCGGCCGGGTGGACCCGCGCGCCAAGCTCGTCTCCACGGCCGCCTTCCTCCTCGCGGTCGCCTCCTACGGCCGCTACGAGCTCTCGGCGCTCTTGCCGCTCGCCCTCTATCCCGCCACCCTCCTCGCGCTCGGCGACGTCCGGGTGGGCCCCATCCTCTGGCGCATCGCCATCGCCTCTCCGCTGGCGGTGCTGGTGGGGGTCGCGAACCCCTTCCTGGACCGGGCCCCGGTGGGGCGGGTCGGGCCCTTCCTCGTCACCGCCGGCATGGTCTCCTTCGCCTCCATCCTGGTGCGCTTCGTCCTCTCTGTCTCCGCGGCCCTCCTCCTCGTCGCAACCACCGGCCTCCACTCCGTCGCCTCCGCGCTCGCCTTCTTCCGGGTGCCCCGGGTGCTCGTCACCCAGCTCCTCTTTCTCTACCGCTACCTCTTCGTCCTCTCCGGGGAGCTGGCCCGCTCGCTGCGCGCCCACGCCCTGCGGTCCCCGTCCCGACCCGTTCCCTCCCTCCGCGTCGCCGGCTCCATGCTGGGGCAGGTGCTCTTGCGGACCGTGGACCGCGCCCAGCGCATCCACTCCGCCATGCTGTGCCGGGGCTTCGACGGCGAGGTCCGGCTCCGGCGGCCGGCCCGAGCCCGCCCAGCCGACTTCGCCTTCGCGGCCGCCTGGTGCGCCTTCTTCTGGCTTGCCCGCAGCTTCGACCTCCCGCGCCTCCTCGGCGCCGCCCTGGCCGGGAGGGCCCCGTGAGCCACCACCTCGTCCGGGTCGAGGACGTGCACTTCGAGTACCCGGACCGCACCCCGGCCCTGCGAGGCGTCTCCTTCGAGCTCCACCACGGGGAGTCGCTCGGGATCGTGGGCGCGAACGGCGCGGGCAAGTCCACCTTGCTCCTCCACCTCGCCGGCGTCCTCCTCCCCTCCTCCGGGAAGATCCGGGTCGGCGACTGGCCCGTCGCCCCGGGGACGCTCCCGCAGGTCCGCCGCACCGTGGGGTTCGTGTTCCAGGACCCGGACGACCAGCTCTTCATGCCCACGGTCGGCGACGACGTGGCCTTCGGGCCCGTGAACCTGGGGTTCCCCCCGGACGAGGTCGAGGCCTCGGTGGCCCGGGCGCTCGAGCGCGTCGGGGCGGCCTCCCTCGCGCCGCGCCCTCCCTACCGGCTCTCCGGGGGCGAGAAGCGGGCGGTGGCCATCGCCTCCGTCCTCGCCATGTCCCCCGACGTGCTGGTGATGGACGAGCCGAGCGCCGGGCTCGACCCGGCGGCGCGCCGGAGGCTCATCGGCCTCCTCCGCTCCTTCGAGCACACGAAGATCGTGGCCACCCACGACCTCGACCTGGTCATGGACGTGTGCGCGAGGACCCTCGTCCTTCGCGAGGGGCGGGTGGCGGGGGACGGCCCCACCGCGAGCGTCTTCGCCGACGAGGCGCTCCTCGCGAGCTGCCAGCTCGAGAAGCCGCTCCGCCTCCAGGGCTGTCCCCGCTGCGGCGCCTGACTGGGTTTAGGCTTTGGCCCGGCTCGGGCGCCGGCTCACCGCCACCATCCAGAGGATTCCAGCGAGCCCGAGGAAGAGGAGGAGCGCGAAGAGGTTGCTCTGGGCGAGGCCCGGAACGAGCGGGGAGAGGTTCACGGCCCGCAGCGCCGCCGCGGTCGGCTCGCTGAGCTGCATCATGGCCACCGCCATCCCCGCCACCGAGGCGCCGGCGATGAGGCCGGAGCTGAAGAGGACTCCGGGGCCGCTCTCCGCCTCCACCCCGGACAACTGCCCCCCGCCCGTCCGGGAGGCGAGCCAGCGGACCATCCCGCCCAGCATGACGGGGGCGGAAGTGGAGAGCGGCAGGTACACCCCCACGGCGAAGGCCAAGGACGACAGGCCGCAGAGCTCGAGCACGACGGCGATGAAGACGCCCAAGAGGACGAGCCCCCAGGGGAGCTTCTGCGACATGATCCCGTCGATGATGAACGACATGAGCATCGCCTTGGGGGCGTTGAACTTCGTCACCTTGGTGCCGTCGCTGCGGACGTCTACCTGGCCGTTGATTCCGGGGTCTTCCCGGTAGCGGATGGCCCCGTCGTCCGAGACCAGATACTTCCCCGCCGGGACGCCCTGGCGCGGCTCGGCGAGGCGCAGGACGCGGTACTCGGCTGGGTCGCGGCGCGCGTCCGGCCCGCGGAGCCGCTCCTTGGGCCCGAGCTCGGCGGGGTCGGCCCGGAAGGAGGGAAAGTCGCGCCGGGCGAAGACGGTGCCGGCGTCGTTGAGCTTCAGGAGCACGAAGCCGATGACGAGGGCCGACGAGAGGGCGCCCACCAGGATGGCGATCTGCTGGCGGGAAGGGGTGGCGCCGAGGAGGTACCCGGTCTTCAGGTCCTGGGAGGTGGTCCCGCCGTTCGAGGCCGCGATGCAGACCACCGCGGCCACCGACAGGGCCGCCACCTTGTACGGGGCGCTCACCCAGCCGAGGCCGAGGAAGATGAGGCTCGTGAGGAGCAGGGTGGCGACCGTCATCCCGGAGATGGGGTTCGAGGAGCTCCCGATCTCTCCGGTGAGCCGGGAGCTCACGGTGACGAAGAGGAACCCGAAGACCACGACGAGGATGGCGCCGAGGAGGTTGATGCGCAGGGAGGGCGCGAGCGTGCAGGCCACGACGAGCCCCAGGGCCCCGGCCCAGACGATCCAGGCCGGGAGGTCCCGGTCGGTCCGGAGCGGCTTCTCCCCGGACGCCGCCCCTCGCAGGCCCCGAATGCCGCGGACGGCCCCGGCGCCGATCACCGGGATGGACCTTACGAGCGAGATGATCCCGCCGGCGGCCACCGCGCCGGCCCCGATGTAGAGGATGTACTGGTGCCAGATGTCGTCGGGCCCCATGTCGCGAATGAGCTTCGTCGCCGGGTACACCGGGGAGGCGGCGGTCGAGCCGAAGAGCTTGATGGCCGGGGCGAGGACGAGGGAGGAGAGGATCCCCCCGGCCCCCATGGTGAGCGCGATGCGGGTGCCGATGATGTAGCCCACGCCGAGGAGCTCCGGGCCCACCTCCAGGGAGAGGCTCCCGCCGTCGTACCAGCGGCCCAGGACGCGTTCCGGGACGTCCTTGAAGAGGTTGAAGGCCTTGTAGCCGAGCGCGAACAGGGCCCCAACCCCGAGCCCCGCGAACACCGTCTGGCCGGAGGCCCCCCCGGACTCCCCGGAGATGAGGACCTGGGCGCAGGCCGTGCCCTCCGGGTACACGAGCGTCTTCGCCTCCTTCACGATGAGGGCCCGGCGGAGCGGGATCATCATCAAGATCCCGAGCAGGCCCCCGAGCACCGACACCAGGATGACCCGCTCCACGTCGAGGTCGTAGCCGAGGATGAGGACGGCGGGCATGGTGACGCCCACGCCGAAGGCGATGCTCTCGCCCGCGCTTCCGGTGGTCTGGACGATGTTGTTTTCGAGGATGGTGGCGCGCCGGGTCTTGAAGAGGCGTGCCAGGCCGCGGAAGATGGTGATGGAGAGCACCGCCACCGGGATGCTCGCGCTCACCGTGACCCCGACCTTGAGGACGAGGTAGACGGAGCTCGCGCCGAAGAGGATGCCGAGTAGGGCGCCGACGACGATGGGGACGAGCCCGAGCTCCGCCATCTCGGTCGAAGCCGGCACGAAGGGCCGGTGCCCGGAGGCGTCGGCCTCCGGCAAGAGCTCCGCCACGCCGGATCCACCCGCAGTTTCCTTCATTGGCTCGTCCGATCGCATGGAGACAGGGGCGAACCGCACCGAGAGTGGCCGTCGCCCGCGGCTCGGGCATTATTAACCGCGTCCCCCGAGCGGCGGAACCGAATTTCGCCGCACCCGCCCGCCGCTGCCGCCCCGCTGGGACGACCGCGGATCGGCTCCCTCCTCGGCCCCCTCCGGGGCCGGGCCAAGGGGGAGAGGCTCGCGCCTCGAACCTCAGGGTTGCGGGAGCGGGATCCCCGCCTCCCGGGCCTCGCCGGCCTCGTCGAGCCACTTCGCGAGCGTCTTCGGGTCGATCCCGAGCCGCTCCGCAGTCGTGCCCCGGCGGCCGCCGCACTTCCCGAGCGCCCAGAGCGCGTAGCGCCGCTGCAGCTCCCGCACCGGGAGGATCTCCCCCCCGCTCGGCCAGCCGGCGAGCGCGCTCCCCTCGCGCACCGCGGAGGGAAGCTGGGCCGCCGTCACCTCGGATCCGCTCCCCAGGAGGATGAGGCGCTCCACGAGGTGCGCGAGCTCGCGGACGTTCCCGGGCCAGCGGTAGTCGAGGAGGTGGGCCATGGCCTCCCCGGAGAAGCGCTCCACCACCGCGCTCGCGTTCCGCGCCCTGGCGTCCCGGACGAAGTCGTCGACGAGCTGCGGGATGTCCTCCGTGCGCTCCCGGAGCGGCGGGAGGTGGATGGGGACGACGTCGATTCGATAGAGGAGGTCCTCCCGGAAGCCCCCGGCCGCCATGCGCTGGCGGAGGTCGCGGTTCGTGGCCGTGATGATGCGCACGTCGACGGCCCGCTCCCGCGTGGCGCCTACCGGTCGCACCGTCCGGCTCTCCAGGACCTGCAGGAGTTTCGCCTGCAGCGGAAGGGGCATCTCGCCGATCTCGTCGAGGAGGAGCGTCCCCCCGGCCGCCTCCGCGAAGAGGCCCGGGCGGTCCTGGGTGGCGCCGGTGAAGGCCCCTTTCACGTGGCCGAAGAGCTCGCTCTCCAGCAGGGACTCCGGCAGCGCCGCGCAGTTCACGGCCACGAACGGCCCGGAGGCGCGCAGGCTCTCCGCGTGGATGGCGCGGGCGACGAGCCCCTTCCCGGTGCCGGTCTCCCCGGTGAGGAGGACCGGGGCGTCGGTCCGGGCCACGCGCCCCACCACGTCGAGCACCTCTCGCATGGCCGGGCTCTTCGCCACGAAGCCGTTCCTCGAGAAGCGCTCCCGGAGCTCGGCGCGGAGCGCCTCCGCCTCCCTGCGGACCTTGGACTCGTCGAGGGCCCGGCCCAGGAAGATGACGAGCTCCTCCAGCCGGAAGGGCTTCGTGAGGTAGTGGTAGGCCCCCTTGCGGATCGACTCGATGGCGGTGTCGATGGCGCCGAAGGCCGTCATCACGATCACCGGGCGGCTCGCGTCGACTCGCCGCGATGCGACCAGGAGCTCGAGCCCATCGAGGTCCGGCATGCGGAGGTCGGTCACGAGCGCGTCCACGCGCTCGACCTCGAGCCTCTTCATCGCCTCGCGGCCGGTGGTGACGGCGCTAGTCTCGTAGCCGTGGTCCCGCAGCCCGTCGGCGAGCATCTCCGCCATCTGCTCCTGATCGTCGACGATGAGGACGCGGGGCTTCGCCTCGCTCATACCGCCCTCCGTTCCAGGGGCAGCCGGATGGAGGCCCGGGTCCCCCGCGGCTGCTGCCGCTCGATGACGAACGAGCCGCGGTGGCACTTCGCGATCTCGTTCACGATGGCGAGCCCGAGGCCGGTGCCCTTCCCCTGGGGCTTCGTGGTGAAGAACGGCTGGCCGGCGTGCGGCGCATCTCGCTCGGCGATCCCTTCCCCGTCGTCGCGGACGTCGAAGGTGAGCAGGTCGCCGCTCGCGCGGGCCCCGACCTCGACGGTCCCGCCGCGAGAGCAGGCGTCGCAGGCGTTGAGGAGCAGGTTCACGATCGCCTGCTCGAGGAGCGTGGGGTCGCAGCGCACCGCCGGCAGCGGCGCCGCTTCGCTCCGGAGGAGGCGAACGCCGGCCTTCTCCAGCCGGTGCTCCACGAGCGCCACCGCCGCGTCCATGAGGGCCGCCGGGGAGGCGTCCTGGAGCGTGGGGCTCCCGCCCCGGGCCAGGTTCAGAAAGCGCTGGACCACGTCCTTGATCCGCTGGGACTGCTCCAGGATGGCGAGCGCCGCGCCGCTCGCCTGCTCGTCCCCCTTCACGCGCTGGGAGAGGAGCTCGGCGCGGCCGGAGATCACCCCGAGCGGGGTCGAGATCTCGTGCGCCATGCCCGAGGCGAGCGTGACCGTGGTCGCCGCCTTGGAGAGGCGCGCCAGCCGCTCGTCCCGCTCGCGCTCCACCTTGCTCACCTCGAGCTCGTACTGGAGCTCGAGCTCCGTTCGCTGGCGGCGGAGCGCGTGGCCCCCGAAGCCCACCACCAGGGCGGCGGCGAGCGCCGTGGAGAGGATGAGGCGGAGCCTCGCCCAGCGCTCGCGGTCGCGCTGCCGCTCGGCGCTCGCCACCACCGCTACGCCCCACCGGCCCACGCGGCCGGCGTCGAGGCGCGCCAGCCCCGCCATGGCGGTGCGCTCCGGGAGGCCGAGCGTCGCCGCCTGCACCCCGGCGAGCCGCACGGTGGCGTGGCCACCCGCGAGCGCCCGGGAGAGCTCCGGCAACTCCACCTTGCGCCCGTCGGCAGTGAGAATGGCTCCGGTCGGGGTCTCCGCCAGCACGGTGAGGGCACTCGGGCCGCCGAGGTGGTTCACGCTGCGCAGGAGAGCGGATACTTCCCCGTCGCCGATCGCGGTCGTCTGGGCGAGCCGACCCTGGATGTCGTCCGCCACGCTCCTCGCGAGCGTCGCCTGCTCCTGGGCGAAGTCGTCGAGCGCAGCCGCGTACTCGCGCCGTTCGTCCCAGTAGCCGAGTGCCGCCACCCCGGCGATGACGCCGACCATGGCTGCAAGGGTCAGAGCGCGGGACGGGGCGCGATGCACCCCGGGCCAGACTGGCCGACGCCCCTGCCCGGTCACGATGGAGCCCATATGGTCATAGGTGCTGCGTAGCAAGGCGCGTTCCACCCTGCTAGGATCTGGGCGGTTTTCTTCGAGTTGCACCCGGATCGGGAGGAATTCTTGGGCGGACCAGGGATTTTTTCCCGATCGCGGCTTCGGCGAACTCCGATAATCGGCTGGGCCCTGCTCGGCATGGCGCGTGCTAGGCGCTCCCTTACGTGAACTCGCCCTCCGCTCGCGCGCCTTCCGTCCCGGCACGCTTCGACTCCCGCGCCGCGCGCCCGATCGGGTGCGGAGCCGGGCGAGGGGCGGCTTAGGGGGCCCTCCCCTCCGGTCATGAGACCCGTGCCGTCACCCACGGTCGATGACGCCCGCGGCTCCGCCTCCGCGAGCCTTGCGAGCGGCGCCCGCGCCCTCCGGGCGCAGGTCGAGCCCGCACGCCCTTGAAGGAGCCGACTTTGCTCACGAGAGTCGTCCTTTCGATCGCCGCACTGGCCACTGAACCGCAGCCCCTCTCCCCCCCGGCCACCACCTTGGGCCCGGCACCGGCCGAGGCGACCCTGCCCCGCCCCCCCGCCATCCGCCGAATGACGCTCGGCGAGGCGCTCGACTACGCCCGGAAGAACCAGCCCTCACTCCTCTCCGCCCGGGCGCTCCTCGCCGGCCGCCAGGCAGAGGCGCGCGTCCCGGCCGCCCTCTTCCTCCCGCGGGTGACGATCTCGGCGCAGGTGCTCGAAGGGACGGCCAACAACTCCTCCGCCTCCTATCTCAACGTCTACGGCATCGATCTGCCCCGCATCGGCGGGGTCCCCGTCGGGTCGAAGAGCTGGAGCCCGGACGCCTCCAGCCTCGCAGCGGCGGGGCTCCGCCAGGAGATGTTCGACTTCGGCCGCATCGCCGCCCTGCAGGCGGTCGCGAACGCTGCGGTCGACGCCGAGCGGAGCGTGAACGAGGTGACCCGGCTCGACGTCGACTTCGCGGTGGAGACCGGCTTCTACGCGGTCCGGACCGCGAAAGGGATCCTCGGAGCGGCGCAGGCCGCCTACGACCGATCGCTCCTCAACTACAACACCGCCGTGGCCGGGGTGAAGGCGGGGCTCCGCGAGCCCATCGAGCTCACCCGAGCCGAGTCGGACCTGGACCGGTTCGACGTGGGGCGGGTCCGCGCCCAGGCGGGGCTCGACGCCGCCCAGAGCGTCTTCGCGGCGGTGGTGGGCGTCCCGGACCTGGTGCTCGACGCCCAGGGAGAGCCCCCGCCCGTCCTGCCCGCGCCGACCCTCGCCCAGGCGGTCGCGCAGGCGTTCCAGAACGACCCGCTCCTGCGGGCGCGGCAGGCCCTCATCCGGCAGCAGGCGTCCACCACGCAGGCCATCGCCGCCGAGCTCCATCCGGACCTCTCCCTCACCGCCTCGCTCAACGGGAGGGCGGGGGGCGCGCAGCCCTCGGGCGCCTCCGTCCCGGAGGGGCAGGGCTTCGTCCCCAACATCCCGAACTGGGATGCGGCGGTGGTGCTCACCTGGCCGCTCCTCGACTTCGGGGTGCTGGCGCGGGAGGACGCGAGCCGCGCGCTCGAGGGGGCCCGGCAGGCGGAGCTCGCCGAGGCGAGGCAGCAGCTCGCGGCGAACGTGCAGAAGGCCTACGTGGACCTGGTGGCCGCCTCGCGCGCCCTGCCCTCCCTCGAGAAGACGCTCGTCGCCGCCCACGCGAACTACGACCAGGCCGAGGCCCGCTTCAAGAACCAACTGGGGTCGAGCGTGGAGCTGGCAGACGCGCAGGCGCTCCTCACCACCGCGGAGGTGGACGTGACCATCGGCCGCTTCGCCGTCCTCCAGGCCCGGGCGGCGCTCGGGCGGGTGATCGCCGAGGGAATGAACCGTGAATGATCAGATGAGGCAGCGGGTCGCCGAAACCTTGCCCCCGAGCGCGGGCGTGAGCGCCCCCGCCCGCCCGCGGAGGTGGTGGACCGGGCCGCCCGCGGTGATGGGCGCGGGGGTGCTGCTTCTCCTCGCCGCGGGCATCCTCATGGTGGTGCGGGCGGAGCAGAAGACGAACAAGGTGGCGCTCGCGTCCCTCCCCAAGCCGGTCACCGTCACCCCCACCGAGGCCTCGAGCTACCGCCGCTCCCTTACCCTCGTCGGGACGCTGCGCCCCTGGGTGGAGGCCGACGTGGGGCCGCAGTTCATCTCCGACTACGTGGACACCGTGCTCGTGCGCCCGGGCGCACAGGTGAAGCGGGGCCAGGTGCTCGCCACCCTCGATTGCCGCAACGCGAACGCCGAGACCTCGGCCATCTCCCACGCGGCCCGCGCCATCGAAGCGCGGCAGAAAGCGCTCGCCGACGAGGCGGCGCGCACCCAGCAGCTCCTGAGCGGAGGGTTCGTCTCCGAGAACACGGCCGAGAAGCAGCTTGCCACCAGCACCGCCGAGGCGGCGCAACTCGAATCCGAGAAGGCCCGCCTCTTGAAGAGCTCGCTCTCGGTCTCCGACTGCGTCCTGCGGGCGCCCTTCGACGGGGAGGTCGGCCAGCGCTACATGGACCCCGGGGCCTTCGTGCACCCCGGCCAGGCCATCGTCTCCGTCGTAGACCGGTCCATCGTGCGCATGACGGCCGACGCGCCCGAAACCGACTTCGAAGTCCTCGCCCCGAATACCCCGACGAAGATCCACGTGCTGGCGACGGACAAGGATATCTCCGCCCCCATCTCGCGGCGAGCGCCGGCGGCCGACTCCGGCACCCGCACCATCCACTTCGAGATCGACATCCCCGACCCCGGGCGGCAGATCCCGGTGAACACCACCGGGGAGGTGACCCTGGGAGTGGGGGAGTCACGTTCCGCCACCCGGATCCCCATCTACGCGGCCTCGATCCTAGGGACGAAGGCGAGCCTGTTCCGGGTCGAGGGAGATACCGCCCACGCGGCCACCCTCCCCATCCTCGGCGAGGACGAAGGGAGCCTCTACTTCTCGCCGGCCGATCTCCCGCCCGGCACCCCGGTGGTCACCGAGGGCCAGGCTCAGCTCAGCGAGGGCGATCGGGTGACGGCCAGCGAGAAGGCGGTCTCTCCCAGGACCTCGAGCGCCAACGTCATCGCCGCACCAGCCGGGGAGAAGCCGAAGTGACCCGCATCTCGCTCGCGAACCCCATCGCGGTCCTGATGCTCTGCATCGGGCTCGTGGTCTTCGCGGTGGTGGTGACGCCGCGCATGGCGGTCGACACCTTCCCCGAGCTCACCCCTCCGGTCCTCATCATCGGCACGCTCGTGCCCGGGCTCGGACCGAAGGACGTGGAGAAGACCATTTCCTGGCGGCTCGAGAAGTACGTGAGCTCCACGCCCGGGGTCGATCACGTGGAGAGCCAGTCGCGAAACGGCCTCTCCATCATCTACGTGTGGCTGAAGTGGGGGACGAACCTCAACTCTTCCCAGACGCTGGTACAGCAGTTCTGCACCTTCGCCATGGCGGCCATCCCCAAGTCGCTCGGAGTCTTGCCCCCCTTCGTCCTGCAGTACGACCCTTCGAACGCCCCGGTGGTGCAGGTGGTGGTGAGCGGGCCCGGCTACACCGGTCCTCAGCTCTACGACTACGCCTTCAACTACGTGGAGCCGCTCCTCGAGGGCATCTCCGGGGTGGCGAGCGCCGCCCCGGACGGCGGCCGGATGCGCCAGATCAACGTGGTCGTCGACCCGGTCAAGGCGCAGGCCCGGCAGGTGACCACACTCGAGATCTCGAAGGCGGTCTCGCAGTCGAACTCGCTCTTGCCCTCCGGCGAATTCATCTCGAAGTACTTCGACGCCAACGTCTACACGAACGCGGTCCCGGAGCGCGTCGGCACCATCGGGCAGGCGCCGGTCAAGGTGGTGGACCGCCGCGCGGTCCTCATCAAGGACGTGGCCTCCGTCGAGGACGGGGGGACGCCCGCCACCCAGTCGGTGTCGGTGAACGGCAAGGAGGCCGTGTACCTGAGCGTGCTGCGCATCCCCGGCGGGAACACCATCGAGATCGTGGATGCGGTGAAGAAGACCGTCGCGAACCTGAAGGACCTGCCCCCCGGAATGAAGGTGCAGGCGGTGTTCGACCAGTCCACCTTCGTGCGCACCACCTACAAGGGCCTGCAGCAGGAGATCATCCAGGCGCTCGTCCTCATCGGCCTCGTCATCCTCCTCTTTTTGCAAAGCGTCCGGGGGACCGCCATCGTCTCCGTGGCCATCCCGCTCTCCTTCGCCATCACTCTCATCGTCCTCTACGCCTCGGGGCAGACGCTTAACGCCTTCACCCTCGGCGGGCTCACCCTCGCCATGGGGCGACTGGTGGACGACGCCGTGGTGGTGCTCGAGTCCATCCACCGGCACCAACGCACCGGGCTCTCCGTGCGCGAGGCGGCGCTCAAGGGGACGATGGCGGTGGCACTCCCCGTGCTCGCCTCGACCCTCACCACCATGGCCGTCCTCCTCCCGGTCATCCTCCTCGCGGGCCTCGCCCGGAAGCTCTTCGCCCCCCTAGCGCTCACCGTGGCCGTGGCCATGAGCGCCTCCTACTTCGTCAGCATGGCGGTCACCCCGGTGGCCTGCCGCTACTTTCTGGGCCACGTGGAGCATGGGCGGCTCGGCCGGGCGGTGGAGGCGCTCATCGACGGGATCGGCGACCGCTACGCGAGGCTCTTGCGTCACGTCCTCCCCTACCGCGTCGCCATCCTCGTCGCCGCAGCAGTGCTCGTCACCGCGAGCGCCATCGCCTCGTCGCGCCTCCCGAGCACCTTCTTCCCCGAGATCGACGAGTCCATGGACCAGATCTACGTGCGCTTCGCCCCGGGGATCTCGCTCCAGGATGCCACCGCCCAGATCCGGGCCATGGGCGACGCCATCACTCGGGAGCTCCCGCCGGGGATGGTGGACCTGGTGATCGAGAACCTGGGCACGCCCCAGAACGCACGCGCCGCCATCGTCAGCCCGAACGTGGCGCCCAACACCGGCTTTCTGCGGCTGCAGTTCAGCGACCCCGAGAAGCGCACCCTCTCGCAGCAGGAGATCGCGAATCGGGCCCGCGCCATCCTCGCCAAGGATTTTCCGGGGGTGGAGACCCTGCAGGCTCCGGGAGGGCTCGTGGCGAGCGTGTTCCTGAACGGCTACATCGCCCCCGTCGCCGTGGAGATCCGCGGAGAGAACCTGGACCTCATGGGGGAGCAGGCCCACGCCGTGGCCACCGTGGCTCGGACGGTCCCCGGCGTCCGGGATGTCCGCACCTCCGTGCAGCTCCACTACCCGGAGATCCACGTCGACACCCAGCGTGAAACTGCCGGCTTCGTGGGCGTCGACGCCCGGGACGCGGCCCAAATCACGCTCGACGCCACCCTCGGGAACATCAACACCCCGAGCGTCTGGATCGATCCCAACAACGGACAGTCCTATTACGTGGTCACCTACTACGACCCCAAGGGGGTGACGACCACCCGCCAGCTCTCCGAGCTGCCGGTGCGGGTGGACTCGGAGGGTCGGCCGGTGCTCCTCGGGACCTACGGCCACATCCGCCGCGCCGTCGGCCCCATCGCCGTGGAGCGGGACCACCTGGAGCGGGCCATCCACGTCCTCATGCAGACCGAGGGGCGGGACATCGGGACGGTGGCACGCGACCTGGAGAGGGCGCTCGCCGCCGATCCCTCGACGCGGGGCGTCCGCTACAACTTCGTGGGCCAGGTGGAGCTCATGCGCAACACCTTCTCGGGCCTGGGCCTCGCCCTCGGCCTCGCGGTGATGGTGGTGTTCATGATCATGGCCTCCCAGTTCAAGTCGCTGCGACTGCCTTTCGTCATGCTCTTCACCATCCCCGTCTCGCTCCTGGGGATCGTGCTCGCGCTCCTCGCCGCCGGACAGGGGTTCTCCATCACTGCGCTCATGGGGATCCTCATGGTCATCGGCATCGCGGTGTCGAATGGGATCCTGCTCGTCGACGACGCCAACCGGAGGCTGCAGGAGGGGAAGAGCCTCGCCGACTCCATCGTCGAGGGAGCCCGCTCCCGCTTCGTCCCCATCATGATGACGAGCCTCGCCACCGTCATCGGCCTCATCCCCACCGCGCTGGGGCTCGAGCGCGGCTCGGCGGCGAACCAGCCGCTCGCGCTCGCGGTGGTGGGCGGGCTCACGAGCTCGACCTTCCTCTCCCTATTCCTCGTCCCCGCCATGTTCATGTTCCTGGCGCGGAGGACGAGCGACCCCGACGCTATCGGGACCGCCGAGCACTCGCTGCCGTAGGCCTCGAGGCGAGGGCGGCCGCCTACTCGACCGGGACGGGCACCGGGCTGTCCGCCGAGGCGCCGTTCCCGAGCTGGCCGTAGTAGTCGTCGCCCCAGCAGAGGACGCCGCCGTTCACGAGCGCGCAGGTGTGGAAGGCGCCCGCGGCAACCCCGCTCGCGCCGGTCGCGATCCCCGTCACCGGCACCGGCGTCGAGCTCCCGGAGGTGGAGCCGTTCCCGAGCTGGCCGTGCTCGTTGTCTCCCCAGCACTCGACCCCGCCGTTCACGACGGCACAGGTGTGGGACTCGCCGGCGGCGATGGCGGAGACCCCGCTAGTGAGCCCCTCGACCGGAAGGGGGACCGGGCTCGTCGTCGTCGAGGGCGTCCCGAGCTGGCCGAGGGCGTTGTTCCCCCAGCACAGGGCGCCTCCGTTCACGACGGCGCAGCTGTGGGTGCCGCCGAGCGCGAGGGCCGAGGCGCCAGCGGTGAGGCTCGCCACCTGAACGGGGACCGGGCTCATCGTCGTCGAGGCGGCCCCGAGCTGGCCGAAGTCGTTGTTCCCCCAGCACTCGACCGCGTCGGCGAGGAGCGCGCAGCTGTGAGTGCCGCCGGCGGCGACGGCGAGGACCCCCGTCGTGAGGCTCGGGACCTGCAGCGGCTCGGCGCTCGTGGCGGTCGTCTGGGGAGCCCCGATCTGCCCGAAGTCGTTGTCGCCCCAGCACTCCACCCCCACGTTCCCCGGTGACGAGGGAGAGTTCACGAGCGCACAGGTGTGGAACTCGCCAGCGGCAATGGCGACGACGTCTTGGGTGAGCGCCGGGAGTGCGAGCGGCACGCCGCCCTGGGGCGGCGCGAGGACGTCGGTCTCGGTCCCGGGCCCGAGCCCGAGCTGCCCGAATCGGTTCGCTCCCCAGCACTCCACCCCGCCGCTCACGAGCGCGCAGGCGTGCTCTCCCCCCACGGCGATGGCGCTCACGCCGCTCGTGAGGGTCGTCACCTCCGCCGGCACGGTGCTCAGGCTCGTCGTGCCGTCCCCGAGCTGCCCGTAGTAGTTGTAGCCCCAGCACTCGACGGCGCCGGCCACGAGCGCACAGGTGAAGTCGCCGATGCCGGCGCCCACGCTCTGCACGCCGCCGGTGAGCTGGGGAGGCGGAGCGCTGCTGCTCCCCCCGCAGCCGAGAGCAGCGAGGAGGGCGGCGAGAGCGATGCATCTGCAATGCGACATCGGGGCCTCCGTGGCGTGGCGCACGTGTACCACGCCCGAGCCTCTCGGGGGACAGCGAACGGACGCTCCCGCGGCGCGCCGGCCGCGGCGGGCGCGAGGGCGCGAAAGCTGGTCTCGCGCACGGCCCGGCCCTCGGCCGGCGTCCGGGGTCGCCTGCGCACGCTCGACGTGGTGGGTCAGCGCTCGGGAGCCCAGGCCCGCCCGTCCTCCGGCGAGGGAACCCGTATGGGGTCTCGCCTTGAAAAGCGCGAGCCCGGGAGGCAATTACCGAGCAAGTTGCCGACACCCCCAGTAAAAATGCCGGAGACGGAGGATCGATGGAGCTCTTGGGACGCGCGCTTCTGCTCGGATGCCTTCTCCCCGGCCTCTGGCTCATCCGGCTCACCCCGCTCGAGCCTCTCGTCACCATCGTGCCCGTGGAGGCGACGGCCCTCGGCTCCAGCCTGGCGGAGCCGCCTCTCGTTGCCTCGGGCGCCGGATGGAGCTCCCTCCTCAAGGACATCGACGCGCTCGCGGCCGACTCCGAACCGCCCGACCTCCGCTGGAGGATGAGCAGCGAGGCGCCCCGGGACGGCTCGAAGGTCCGCTCCATCTTCTTCAAGGCCGAGGACGAGCCCATGATCGCGCTGCGGGACCGGCTCGCTCCGCGCGGGAGGATCGTCCTCGTGAATCCGGCAGGAGACCGCTTCTACCGCCTCGACCAGCGCACCTTCACGAGAGCGGACTTTCAGCCGCCCTCCGGGTTCAGGGGGAGCCCTCCCCCGCCCTCGTCCATCCTCTACCCGTTCCAGGTCGTGGGGATCGTCGTCATCCTCGTCGGGTTCGGGCTCTTCCTCCTCCTCCCCCGCGACACGGGGGGCCCGAGCGTCCTCCAAGTCGGACTCCTCGTCGCCGCCGCCGTCCTCTTCGCCGGCCCGCTCTTCCTCGTCGGTGGATCGGTCCAGGCGCTCGTCCGGTGGCCCTGGCTCACCCTCCCGTGCTGGGCTGCGGGAGCGGTCGCCATGCACTTCTTCGCGTCGCCGCGGCAGAACGCCCAACTCCTCCTGCTCCAGACTAAGGGGGACACCTCGGCGCCTCCCGCGACTCCGCAGAGCACGGCATTCGCACGCATCGGGCTCGCCTTCCTGGCGATCGCCGTCGGCCCCGCCACGGTCCTCGTCGCGTCGTCCCTGGCGCTTTGGAACCGCTGAGGGCCGGGCCACCGCCTGGGCGAGGGCCGGAGCCCGAGGTCCGGTAGAGGCGGAGCCATATCTGCGGGCGGGAGCCCTTGAAGCCCTTGCGCAAGAGAGCACCTCTCGCCCGGCCCCGCAGGAGGTGTGCGCGGAGGTGCTCGGGCGGGCGCCGTTTCCGCAGGGCCCGCCTTGAACGCTCACAAGCTTCGCGGGGAGGTTCCTGTCCGGGAATCGGGGGACAGGGGCGAGCCTCCCTTCCTCCTCGGATCAGAGGTGGCCGGCGGCGCGAAATCGCCCCGGCCGGAACGCGGAGGACTGCATGCGGAGATCGGCGAAGGTCGTCGCCCTCTGGGCGACTGGATGGCTCGTGGGGTGCGGAGGCAACGCGTCCTCCGCCCCGGCGCAGGGGCTCGGGCCGACGTCCGCAGCTCCCCCCTCGGGCACTCCCTCAGGCTCCCCCCCCGGCTCCTCCTCGTGCCTCGGCGCCGAACTCCTCGCCTCGCTCGGCAAGAAGAGCGTGATGTTCGGGTTCTCGGACGTGGACGCGACGGCGGCACTCGCGCCCTGGGACCTCCGCTACCAGTACCTCTCCGGGCCGATCGCGGACGGCTCCGCTTGCAGCGCCGCGACCGGGGGCTGGTGGGGCTGCTGGCAGGACTGGTCTCAGCCTCCGGGCCAGTTCGTGACCGGCTTCATCGCCACCGAGGCCGGCTACCACCAGACCGCGATGTTCACCTACTACATCATCCTTCAGGCGAGCGGCGCCTCGGAGGGCGCCGGGGAGGTCGCGGCCGCGAACGACGCGACCTTCATGGCGAAGTACTTCACCGACTGGCGCTTCCTCCTCACCACCATTGGGAGCGAGACGGTGCTCCTCCACATCGAGCCCGACTTCTGGGGGTACGCCGAGCAGGCGAACTCGAACCCCCACCTCGTGCCAGCGGCGGTCTCGAGCGCCAACCCCACCGACTGCACCGGGGAGGAGGACTCCATCGCCGGCATGGGGCAATGCCTGATCGCCATGGTCCGCAGGTACGCCCCGAACGCCAAGGTCGGCCTTCACGCCTCCGCCTGGGGGAGCAACGTCGACGTGAGCCTCAATACGGACCCGTCCCTCGACGTGGCCGGCGAGGCCGCGAAGGTGGGCGCCTTCCTCACCGAGTGCGGCGCCTCAAGCGGCGACTTCGTGGTGGCGGAGGCGAGCGATCGGGACGCCGGCTACTACCAGTCCGTGGGGCGCGACACCTGGTGGGACGCCACCAACGCGACCTTGCCGGACTTCACCCAGGCCTTCGCCTGGGGCAAGGCGGTCGCCGAGGCCGTCGGGAAGCCCCTCCTCTACTGGCAGATCCCGGTCGGCGACATGAACCAGAACAACACCACCGACCACTGGCAGGACAACCGGGTGCAGTACTTCTTCGACCACCCGGACGAGCTCGCGGCCGCCCACGCCGTCGGAGCGGTCTTCGGCGCCGGCGCCACCGGTCAGACGACGCCCTCCACCGACGGCGGCTATCTCGTCGGGCGCGCGAACTCCTACTACACGGCGGGTGGCGTCCCGGGCTGCCCGTAGAGAGGCCCGCCTCCGCCGCCGCCCGCTCCCTCCTTCAGGACCGGGAGGCGCGCTTCGGCGGCCAGCCCTCGAGGCTCTGCGCCCGGTGGCGCTCGCGGTACTTCGCCGGAGGGATCCCCACCGCGGCCTTGAACTGACGCGTGAAGGCGCTCTGGTCGCAGTAGCCGCAGTCGTGGGCGATCTGGGCGATGGACTCGTCGCCGTCCCGGAGCATGCGGCGGGCCGCGTCGATCCGCGTCTTGGTGACGAGCCTCGCCGGGGTGAGCCCGAAGAGCTCGCGGACCCTGCGGCTGAACTGGTAGACGGAGAGGTTCGCCTTGGCGGCGAGCTCCTCCACGCGGAGGGGGCTCCGCAGCCGCTCGTGGACAAGGCGAACCGCCTCGGCGAAGCCGCCCGCCGAGCCCGCGTCGATCTCCGGCGCGCTCACGTCGCGGGAGACGCCGGCTAGGCCGATGCGCTCTCCGCGGGCGCCGGCGACGGGGACCTTGGTGGTGAGGCACCAGCCCTCGTGTCGGTTCGGGTAGAGGTGAAGCTCGAGGAGGTCGAAGATGGGGTTGCCGCTGTCGATCACCAGGCGATCCTGGGCGAGGTAGCGGTCCCCGAGGGGGGGCGGGAAGAGGTCCCGGGTGGTGCACCCCATGGCGTCGCGCTTGTCGTCGAGCCCGAGCCGCCTCGCGAGCGTGTCGTTCACGGCGAGGTAGCGCCCCTCCGCGTCCTTCACGAAGACGACGACGTCCGGGACCCGGTCGAGGAGCTCGAACAGGAAGGCGGCCTCCGCAAGCTTCTTGTCGAGCTCGGACATTCTCGCTCCGCCAGGTCCCACACCGAAACCAAGCACGGGCCCTGGGATCTTACAAGGCCGGCCGCGCGCTTCCGTTCGCAGGGCGCGGCGTCCGGACCCGGGGGCTCCTCGCCATCCCTTCCGTTCACGGATGGCTCACGGCCTCGCGAGGCGGGAGTCTCCTCGGGTCCAGGAGGCGCCTATCCGGTTTCTTCCCGACGCCCTGGTTGAGCGGCGTCAATCCGCTCGCCGCGCGAGGCGCGACCAAGAATGAGCCACGTCAAGCCGGACGTTTGGAGGCGAAAGCTTCGCCAGACTCGTTCCCCTCGCCTCGCCGCCTTCGTCCTGTGCGGAAAATGAAGCGCGCCTCGCGGAAGCTACAAGACATGGGGGCGCGCGTTTCCCTAGCCTACCGCCGCTGCCTGGCGCATCGGCCCGGGCGGGGGACGGGCCGTGGCCACGCCGGGGATGCTCGGGGTGGTGAACATGAAGCGGATCTCGGTGATCGATTCGCATACCGGCGGTGAGCCCACCCGCGTGGTCGTCGCCGGCGGCCCCGACCTGGGCCGCGGGACCATGGCCGAGCGCCGGGAGCGGTTGCGCGCGGAGCACGACGACTTTCGGTCCGCGGTGGTGAACGAGCCGAGGGGTTCCGACGTGGTGGTCGGCGCGCTCCTCCTCGAGCCGGAGTCGGCGGGCTCGGTGGCCGGCGTCATCTTCTTCAACAACGTCGGCTACCTCTCCATGTGCGGCCACGGGACCATCGGCGTCGTGGCCACGCTCGCGCACCTCGGGCGGATCGGAACCGGGCGCCATCGCATCGACACTCCGGCCGGCGCAGTGACCGCGGAGCTCCACCGGGACGGGCGCGTCACCGTGGCGAACGTCCCGAGCTACCGCTTCCGCGCCCGGGTCAGCGTGGAGGTGGCTGGCCACGGCCGGGTGACCGGGGACGTGGCCTGGGGCGGCAACTGGTTCTTCCTCACCGACACGGAGAGCGCCCTTCGGCTCGCAGACGTGGAGGCGCTCACCGATTTCACCTGGAAGGTCCGCCAGGCGCTCGCGAGCGCCGGGGTGACCGGGGCGGGGGGCGCCCCCGTCGACCACGTCGAGCTCTCCGCTCCCTCGCCGAACCCCGGCATCCACAGCCGGAACTTCGTGCTCTGCCCGGGAAAGGCCTACGACCGCTCTCCCTGCGGAACGGGGACGAGCGCCAAGCTCGCCTGCCTGCACGCCGACGGGAAGCTCGGGCCCGGTGAGGCGTGGCGACAGGAAAGCATCACCGGAAGCGTCTTCGAGGGGCGCTACCGGCTCGACCCCGCCCGCCCCGGCGAGGTCCTCCCGGAGATCACCGGCCGCGCCTACGTGGTGTCCGAGGCGACGCTCCTGCTCTCCGAGGACGACCCCTTCTGCTTCGGCATTCGCGAGGACGCGTGGAAGGGCGCGCCCTGACCCCCGCGGCAGCGAGGCGGCGGAGTCGCCGGTGCCCGGCAGCGCGCGGGGAGACCAATCGTGAATGCCATTTCCGGAACCCCAGTCCGAGAAGAGGAGCGCGCATGGGGCTCGCGCCGCTCATCGTGGAGAGGATCTTCGCCACCATCCGGGAGGTGGTGAAGGGCGGCCTGACCCTGCTCCTCGTCGAGCAGAACGCGAAGCTCGCGCTCTCGATGTGCGACTTCGGCTAGGTGATGGACGGCGGGACCATCACCCTCTCGGGCGAGGCCCGCGCACTCCTCGACAACGAGGCGGTGCAGAAGGCCTACCTCGGGGACTGATGGGCCGCCTTCCCTTTGGCCCAGCCCCGTTCACGCGGCCCGGGTCTCGAAGACCCGCATGGGAGAGAAGGGGGCCGGGTCGACGGCTCCGCGGCGGCCGAGCGCGAGGTCGGCCACGAGCTCGCCGGTCGCCGGCGCGTTGGTGATGCCGAGCCCCTCGTGTCCGGTTGCGAGGATCACCCCGGGGAGCGGCTCCCAGGGGCCGATGAGGGGGAGGTTGTCCGGGGTGCAGGGCCTGAACCCGATCCAGGTCCTGAGCACACTCACCTGGGCGAGGGTGGGCACGAACTCGAGCGCGCGCCGCGCCATGAGGTTTCGGAGCGGGATGTTGATGGAGGCGTCGAGCCCGACGAACTCGCGGCTCGACCCGATGAGGAGCTGTCCCGTCCCCCGCGGCTCGAGGCAGAAGGTGACGCTCTCCTTGGTGTGGGTATGCGCGGTCTTGATGTAGGCGAGGTCGAGGACCGCGTGCCGGACGAAGCCCGGGGCCCGATCGGTGATGAGGAGGTGCCCCTTGCGGGGCTCGAGGGGGAGGGCGGGGACGAGCTTCTTCGAGGCCAGGCCGGCCGCGACCACCACCAGCCCGGCCTCGAGCCACCCCTCGCGGGTGCGCACGCGCCGCGGCCCGACCTCCAGCACCTCGGTGTCCTCGCGGAGGATCGCGCCGTGGGCCGCGGCCCGCGCCAACATGTAACGGTCGGCGGCAGGCGGGTAGAGCACCCGGTCCTCGGGAATGCGAAGGGCGCCGAGGAGGCCCGGGCGGAGTCGGGGCTCCGCCTCGGCGAGCTGGCGCGGGTCGAGGACCTCCGCCGACGCGCCGTGGCTCCTGAGGAAGCTCTCCCGCCGCCTGGCCACGGCGAGCTCCTCCTCGTCGGCGGCGAGCCACAGCGTGCCGCAGCCCAGGTCCTGGCACGAGGGGGGAAGCTCCGGGGCGAGCGCCGTCCACAGGTCGCGGCTGCGGCGCCCGAGCGCGAACTCCGCCTCGTTCGCGTCCATGAGGAGGACGTGGCCCATCCCCCGCGACGACGTCCCGCTGGCCGCGAATTCCGACTCGAGGACGGTGACGGAGAGGCCCGCCCGGGCGAGGGCGTCGGCGCAGGCGGCCCCGATGATCCCCGCCCCGACGACGATGGCGTCGGGCTTCATGGCGCGAGGCTCCCCCGCCCCGCGCCGCGAAGACAGCGCCCGGAGGCACCGGGGGAAGCGGGTTCGGGTCGAGGGCTGAGGACGAGGTGCATGCCGCTCCTCATGAT
>Ga0335077_10000526_pt1 | contig 42854 bp, 39 predicted proteins | sample Lox_Sample_31_FD_207151 | JGI IMG/M metagenome (GOLD analysis project Ga0335077, IMG submission 207151) | Soil microbial communities from Loxahatchee National Wildlife Refuge, Florida, United States - Lox_Sample_3.1 | ecosystem: Environmental > Terrestrial > Soil > Wetlands | place: USA... | reverse complement strand
TGGCTGACCTTGGGCGCAGCGAAGAAGCGCTTGCGAGTTATGACAGGGCGCTTGCCCTGCAACGGCGTGACCCCATCGCGCTCTGCAAGCGCGGGAGGCTGCTGATGAGACTGCAGCGGCCGGCGGATGCGCTCGCGGATTTCGTGGCTGCACTTGCCCTCGCGCCTGAGGATCCGGAGGCACAATTCCTTCAGGGCGCGGCACTGGTTCTGCTGGAACGACACCAGGAAGCATTGCAGAGCTTCAATCGGGTGCTCGAACTCAACCCCCGCTCCGCGGAGGCGCTCAACAATCGCGGTGTCACCTTGATGCAGCTCGGCCGGCCCGAGGAGGCGCATGCGAGCTTCGCGAGCGCTATTGCGCTGGCTCCGAGCTACATGGACTCCTATACCAACGCGGCCAACACATTGGCGACGCTGCAGCGCCATGCCGAGGCTCTGCGTTACTTCGATCGCGCCTTGATGCTCAGACCCGAGGATAGCCAGCTGCAGTGGGGCAAGGCGCGTGCGCTCTTGAGCATTGGCAACTTCCGTGAGGCGTGGCCGTTGCACGAGTCGCGTTTGCAGCTCGCGCATCTGCGCCCACTGCAGCGGCACACGGAGTTGCCGCGTTGGCTGCGCGGGCAGTCGATCGAGGGCAAGACGCTGCTCGTGCACGCAGAGCAGGGCCTGGGTGATACGGTACAGTTTTGCCGTTACCTGCCCGCGCTCGAAGCACGCGGAGCCACGGTGATCTTCGAGGTACAACCGGCGCTGCAGAGGCTGTTGGGCTCGTTGCAGGCGCGGGCGCAGATCCTGCCCTTCGACGCGTCGTTGCCGCAATTTGATCTGTGCACGCCTCTCTTGAGCTTACCGTGGCTCATGGATACCGAACTGGAGAGCATCCCTCGCGGCATACCCTATTTGAGTGCGCAGTCTGCTGCGGTCGCAGCCTGGAAGACGCGACTGGCTGCGCTTGCAGGCCTCAAGGTGGGGATTGCCTGGCAGGGAAACATCGAAACGGAGAAGCAGGGCGGCTTCATTGGACGCTCTTTCGGACTCGCGGTCGCGGCGCCGCTCGCCGCGCTGTCGGGAGTCACGCTGATCTCCCTGCAAAAGGGCGCGGGATCCGAGCAGCGCGCTCAGGTGGCGTTCGGCTCGAAGGTGCGCGAGCTGACGGATCCCCACGAAATGGGCGCGAGCGAGCTGCTGGACACGGCGGCGCTCATGAGCGCGCTCGATCTGATCATCACCTCGGACACTCTGACGGCGCATCTCGCTGGAGCGCTCGGCATTCCCGTGTGGGTGGTCTTGAGCGCATTTCCTGACTGGCGCTGGCTCACGCAGCGCGAGGACAGCCCGTGGTATCCCACCATGCGATTGTTTCGTCGGCGTGCGGACGCAGGCTGGTCGGAGGTGTTCGAGCGGGTGGCCCGCGAGCTCAATGCATTGAGCGCGGCGCGCGCGTCGTCAGCGTGACCACATCCGCTGCAGATTGGCGATGACGTACTCGAGCTGGATCTGGTTGTGCCAATCCATTTTCAGTCCCTCGAGCGCACGGACTTCCCTCAGCGTGTAGAGCAGATCGCGCTGCATCTGGTCCGGAATCTGACTCTCGATGAAGGTGATGATCACGAGCCGCTCGCCGGAGGTGACCGGCGTCACTTCGTGCACGGTGGTGGACGGATAGAACACCGCGGAGCCCGGTTTGCCCGCGATGCGTACCGTCTCGGTGCCGAGGTGGATGAGCAGCTCGCCGCCCACATACTCGTCCGGTGCGGAGATGAATATCGTGCACGACACGTCAGAGCGCAGCGGCTGTGGCCCGATCGGCAAGAAGGCCGCATCCGTGTGGGCGCCGTATTTCATTCCGACGCGGTAGCTGCACAGGCTGGGCATGGCCATCCGCTGCGGAAAGACAAAATTCTTGGCGGGCTCGCAGCGCTGCAGCGCGGTCATGGCGAGCTGCGCTGCCTTCTGCGCTGGCGGATCGCCGGTGTCCGCAATCAGATTGACTTTCGTCGTGTTGTGCGGATTCGAGCGCCTGCCATCAACGAAACGTGCCTGCCGCGCAAGGCCCGCGATCGATTGCACTTCCTCCGCCGATAGCAAGTCGTCTATGACAATGAACATGCTGCGGACTCAGCCGGCTTTGGCAGCCGCCTTTCCCGTCGACGATTCCCACTGAACGTGGTCGCCGACCTTCAGATTGAGGTGCGCCGCCTCGCCCCCCTTGAGCTCCACGACCGCCTCGGCAACGCCCGGCGCGCCGATCGTCGTCTCGTCGAAGGGTCGGGCGCGCTCTGCGATCTTCGTAATGCGCCCGTCCGGGCCGATGAACACGATGTCGAGCTCGATGTAGGTGTTCTTCATCCAGATACCGGTGCAGCAGTGCGTGAAGAGCATGCCCTCATCGGCCGGCAGATCCCGCACGAACATCAAGCCTTGCTCCTGACGCGGCGGCGTATCGGCGACCCACACCGTGAAGGTGTGGACGGCGGAGCCGCTTTTGATCGTCAGCATCGTGCGCGGATAGGTCGCGAGGTCCTGCGGTGCGGCCTGCGGTAAGGCCTGCTCCTGCGCGCGGGTGGCGCCCGCGCAGAAGGTACCAACTCCCGCCAACAAGAGCACCGCGGACAGAGCTGACGGAATGCGAGGGTGGGGCATAGATGAGCTCATGAGATCACAGTTGTGCTCGGTGCGGCGGCTCCGATGCGTCCTGTGGCGTAAATAGAATCCGGCCGGCGAAGTCGAAGCGACTAACGACGATGCGCTCGCTGCCGGTCAGTGCGCTTGCGGGCTCCGTGCAGAAACCGCGCGCGACCACGCGATAGCTGCGATTCGCACCGCCGAGCTCTCCGAAGCGCTCCTGCCGCAGCTCATCGATCGTGCACTTGTCATCGCCGCGCGTGGAGAAGAGGCGCTGCTCGCCCTCGAGGATCAGCGTGACGTTAGTCGGCAATGCCCGGCCCCCGCGGCCCTCGCCCGAGTCGGCAACGCCGAATACCAGACGCATGCGGCGTCCGTCTTTGCGCGGCGGTCCGGCGAAGCTCAAGCGGATGCCGTTGCCGCCCGGGCGCGCACCGCCCTCACACTCGAGGTCGGCGTTGTGCCAATCGATATCCAGATCCAAGGCGCCGCGGATGCGGGCGCGCAAGTAACCGTTGCCGCTTGGCAGACACCCGCGAGCGGGCGCCGAGCTCGGCTTTGCGGTGTGCGCGAGCTCCGCCGCTTGCGGCGCAGCGCTCAGAGCGAAAACACTGAGGAGCAGGCACGCCTGCAGGAGACAGGCCGGTATGAAGAGCGCGTGACTGCCGAGGGGGCTACCGTGACTGCGCAGCTGAGGGATGATCATTGGGCGCGAGTCTACCGTGCTGCCGCAGGAGCGCGCGGCCCCACGCGTCACAGCAGTCCTGACGCACTGCACAATCGCTAAGGTGATGCTAGACTGCCGCGCCCCTCGAAGCTAATTAAAAAATAGGCGATGCGAAACGCGTTGTTGGAAGTAACGCCGGCCATCCCGGCCTCGCTTGCGCGCTTGCCGGAGCTGGCCTCGAACCTGTTCTTCAGCTGGCATCGTCCCATCCGAGCTCTATTTGAGGACCTCGATGTGGCCTTGTGGGAGCAGTCCCGAGGCAACCCGCGGCTGATGCTGCGGTGTATCGCGCAGGAACGCCTGGAGCGGGCCGCGGCAGATCCAGCGTATCTCGCGCGCTATGGCGATGCGCTGCGGACCTTCGATGCCTATGTCGGTGCCACACCGCCCGATGCCAGTGCCCCGCTCATCGCGTACTTCTGCGCCGAGTATGGCTTCCACGAGAGCTTTCCGATCTATTCAGGCGGCCTTGGTGTGCTGGCGGGCGATTACTGCAAGGCGAACAGCGACGACGGCATGAGCTTCGTCGCCGTGGGCCTGCTCTATGGGCAGGGCTACTTCACCCAGACGGTCGACAGCGACGGCTTGCAGCACGCGGAGTACGTCGAGCACGATCCAAGCGAGCTGCCCGTGGACCCGGTGCGCACGCACTCCGGCGAGCGCTTGATGGTCGGTGCGCGCATTGCCGGGCGCGAAGTCGTCGCCCGCCTGTGGCGCGCCCAGGCAGGCCGCGTGGCCGTGTATCTGCTGGACACGAACTGCCCGGAGAATGCGCCTTCGGACAGGGATATCACGCATCGCCTGTACGGGGGCGATGAGTCCACGCGCATTCGGCAGGAGATGATCCTCGGCATCGGCGGACGCCGCGCCCTGCGTGCGCTGGGCCTGCTGCCTGCGGTCTGCCACCTCAACGAAGGTCATGCCGCGTTCCTGATCCTGGAGCTGCTGCGCGAGCACATTGCGCTCGGCCTCACGCTGCCGGCTGCTCAGGAGGCCGTAGCCGCGCAGTGCGTCTTCACGACGCACACCCCCGTCGCGGCCGGACACGATGCCTTCAGTCACGATCTGGTCATCGCGCATTTCGGTGACTTCGCGCGCGAGATGGGCCTGCCGATCGAGCGTCTGCTCGAGCTCGGGCGTTCGCCGAACGTTCCCGGCCTCTTCAACATGACGCGTCTCGCGCTGAACGGAGCGCGGCGCGTGAACGGTGTCAGCCGCGTGCACGGCATGGTGACCGCGCGCCTGTGCGCCGATCAGTGGCCCGAGATACGACCGGAGGAAAATCCGGTCGGCTACGTCACGAACGGCGTGCACGTGCCCACCTTCCTGCATCAGAGCTGGGCGGCGCTCTTCGACGAGCGCCTGGCGCGTGACTGGCGCGAGCATCTCGACGAGCGCGATTTCTGGGGCCGCCTGGAGCAGGTTCCCAACGACATCTACTGGAGCACCTCTCAGGAGGTGAAGTCGCGGATGCTCGCGGGCGTGCGTGAGCGGCTGCGTCACCATTACTTGCGCAAGGCGCTGAGTCCGGCGCAGTGGCGCCACGTGACGCGCTTCCTCGATCCCGAGGAGCCGAATATTCTCACCGTCGGCTTCGCGCGCCGCTTTGCGACCTACAAGCGCGCTGCACTGCTGCTGCGTGATCGGCAGCGTCTCGCACGCCTGGTGAACCGCTCCGAGCGGCCGGTGGTGTTTGTGTTTGCCGGCAAGGCGCATCCGGCTGACGAGCCGGGCAAGCAGGTGCTGCGGGATATTCATCAGCTCATGCTGCTGCCGGAATTCGCGGGCCGCGTCATCTTCCTCGAGGACTACGACATACAGCTAGCCCGCTGGCTGGTGAGCGGCGTCGACGTGTGGCTCAATCATCCAGTCGCACCGCTCGAGGCAAGTGGCACGTCCGGCATGAAGGCCGCCATCAACGGGCGGCTCAACGTGAGTGTGCTCGATGGCTGGTGGGCCGAGGGCTGGGCCGAGGACAACGGCTGGGGCATCCCGCCTGCGGTCGTGCACGATCCCGAACGGCGCGATGCGCTCGAAGCCGCGTTGCTGTTCGATGCGCTGGAGGAGGAGGTGGTACCGCTGTACTACGCACGCGGCGATGCGGGCTTCTCGCCCGAATGGGTGAGGCGCAGCAAGCGGGCGATGGAGACGGTCATCCCACAGTTCAGCACGCGCCGCATGCTCCAGGACTATGCTGCAGGCCTCTATTACCCCGCGGCGCATCAGTACCGAAGCCTTGCCGAGCGGGAGTTCGCCGGAGCACGCGCGCTCGCCGAGTGGAAGCAGCGCGTACGGCTTGCGTGGAGCAAAGTCGACCTGCGACTCGTATCGGACATGCCCGGCGAGCTACCGCGGGGCCGGCGGCTCGTAATGAAAGTCATGGCCTCGCTCGCGGGCCTGTCTCCCGCCGACGTACGCGTCGAGTTCGTGGCGCGCCGCCGCCTGCCCGCGACGAGCTTCGAGCCGCCGCCCCTCTCCTCGTATCGTGGGACGACGCACGAGGGCCTGTGGACGCAGGCACTGATACCTACAGGAGAGCCGGCGCCAGACGGCGCCGCCGTGTTCGCGCTCGATGCCGTGCCACCCATCTGCGGGCAATTCGCCACCGAGGTGCGCATCTATCCGTTCCACGAGCTGCTCGCGCAGCCCTACGAGCTCGGGCTCATGAAGTGGCTGTAGCGCGTGCTCGTCCGTTCACGCCCGGCGGGTGAGCGGGCGCATCATTTTGGGTATCGTAGCTGCCGCATGCCCCGACTTCCCGCGCGCGCCTCCTCAGGACGATACGTCAGCCGCCTGACGAGCGGCACGCTTGCCGTGGTGATGGCCGGCGGCCGCGGCGAGCGCCTCAAGGATCTGACGGAGCACCGCTGCAAGCCTGCGACCCCGTTCGGGGGCAAGTTCCGCATCATCGACTTCGTGCTCTCAAACTGTGTCAACTCCGGCATCCGTCAGATCTCGATACTGACGCAGTACAAGGCGCAGTCGCTGATCCAGCACGTGCATCAGGGCTGGAGCTACCTGCGCGGGGAGTTCGGCGAGTTCGTCGAAGTGGTGCCCGCGCAGCAGCAGACGGGCGAGCACTGGTATCGCGGCACCGCCGATGCGCTCTATCAGAATCTCGACCTGATCCTCTCGCACCGGCCCAAGCACGTGCTCGTGCTCGCGGGCGATCACATCTACAAGATGGACTATGGTCCGATGATCGCCTATCACGTGGAGAAGGGCGCCGACATCACCGTCGGGGTCGTCGTGCTCCCCGTGAGGGAGTCGCGCAGCTTCGGAGTGCTCACCGCGACCGAGTGGAATCGCGTGACGAAATTCTCCGAGAAGCCCGCCGCGCCGGACACGCTACCGAATCGTCCGGATGCAATACTCGCCTCGATGGGGATCTACGTCTTCAACACACGGCTGCTCGAGAAGGTGCTGGGCGAGGACGCCGCGGATGCAAGCTCGGCGCACGACTTCGGCAAGAACGTGATTCCACAGGCAATCGGCGCGCGTCAGGTGTTCGCCTATCCGTTCCAGGACGTGAAGACACGCGCCCAGAGCTACTGGCGCGACGTGGGAACGATCGACGCGTACTACGATGCGAACGTCGAGCTCGTGCACGTCAATCCGGAGCTCAATATCTACGATCGTGAATGGCCGATCTGGACCTATCAGGTGCACTCGCCGCCCGCGAAGTTCGTCCTCGACGAAGACGGGCGGCGCGGCATGGCCGTCAACTCCATGGTCTCGGGCGGCTGCATCATCTCGGGCGCCGTGGTGCGCGGCTCGCTGCTGTTCTCCGACGTACGCGTCGATGAGCGCTCGCTGGTCGAGGCCGCGGTGATTCTTCCGCACGCCGAGATCGGTAAGGACTGTCACGTGAGCCGTGCCATCATCGACGAGGGATGCCAGATTCCCGATGGCACGCGCATCGGTGTCGATCGCGAAGCGGATGCGCGGCGCTTTCTCGTCACCGATAACGGAGTCGTGCTGGTCACCGCGGACATGCTGCGGCGCCCGGTTCCCGAGTGATGCAGGTATGAGCATTGCGGCGCGGCTCCCCGTGGTGCTGCTGTGGCACATGCACCAGCCGCAGTATCGCGACGCCGTGAGCGGCGAGTACGTGTTGCCGTGGACGTACTTGCACGCCATCAAGGACTACACGGACATGGCCGCGCATCTGGAGGCGAATCCGCGCGCTCGCGCGGTGGTCAATTTCACGCCGATCCTGCTCGAGCAGCTCGACGAACTCGCGCAGCGCGTGGCGCGGCATCTCACGGACGGCAGCCCGCTGCCCGACCCTGTGCTTGCGTTGCTCGGTCCGGCGCCCTTGCCGCAAGGCGGATCCGAGCGCCTGCGGATGCTCAAGGCATGCCTGCGCGCGCAGCGCAAGCAGATGATCGAGCGCTTCGGACCGTACCTCGAGCTGGCCACCCTGGCGGAAACGCTTGCGACGCCCGAGCGCGCGGTGTACGCCGCCGACCAGCTGATCTACGACCTCGCCGTTTGGTACCACGTCGCCTGGATGGGTGAGACCGTGCGCCGCTCGGACGCACACGTGGCGGCACTCACGGAACAGGGGCGCGGCTTTCGTCCCGAGCAGCGCCGCCAGTTACTGGTCTTGATCGGGGAGTTGCTGCACGGGGTCATTCCCCGCTTTCGGCGCCTCGCCTCCGAAGGGCGCTGCGAGCTCTCCGTCTCACCCTACAGCCATCCCATCCTGCCGCTGCTGCTCGATTTCCGCGCAGTGCGCGAGGCGACTCCCGCCGCGCCCATGCCGCAGCATGCGGCGTACGCGGGCGGCGCTGAGCGCGCTGCTTGGCACGTGACGGAGTCCATACGTGTGTTCACACGCTACTTCGGCATGCGCCCGCAGGGCTGCTGGCCCTCCGAGGGCGCTATCAGCGATACGGCTCTCGAGCTTCTCGACCGCCATGGATTTCGCTGGGCAGCTTCGAGCGGCAGCGTGCTGCGTACCAGTCTCGTCACAAGGCAAGCGGACCCCGACTCTGCCGCGAGCTACGATCGTGCCTACTCTCAGCCGGGGCGCTCGCTGCGCTGCTATTTTCGCGACGATCGACTGTCCGATCTCATCGGCTTCACGTACGCGACCTGGCGCGGCGACGATGCGGCGCACAACCTGGTGCACGAGCTCGCCGAGCGCGCGCGCGGCTACGCGGGCGACCCGGATCATGTCCTGCTCATCGCGTTGGACGGCGAGAATGCGTGGGAGCACTATCCGTTCAACGGATATTATTTTCTCAGCACACTTTACAACGCGCTCGCCGAGCATCCGCTGCTCGAGCTCACGACGCTCTCGGAATGTCTGGCGCGGAGCCTGCCGCGTCCACTGCAGCACGTGGTTGCCGGCAGCTGGGTTCATGGGACGCTCGCCACGTGGATGGGCGATGCGGCCAAGAATGCTGCATGGGATCTGCTCTGCGATGCCAAGCGCGCACTGGATGAGGAGCTCGCGAGCGGAGCGCTGCAGGGAGAGCGGCGAGCCGCTGCCGAGCATCAGCTCGCGCTCTGCGAGAGCTCGGACTGGTTCTGGTGGTTCGGTGATTACAACCCGGCCGATGCCGTGAGCCAGTTCGACGAGCTCTATCGGCGGCAGCTCGCGAGTGTGTATCGGCTGCTCGGTCGCGCCGCCCCGCAGGCGCTCTCGCATCCGATCTCGAGCGGCGGCGGTGAGATGGAGCACGGCGGCGTCATGCGGCGTGCGGTCGCAACATGAGTCGCGCGGCCGTACGCAGCCGAGCGAGCGGGGCGCGCAGGCGAGCCCGTCATCTCTACTATCGGGCGCGGCTCAATCGCCTGCTGGGGCGGACGCGGCGCGCAGCGGAGCTGTGCCAGCACGCGCTCACGCACTGCGATTATGGTCGGGCATACCGCCTGCTGGCGGAGCTCGAGCTGCCCGGAGCGGATTATCTGCGCGTGCTCTCACGGGTGCACGAGCACGTGAGGCCTGCAACCTACGTGGAGATCGGCGTCGCCAAAGGAGACTCGTTGCGCCTGCTGCACAAGGACACCACGGCGATCGGCATCGATCCACAGCCGCGTCTGGCGCGCGCGCCAGGTCCGCGCCAGAAGGTGCTCGCCAAGACGAGCGATGAGTACTTCGCCAAGCACGATGTAATCGCGGAGCTCGGCGGGCAGCGCGTGCGCATGGCCTTCATCGACGGCATGCATCACTTCGAGTTCGCGCTGCGCGATTTCATCAATCTCGAGCCGCTGTGCGCCCCGGACTCACTCATCTTCGTGCACGACTGCTATCCGCTCGATGAGCGCAGCGCGACACGCGAGCAGCACACGGCCTTCTGGAGCGGGGATGTGTGGCGCTTGATCGTGCTGCTGAAGAAGCATCGGCCCGATCTCGCCATCCATACGATCGCGACTGCGCCGACGGGCCTCGGCCTGATCACGCATCTCGACCCCAGCTCGCGTACGCTGCGGCAAAACCTGCCCGCGCTGATCGCGGAGGGCTTGTCGATCAGCTTCGACAGCATTGCCGGCCGCAAAGCCGAGGCGCTCAATCTGTTCCCCAACGCCTGGGATCGATTGCGCGGGCTGCTGTCATGAAGCTCGACGTCCGTCGCGAGCAGCTGCCGGAAAGCCAGCAGCGCCCGGCACGTGCTGTCCCGGTCGCCGCGCCGCTGCGGCCCTATTTGTTGTTTGTCCGTGCGGGGGCCGATTCGCTGCATCGCCGGCTAATCGCCGAGGACCCTGATCGCAACTGGGACTGCTGCGTGAGCTGGTATGCGCCGCCGGTGGCCGAGCGGATCGCCGAATACTACAGCGAAGGCGGTTTCAACAAGCTCGAGGGCTTTCTCGAGTTCTGGAAGAAGCGCCCGCTGCCGTGGAGCTACCGCTACATCTGGATCATCGACGATGACGTGTATGTGCGCCCCGGCGCGGTCTCGCGCTTCTTCGAGCTGTGTGAGCGCCACGGAACCTATCTGGCGCAGCCGGCGTTGCGCTGGCTCACCCATACGACGCTCAATGTGCTGGTGCGCAATCCTGCCTGCCTGCTGCGCCGCGTGAGCTTCGTGGAGGTGATGGCGCCCTGCTTCTCGCATGCGGCGCTCGAGGAGCTGATCCACACCTTCGGCATGACCAAGAGCACCTGGGGCACTGACTGGGCGTGGGCCTGTCTCTCTCAGGGCAAACATGCGCTCTACGTCGTGGATGCGATCGCGATGGAGCACACGCGCACGGGTGACGGGCGCCCGGGGCCGTTCTATCGCAAGCTCCACGAAGCGGGGATCGATCCCGCCGAGGAGCTGCGCCAGGTGCGCGAGATGTTCCCCGACTTCATCGGTCCGAAGACGCTCGACGCGGGGCACGTCTTCAAGCCGGACATCCCACCGCGTCTTGCTCCGTGGCTGCTGCGCGCCTTCGAGCGCTCGAAGTGGATCGTGCGCCTGCGCAAGCAGGTATTGCGGCAGTGGCGGCACGCGCGCGCGCGGCTCGAGGATCGGGTGCACGGCGCGCAGTAGTGGTCCCAGGAATGCTCCCCGTGCTGAACCGACGGCGCGCCGGCGCGCTGCTGCACATGACTAGCTTGCAGGCCGCGCTGGGCGCTGCGGGCCGCAACTTCGTCGATTGGTTGGCCGAGGCGGGATTCTCGGTGTGGCAGTTTCTGCCGGTGGGTCCGACGGGACCGAGCGGCTCTCCCTACTGGGTGCGCTCGGACTCGGCCGGCAACGTCGCGCTCATCGATCCGCATGAGCAGCCGCCGGCCGACACGCCGGAGTATCAGGCTTTTCTGGCAGCCTCGCAGGATTGGCTCGAGGACTATGCCTGCTTCGAGGTGCTTTCCAGCTTGCACGCCGGGTCTCCCTGGTGGAGCTGGGCAGAGGGGTATCGCGACCGGCAGCCCGCCGCGCTCGCGCAGCTGCGGCGCGAGCAGGCCGCCGCGCTCGATGAGGTGAAGCGCGGGCAGTTCGTCTTCGCATGGCAGTGGCAGCGTCTGCACAGCCATGCGCGTGCGCGCGGTGTGCTGTTGTTTGGCGATCTGCCCTTCTACGTGGCTCCGGATTCCGTGGAGACGTGGGCGCACCGTGAGCAGTTTCAGCTGGATAAGTCCGGTCGGGCGCTCGCCGTGGCCGGAGTGCCGCCCGACTACTTCTCCGACCATGGACAGCTCTGGGGCAATCCGCTCTACGAATGGGATGTGATGGTCGAGGACCGCTTTTCATTCTGGCGCACGCGCATCGGACGGCTGCTCGCGCGCGTGGACCTGTTGCGACTCGATCATTTCCGCGCGCTCGCCGCCCACTGGGCCGTGCCGGCGAGCGCGCCCGACGCACGCAGTGGTAGCTGGCGCCGCACTCCGGGACGCGCCTTGCTGAGCGTCCTCAACGAGGAGTTCACCGGGCTGCCGCTCGTTGCCGAGGACCTCGGCATCATCACACCCGATGTAGTCGATCTGCGGCGCGGCTTCGAGTTGCCGGGCATGCGCGTGCTGCAGTTCGCTTTCGACGGCGACGGGCTCAACCAGCATCTGCCGCACATGCACGAGCGCGATTGTGTCGTCTACACCGGCACCCACGACAATGACACTACGCTCGGCTGGTACACGAGCCTTGATGCCGAGAGCGCCCGACGCGTCGACTTCATGCTGCAGCTCACCCCTGGGGCAATGCCCGAGGCGCTGATCCGCGCCACGCTCGGCTCCGTCGGTACGCTGGCAGTGCTGCCAGTGCAGGACGTGCTCGGACTCGGTTCGCAGGCGCGCTTCAATACACCCGCCACCACTCAGGGCAACTGGGGATGGCGGCTGGCACCGGGTGCACTCACGGCTGAGCTCGCGGCCCACTATCTACGCATGAACCGCGCGTACGGCCGTTGCTGACGAGGCCTCGAGAAGCAACGGCAGCTTCGCCTCAGATGGGCGGGCGCTCCGGTTCGCACTCAGAGGGGCGCTCCGGTTCGCAGCAAGCGATCGTACAGCCGCTCGTACTCCGCTCCCTGGTGCTCCCAGGAGAAATCCTGCGCCATTCCGTTGCGCATCATGCGCAGCCAATGCGCGCGGAACCCGTACAGATCCAGCGCCGCCTGCAGCGCTTGCGTGAGTGCCGCGGGGCTGAACTCATCGAACAGAATTCCCGTTCCGGTGCCGCTCGCCGGATCGTAACGCACGACCGAGTCCGCAAGGCCGCCCGTGCGGCGCACGATCGGCACCGTTCCGTAGCGCAGGCTGTACATCTGATTGAGACCGCACGGCTCGTACTGAGAGGGCATCACGAAGAGATCGCTCGCAGCCTCGATCCAGTGCGCCAGCTCCTCGTGGTAGCCCCGATGAAAGGCCAGTTGGCGCGGAAAGCGCTGCATGAGGCCTTGCAGTGCTCGTTCGTAGGGCTCGTCGCCGCTGCCGAGGACCGCACACACGAGCGTACCGCTCGTCAGCATGGTCGGTAGCGACTCGAGCAGCAGATCGATTCCCTTTTGCGCCGCCAAGCGGCTCACGACGCCCGCGAGCGCCACTCGCGGTCCCCCGCCGAGCCCGAAACGCTGCAGAAAGTTGCTCTTGAGCTCGCTCTTTCCAGCGAGCTTGCGCGCGTCGTAGTGCTTGGGCAGGTACGGGTCACGGCGCGGATCCCATTCCTCGTAGTTCACGCCATTCAGGATGCCGAGCACCGCATCACCCCGCGCGCGCAGTACGTGCTCGAGCCCCATGCCGTATTCGGGCGTGCGAATCTCCCGAGCGTACGTCGGGCTCACCGTCGTCACGGCATCTGCGTACATCACGCCGTGCTTGAGGGAGTTGATGACGCCGCTGCGCAAATCATCCTGGTGCAGCAGATGACTCGACCATCCGAGTGCCAGGTCCGCCGCGGCGGCACTGCTGAAGACTCCCTGGTAGCCGATGTTGTGAATCGTGAGCACCGAGCGACTCGCCTGGAAGACCCGATCCCAGCTGTACAACGTCTTCAGGAACAGGGGTGCGAAGGCGGCATGCCAGTCGTGGCAATGCACGATGGCGGGACTCCAGCCGAGGTGCTGACAGCACTCGAGCGCGGCGCGCGTGAGCGCGAGAAAGCGCAGATGCTCGTCGGGGTCGAAGGTATACAGCCGCGGACGGGCGTAGAGCGCCGGACAATCGATGAGATAAACCTGCAGCTGTGTTCCGGGCAGCTGTGCGCTCACCACGGAGTAGCGGTAGCTGTGCGGCCCGAGCGTCAGCGGCAGGTTTTGCAGGGTATCGATCGGAATGGCGTTGCAGCGCTTGAGATCGATGCTCGAGTAAAGCGGCATGAAGAGCCGTACGTCGTGCCCGGCACTGTGCAGGTAGATCGAGAGCGCGGCGGTCACATCGGCGAGTCCGCCCGTCTTTGCAAGCGGAGCGACCTCGGAAGCGATGGAGCAGATCCGTATCGGCATGCCTTGTTCTTGGTGTCGGGGGCCCCACACCCTACGCTGCGGTCGAGCCCAACGGGCAGCGCTCGGCCCGGAGCAGGCTAGACTGCGCCTCGGGGGCGGAAGGTACCGTGATGCGCCGCATACTCATAGCGCTGACCGTTCTGGCGCTGATTGCCGTCTCGGCCGGCATCGGCGTCTTCGTCGCGAGCTGTCCGCCGTGCAGCCAGAGTCTGGTGCGACATTGATGGGCGCACCGCCGTCGTCGCCTGGCACACATGCGTAATTCCGCTGCAGAGCCTGCTGCGCCGCCGCAGAAGGTCCTCTTGACACCGACGTGTCAACGCCACACTCGATATTTAAGTGATTGATTTATAACTATAAATAACTGATGAAGCCGGTGCACAGCCGGGCAGCTGGTAAACTATACCCGCTCTCCTCGTTACCCCGGCCCGAGCCGCAGGCAATCGATTCCGCAGGCGCTCGGCGTCCCACTTCGAGACACTGTGTTGGCGAGGATGACCACTCGGTAGTACAGAATCATGTCAGCCTCTCCATACAAGCAGCTCGAGCAAGAGTTCCGTCGCCTGCACGCCTTCCGCGGTGCGCTGTCCCTGTTGCGCTGGGACGCCGCGGTGATGATGCCGCGGGGCAGCGCCGACGTGCGCGGCGAGCAGCTCGCCGCGCTCGAGACCGAATACCACGCCCTGCTCACCTCGCCGCGCATTACGCGCCTCCTCGATCGCGCACAGGCGAACACGCAGGGACTCGCCGACTGGCAGGTGGCCAATCTGCGGGAGATGCGCCGTCAGCGCGATCACGCCATCGCGACGCCCGTGACGCTCATCTCGCGTCTCGCACGCGCCACATCGCGCGCCGAGGTGCAGTGGCTCGAGGCGCGCCAGCAGGGCCGCTTCGAGCTCTTTGCGCCCCACCTCGAGGAGGTGGTGAATCTGGTGCGTGACAAGGCCTCGCTGCTCGGCCAGGCCTTGAACCTTGCGCCCTACGATGCGCTCGTCGATGAGTTCAGTCCCGGCATCACCACGATCGACATCGAGGCGATTTTCAAGGCGCTCTCGCGCCGGCTGCCGTCACTCATCCGGGAAGTAATTGCGCTGCAGGACACCCGGGTGATCAAGCCCATTACCGGACAATTTCCGGCGGGCAAGCAGCGGGCGCTGGCGGTGGAGATCATGAAGGCCATCGGCTTTCCGTTCGAGCGCGGCCGTCTGGATGAGAGCGAGCATCCCTTCACGGAAGGCGTTCCGGGCGATATCCGCATCACGACGCGCTTCGACCCATCCGATCTGTTCTCCGGCTTGCTGGGCGCGCTCCACGAGACCGGACATGCGATGTACGACCTCGGCCTGCCCCAGGAGTGGCGTGATCAGCCGGTGGGGCGCGATCGTGGCATGGCCCTCGAGGAGAGCCAGTCGCTGCTGCTCGAGATGCTCGTGTGCCGCAGCCGTCCTTTCGTGCGCTATCTGACTCCGCTCATCGAGAGACACTTTGGCGTGGCAGGCCCCGAGTGGGACATCGAGAATGTCTACTCGCATCTCACACACGTGCGCCGCGGGCTCATCCGTGTCGACGCCGACGAGCTCACGTATCCGCTGCACGTGATGTTGCGCTATGAGCTCGAGAAGAAGCTCTTGAACGGCGAGCTCGCGGTGCGCGAGCTGCCTGCCGCCTGGAATGCCGGCATGGAGCAACGTCTCGGCATCCGGCCGGCCAACGATGCCGAGGGCTGCCTGCAGGACATTCACTGGGCGGTGGGATCGTTCGGCTACTTTCCTTCCTATGCGCTCGGTGCCGTCATCGCGGTGCAGCTCTATGAAAGCTTGCGCAACGATGTGAGGGATCTCGATGGACAGATCGCCTACGGCGAGTTCGATGGCCTGTTCGCCTGGCTGCGTGAGCACGTGCATTCCGTGGGAGCACGGGTGTCGGTGCACGAGCTGTTGAAGGATGCGACGGGGAAGACGCTGTCGTCGGTTCCCTTCCTGCGTTACCTCGAGGGCAAGTATCTGGAGGGCGCCGCGAGCATCGCGGCCGCCTGAAGTCGCGGCCCCGCGCCGGAAATGACCGCGTCCGCATTGCCGCTCGCGCCCTCGCGCACCGCCAAGCGCCTGCAGGCGCATCTGCGCAGCCTGGTCGGCAAGGCCATCAACGACTACCGCATGATCAACGCGGGCGATCGCGTCATGGTGTGCCTGTCCGGCGGCAAGGACTCCCACACGCTGCTGGACATTCTGCTGTCCCTGCAGCGGGGTGCGCCGGTGGACTTCTCCCTCGTTGCGGTGAATCTCGATCAGAAGCAGCCCGGGTTCCCAGCGCACGTGCTGCCCGAATATCTGAGCGCGCTCGGCGTGCCCTACCACATCATCGAGCAGGACACCTACAGCGTCGTCAAGCGCGTCGTGCCGGAGGGCAAGACCATGTGCGGGCTGTGCTCGCGACTGCGCCGTGGCGCGCTGTACCGATTCGCCGCGGAACATGGCATCACCAAGATCGCGCTCGGACACCACCGCGACGACATCGTCGAGACCTTCTTTCTCAACCTCTTTTTCGGCGGCCGCCTGAAGGCGATGGCGCCGAAGCTGCTCTCCGATGATCGCCGCCACATCGTCATCCGTCCGCTTGCCTACGTCGCCGAGCGTGATATCGCGCGCTACGCGCGCAGCCGCGCATTTCCGCTCATTCCCTGCAGCCTGTGCGGCTCGCAGGAGAATCTGCAGCGCGCAGCGGTGAAGCGGCTGCTTGCGCAGTGGAGCCGCGAGTATCCGCGCCGCACGGAGACGATCTTTGCAGCGCTGCGCAACGTTGAGCCCGAGCACCTCGCGGATGTGGAGCTGCACGATTTTGCCGCGCTCGACCGCTACCGCGCAGCGGTCGTGCCAGCGAACCCGCGCGAGGTCGCAGAAATCGACCCGCTCGGATGAGCGCGGCGCGCCGATCGAAGCAGCGATCCGCCCCGAAAGGGACCGGCTCGGAGAAGAAGGGCGACCAGCCACCGCTGCCGAACAGCTACTGGGTACTGCCCGGGCAGCTGCTCGCCGGCGAATACCCGGCTGCCGTCGATCTGGAGGCGGCGCGCGAGCGCATCGGCTGCCTGCTGCGTGCCGGCATCGACTGCTTCGTCAATCTGACGATGCCCGACGAGGTCGCTCCCTACGCGGATCTGCTGCCCGCCGGTGTGCGCTACCACGAGCATCCCATTCAGGATCACGGCCTGCCGGAGCAGCCCGAGCAGATGCGGGAGCTGCTCGGCCGCATCGACAGCGCACTGCGCGCCGGCCGCCGCGTGTACGTGCACTGCCGCGCGGGGATCGGACGCACGGGCACGGTGATCGGCTGCCTACTCGTCGAGCGCGGTCGCAGCGGGGATGCAGCTCTCGAGGAGCTCAATCGAGTGTGGCAGAAGTGCGCGCGCGCTCGCACCTGGCAGCAGGTTCCCGAGACCGAGGATCAGGTGGGCTACGTGCGTCAGTGGGAGCCGCCGCCTGCCCCGAGCGCACCCGCTGAGGTTGTCACCGCGGCTGAGACCCCGCTGGCGGTCGAGGTGGCCGTGGTCGAGGTTTCGGTTCCGGCTGCCGCGCCCGGTGCGGATTCGCTCGTCGATGGGGCCGCGCTCGGGGCGCTCGGCACGGTGCGCGAGAGGTTTCTAGGTGCCCTCGTGGGCCTCGCGACCGGCGATGCGCTGGCCGCTGCCACACAGCATCGCCGTCCGGGCACGTTCAAGCCCGTCGCCGACCTCCTTGGTGGGGGCGCCTACGAGGTGCCCCGAGGCGCATGGACCGACGACACGGCCATGGCGCTCTGTCTCGCCGATAGTCTGACCGCCTGCAAGGGATTCGATGCCCGGGACCAGGTCGCGCGTTACACGCGCTGGCAACAGCAGGGCTACCTGTCGGCCACCGGGCAATGCATCGGCATCACGGCGAGCACTGCACGCGCGCTCGCTGCGGGGAACTGGCGGCGACAAGCCTTCCCCGGCTCTCACGACCCCAAGCAGCGCGACCCCGAGCCGCTCGCGCGCCTCGCGCCCGCCGTCATGTACTGCCTGGCCTCGGTCGATCAGGCGGTGCGCCTTGCAGGAGACACCGCACGCATCACCTGCCAGTCCCCGGTGGTCGTGGAGGCGTGCCGCGTGTTCGCCGCGATGCTGCATGCGGCCCTGAGCGGGCTGTCCAAGGAGGAGGTGCTCGCGCCCCCGCGAGGGCTCACGGAGTTGCGCGGCATCGGGCTGCGTCCCCGGATCCGCTCGCTGCTGCGCGGTCGCTACCGCGGCAAGAAACCGGACCAGGTCCGTGCGCAAGGCGGCATCCTCGAGATCCTGGAGGCGGTGCTGTGGGCGTTCGAGCGCAGCCGCGACTTCCGCGAGGGTGCGCTGCTCGCGGTCAACCTGGGGGAGAACTCCGATCTGGTGGGTGCTGCCTACGGGCAGCTGGCCGGGGCCTATTATGGCGTCGAGGCAATCCCACCCAAGTGGCGCAACAGCTTGATGCGGCTGGACGTGATCGAGTCGCTCGCAGATGAGCTGCTGACGCAGGCGCTCGTCGGCATGAGCGAGACGCCCAGCTGAGCTGCGGCGCGCACGCACTCCCATGGCTGAAGCTGTAGTAAGCTCCCGAGCGAGCCGCGTGGCGCGTGCGCCCGCGAGCTCGACTCCCTCAAGGTTGACTCCTGACAACAGATGTCTGCGGTGCGGCAAGTGCAGCGGCCTGCGTGGGCGCGGCTCTCGGATGAGGAGCTGCTCGCCGTGCGCCTGTGTGATCTCGGTCTGACGATCGAGAGCTCGCATCTGATGCGTTACGTCAGGCGACTCTATGCGGAGCTCGGCCGCCGGGAGATTCGCTTCCAACCCCACCTCTGGCTCGCCGAGGAATGGTTCTCTCCCGATGGCGTGCCGGGCATAGCCGTACCCTTCTATCTCGCACACCCGCGGCTCGAGCGGCTGGAACGGCGCATCATGCGCGAGGTCGAGGGCGGCAATGCACGCTGGTTGATGCGCATCCTGCGCCACGAAGCGGGTCACGCGCTGGACAACGCCTACCGGCTGCGCCGCCGGCGGCGCTGGCGCGAGGTCTTCGGCTCCGCCTCGCGTCCCTATCCGCATCGGTATCGCGCGCGCCCCGGCAGCCGGCGCTACGTGCACCATCTGGGCGAGTGGTACGCGCAGGCCCATCCGACTGAGGACTTCGCCGAGACGTTCGCGGTGTGGCTCAAGCCGCACTCGGACTGGCGCCGGACCTACGCCGCGTGGCCCGCTCTGCACAAGTTGAGTCTGGTCGATGAGCTGATGGAAAGCGTGCGCGGCAGGCGCGCACCCGTGCGCAATCGTCGCCGCGTCGATCCCATCGACTGTGACACGCGCACACTTGCCGACTACTACCGGCGCAAGCTGGCGCACATTCGTCACTATCGGCGCGGTCTCGCCGAGGAGCTGCTCCGGAAGGGGTTCACTGCGCAACCGACCCGCCCGGGCGCGGCGCGTGCAGCCACTCTGCTGCGCGCCCGCAAGTCGCAGCTGGTCGAAGCGGTGTCGCGCGAGCTCGGCATCGAGCGCTATAGTGTGTACCAGATTTTGCGCATGCTCATCGAACGCTGCGATGCTTTGAAGCTGTACATGCGGAGCGACCGCCGCACCGCGCTACGCCACGCCCGCTGGATGCTCGCACGGCTGGCCCGCCTCTACGATCAGGGTGAGACGCCGCACCTCGCCCTATGAAGAAGCAGCGTGCGCTCGTCGTCGTGCACGCGAGCCTCGTGCCGCCGGACAGCCTGGAGGGCCACGACGAGAAGGAAATCGACGAGTGGCGCACCGAATATGACGTGATCTCCACGCTCAAGGGCAACGGCCACGATGTGCGCTGCCTCGGCGTGCTCGACAGTCTCACCGAGCTGCGCACGGCCATCGCGGAGTGGCGTCCCGACGTAGTCTTCAACCTGCTGGAGGAATTCGACGGCATCGTCACCTATGATCAGCACGTCGTGGCCTTCCTCGAGCTGCTGCGCCAGCCGTACACCGGCTGCAATCCGCGCGGGCTGCTGCTCTCGCGCGACAAGTCCCTCTGCAAGCAGCTGCTCACTTTTCACCGTATCCCGACGCCGCAGTTCACCGTGTTCCGCCGCGGCACGCGCTTGCATATCCCGCGGCGGCTGAAGTTCCCGCTGTTCGTCAAGTCTACCGTCGAGGATGCTTCCCTGGGCATCGCACAGGCGTCGGTCGTCGAGGACGGCGCGCGCCTCAAGGAGCGCATCGAGTTCGTCCACGAGCAAGTGAAGTCCGACGCGCTCGTCGAGGAGTTCATCGAGGGGCGCGAGCTGTACGTCGGAGTGCTCGGCAACGAGCGCCTGACGAGGCTGCCGGTGTGGGAGATGGTCTTCGGCTCGATGCCGGAGACGCTCGCTGCGATCGCGACCCGTAAGGTGAAGTGGGACAAGCGCTATCAGCAGCGCTACGGCATCACGACCCGCGCCGCGGCGGATCTGCCGCCGGCGGCACTCGCGCAGCTCGATCGGCTGTCGCGCCGCATTTATCGCGCGCTGGGGCTCTCCGGCTATGCGCGCATGGATTTTCGTTGCACGCCGGCCGGCAATCTGTACGTTCTGGAGGCGAATGCAAATCCCAATCTCGAGGCGGCGGAGGATTTCGCCGAGTCGGCGCGCGCCGCGGGCGTCGATTACTCCGAGCTGCTGGAGAGGCTCATCACGCTCGGGCTTTCCTATCGGGCGGAGTGGCGCTCGACATATGGGTAAAGGGGGAACGGTGGCCGAAGCGAACGCACGAAAGCACAGAATTGAGCGCGTAGCTGCCGAGCGCGGCGCGACCGCCTGGCCGGGTGCGCGGCGCACGCTCGCCGCCGTGGCCGGAGTCGCGACTGCCATCCTCTGCGCCTGCACCAGCGAACAGACGCGCAAGGAAGCGGAGCTCACGCAGATCGAGCAGTGGCTGCCCGGACGCTACGACAATCACGCTCAGCTCGAGGAGGCACGCGCGGCAGGACACGCCGCACCGCCATCACTCACGCTGATCATCGAGCCCGCGGACGCGCTGCTGCTCGGCCGGCACGTGTTCTTTGCCGAGGAGGCTGCCGACCAGGGTGAGCGGCACAGCATCGGGCAGCGGCTCATCTCCTTCGAGGTCATCGAGGCTAAGATCATAGCCACGGTGTGGGTGCTGAACGATCCGCGGCGCTGGCGCGAGGCGAGCGAGAATCCCGAGCTGTTCACCTCGCTGCAGCCTCCCGACGTGCGTCAAGTGCGTGGTTGCAACCTCACATGGAAGAAGGAGGCCGAGAAGTTCACGGGCGCCACCGATCAGCTCAAGTGCCGCACCCCGTCCTTTGGACCGGGCAGCGCGAGCTTCGTGGAGACACACATGGAGCTCACCTCGGATGATCTCTCTATCGACGATCGCCACGTCGATGGCCATGGGACGCTGCTCGATGCGAGTGGGGCCCCGACGCTCATCCAGTTCAGACACACCGGCGGTTGAGCGCGAACTGTGACACGACTCACGTTCTGCCCAGCAGCCATGGGACGGTAGCCATCCCTCGAACGCGCGGGCGCGTCTAATATGGTCAATCATGAAGCGTCCGTCGGAGCCGGCCACGAATCAGGCCAGCAAGCAACAGGGTGTTGCACCTCCTCCCAGCAATCCGTCGCGTGCGCACGCGCCTGCGACGCAGCCCCGCGCGGGCGAGCGAGCGCCGCGGGAGCCTTCGCCCGCTGCATCGCCGCAGGATGCGCGCTCGGGGAGCATCACGCACGATGCCCGCGGCAACGCGATCTGGAAGTGGGCGGTATCCGTGGGAACACAGGCCATCGAGAGCACCTCGCGTCTGCTGAAGCGTCTGGAGGTTCCCGAGCTCTCGGTCGAGGAAAAGCCCAAGGGCCTGGAACTCGAGAAGAGCGATCCGGGTGGGGGCTACGACCCTTACAACCAGCGCAAGAACACGCGCTAGGCGAACGCTATTTGAGATGGCGGTCGAGCCAGGCGAGCACGGTGTCGTACCACTGGATGGAATTCGCGGGCTTGAGCACCCAGTGGTTCTCATCCGGGAAGTAGAGCAGTCGGCTCTCTATGCCACGCCGCTGCAGCGCCGTGAACGTGGCCAACCCCTGCGAGAGTGGCACGCGGAAATCGAGACCGCCGTGGATGACGAGCATCGGCGTGCGCCATGCAGTCACGTAGTCCGCCGGGTTGAAGGCTTCGTAGTTCTGCGGCTTCTGGAAGTAGGGGCCACCGTTCTCCCACTCGGGAAACCACAGCTCGTCGGTCGAGTAGTACATGCTGCGCTGATCGAATAGTCCGTCGTGATCGACCAGGCAGCGGAATCGATCCGGCCAGCGTCCGGCAATCCAGTTGATCATGTAGCCGCCGTAGGAAGCGCCGAGCGCGCAGACACGTTGCCCCTCGATCCAGGGGTAGCGCGCCAGTGCCGCGACGAGCCCCTTCTGCAGATCCTCGAGCGGCTTGCCGCCCCAGTCTCCGCTGATGGAGTCTGTGAACGCCTGTCCGTAGCCGCTCGACCCGTGGAAATCGATCATGAGGACGGCATAGCCGGCTCCGGCGAACACCTGCGGATTCCAGCGGTAGCTCCACTCGTTAGCCATGCTCGACTGCGGCCCACCGTGAATGATGAATGCGAGCGGGTAGCGCTGGCCGGCCACGTAAGGGACCGGCTTGACGAGGTAGGCGTGGACCATCTCGCCGCGCCAGCCCGCGAAGCTGAATTGCTCGAAATCGCCGAACGTGCGTGCGGCGAGCAGCGCTGCGTTCACGGAGGTGAGCCGGCGCGCGCTGCCGCCGCGCAGCGCGACGGAATATAGATCCGGCGGCGCTGCAAGGGATGCATGCGCGAACAGCACGGCGCCGCTGCTCGCCGCGAACTCCGTTACCTGTCCCTGCCCGACGATCTGCCGTCGCGCGCCACTCTCCGGATCCACGGTATACAGCGACTGTTGGCCTACATCATCGACGAGCGCGAGCAGCAGGCGGCCGTCGGGCGTCGCGCCCAGCACCTTCACCGAGCGGTCCCAGTCCTTGGTGAGATGACGCAACGCGCCGCTGCGCGCATCGCGAATGACGATGTGGAAGCGGTCCGACTCGAACCCGGCACGCTCCTGTGCGAGGTAGGCGAGGGCACCGTTGGCGAGGAACTTGGGATTGGTATCCGCGGCCGGATTATCGCCGGTGATATTCCGCGGCGCTCCGGAACCATCCGCCGGCGTTTCAAACAGCTCGAAATTCGTCGACCAGGCTTCCGAGGCACCTCCAAGCCGCGCGCTGAAGACCAGCATGCGCCCGTCCGGGCTGAAGTCGAAATCGACGGAACTCCCGAAGGGCTTCGAGGGCACGTCGGCATCGAGCTTTGCGGAGACGTCCACCGGCGGCTCAGCGGTGCCATCGGCGCGGATGCGCGCGGTGAAGAGATGCGAGCGGGTGCCATTGCTCCAGCTGTCCCAGTGCCGCACGAACAGCCGCTCGTACAGCCGCCCCGACGGCTTGCCGGTGCCGCGAGCGGCGAGCCTGTCGTGCGTGCAGGTGAGGTCAGCACACTCCGGCAGCACCTCCATGGTGAGCGCGATGCGATCGCCGCGCGGTGACACTGCGAGCGCTCCGACATCGAGCGGATAGCTCGTGACCTGCTGCGCCTCGCCGCCATTCAGCGACAGGCGCCATACCTGCGGCGAGCCCGAGCGCGCCGAGAGAAAGTAGAGCGTGCGAGCGTCGGGCGCCCAGCGGGGACTCGAGTCGTTGGCGGGATTGTTGGTGAGCCGGCGCGCCTCGGCGCCCGGCGCCGTTAGATCGATCATCCAAAGATCGGTCTGGCCGCGGTTTGCCTCCATGTCCGTCTCGCGCACCGTGTAGACGACGTAGCGTCCGTCCGGCGAGACGACCGGCTCGCTCAGACGTTTGATGCGCACCAGATCCTGCACCGTGAACGGCCCGGCATCGGCCAGCGCGCGCGCCGCCGCCGAGAGGAGGACGAGCGTGAGCACCGCAAGCCGTGTCGCGCCGCGCGTTTCAATCATGGCGGGTCCTCATGGCTTCTGCAGGCAGTATAGCCGCGCTGCCGTGCCGACCGGCGCGCCTGTTAGCACTGTATTGCCGAGGCTGCTAACCCGGGCGGTTACCTGGGTGTTACCTGGATCACGGAAGATTCAGCCCCACGGTAGTGAACTTTGGGTGCTCGCGGCCGTTGTATTTATGCAGAAGGGAGGTCTTTGCCGAGCTGGTGCGCTTATGTTGGACAGTGACTCAAAACACGTCGTTGCGGTTGCCAACTTGCAGGAGTACTTCCGCGACAATTTCCACAGTGCGCTCGAGCGTCAGCACCTCGAGGTGGAGGACCATACCGAGCACTACGTGGTCAATCTGCTGACGCTGTTCGCCCGCGCGGACGCGCTGTACGAGCAGACACCGGCCGGCCCGCGGCTGCAACCGCTGGTCGTCATGATGACGCGCGCGCTCGAGGCGCCCTCCACTGGCGATCGCAATCGCGGCCTGCAGAGGCTCGGCGATGTGTCGTTGTTCATTGCCGGCTTCTTTGCGCGCAGCTTCGCGCGCAAGTTGATCGACGTCGATTATCACGTCGCGATGGGCGGCGGCGCCTATCGCGCGCTCGCCGACGGCCTCGGCCGCGGGCGCGGTCGCGCGCTCGCCCAGGTCTTCGCCGAGCTCGCCGAGAAGTTTCAGCCGCTGGTGGACGCGCTCAACGATGTGAGCGAGACCTCCTACCGGCACACGGACCAGGACATCCTGCGCCTGTACGAGATCTGGCTGAAGACGGGCAGCCAGCGCTCCTACGCGATCCTGCGCCGCCTGGGTGTCGATCCGACCCCGGCGGCACGCACCGCCCAGTAGGTCGGCTTCCTTGGTACTGCGGCAGATCCAAGAGCTGATCGGCGGCATCTACGACGTGAGCATCGCTCACGACGTGTACGATTTCCTGGTGACGGATCGGCAACGCTTGCCGTCGGCGGCGCGTGCCGATGCGAGCGACGAGCAGTTGATCGTCGCAACCGACGCGCACGATAGCGTCCGCGTATCACTGTATCTGGATCCGGCACTGCTCGAGCGGCTGCAGCGCATGGATCCGATCCGTGCGCTGCACGCCGGCAACCTCGCCGACTATTGGACGGCGCTCGAAGGCGTGAGTCACTTCGTGTACTTCGCCTGGAACGCCGCTCATGACAAATCGGTATCCTTGCTCGAGCTCGAGCTGCAAGCCGAGATCGACAAGTACATCGCCAGCTACTGGGTGCTCAGGCAGCAGTTCCCGGAGCGCTTTCCGGCCGAGCTGCTACGGTTGCTGTTCGAGAGGACGCGCATCGAGCCGACGCTCGCGCAGGGCCGCGAAGAGATCTATCGGCGCGCCAGCCTCTACGCGCAGAAGTTCTGCGGGCGCATCGAGCGCGCGCTGCGCACGCGACGCATGGACATCGAGCAGCTGGTGATGGCGGAGCTGCGGCGCTTTTATCGCCTGACCGACGCGCGCAAGCGCGCGCACATCGAGCGCAACGACTGAGGCGGGCGCCGCCTCAATCCTCATCGCTGCGGCGCTTGCGCTGCTCCAGGTCGCGCATCTGTTTGATCCACTCCGAGAGCCGGCGCAGATCACGTTTCCCGGCGCGCTGCTCGGGTTTGCCATGGTAAAGCGGATCACGCGGCACCTTGGGTATGCGCTCGTAGGGGTTGTAGCCGCCTTCGGGCTTCTTGGCGGGATCGCTTTCCTCGACGCTCAGCGTCGGCCGCTCGTGATCGTCGGGCGCACGCACCCACTCGACGGTGGCGTTGCCACGGTCGTCGCGCACGACTTTACCGACACGGCGCCGCTCGGCCTCCGCAGACGAATCGTGCGGGTCGGCCCTGTCAACGGGCTTTCCTTTACGGTCCTGCATTGAAATAAGTCGTATCCGCACCGGCCCCATCCGGCATGCTGAAAGTACCGGCAGCGCGCCGCAATGGCTGCGCGCCGCGTCACGGTTCGCTTCCGCGACGCGCTTCACAGACTCAGCTCTTGCCGAGCAGATGCGCTGCGCGCAGCAGTCCGATGGCGGTCTTCGCGTCGCGGATCTCTCCATCCAGCGCACGCTCGCACGCCTTACCGAGACGCACCCAGTGTACCGCAAATACTTCGCTCGTCTCCGGCCGCGCTTGCGCCGGGATTAAGTCGCGAGCGACAAACAAATGCAGCACCTCGCCGAAGACGCCGGGCGAGCTGAGGCACGTGCCGAGGCTCGTCCAGCTGCGTGCCTCGATGCCCGCTTCCTCCGCGAGCTCGCGCTGCGCGGTTGCAAGTGGCGGCTCGTGCGGCTCGAGCTTGCCCGCGGGCAGCTCCCAGAGCCAGCCATCCGCCACATAGCGGTATTGATGCAGCAGGCACACCCTGTCCTCGCCGTCGAGCGCCACGACCGCCGCACCCCCCGGATGATGGACGACCTCCAGTTCGACGAGCGCGCCATTCGGCAGGCGCACTTCGTCCAAGGTCACGTGGATCACCCGGCCCTGAAACATGAGTCTGCTGCTTGCGCTCATGCACGACAGCGTAAATGTCCCGCAGCGCTTTGCACAGCAACCGGCCTAAACTCGCCTCATGAGCGTCGTACGCCTGCTGCTCGTCACGGGACTTCCAGCCACCGGTAAGACCACGCTCGCCCGCTTGCTTGCGCAGCGCTTCGCCGTGCCGCTCATTGCCAAGGACACCGTGAAGGAGCCGCTGCTCGATGTGCTCGGCGCGAGCGATGCGGCAACTGCCCGCAGACTGAGTGATGCGAGCTTCGCCGTGCTGTTCGCGCTCGCGCGCGAGCAGCTGCGCGCGGGCTGCAGCGTGCTCCTCGAAGGTAACTTTCGCCCCACCGAGCATGCTCTCGCGCTGGGTGCTTTGGCGGCGGCACCCCCGGCGGGCGCGGCCGCACGCTGCGCGCAGGTGCTGTGCACCCTGGAGGAGTCCGTGCGCCGCCAGCGCCTCGCGCTGCGCGCTCATGACGAGACGCGCCATCGAGGGCATCGTGATGCTGACGGGCTCGGTGCAGCGGTGCCGCAGTCCGAATTCGTGGCTCTGCCGGGCGAGCGTTTCATCCACGCGGGCGATACGGCGCAGGAGACGCAGCGGCTTGTCGCGGTGCTCGAGCGGTGGTGGTCGCTGCGCTGAGCGCGTCAAGGCGGCCACCTTGCGGGCGGCCGCCCTTCGAGCCGAGCAAGTGTGCTCCCGTCGATACTGCAGCCGGCGCGGTGTGAACAGAATCGATAGCCGCCGATTGTGCTCAGCTCGTATAGTTCGTGCGCATGTCGACTGCGTCACATCTCGAGAGGCTCAATCCCGCTCAGCGCAAGGCCGTCACCTACGGGGAGGCCATGGCGGAGAAGGGCTGGACGTCCGGCCCGTTGCTGATCATCGCCGGTGCGGGAACGGGCAAAACGGACACGCTCGCCCACCGTGTTGCGCATCTCGCGCTGCACGGCGTGGATCCCGGACGCATTCTGCTCTTGACCTTCACACGGCGCGCCGCCATGGAGATGCGGCGCCGTGCGCGGGAGATCGTCAAGAGCGCACTCAACGAGACGCTCGGGGGCCTGAGTCAATCGCTCTCGCAGCGGCTCGCGTGGGCGGGAACGTTTCACTCGATAGCGAATCGGCTGCTGCGCCATTACGCGCGCCATCTGCGCCTCGATCAGCAGTTCAGCGTCATGGACCGCAGCGACGCGGCCGATCTCATGGATACGGTACGCCAGGAGCTCGGACTTGCCTCGAAGGAGACGCGCTTTCCGCGCAAGGATACCTGCCTCGCGATCTATTCCTATCGTGTCAATACCCAGAGTCCGCTCAAGGAGACATTAGAGCGGCAGTATCCGTGGTGCGCGCAGTGGGAAGCCGATCTCACGCGGTTGTACCGCGCCTATGTCGAGCGCAAGCAGCGGTGCAGCATTCTGGACTACGACGATCTGCTGCTCTATTGGCACGCGATGATGAGCGAGGCGAAGCTCGCGCAGCACGTCGGCGAGCATTTCGATCACGTGCTCGTGGATGAGTACCAGGACACCAACCGCCTGCAGGCGGAGATCCTGCATGCCTTGAAGCCCGACGGCTCGGGTCTCACGGTCGTCGGCGACGATGCGCAGGCCATCTACTCCTTTCGCGCGGCGGCGGTGGAGAACATTCTCGGCTTCCCCGATCGCTTCAAGCCGCGTGCCGAGATCGTGGCGCTGGCGCAGAACTATCGCTCGACGCAGCCGGTGCTCGACTCGGCGAACGCGCTCATGGCTGATGCGCCCAAGGCGCATCGCAAGCACCTGCTTTCCTCACGCGGCGCCGGTCCACGCCCGCGCCTCGTCACCGTCGATGATCTGCAGGCGCAGGCCGAGCTCATCTGCTCCGAGACGCTCAAGCGGCGCGAGGCGAACGTGCAGCTCAAGCGCCAGGCGGTGCTGTTTCGCAGCAGCAGCCATAGCGACGTACTCGAAGTGGAGCTCGCGCGCCACAAGATTCCCTTCGTGAAGTACGGTGGGCTCAAGTTCCTCGAGGCCTCGCACGTGAAGGATCTGCTCGGTGTGCTGCGCTGGGCCGACAATCCGCGCAACACCCCTGCCGCGTTTCGCACCCTGCAGCTGCTGCCGGGCATGGGCCCGGTCAACGCCCGCAAGGCGATCGACCATCTCGTCGCGCAGCAGCATTCATTCGAGGCACTGAAGAGCCATACGCCGCCGCAAGCGAGCGCCGTCGACTGGCGCAGGCTCACCGAGCTCATGCTCGCCCTCACCGAGCGCGAGCGCCAATGGCCGGGTCAGGTGCATCTGGTACGCGAGTGGTATCGCCCGCATCTGGAGCGCATCTACGAGCACTTCCACACGCGCGTCGGGGATCTCGATCAACTCGACGTGCTCTCCGGGCAGTACGCCTCGCGTGAGCGCTTCCTCACCGAACTCACCCTCGATCCGCCCGAGGCCACTGGGGACCTGGCGGGCCGACCCGTCCTCGACGAGGATTACCTCGTGCTCTCGACGATCCATTCGGCCAAGGGTATGGAGTGGGACACGGTCTACCTCCTCAATGTCGTCGACGGCAGCTTTCCGTCGGAGTTCGCGGCCGGCAAGCCCGAGCTCATCGAGGAGGAGCGGCGCCTGCTGTACGTGGCGATGACGCGCGCGCAGAACGATCTGCTGCTGATCGCACCTTTGAAGTTTCATCTGACGAGCCAGTCGCGTCAGTCCGACGCGCATGTGTACGGCGGCCGCAGCCGCTTCTTCACCGAAAAGATGCTCAAGACCTTCGATGAATCGCGGCAGCGCGGCGCGCGCCTCGGCGAGGCCACATTGCAGGATGCGACCGAGTCGAGCGTCGATGTCGGCGCCCGGCTCAAAGAGATGTGGTGAGGGAAGTTGTGAGTTGTGAGTTGTGAGTCATGAGTTGTGAGTTAGGAGTTGTGAGTTAGGAGCGAACTCAAAACTCATAACTCAAAACTCATAACTCATAACTCATAACTCTCACTGCTTCACGAACTTCAAGGTAAAGCGATCGCTCTCGCCGATGGCAAGGTACTTGTCGCGATCCTTGGCGCCGAGCCTGAACGTCGGCGGCAGCGTCCAGACGCCCTGCTCGTAGTCCTTCGTGTCCTTCGGATTCGCGTTGATCTCGGACTTCGCCGCCAGCTTGAAGCCCGCCGCCTCGATAATGCTGATGGCGTAGTCCTCATTGACGTAGCCGCTCCTCGCGCGCGGGTCCTGCGCAGTGCTCGGGTTGCCGCGATGGTCGACGATGCCGAGCACGCCGCCCGGCCGCAGCGCGGCGTAGAACGCGGCGAGCGCCTGCGGGGCCCAATCCCCGGCCATCCAGTTGTGCAGGTTGCGGAACGTGACGACCATGTCCAGCGTTCCGGCAGGCGCAATGGTGCTGACCTCCTTGCCTAGGGTCGTGATCTCTGCGCCGCTGTAGAGATCGGGGCGTGCTGTGAGCTTGTCGCGAAATTCCTGGAGCTGCTTGGCGAGGAACGTGCTGCGCGGGTCCGGGGCAATCATCACCGCGTAATACTTGCCATGCGCATTGACGAGCGGTGCGATGACTTCCGTGTACCAGCCCCCCTCGGGCCAGATCTCGGCGACGCGCATCTCCGGACGGATGCCGAAGAACAGCAAGGTCTGCTGCGGATGGCGGTAGACATCGCGCGCGCGATTGGCGTCCGAACGCTGTGTACCGGCCAGAATGCGCTCGAGCTCCGCGGCGGTCGCCTGCTCGGCAGGATCGACGCGTAGTGCGACGGACTGCTGAGCATGGGAGTCCTGCGGCGCGGTCTGGCGGGTGCCGGGGCTCGGTGTGCAGCCCGCGGCGAGCAGCAGCATCGCGCTGCACAATGCTGCGGGCAGCCACGTGCCTGCCGACACGCGCCCATCACGGATCGCAGCGGATCGCTGCGGATGCCAGGTGGGGCGCGGCCGCGGCAACCCGTCCGTCGGCCTGAGATTCGAGCGACGAGCCTTCAGCGGCGGTACGGCCCACTCCCCTGACGCGGGCGCTGTGGACGCTCCTGCGCTTCGTTGACGCGCAGGGGGCGGCCGTTCAATTGATGGCCGTTCAACGCCTGAATTGCGCTTTGGGCTTCATTTTGCGACATATCGACGAAACCGAAGCCGCGCGGCTTGCCGGTCTCTCTGTCATTGATTAATTTGACCGACTCCACCTTGCCGTGGCGCTCGAAAAGAGCGCGCACATCCTGCTCGGTGGCATTGAAGGGCAGATTGCCCACATAGATCGTCGTCATCCAATCATCTCACTAAAAATGCGGACAGCGGCGAGCCGCACGAGTCGGTCGCATGTACCGCGTGAACGAGACTCAAACAGGTCAGGGCTTCAAGGCACACGATCGGCAGTTTTTCAGTCAATGCGCAGTGCTTGGGGCCGGCGGCCTGCACCCGCGTCCGTGCACCGGCGAATGGCTTCGTGAACCCCGGGGAATAGGGGCGCAACAGGAAGGGTGAGACCTCAACACACTCACAAAGCCCATTGGACGGCGCAGCTACAGACGCCGCAGGGATGCTACTCCCGGCCTCTGAGGGAAGCAAACAGGCGGGTGCAGGCGGCGCGATTGAGGGGCCCCAACGCCGCCATCGCGCTCTGGTCCCGTGCGTGGCGCTGGCCCGACCCCGCGGCCGACCTTGCCAACGCGCCGCGAATCTGTTTGGAATAAGTTTAATGGAAGCGTTCTGGGTCTCGGCCGCCGTCGTTGCGCTCGCAGAGTTTGGCGACAAGACGCAATTTCTGGCGCTGGCCCTCGCCGCGCGCTTCCGCAGGCCCGTACCTATCCTGCTCGGCATCGCGGTCGCAACACTTGCCAACCATACCCTGGCGGCCGGTCTGGGCGCATGGATAGCCGCTGCGCTAGGGCCCCATCGCCTGCGATTGATTCTTGGGGTCGCGTTCGTAGCCATGGCGATCTGGACACTCTGGCCGGACAAGCCCCTCGAGCAGCGCGCCGAGCGCGGCGGCTTGGGTGTGTTCGGTACCAGCCTCATCGCCTTCTTCCTTGTGGAGATGGGCGACAAGACGCAGATCGCCACGGTCGCACTGGCCGCCAAATTTGGCGCGCTGGGGACGGTCGTCGCGGGTACGACCGTGGGACTGCTGGCCGCGGACGTGCCAGCGGTACTGCTCGGTGAGGTGGCTGCGCGGAGACTGCCGCTGCGCCTGTTGCGCACCGGAGCCGCGGCGATCTTCCTGGTGCTCGGGGTGCTGGTGCTGGTCGGCGTGGGCTACGCGCCCGGCGGCTCGAGGTAGGCGTAGCCGTTGAGCTCGCCCTCGTAGAAGCGTTTGAGAGCCTGGCTCTCGGCGACTGTCATGCGACCGTCACGAATGGCGCGCTCGCAGTCGCGCGCGAGGGCAGGGTAGAGCTCGGCGACGTCGTACTCCATGTACTCGAGCACGCGGTTGGCGGTGTCGCCTTTCACGATCTCCTCGATCCACCACCCGCCTTCCTCGAGCAAACGGATGTGCACGACGTGAGTGTCGCCGAACAGGTTGTGCAGGTCGCCGAGCGTCTCCTGATAGGCGCCGACCAGGAACGCGGCGAGATAGTACTCCTCGCCTGCCTTGAGTTCGTGCAGCTCGAGCGCGCGCTTCACGTCGCGCTGACTGACGAAGCGGTCGATGCGGCCGTCGGAGTCGCAGGTGATATCGGCGAGCACGCCCGTGCGCGTGGGGCGCTCCTGGAGGCGATGGATCGGCATGATCGGAAAGAGCTGCTCGATGGCCCAGCTGTCGGGCAGCGACTGGAACACGGAGAAATTGCAGAAATAGGTGTCGGAGAGTATCGCCTCGAGATCCTCGAGCTCCTCGGGCACGCGCGGCAGCCTACGGCAGGCATCGCGGATCTTCGCGCACGTCGCCCAGTAGAGCCGCTCGGCAAGGCCGCGAAATTCCAGCGACAGCAGCCCTAGGTTGAACATCTGCAGCGCTTGCTCGCGCGCCGTGAGCGCATCGTGATAGCACTCGACCAGCCGTCGCTCGCTGACCGAGCGGTAGGCCTCGAACAGATCCTCCACGGGCTGCGGCACCTCGTCCTCTCCGTCGTAATCCTCCGCTGCCCGCCCAGTCACGCGGAACTTGTCCAGCGCCGAGTATCCGAGAGCATTGAAGATGAGCACGCTGTGATAGGCGGCGATCGCCCGTCCTGACTCGCTCACGATCATCGGGTGCGGAATGTCGCGCGCGTTACACACGCTCGCGACGCGGTACACGACATCGCTCGCGTACTCGTTGAGCGTGTAGTTCATCGACGAGGAGAAGTTGGTGCCGCTGCCGTCGTAGTCGACTCCGAGGCCGCCGCCCACGTCGATGTACTGCAGTCCCGCGCCCATGAGCTTCAGCTCCGCATACACGTGCGCGAGCTCGTTGATGGCGTCCTTCACGCGGCGGATGTCCTGCAGCTGGCTGCCCGGATGGCAGTGCACGAGCTGCAGGCAGTCGAGCATGTCGCGGGATTTGAGAACGTTGAAGAGCTCGAGGATCTCGGTGATGAACAAGCCGAACTTGGATTTCTCGCCCGCCGACTCCCGCCAGCGCCCGGAGCCCTCACTCGAGAGCTTGACCCGCACCCCCATGCGCGGGCGCACCTGGTAGGCCGCGGCGTGCTTGAGGATGAGATCGAGCTCCTCGTAGTTCTCGACGACCGGCACGATGGTGCGGCCCAGCTTCGTCGCAAGCGTCACTGCCTCGATGTAGCTGTCGTCCTTGAAGCCGTTGCAGACGATGAGCCGCTCGGGAGCATTCTCCGTCATCGCCATGACGGCGAGCAGCTCCGGCTTGGAGCCCACTTCGAGGCCGAAGCCGAACTCCTTGCCGTAGCGGTAGACCTCCTCGACCACGAGACGCTGCTGGTTGACCTTGATCGGGAACACCGCGGCGTAGCGATTGTGATAATCGTTTTCCGCGATGGCCTGGGCGAACGCCGCGTGCAGATGACTCAGCCGGTGGGCGAGGATGTCCGAGAAGCGCACCACCACCGGTGTCGTCAGATCACGGGCTTTCAAACCCTCGACCACCTCGAAGAGATCGATCTCCTTGCCCGGCTGAGTGTCGGGGCGCACGACCACGTGACCGGACGCGCTCACGGAAAAGTAGCCCTTGCCCCAGGCATTGACCTGATAGAGCTCGCTCGAGTCATCGATGCCCCAGGGCTGTGCAGCGTTGAGCTTGCGATTGGCGCCGTTTACTGCGCTCTTTGGATCTGCGGCCACGGCTCGTTGAGCTCCACACTGGGCATCGCGCGGAAGATATCAAAAAAAGAAAGCACTCGTGTGAGCGCGCCGTCACGCTCGCCCCGCAGGCGCGTGCGGCGACCCGCTTGCGCGCGGAGGCGAGCGGTGCCGCGTGTCACGCTCGCGCTACCGGGCGCGCAGGATCGCGTATCCATTCGCTCCACGAGCCCGCGTACAGTCGCGCCCCCGGCATGCCGGCCAGCTCCAGGGCGAGGAGGTTGTGGCATGCCGTCACTCCCGAGCCGCACATTGAGACGACCGAGGCGGCGGGCGCGTTCGCGAGCGTGGCACGCCAGCGTCGGGCGAGCTCAGCGGCGCTGAGGAAGCGACCCTGTGCATCCAGGTTGAGCGTGAAGGGATGATTGCGTGCGCCCGGTATGTGACCCGCAACCGGGTCGAGCGTCTCGTTGCGGCCCGCGAAGCGATCGGCCGCGCGTGCATCCACGAGCGTGATGTCGGCCTGCGCGAGGTGCCGTTGCAGCTCGTCAGTGGCGACCGGGGCCCCGCCGCCGCTCGGGCGCGAGCTGAAATGCCGAGGCTGACGCTCCTGGGTGGCCGACGACAGCGGGAGATCGGCTTCCAGCCACGCTGCAAATCCTCCGTTCAGCACCGCGACCCCCGGATGGCCCATCCAGCGCAGCATCCACCACAGCCGCGATGCAACAGCGCCATTGCCCTGGTCGTAGGCGATGACCTGGACAGTGCGGTCCACGCCCCAGCGACTCAGCGTGCCAGCGAACCGCTCCGGATCGGGCAGTGGATGTCTGCCGCTCGCAGCTGTCACCGGACCCGAGAGCTCACGGTCGAGGTGCGCGAACAGCGCTCCCGGGACATGACTTGCGGCGTACCACAGCGCGCCCTGATCCGGGCGCGCAAGCTCGTGGCGACAATCGATGACCGCCGCATCGGCGGCGCCAATGAGCTGTGCGAGCTCCGCGGGCTCGATGAGGGTCGTGTAGCGAGCAGTGCTCATGGCGCGAGGCGGGCTGGGCGAGGTCCTCTTCGTGAGGCGATACCGCTACAATCGTCTGAGCGGCACACAGTGACGAAGTATATGGCGATCGACCTCTACTGGGGCAGCGGCAGCCCCTACTCCTGGCGCGTGCTCCTCGCGCTCGAGTACAAACGGCTGGCCTACGTGAGCCACCTGCTGCAGTTCTCCAAGCAGGAGCACAAGTCACCGCAGATTCTCGCGCTCAACTTCCGCGGTCGCGTGCCAATCCTCAAGGACGGCTCGTACGTCGTGTTCGAGTCGCTTGCCGTGCTCTACTACCTCGATCTCAAGTACCCGGATCCGCCGATCTTCGGCCGCACGCCGGAGGAGGCGGGCGTGATCATGAGGGTCATCTGCGAGTACCAGTCTTACGCGGAAGAGCATCTCATGAAGCTCGTGCGCGCGTTTTTCGTGCCGCAGCCGGAGGCGCAGCACCGCGCCGACGAGCTCGCCGGCGCCATGCATGTCGTCGCGAGCGAGGCGCGCTCGATCGAGGCGCGGCTGGCGAAGTCGGACTGGGTGGTCGGGGAGAGCTTCTCGGCTGCAGACATCGTGATCTTCCCCGGCCTGCAGCTGCTGCTGCGCGCGCTCGGCAAGCCTCAGGCGCGGGAGCTCTCGGCACGCTTCCTGCCGCTGGCGGTCAACTATCCGGCGCTCGAACGCTGGATCGCGCGCGTCGAGGCACTGCCGGGCTACGATCGCACCTACCCCCCTCATTGGCGCTGACATTCGCATCATGCCAAACGACAAGGTCTACATTGATTTCCCTGGCCGCATGCTCCTCATCGGCTGCGGCAGCATTGGCCAGGGAGTCCTGCCGCTGATCCTGCGCCACATCGGCATCACGCCGGACCGGATTACGATCGTCACCGCGGACGATGCGGGACGGCAGGAGGCGGAGAAATACGGCATCAAGTTCGTCAAGGAGCCGCTCACGCGCGAGAACTTCCGCCGTGTGCTCACTCCGCTCCTCGGCCGCGGTGACTTCGTGCTCAACGTGTCGGTGGAAGTCTCCAGTATCGCGCTCATCAAGTTCTGCTGGGAGAAGGGCGCGATGTACCTGGACACCTGCATCGAGCCCTGGCCGGGCGGCTATACCGATCCGACGGTGCCGGCGGGCCGGCGCACCAACTACGCACTGCGCGAGGAGGCCCTTGCGCTGCGTCCCGGCAACGCACGCGCGCCCACCGCGGTGCTGACGCACGGCGCGAATCCGGGCCTGGTCTCGCATTTCGTCAAGCAGGCGCTGCTCAACATCGCCGCCGACACGGGCGTCGAGGCGGGCATTCCCGGCTCGCGCGCCGAATGGGGCAGGCTCGCGCAGCGGCTCGGTGTGAAGACCATCCACATCGCCGAGCGGGACACCCAGGTGTCGAGCGTTGCGAAAGAGCGTGATGAGTTCGTCAACACCTGGTCCGTCGATGGCTTCGTGAGCGAGGGGTCACAGCCCTGCGAGCTCGGCTGGGGCAGCCACGAGCGCAACTTTCCGCGCGACGGCAAGCGGCACGATTTCGGCTGCCTGTGTGCCATCTACATCACGCAACCCGGCGCGGCCACGCGTGTGCGGACCTGGACGCCGCTTGCGGGCAACTTTCACGGTTACTGCATCACCCACGGTGAGTCGATCTCCATCTCCGACTATCTGACCGTGCGCGACGGTGCCCAGGTGGTGTATCGGCCCACCGTCCACTACGCCTATCACCCCTGCGATGCCGCGGTGCTGTCAGTGCACGAGCTCGCCGGCCGCAATTTCATCCTGCAGGACGAGAAGCGCATCATCATGGATGACATCGTCAAGGGGATCGACGAGCTCGGTGTGCTGCTCGCCGGTCACAAGCGCAATGCGTACTGGTACGGCTCGCAGCTCTCGATCGAGCAGTCACGCCAGCTGGTGCCTTTCAACAATGCCACCAGCCTGCAGGTCACGGCGGCGTGTCTGGCCGGCATGATATGGGCCATGGAGAATCCGAACTGCGGCATCGTCGAGCCCGACGAGATGGACTTCCGGCGCTGCCTCGAGATCTGCATGCCCTATCTTGGCCCGGTCGTGGGCCAGTACACGGACTGGACTCCGTTGCACGAGCGCGAGCTGCTGTTCGCCGAAGACATCGACAAGAGCGATCCCTGGCAGTTCAAGAACGTGCGTGTGATCTGGTAGCGGCGCGCACGCAGCTGCTCACCGCTCGCTCTGCTGCGACTCGTAGCCGATCTCGATGATGGTGTAGATGCGTGCGCCGCCGGGGAGCTCGACCGTCACCTCATCGTCGAGGCCCCGTCGCAGCAGCGCGCGCCCGAGCGGTGAGTCCATGCTGATATAACCGCGCGCCGTGTCGATCTCGTCGGGCCCGACGATGCGATAGCGCACCGTGACGCCGTCGTCGCGCTCGAGGGCTACCCAGGCGCCGAAGTAGACGCGCCGCGCGTCACGCGGCGGCTGCTCGACGATCACCATTCCCTCGAGCCGCTTGCGTAAGAAGCGCACGCGGCGGTCGATCTCCCGCAGGCGGCGCTTGCCGTAGGTGTACTCGGCGTTCTCCGAGCGATCGCCCTGCGCCGCGGCCGCGGCCACCGCACTGGTCACCTGCGGACGCTCGATGCGCCAGAGCTGCTCGAGCTCGCCGCGCAAGCGGCGCGCCCCCTCGGGTGTGATGTATTTGGAGCCGGGCTGCGCCGGCTGGCGAAAACGTCCCATACCAAACGACGTTATGTCGAAGACGCGTTAACAAAAGCGGGATGATCTGTGGAGCGTTTCACGGCCATCGCGACCCGAGCCCACTACCCTTCGGATCATGGCCGCCAAGTACTACACGCACTTCGTCACTGCAAGTGTACCGACGCAGCGCGCGCTCGGCGGCGACAGCGAGTGGAGCGGCGTGGTGGAGCTGCGCAGGCCGCTCGAGCAGACTGGCGGCGCGCGCGAGCTGCGCTCGCTGCTCGCACAGAGTTTCGACATCGCGAGCGAGGACATTCGCATTCTGCACTGGGCCCGGCTGCACTGAGCAACGCACGCCTCGCGCACCCCATCCCCTAGCGGACTTCCTTCCCTTCATCGAAAGTCCGCATTCTTGCCCCAGGCCTATCGCCTGGGGTTTTTTTTTGCCCTCCGCTTGAACTCCCGTGAGCTCAGCCGCTATAAACGTACGCCCCAACCGGAGAATATCCAATGCGTACGAGGGCGTTTCCCCTGGCGGTGGCTGCGGCGCTTGTGCTCACGGGATGCGGCTATAACCGGCTCAACCAGCAGGACGAGCAGGTCAAGGCCGCCTGGTCCGAGGTCGTCAACCAGTATCAGCGCCGCGCCGACCTGGTGCCAAATCTGGTCAACACGGTGAAGGGCTTTGCGGCTCAGGAGCAGAAGGTCCTGATCGGTGTGACCGAGGCGCGCGCCAAGGTGGGCTCCATCCAGCTGACGCCGCAGCTCATCAACGACCCCCAAGCCTTTGCACGCTTCCAGGCGGCCCAGGGCGAGCTCACCCAGGCACTGAAGAGCCTGCTGGTCGTCTCGGAGCGCTATCCGGACTTGAAGTCCGACCAGAACTTCCGCGACCTGCAGGCGCAGCTCGAGGGGACGGAGAATCGCATTGCGGTCGCGCGCAACCGCTACATCGACGCGGTGCGCGAGTACAACGTCACCGTGCGCTCCTTCCCCACGAATCTCACGGCGAAGTGGTTCGATTTCGCGCCCAAGCCGAATTTCACGGTCGCCAACGAGGCGCAGATCTCCACGGCCCCAACTGTCGATTTCAGCAAGTGAGCTGAACGCCGCGGTGCGTTTGCACTTCCACGCGTGGCTCGCTGCGGCGCTGCTCCTCGGCGCGGCCGGCGTCGCGTCCGCCCAGGCTCTGCAAGCCATTCCGCCGCTCACGGCACGCGTCACGGATCTCACCGGTTCGCTGAGTCCTGCGCAGCGGCAGAGTCTCGAGGCGAAGCTCGCAGCGTTCGAAGCGCACAAAGGAGCGCAGCTCGCAGTGCTGATCGTCCCGACGACGCAGCCGGAGGCGATCGAGCAATATTCCATCCGTGTGGTCGAGCGCTGGAAGCTCGGTCGGCGCAAAGTCGATGACGGCGCGCTGCTCATCATCGCCAAGGCCGACCGGCAACTGCGCATCGAGGTGGGATACGGCCTCGAGGGGGTGCTCACGGATGCCACCTCGAATCGCATCATCGACGAGATCATCGTGCCGCACTTTCGCAAGGGGGATTTCTACGGCGGCATCGACGCTGGGCTCGACCGGATGATGGCGGTGATCGAGGGGGAATCCCTGCCGCCGGCGCCCAGCGCGGCACGCGACGCGGGCCGCGTCATGCCTTCCTTGCCGCTGCTCTTCGGCGCCGCCTTCATCGGCTCGATGGTGCTCTGTGGACTCTTCGGGCGCGCGCTCGGCTCGGTGCTCACCGGCGGGGGCGTCGGGGTACTCGTGTGGCTGCTGAGCGGGCTGGTCGCCGCGTCCGTGCTCGCCGGCGGTCTGGCGTTCATGTTCGCTCTGTTCAGTCATCTATCCGGAGGCTCTCGCTGGTCGAACGGCCCGCGCGCCGGGGGCATGGGCGGGTGGGGCGGCCTTGGCGGTGGAGGCTTCGGCGGCGGTTTTGGCGGCGGCTTCGGCGGAGGTGGGTTCAGTGGCGGTGGCGGCGGTTTCGGTGGTGGCGGCGCCTCGGGGCGCTGGTAGCACCGTGAGACTGCCGCGCACGCTTCGGCACCTGCTCGCCACGCGCTTCGCGGCGCGGCGGCGGTTTCCGCCCGCGCTGCTCAACGACATTGAGAGCACGACCCGTGAAGCCGAGGCACAACATGCAGGCGAGATTCGTTTTGCGGTGGAGTCGGCGCTCGACCTGCCGCACCTCTGGCGCGGCACCACGCCGCGCGCGCGCGCCCTGCAGGTGTTCTCCCAGCTCGGCGTGTGGGACACGGCCGCCAACAACGGCGTGCTGGTGTACGTGCTGCTCGCTGACAAGGTCGTCGAGATCGTTGCCGACCGGGGCATTGCCGCGCGCGTCGCGCAGGATGAATGGGACCGTATCTGCCGCGAGATGGAGCAGCACTATGCCGCCGCACGATTTCGCGAAGGCTCGCTCGCTGGAATCCGCCGCATCGGCGGGCTGCTCGCGCGGCACTTTCCCGGCGCAGCCGCCGGGCCGGACGCGCTTCCGGACCGGCCCGTGCTTATGTAGTCGGCGTGCGACGGTAACACTTTGATAATGCACGATGTCATAATTGCAGCGATGAGGTTCCGCTCAATTGCTCGTGCCGCGCTTGCGGCATCGGTCGCCGCATCACTCGCGGCGTGCTCGCTCTTCGGCCCGATGTGGTCGTCGCACACGAAGCCACCCCCGCCGGCGGCCCCGGCGCCGCCGGCTCCGGCGCTTGCGGCTCCGGTTGCAACCTACAAGTTCGAGATCGATGAGGATCACGACGATGTCGTAGGTGTGGTGCAGATGACCACGGCGACCAAGGAGGACACGCTGACGGACATCGCCCGACGCTTCAACGTCGGGTACGAAGAGATCGTGCGTGCCAATCCAGGCATCGATGTCTGGCTGCCCGGTGCCGGGCGGCAGATCGTCCTGCCGACGCAGTTCGTGCTACCGGACGCCCCCCACGAGGGGGTCGTGATCAACATCGCAGCCATGCGGCTGTATTACTTTCCGCCGCGCGAGCGCGAGGAGCAGCAGCTCGTCTACACCTTCCCGATCGGCATCGGCAAGGTGGGCTGGAAGACCCCCGAGGGCGTGACCAAGATCGTGCGGCGGCAGAAGGACCCCACCTGGCGGCCGCCGGTATCAGTGATCAAGGAGCACCACGAGAACGGTGACGAGCTGGCCACGTTGATCGGTCCGGGACCGGACAATCCGCTCGGAAGGCACGCGTTCTATCTCGCCTGGCCCGGCTACCTGATCCACGGCACCAACAAGCCCGCCGGTGTCGGGCTGCGCTCGAGCCACGGCTGCATCCGGCTGTATCCCGAGGATATAGCATTCCTCTTCGATACCGTTCCGCTTGGTACCCCCGTGCGCGTGGTCAACCAGCCTTTCGTGTTCGGCTGGCATGAGGGTCAGCTCTACATGCAGGCCTTCGGCTCGCTGGAGGACGATCGGCGCGACTGGGACAAGGCGCGTCAGAAGCTGCTCTCCAAGTCGCTGAGCACACACGATCGCAAAGAGCTCAAGCAACTTGACGAGCAGGTGAACTGGGAACTCGCGCTGTCACTGGCGCACGATCCCCGCGGCATCCCCGTGTCCGTGACCGCTGCGGATGGGAGCGTCGAGCAGGCGCTCGCGAGCGCCCTGGTGGTCGAGAATCGGGTGCCTGACGGGGCGACCTGGGACGGCAAGACCGATCTCCCCATGGACGACAAGACCTTCCAGCAGATGCTCTCGGAGAGCGAGCCCTCCTCGCACGAAGCGACGAGCACCCGCAAGTCGGGTACGTGACGCAGGGCGCGCCGCTCTCGGAATGGCTCGAGCTCATGCTCGCCGAGGTCGCTCGCAAGCGTGAGGAACTGGAGCGCGCCCGCGCGGAACAGCGCACGCGCGAGCACGAGGCGGCTGCGGCTCGAGACGCGGCATCGGCCCGCACCGAGCTGACGTGATCGAGGGCGGCGCGTTTGTCCTCCCCCCCGCGGCCGCGCCCGAGCAGAGCGCATCCCAAGCGATCAAACGCTGTCCCACCGGGGTCACGGCTTTCGTGGGCCGCACTCTCAAGGGCCCCATCAACACCCCGGTGCAGATCTCCGCGTTCGCCGAGTTCCAGCAATGCTTCGGCGGGCTCTGGCAGCCATCCACGCTCTCCTACGCCCTCGAGCAGTACTTCGAGAGCGGTGGGCGTCGCGCGCTCGTCGTGCGCGTCGCCAACGGGGCTCGGCCACCCACCTTGGCGCTGCCTGCGGGCGCCGCCGCGCTCGTGCTGAGCGGCGTGAACCCAGGCTCGCGTGAATATCTGCGCGCTTCGGTCGATTACGACGGCATCGAGGACGCCGAGGCGGATCGCTTCAACCTGGTCGTGCAGCGGGTGCGCATGCCCGGCTCGGAGCTCATAGAGGACCAGGAAATCTTTCGCCGCGTCTGCATCGACGAGGGCTCTGCACGCTGCGTTAGCGATGTGCTGCTGCAGTCACGGCTGGTACGCGTCCTCGGTCGCCTGCCTGCCGCCCGGCCGGAGCGCACGGCGAGTGGCCCGGGCGGCGCAGCAGTCGGTTACGTCAGCTCCAACCACGACGGCGACGATGGCGCGCCCCTGAGTGACTACGATGTCATCGGCTCGAGCGCAGAGGGCACCGGCCTCAATGCGCTGAGATCCGCCGCAGCCTTCGATCTCATGTGCATTCCGCCCCTCACTCGCGAGAGCGATCTGGGACTCTCCACGCTGCTCGTCGCGGCACGACTCTGTCGCGAGCGTCAGGCGCTGCTGATCGTCGATCCGCCGGGAGAGTGGACCACGCCGGAGTCGGCCCTCGCAGGACTGCGCAGCTGGCCGTTTCGCAGTGAGAATGCGGCAATGTTCTTCCCACGCGTCATCGGCTTCGATCGGCTGCGCAGCCGACCCGAGACCTTCGGCTCGAATGCGGCGGCGGCGGGGATGATCGCTCGCGGCGATGAGTCGTGTCCGGTGTGGGCGCCGGCCGAAGCGGAGGAGACGATACTGCGGCCCGGCCTGCGCCCTGCAATCGCGGTGTCCGAGGCCGAGCGCAGCAGGCTCGCGCACGCCGGAATCAACACCCTGCAGGCGGTGCGCTCGAGCAGCCGCCTGCGCCCGCCGGCGTGCACCCTTGCGGGCGGCGCGGCCGGCTCGCCCGACTGGAAGTACCTCGCCGCGCGGCGCTTCGCGCTGTTCGTGCTGGCGAGCATCGAGCGCGGCACGCGCTGGCTCGAGAGCGTCCCCAACGTTCCAGACACGTGGGCCCGGGCGCAGAGCCAGATCGAGCGCTTTCTCGATGAGCTCGATCGGGAAGGCGCCTTCGCCGGCGGCCGCCCGCAGGACAGCTACTTCGTCATCTGCGATGAGCGCGTGAATCGCCGCGAGACCGTCGCCGAGGGCAAGCTCAATCTGCTGTTTGGATTTGCGCTGACGCGGGCCGCCGATTTTCACGCGTGGCTCATCACCCGCCAACAGGGCCGTGCCAGTACCCGCAGTATCGCCGTCAATCGGCTGGCTACCTCGCAGGATCTGGTCGAGGGCGAGATCGAGGCATCGATCGCGCGGGGTTTTGAGGCGGGTACGATTCAGCCGCCGCGCGCGCCGTAGCCACCGCCTCCTGGAGTCAGGATCTCGAGCTCGTCTCCCGAGTCCAGCACGAACCGCGCAGTGGCTTCGAGCTCTTCCACGGCTCCGGAACGGCGCAGCACGCGCGCGGCACCGGGCAGCGCGCACGAGCCCCCCGCAAGGCCGAACGGCGCCACGCG
>Ga0335077_10000525_pt1 | contig 42854 bp, 45 predicted proteins | sample Lox_Sample_31_FD_207151 | JGI IMG/M metagenome (GOLD analysis project Ga0335077, IMG submission 207151) | Soil microbial communities from Loxahatchee National Wildlife Refuge, Florida, United States - Lox_Sample_3.1 | ecosystem: Environmental > Terrestrial > Soil > Wetlands | place: USA... | reverse complement strand
GCAGCAGCCCCGAGTTGCGGCGTCGCTGAGAGGGCCGCGGCGCACTTGGGGCCGCTGGGGCGCCCGCCCAGGAGCTCCGGCACAGGCGGGGGCGGCGCTTGTCATCCGACAGGGCTGGCCGCACGTTAAGCGTATCGAAAGGATCCAGGGCGTAAAGCCCAGTTGGTGCTCTGGCCAGGGCCGCGATTATGACCAATCGGGCTCGCCGATTGCGAACTCGGTATAGCGTGGAATCGATCTTGAACACGAGGGAAACTGGGAGGTCTAATTGAACGGGTCTCGTGGCCGCAGGGGTGGCTTGGCGCCCGCGGGAGTGAGTCAGCCATGAACGCAAAGTCAGGAAGGTTCTTTACCGTGATCGCTAGCTTGGCTGCGATGTTCGCAGCAGCGGCGCCCATGCTTGCATTCGGCGCCGGTCATGGCGGGTTCGGCGGTGGCCACGTGGGCGGCGGAGCGCATTTCGCTGGCGGCGGCCACTTTGGCGGCGGTGCACACTTCGGTGGCGTGGGTGGTGGTGCGCACTTCGCAGCTCCAGCGCATTTCGGTGGCTTCGGGGGCATGCATTACGCCGCACCGGCGCACTTCGCGGCTCCAGGACATTTCGCGGCTCCAGGACATTTCGCGGCTCCGGCCCATGTCGGCGCCGCGGGTTACGCCGCCACAGGGCACTTCGCAGCACCTGCGGTACATGGCCACGCTTCCACGGCTTATGCGGCTGCCGGATGGCACGGCCCGGGCTACGCGCACGGCTATGGCGGTCATTACGCATACCCGCATGCCTATCACCCGTACTGGGGTGGCCATCCTTATTACTGGGCGGGCGGTTACTGGCACGGCTACTGGTGGCCGGCCGCGTATTACGGTTGGGGATACCCGTGGTTCTTGGCGGCCGTTCCGGTCGGCGTTGCAGCCTATTACTGGTCCGGTGTTCCTTATTATTACGTAGGCGGCGTGTACTACTCTTACGATCCGAGCTACAGCGGCTATGTGGCGACCGACCCGCCGCCGGTGGCGGGCCAGTACGCTCCCGGTACAGCCGATGGTGCAGCCGATGGTGCGGCACCGCCGCCCGCGGATGACGGTGCGAATGGTCAGCCGCAGGGTGCGCCACCGCCCGCGGCGAACGGCGCCGCCCCGAGCAGCCCCGATGATGTCTACATGTATCCTCGCAATGGGCAAACCGAGGAACAGCAGGCAACCGATCGCTACGAGTGCCACATGTGGGCGCAGACGCAGACCGGATTCGACCCGCAACAGGGTAACAACAACGGGAATCCCGCTGATTACCGCCGCGCACTCATCGCCTGTCTCGATGCGCGTGGCTACAGCGCGAGATAGGGGCAGGCCGAGGCGATTCGACGGTTCCCGAGTCTGAGAGTATAAAGCTGGGCCTTGGCAGCCAACTGCCAAGGCCTTTTCGTATCTGATCTCGGGCTCGGGGGTTCGCATGAAGATGTCACTCGCGGTGGCAGCATCCGTAGGCTGCCTGGCGCTCGGCGTGTGTATCGGTCTCGTCGCCAAGAGCAAAGAGCCAGGCATCGATCTCGTTCGCGGCAAGCCACCGAAGGAAGCCGGCGCGGCCGCGCTCATGGAGGCCGAGAAGCTTGCCGGACACGGCACGTGGGAGCTGCTCGGCGTCGCGCGTGTCTATTACCTCTCGGGAGATAAGGCGAAGGGGCAGGCGCTCATCGACCAGGTCGTGAACGGTAAGAACGACCCGGGAGATTGGACGCGCATCGGCTGGGTCTATGCGGACGCCGGTGAAAACACGAAGGCCGCTTATTGGTTCGACAAGGCAACCACCGCCGAACCCAAGGACGACACCGGCGAGGCCGAAGTGGGCGGGTGGTACATCCGTATCGGCGAGCGCGACAAAGGCGAGGCATTACTCGCCAAGGCGTTTGCCAAACATCCCGACGAGATGTGGCACTACGTGCGCGCAGCCGAGGGCTTTTTAGGAGTCCCGGCGCGCTGACTCGGCACCGGGCGCCGCGCCCAGTCGTCAGCGGCGCAGTCCTACTTCACGCGGTACACCCACACGTCGACCGAGTGTGCGTGACGGGCCGCCGTTGCCAGGAAGATGCTGCGGTTCAGCCATTCGTAGTTGCCCGCGGGAGCACTGAAGGTCGGCGTCGTGCGGAAATAATATTCGCCCGGATCAACCTGCTCGCCCGCAGCCAGACGGGCCATCACGTCCTTCGCTCCATGCCGAATGCCGCGATTGTCGACGTGGATCAGCACATCATCACTCGTGCGCAACACATAGCGGGCGCTGAGAACCGCAACGCCATCGGGCCGCACGTACAGCGAGTCAGCGCCGCCAGGCAGGACCGTGCCGCGCAGCTGCGCTCCGTCGAACGTGCCACCGCCGATCATCGTGAAGCGTCGCACACCATCTGGCGTTGCTCCGACCTCCAGCGACTCGAGCAGGCGGACCCGGATCTCACACAGTAGATCGAGCTCGGGCTTCATGCGGCTCCTTTAGGCTCCCGCGTGAGGCCGCGGTCGCGCTCACAGATCATTCGCGGACCGCTGACGAATCGTAGACAACGTGCCCGTCTATCAGCGTCAGCTCCACTTTGACTGCGTGAACTTGTTCGATCGGAATCCGGAATGGATTCTTGTCGAGCACAATCAAGTCAGCCCTTTTGCCAACCTCAATGGAGCCTTCCTGCGTCTCGGTTCCCAACTGACGGGCCGCGTTAATCGTGTAGAGATCGATCGCCTGTTCGAGCGTGATTCGCTCCCGAGCCATCACGGGCTCCCCCGTTATACCGGGTCGCAAGCGAGTGACGAGTGTCTCGATCGCTGGCCACACATTCGGTGTAGGCGCAGTGGGCCAGTCAGTGCCACCGACGGCCATGACCCCAACGTCCAGTGCCTCTTTGACCGGCCAGCCACGCTCCATGCGAGCGAGGCCTAGTCCCAAAGCCGCAACCATAGGCCCGACGCTGGCTCTGTCGCCGCCTCCCCAGATCGCGGGCGAGAACTCCAGGGTGGCCCGGATGCGCTTCGCGCGCTCGATGTCCGACGGCTGTACGAAATTGGCGTGCGCAATCTCGTGGCGCGGTCCGTTCGGACCGTTGGCCCGCCGTGCTGCCTCTATCGCGTCGAGCCCTTCCCTCGCCGCAGCATCGCCCGTTGCGTGGAATTTGGTCGTGAGTCCTGCCTTGTCGAAACGAACCACCGCGGAATTCAGCACGTCGGGTGGAATCATCAGCGAGCCATGCTCGTCCTTCGGACGGCCGGGTGCCGGCTCGTAGGGATCGATGAAAGCGGCTGTTCGTCCGGGACCAGGGATGCCGTCAAGGATGAATTTCACGCAGCTCGGGCTGACGCGCTCGCGAGCAAATTTTCGGCCCTCCTGCAGCGGGTCAACAATTCCGGGGACCTTCTGAGATTCAGGTTCCCAGAGTATGCAGGCTCGAACGCGCTGCTTGAGTTTCGCCCCGTCGGCCAAGTCATCATATGCCTGCAACTCCGCGCGTGTCGCAGCGGCGTCGGTGAACGAGGTAACCCCAAATGAGAGCAGCAGGTGCAGTGCCAGCTCCAGATCATGAGCATTCTGCGCGCGCGTGGGTGGGGGGATAAGGCGAGCAAATACAGCGGCAGCGGTTTCCCGCAGCAACCCGCTAGGCTCCCCGACCGCGTCGCGCTCGATCACGCCACCGGGAGGGTTTTGTGTCGATTGGGTGATCCCGGCCAGAGCCAGCGCCTTCGAGTTCGCCCAAGCGTTGTGACCGGATACGTCCAACAGCACCACGGGGTTGTCAGGGGATACGGCATCGAGCATCTGCTTGGTTGGGACGAAGCCTTGACCGAACTGGCCACCCACGATCCAGTCACCCTTGGCGCGGCTTCGTGCACAGTCCGCGACGACCGCTATGATCTGGGCGGGTGGACCCGGATTGAAATGGCAGCCTGTGAGCGTCCGCCGCGCCGCGATGAGCGGATGCACGTGCATATCGATCAGGCCCGGAAATACGATGCGTCCCTGCAGGTCAATCGTTCGCGTGCTGGCGGAGCGTAGCTTCTCCATCTCCGCATCGGGGCCGACGGCAACCACTCGCTCCGCCCGGACGGCGACCGCCTCAGCCCAGCCGTTAGGTGTGAAAACCGCTGCGTGCTCAAGAATGAGATCGGCTGGCTGCCCGCTTGGGGACTGTGCGGCGACAGGTCGGTACGTGAGCGCGAACGCCACGCTGAGGAGCACACGCGCTACGGTCGTGGTGTGGGCGAGCATCTCGAAGCACTCGGGGTGACGGGTCGTCTCGGCAATCGCTGGCTAGGGTTTGGTGGAATTGGAGCGGGTGATGGGAATCGAACCCACGTTAGCAGCTTGGGAAGCTGCAGTTCTACCATTGAACTACACCCGCGTCTTCGACGAAGCAAGGCGCTCTCTTAGTCTAGCGCTCGGTGAGGCGAGCGGGAACTCCTCAGCGCCAACTCCTTAGCGCCGATCTAGCGAGAGACTTCGACCCAGAAGGGTTGCTTGGGATCCACTGGCGTTGTCGTTCCCGGACCGTAGCCAGTGATCTGCACGATCACCGTCTCATCGCTTGCCGAGCCATCCCAATGTACGGCGTGCGCGGGGTGAATCATGAAGCTGCCAGGCGGCATCGGTACCGCGCGCTTCACATCGAAGACTTCACCAGTACCTGCATACCATGTTCCCTGCAGAACCGTGACGTACCGGGCATTGGGGTGCCAGTGCGGTCGATCCATCACATGCGGTGGGAACTTGGCTCTGATCGTATAGAGCCCCGGCCCATCAGGGTTACCTTGGATCGTGGCGGTCTGTGCACCGTGGCCGCCCGGAACGTCGACCCAGTGAACGTCACGAGGCTTGACGCGAACGAACACGTCGTCCCCCGACGGTGCAGCGGCGACGAATGCTGAGATTGACATGCAAACACCGGCAAGGATGCGTGCGAGCCTAAGATGGTCACGGAATAGACACAGCATACAGTTCGACTTCCTCGCCTTGCGGCATCGAGTACGGCCGCTCACGGTGAAATCCGAGTCGACCAAGCAACTTGATGGATCGCCCGTTATCACGCTTCACTATTGCGTACAGTTGCCCAATGCCAAAGCTGCTAGAGGCGTGCTCCAATAGAGCGTGGGCTGCCTCGAAGGCGAAGCCCTGGCCGACGTAGTCTGGCAATAAAGCAAAGCCCAGGTCCGGTGCGGGCAGGAAGGAACGCTCGACGAGGCCACAGATCCCAATCGGCGACAGCGTCGCTTTCAGCGAAATTGCGTACATGCCGTACCCGGACGCTCGATACTGGGTCCAGATACTGCTCTTGATATGGTCCTCGGCTTGCGCAATCGAGCGCACGTGGCGATCGCCGATGTTCTCGAGCCACGACGGCTCGTTGAGCAATCTGAGGAAGAAAGGGCCGTCCGACAAAGCCACTTTGCGCAACTGCAAGCGCGCAGTCTCGACGATAGGCCCTTGCGCTTCCAATTCACGAGTCGGTGTGGCTGGCATCCCTCGGAGCCTCGCTTGCGGCAGACTATCTTATGATGCGAAGCGCACGTAGTACGGCAATGAACGATTCACGTCAGAGCTTCGATTTCGTGGTGGTGGGTGCGGGGACCGCCGGCTGCCTCCTGGCGGCGCGGCTGTCCGAGGATGCGCGCGTACGCGTCTGTCTCATCGAAGCGGGTGGGTCCGGGAGGAAGCTCTCGGTCGACATCCCGGCCGCCATCGTCATGGCGCAGCGCTCGCGCGCACTGAACTGGAGCTTTGCATCCGTTCCGCAAGCACATCTGAACGATCGCCGCATCCCCTACCCGCGCGGACGAGGCCTGGGGGGCTCGGCTCTGATCAACGGCATGGTCTACTTCAGGGGCCATCCGAGCGATTACGACGCCTGGTCTGCCGCGGGCGCCGATGGCTGGGGCTACCGTGAGGTGCTGCCGTATTTCCGCAAGAGCGAGCATAACGAGAACTTCGGCGACTCTCCATTTCACGGTGGCGACGGTCCGTTGAACATCCGGAGCGTCACGCGACCGAACCGGCTCAATTTCGTGTTCTTCGATGCGCTCAAGGAGCTTGGCTACGTCGCTCGCGAGGACCTCAATGGCGCGGATTCGGAAGGCATGGGACTGCGCCAGCTCTCGATACGCGGCGGCACGCGCGAGACCACGGCAAGTGCGCTGCTGCGTCCGGCGCTGCAGCGACCCAATCTGACCGTACTCACACATCATCGAGCCACACGGCTCATCCTGAGCGGCCGGCGTGCCCAAGGGGTGGAGGCGCGCACCGAACGCGGCGCACTCGTTCAGGTACGAGCCCTGCGGGAAGTCGTGCTCGCCGCCGGCACGATCCAGTCTCCACAGCTCCTGATGCTCTCCGGCATCGGCGATGCCGATCATCTCGCCGGCCTGGGCATCGAACTGCGTCACCACTTGCCGGGTGTCGGGCGCAATCTGCACGATCATCTCGCGAGCCCGGTTATCATGGAGACCGACGACTCAGCATCGTACGGCATCTCGATTCGCGCACTGCCGCGTGATCTGCTGAACGCGGCGGAATACGCCCTGTTCAGACAGGGCCCGCTCGCCAACAATATCTTCGAGTCGGCTGCATTCCTGAAGACGGTCGATGGGCTGAGCAAGCCGGATGTGCAACTGGTGTTCCAGCCGGCCAAGCGGCCGCCGCCGTGGTTCCCGTTCCCGCTCGGGCACGGCTTTGCCATCAGTCCGGTGGGACTCTACCCGCGCAGCCGCGGCCGCTTGACGCTCGCGAGCGCGGATCCGCTCGCTGCGCCGCTCATCGATCCCAATCTGCTCTCCGCCGCCGAGGATGTGGAGCCCTTGGTAAGAGGCATTCGCTTGATCCGCCGCATCTTCTCCTCGGCCGCGTTCGCACCCTATCGAGCGCGCGAGCTCACGCCGGGCGCTGCCGCGCAGAGTGATGCGGATCTGATCGCCTACATTCGTGCCCAGGCATACACAGTGCATCATCCCGTGAGCACCTGTCGCATGGGAGTCGATCCCCTGGCAGTCGTTGATCCGCAGTTGCGCGTGGCCGGGATCGAAGGCCTGCGGGTAGCCGATGCCTCGGTGTTCCCATCGCTCATCGGCGGGAATACCAACGCCGCCATCGTGATGGTTGCAGAGAAGGCGGCAGATATGATCCTGGGACGCCGTCCTTTGGCACCCGCGATAATCGGCGAGGCCGGCATCGCTGCGCCTGCGCGAGGAGACCATCATGAGCGAGACGTTGAGCACGGTTGAGCGCATCGAGATCGAACGCGCCTGTGAGCGCATCGTGTATGCCTACTCACGGGCGCTGGATCTCGGTGACATGAGCGCCGCCGCGGACTGCTTTGCGGAGCACGGCTCTCTCACGCGGCCGATGGCGCCGGAGCAGGTGATCAGCGGTCGTGAGAGCATCCGCGCCTCGCTGCTCACGCGTCCCAAGTCTCTGCTCACCAAGCACCTCGCGACCAATGTCATGATCGACGTCGAGAGTCGCGAGGCTGCGCGCGGCATCTCGTACCTCACCATGATCGCGACGACGCCGGCGGAGGCGGCAAAGCCGCCGTTCACATCGCAAGGACCGATCTACTTCGGCGAGTTCAAAGATCGCTTCGTGCGCGAGAACGGTGTCTGGAAGATCCTCGAGCGGCGCGGCTCGATTCAGATGAAGTTCTCAGGAGCGGCGCCCGCATAGGCCTGGGGTGATACGCGCTCGGCAGGCTCCTATCGCGGTGCTGCGGCTGACTTGAAGTTGCGTGCGACGTACGCCGACAAGGCGGCGAGCTCCGTGTCCGTGATCTCGGTCTTGCGAAACGGCGCCATCAAGAGCACTCCCTGACGCACGAACATCGCGACGGTCTGGGCGGGAAGGTCGGTGCGCTCCAGCAGCACCGCGGGCAACTTGCCGCCGTATTTCAGCTGCAACGATTGTGTACCCGGATGCCCCAGTCCCGACGCGTGACAGGGTGCGCACCAATGCTCGTAGACGGCTTGGCCCGATGCGGCATGGGAACCGTTGGCCGGGCTCCCCGCCTCGACCCCGCGGGTGAGCACGACCAACACGAGGAGCGCAGCGAGCGGCCTCAGAAACAGCTGTGCAGGGGTCATGTCAAACCTTTCTCAGATGCTTGGGCCACACTCCATAACGGCCCGCCGAGAGGATCCCGTTCGGATCGACCGCATCCTTGATGGTCTCGCGCAGACGTCGCAAGGCGTGGTTGTTGTAGGAGTAGGTGTCTGCGATCAGGTCCTGGAACGCCGCGGGCGCGCGGTACTCGGCCCAGCCGCGCTCGGCCGCGAGCTTCACCCAGCCCTCGAACGCGTGGCGCATCTTCGCGTTGCGCGCCTTATCGCGCCCGATCGGGAACATGATGAGGCACACGAGGGTGCGATCCCAACACGTCATGTACACCGGCCCAACGATCCCGAGGTCCTCACCGCCGCTCACCTTGGCGAGGTTCTCGTTATAGAAGCGCTTGAACTCGAGCAGCGACTCGCCGGTGCGGGGGACGATGGGCGAGAAGCCGATGTGCCCGCCCTCGGGATTTGGGTTGGCGGGGCTGCGGCCCAGCATCGCGAACGTCGACAGGTTGGGGATGCCGAAATTCACTAGTCGTACGCGTGCCCTGGCTTCCGCCGCCAGTGGCGTGCGAAAGAGCTCGCCCTCCATGAACTTCACCCCCGGAATGGCGGCGAACTGCGCCGCGGCGTGTTCCATCTGGGCACGTACTACTTTCTCCGGTCCGTAGATCGGCACGAGGATGGACCAGGCCGGTGAGTTGGGCGTGGGTCGCGGGGCGCCCCCGAAGATTCCGGTCGAGCCGTTCACGACATGCTCGTTCTCGAGGCGGTTGAGCACATCGAGCATCGGCACGATGTCCTCATCCCGTGCGCAGCTCGCCGTGGCGGACCACATCGCCTCCGGCCGCGGCATTAGATAGAACCCCATCTTCGTCACGACGCCGAAATTCGACTGCCGGAACAGACCATCGACCCAGGGACCATAGCCCCAGCGGTTGTGTTGCCAGGACTTGGAGTTGGGCAGTGCGCCCATGCCCGTGCGCACCACGTCGCCGCTGGCGAGCACGACCTCCATGCCGCAGTGAGCACCGAAGTGGTCGCGAAACGGCGAGGCCGTCCAGCCGGCGCCGCCATCCAGCGCATTGCCGATGACGCTGCCCCAGCCCGGATCCGGAGTATCGATCCAAACGTCGAGTCCCGCTTTGGTGATGTGATCGTAAAGATCGAAATAGCTGACGCCGGGCTCGACCAGCGCGTAGGCGTTGCGCTCGTTCACCTCGAGTATGCGGTTCATGCGTTTGAGGTCGAGCACCACGCTACCGGAGTAGACGGGAGCTGAGCCGCCATAGGCGAGGTTGCGGCCCGTGGAGATGGGATACAGGGGAATGCGGTGCTCGTTGGCGGCGCGCACCACTGCCTGCACCTGCTCGAGTGTTGCGGGCGCCACGGCGGCGGCGGCCAAGCGCTCCTCGGGCTCATCCCAGTAGGGAGAGTACGCATCGCGATAGAGCGCAACATCCTCGGCGGAGGTGAAGACCCATTCCGCGCCGACTGCCTGACGCCAGGCGCTCAGTGCGGCGCTGAAGGCCGTTGGACTTACGTTGGGGGGGATACTCATGTTTGAATCATTTCTTTCGTAGCGCCGAATCGAAGTCGAACTTGTAGTCAGAGTCCAGCACTTTCGGCGGCGCATATGGTCGCAGAAACAGTGCGTGGCAGGCATCGCAGCTGGCGCGCAGCCTGAGGCTTGCGTTGCGCATCGGTCCCAGGCCGTGCGCGTTGGCCATGACTTCCGCAGCACTCGAGGCAGCGGCCGCGAGCTGATAGAACGTCGCGAAGTCCTTCCAGATCGCCGGCAAGGCGAGCGTCGCGGGCATCTGCACCTTGGCATCGTAGAGGTTGGTTGTGGGAGGAAACAGATGCGGCACGGCGAGCAACATGGCCGAGATGGTTTCCGCCGCGGCACGCACCTTGTCCGGATCCTGAGTGTCCTTGACCTGGAGCGTGTCGATCGGCTCCATCAGAATCTCAATGTGCTCCATGAGCTCCTGGCGCGCGTTGATCACGTCCTTGGGATTCGTGATCCCGGTCCAACCAGGGCCCTGTCCCGCGGCAGGATCCGCAGCATGCGCGAGGGCGGCTGAGGTGGTCACCGCGAGCAGCGCGCACACGATCAAGTTGCGCCTCATGTCAGCGGACGGGCGGCATATCAGCGGACGGGCGCCGAGCAATGGAAATTCGCCGCCTCATCGGTAGCGCCGCTGCCTGCGTACACGGCCTCCTGCGGGTATGGGCACAGCGGGCGCGTACGGGCCGGCGCACCCGGCGGGTTGCTGGCGATGATGCGCTCCGGAGCGTGTCCGCTTGCGACCCAAGCATCGATCGCGCCAATGACATCGATCACGGAGGGCCCGTCGCCGCCGCCGCAATGGCCCATGCCCGGGACCATGAAGAGGCGCACTGCCTGGTCGGACTTGCCTCCAAGGCGCTTGCTGACACTCTGGTAGAACTGCACGGTGGACCTCGATGGAATCAGACCATCAGCCCACCCGTGCGATAGGAGCAGTTTTCCGCCGCCGGCGAAGAAGGTATCGAGGCCGCTCGGCGGAACGTCGAGGGCGGCGCTGCCCACTTTGAGGGCGCGCGTGACGTCTTTGTCATAGTCGAAGCTTCTGAAATCCCAGTTGGGATCCATGAAGACGAGCGCCCTCATGTACGTCACAGACGCTCCGAAGGGCTCGGGACCTGCTGTCTGAATCGGAAACATGAGCTCGCTACCGGGCTCAAACCCCGCATAGATTTGCTGTCCCGTGCGCGGGTTCCTCGGCCCCTGATAGATGGCGCGCAGCGCGGCGACCTGTGGCGCCGTCAGACAGTCGGGCCCATCCGCGTTCTTGCACTGGAGGACTGCAGGATCGAAATGGCAACGCTCCGGAGCGCTCACGATGCCGTCGCTGACGCCGTCGCTCGCATCGCAGGCGCTCACCACCGCCTTATGCACCACCGCGAACTTGGGTGGCGGGATCATGCTGGCCGCATCCTTGAGCGTCGCATAGCCCGTCCACAATGAGCTGACCATCAGCGGCACCATGGGGTTGGCCGGTGCCATCGAGGAGATGCCATCGTAGTCGTGCGGAAATCGATAGGCCTCCATCAGAGCCTGCCTGCCCCCGGTCGAGCAGCTCGCGAACAAAGAGCGCTGGGGCGCGCGGCCATAGAAGGCCGCGACGATCGCCTTGGCATTCGCCGTCATCTCGTGCGGCGCGCGGTACCCGAAATCGATGAGCTTCTGCGGATGGCCAGCTGCGAAGCTCGCATCGAGCGGATTTCCCTGATGGCCATCGTCGGTGGCAGCGGTGGCATATCCTTGCGCCAGCGGCCGCGTCATCTCGAAGTAGGTGATCGCGCCTGCCCACACACCATTGCCGACGCCCACGAACTTTCCGTTCCAATGCTCCGTGGGCATCCACACTTCAAAGCGGATGTCGGAATCCGGCGTGGGTTTGATGGTGCCGGCGACGCGGCAGAACGCCGGCAAGCTCGCATATGCGGCAGGCGGCACTCCGCGCACTGGCGCCGGCGGCTTGAAAGCGCCCGCCGCAACGCCCTCCGCAAGCGTGAGCGTCGTATGGGGCAGATGCAACCCCGTCAGTTGCTCGCAGCTCGCGGCGTGCACGATGCTCGCACGCGCACCCAATAACAGCATCGCCAGGGGCGCTGCGCGGTTGATTCTGTAAGGATCCATGCGGCTCCCTGTTCGGCTGCGTTCTACGGAAAATCCGCCACGCGAGGATAACAGTGCCGCAGATGTAGGGTCCACGCATTAGACTAGGCACTTCCCGATGCAGGAGACGTCCGTGACTGTCGCGACAACGACTCGCCTCGTTCAAGCACTGCGCTCGCGAGAAGCCTCGGCGGTGGAACTGCTCGATGAGTCGCTCAAGCGCATCGAGGCGCAGGACGGCAAGCTCAATGCGGTGGTCGTACGCGACTTCGAGCGAGCGCGCAGCGCGGCGGCCGCTGCCGATGCGGCACTCGCCCGCGGTGAGCAGCGTGCTTTGCTGGGCGTTCCTATGACTGTGAAAGAGTCCTTCAACGTTGCGGGTCTGCCCACGACGTGGGGAATTCCGGACACGAACGTTCCGCCGCCGCAGAGCGATGCCGTCGCGGTCAGCCGGCTGAAGGCAAGCGGCGCCATCGTTCTCGGCAAGACCAATGTCGCGATCAACCTCGGTGACTGGCAGAGCGTCAATCCGGTATATGGCCTCACGCGCAACCCTTGGGATCCGACGCGCACACCCGGCGGTTCATCCGGCGGCTCGGCGGCAGCACTGGCTGCGGGCTTCGTGACGCTCGAGCTCGGCTCCGATCTGGCAGGCTCGCTGCGGGTTCCGGCGCACTGCTGCGGCGTCTTCGCGCACAAGCCGACACACGGCCTGATACCGCCACGCGGGCAGGCGCCTCCCGGTACTCCAGAGCTGTCGGTCAGCGCGAGTCCCGACCTCGCGGTAGTGGGGCCGATGGCGCGCAGCGCAGCCGATCTGCTGCTCGCGCTCGACGTGCTCGCCGGCCCGGATGACGCGCAGTCGGTTGGGTACAAACTCGCGCTGCCACCGGCGCGGCATTCACGGCTGAGCGAATTCAGAGTCCTGGCACTCGATGAGCATCCCCTGCTGCCGCTCTCGGAGGAGGTGCGCTCGGTGCTGCATCGCTTCAGCGACGATCTGCGGCGCACCGGCTGCAAGCTCGAGACCTCGAGCACGCTGCTGCCCGATCTTACCGTCACCGCGGACACTTTCACGGAGCTGCTGCTGACGTTCCTCGGCGGGAATCTTCCCGAGCCCACCTACCGGCGTCTGCAGCAGCGCGCAGCCGCGCTGCCGCGCAGCGCAAGCGACCGCGAGGCCGTGCGCTCGCGCTCGTTCGTCGCAAGTCACCGCGACTGGCAGCGCGCCGATCGTACGCGGACGTTCCTGGCGCATCAGTGGCGGCAACTGTTTTGTTCGTGGGATGTGGTGCTGTGCCCGATACTGCCGACGACCGCTTTCGCGCACGACCATGCGGAGCTGGATCAACGCCACATCGACATCGATGGCCGTTCCATTCCATACGCCGCGCTCGGGACGTGGGCGAGCCTTGCGTCTCTTTGCGGGCTGCCGGCGACGGCGATGCCGATCGGCCTCGGAAGGAGCGGACTGCCCGTCGGCATCCAGGCCGTCGGCCCATATCTGGAGGATCGGACGACCCTCGCGTTTGCCGAGCTCGCCGAGCGCGAGTTCGGCGGCTTTATTGCGCCGCCGGGCTATCGCTGAGCGCTGCAGCGGGTGGCGACAGATCGATGGCCACCTTTGCTCGGGCATGGCCAGCCTCGAGATAGCGGACGGCCGCCGGGACCTCGCTCAGCGTGTAACGCCGGTCAATGACCGGGGTCAGCTTTCCCGATTGCATCAGATCGGCCAGGAAGAGCACATCCTTCTGCTTCAGCCCCGATAGAACGAGCTCGAACTTCTGGCTCACGAAAGGCGACAGCACGGTGGCCTTGATCGGTCGCCACAGTGGCTGGATCCAGTTGCCAGTGATCTGCGCGCCGACGATGAGATAAGTGCCCTTGGGAGTGAGAATGTGGCGGAAGTCCAGCAGCGGATAGTTGCCCACGTTATCCAGGATCAAATCGTAACGCTGGCCACTGCGGGTGACGTTCTCCCGCGTGTAATCAATGACGTGATCGGCTCCGATGGATCGCACCAGAGCCACGTTCCGGGTACTGCACACGCCGGTGACCTCTGCACCGAAGGACTTTGCAATCTGCACGGCGAAAGTGCCCACACCGCCCGAAGCACCATTGATCAACACCTTCTGACCGGCGCGGATGTGCCCGCTGTCGCGCAGCGCCTGCAGCGCGGTCAGCCCAGCCACAGCCACAACGCCGGCTTGCTCGAAGCTGACTCTCGCGGGCTTCAGCGCGATGGCACCCGCCTCACGCACGTTCACGTACTCGGCCAAGGCGCCGCTTGCGCCACCGAACACCTCGTCACCCGGTTTGAAGCGCGTGACGCTCTTGCCGACCGCCTCGACAACCCCGGCGAAATCGACCCCGAGGCGAATCGACTTCGGTACGCGCATGCCAGCATCAAGACGCAAGATGTAGGGCGTGCCTTCCATGAAGTGATAGTCATAAGGATTGACTGACGAGGCGTGGACCCTGACGAGAACCCGGTCATCCACGACGGCGGGTTTCTCGATCCTCTCGAGGCTGAGGACATCGGGCGAGCCGTACTGCCGCCGCACGATCGCTTGCATCAGTTCCGCGTTGGGCGGGTAGTGAGCCACCGGAACGGGCGCAGGGCGCGGACCAAAGGCGAACCACAGCCACACCACAAGCACCGCGGCCCCGATCAGGACGACGATGCCGAGCGATTTGGCTCGTAGACTCATAGGACTGACCGTCGTGCGACGGACGGCACCTCCGTGGAAGCACAAATATAGCGCAGCCGCGGTCAGACCCGCTGCACCGCGGTCTCTGCAGGAGTTATGGCACTGCGTCAGCGCGGGGGCGGCGGGGGAGCCTCCAGCACCTGGATGATCTCGGTCGTGCCATCTCCGGCCAGCTGCAGAAATTTCTTCACGTTCTCGACGAGCTCCTCGCGCGAGTTCGCGCGCATCAGCGCGTAGCCTGCTGCCGGCATGAGACTCGAGCCCGGGACGGGCCCGTCTTGGACAGTGATCGCGCCTTGACGACGCGTGATCGTCATTGCGGTAGTTCGCGACATGATTCCACCGGTGGCGACGAGCACACCGGCCCTAGACATCTCCTCCATGAGTTTTCCCATTTTCGCCATGTGTTCCGTATCCGGCGGACCACTTGGGGCGGCGGCAGGCGTATATAGGCTGAGAAATTGCATAGCAGAGCTCCTTTCGTTCTCGGCGGCGATTGTCGATCACTGAAAAGACGAACGACAACAGGGCGAACCGACAACACACCCAAGAGCTTCCTCGAGAGACGCATCGCTCACGGCCTCGCTATACTCAGCGAACACCATTCGCGCGCTCCCGAGGCCTGCTTCGATGCCGCAACTGCGAACGGGATTGCTGCTGCTCGTGGGACTGCTCGCCGCGCCCGCCATGAGAAGCGCGGTGGCTGCGAACGCTCCGAGGATACCGAGCGAGATGCGTGCGGCCGCCATCGATCGCGCCGGTGGCCCCGAGGTGCTGACGCTGCACACGGTGCGAGTTCCGCAGCCCGATGCAGACGAGGTGCTGATCGCGGTGCATACCGCAGGTGTCGCCAGCTGGGATGTGGCGATCCGCCGTCATCCGGATGCCATAAAGAACTCGCGCTTTCCGCTCGTGCTCGGCACGGACGGTTCCGGAGTGATTGCAGCCGTGGGATCACGCGTCACGCGATTCAAAGTCGGCGATCAGGTGTACACGTACAGCTGGGACAATCCCAAGGGTGGCTTCTACGCGGAATACGCCGCCGTTCCGGCCGAGCGTGTGGGTCCGCTTCCGAAGGGGTTGACGCTCACCCAGGCCGGTGCGATTGGAACCACGGCACTCACGGCCATACAGGGCGTGGACGATGCTCTGCATGTTCGCTCGGGCGAGATGCTTCTCATCCATGGCGCCGCGGGCGGCGTGGGCACGCTCGCCGTGCAGTTCGCCAAATTGCGCGGCGCCAAGGTGCTGGCCACGATCACGGCGGAGGATGAGCGCGCCCTGGTCGAGCGACTCGGCGCCGACGCCGTGGTCGATAGTCGGCATGGTGACCTCGCCGCGGCAGTGCATGCCTTCGCGCCCGCGGGCTTGGATGCCATTCTCGCGTTTGCGGGCGGCGATGCACTCGAGCGCTGCATCGGGCTGCTGAAAAGCGACGGCATGGTCGCCTATCCAACCGGCGTACAGCCACCGAGAGCGCGCGCCGGGCTGCGGATCGTGCGCTACGATGCGATCGCCGGACCGAAGGAGTTCGAGCGCCTGAACGCAGCGATTGAGAACATGCGGCTCGAGGTTGCAATCGCTGCGCAATTTCCGCTGAGCGCTGCCGCCACGGCGCACGAGCGCGTGGAGGCGGGCCACGTACCCGGCAAGATCGTGCTGCAGATTCGCTGACGAAGGAGGCACCGTGAAGCTCGATTACGTGATTGCATTCGTCGCTGACATGGAAAGCGCGGTGGCGTTCTACCGCGACTCGCTCGGTCTAACCCTCCGCTTCCAGTCCCCGGAATGGACGGAGTTCGAGACGGGCTCCACGACGCTCGCGCTGCATGCCAGCTCGGCAGGCAATCCTGGCGGCACCGTGCGCCTCGGATTCGGCGTCGCCGATATGGCGCAATTCGCAGCGCAGCTGCAGGAGCACGGCCTCGGCTTCGTGGATGAGCCGCGAGCGGAGCACGGTGTGCTGCTCGCGGAGTTTGCGGATCGCGCAGGTACGCGTTACTCCGTGAGCGCGCCCAGCCGCTGAGGGCGTCGGATAGCGGACACAGCGGCGACCGTGCCGTGGAAATTCGCTTGACCAAGAGGAACCGGCGTAACGAGCTCACGTGCTTGCGGGACGACGGTTCACGCACGACGGCGCAGCTTGGTCCCGGACTGCCGCACCATGATCTGGCCCACTATGTCGTCGAGAGGTACTTCGGACTGCGCCACGGTTTCTTCGGCAACGTCGCCTCCGGCTACACCCTGGAGGCCTTGTCCGACAAAGCAGTGATTCGCGCGCTGGGTGCCGAGTCGTGGCTGGCCGAGGTGCTCGCCCGCGCAGTGGGCTCACTCGCGACGGGCGCCTGCACATTCGAGCAATTCCCCACGTTGATCAGCGAAGAGCTGGTGCATCGCGGCATCCAGATGCCCGAACGTTTGACCGCCGCAGCGGGTGCGGAGATGCTCAGGGAGCTGAACCAGCTGATCGAGCGCTACGACTCGCTCGCTAATGGCGAGAGCTTGTCTCTACGATTCGGCTTCTCCGCGCACGACGAATAGCCTGGGCCTACCGCAGGAGCGCAGTCATGTCGACGAATACCGTCAGAGACAATCGCGAGCGTAGTCGCTACGAGCTCGACACGGACCGTGGGCGGGCTTTCATCGACTATCGCCGCAGCGCCGGTGTCGTGTCGCTGCTGCACGCGGAGGTTCCCCCGAGCCTGCGCGGCGGTGGGATTGGATCGGCGCTGGTCGCGGGCACGCTGGCGATCGTGCGTCAGCAGGGTGAGCGAGTCGTTCCGCGTTGCCCCTTCGTCGCCATCTATATCAAACGGCATCCCGAGTTTCAGGATCTGCTCGTCAGCAGCTGAGAACCGGAAGCTGAGAGCTACCAAAGCTGAGAGCTACGAACTCCCGGTGCGTCCGCGGCGGAACGTCCACGCCCCCATGCCAAGCAGTGCGATGCTCACCAGGATCATGAGAATCCAGGCAATGCTGTTGAGCGTGCGCTCGTCGTGCTCGATGACCAGCGGTGGCGCGCTCGGGTCCTTGAGAAAGGCATTGATGCGCGCGATGACGCCAAGTGCGGTGGACCGGGAGTTGTAGCTGGTGAAGTAGTAGTCGCGGTTCGCCACGCGCAACGACACGGTATAAGAGGTCGAGGGACGGCCTCCGTGTCGCGGAGGAATCTCCGCGCCCTTGATGTTACGCAGCGGCACCACCCAGTGCTGCGTCGAGCGGCGCAGGACCTGCGCGATCGTGCAGAGTCCGCTGGCGTGTTCGCAAGTCAGGCGGCTCGTGAGCGGATTCTGCGCGAGCAGCCGGCCCACGAAGACCACCATGAGCAGCCCGAAGACCACAACCACCCGAAGCGTGAGGCGCGAGCGGTCATCCAAAGCGGTCGGCGGGCGCGAGCTCACGTGACTGACGCGTGCAGCGCTCGGGCTCCGGTCAGCGGAGGCTGCGCCGGGACTGCGCCTCGATCAGGCTGCGATAGTGATCTAGCGATGGCGTTGCCAGGCCTGCGACCTTGCCTTGGTCATCCCATCGCCGCACGCGCACGGCTTCTTTGCAGAAACGCTCCGCCTCGAAGGCCGCGACCTCGTCGGCCGACATGGGACCGCCCTGCAGCTTCAGTGTGTGCACCGATGCCCCGCTAAGCTTGGCGAGATACGCGGGTTCCGTGGCGCACAGGTAACGCTTGGCCGCGACGTGCAGGCGTACCGGATCGACGATGTCACGTGCGAAGTGCTCGGCGAGCCAGTGACTACCGACCTCCTCGTGATGCGCATCGACGGTCCAGTCACTGAGATCCTCCGGCACATCCTCGAGCAGGTGGCCCACGTCGTGCAGCAGCGCCGCGAGCACGAGCGACTCCGGTGCGTGCTCCTGCCGCGCAAAGTAGGCGGCCTGCAGCATGTGCTCGCTGATCGAGACGCGCTCGCCGAAATAGGAATCCGCGCCACGACGGGCAAAGATCGCCAGCGTCTCGTCGACGACGCTCACGAGCTCCCCGCGATGGGATAGTTGCGCTGCAGGAGCGCGCCCTCCGAGCACACGCTGTCGCGCGTGAGATAGCAGCCGCGCAGGTGGCGGCGGAATTTTGCGGAGGAGAATGCCGTGCGGCCGTGCAGGATGCGCTGATTGTCGAACGCGACGAGATCACCATCGCTCAGATGCAGCCGCAGCTGGAAGCGTGGCTCGCGCAGCAGCGCGGCGAAATGCCGGTATGCAGTGTAGAAGGGCGCCATCTCCGGAGGTGGCAGTCGCAGCGGTGCGATGGAACGGCTGTTGTAATGCACGGCGCTGATCTGTCCGCCGCATGACAGCTGAATGAGCGGCCGCTCCGCATAGAGCTCGGCATCCTTCGAGCGGTAATGAAAGCCGACCGCCGTATGCGTGAGTCGCGCGAAGTGCTCGGGCGCCGTGGCGCGCAGTTGCTCGGCGATCGCGAAGCCGTCGGCGAACAGGCTGGCACCACCCTCGGGCGATGCCGCGAGCACGTGCAGCGCCTGAAACCCCGGCACCGGCTCACGGTAGGGATTGTCGGTGTGCAGACCCAGTCCTACATCGGAGTATGCAAGGTTCTCCGGCTGCGGCACGAAGCGCACGTCGAACACCTGACCGTAGTTCGTCTCCGCAACGCGCCCGATGAGCGCGGCGGTCTCGAGCAGCGCATCTTCCTCGCACGGCACGCCGCTCAGGAAGGCGATGCCATCCGCCAGCAGGCGGCCGAGCCAGTCACGGCGCGCCGCCGGTGTGGCGCGCACCTCCTCGAGCGTCGTCCAGGCGAAGTCCTGCGAGGCGCGCTTCGAGGCCCCGTCGAGCCACAGCCGCCGCGCAGCCGCGCCACTGGCCGGGCGCGTCCATGCGTGCCGGGACAACCAGCCCAGCTCGAAGGAGCTCGGCCGTGAATCCCGCTCCCATTCGATGATTAAGGCGTCAGCCCGCGCAACCACCGAGCGAATTTGCGGATCCTCGGGTAGGTCCACAACGTCGGTGAGCCGCTGGCCGCTGTGCGCATCGCGATCCACGGGGCAGTTATCTCGCAGCCACAGACTGGCGAACTCGCTCGAGGCACCGTCCGGCCAGTGCACAGTCAGCGCGTGCGGCGTGAAGGAGACCCGGAACGAGGGCAGCGACTGGCTCATCAGCGTCAAGCGACGTGCTGTCCGCTACGGCGCGCGCGGACACCGAGCACATAGAGATAGCCCGCGGCAAGCGCAGAGATCGCGGTGATGACCGCGAGCGCCGCAAAGACGCCGCGCCACCCATAGGCTACGGACAGGCGCGCAACGCTGTCGCCAGCCAGCACGCCACCTAGATAGCCCACGCCGTCGATGAGTCCCGAGGAGACGGCCCCGGCCTGCTTGCCGCCAAAATCGAGTGCAAAGGCACCTCCGAGGTACGAGTACGGACCCAGGAGGCAGAAGGCCACCATTCCGATCGCGAGTGCCGGAAGGAGTGGGCCGGAGGCAGTAGGCTTGACTGCTGTCAGCAGGACGAGGGCGAAGACCGAGGCAGTGAGGCCCACGAACATTAGAAGCGCGCGCCCGTTGGGGCCAAGACGGTCGCTGCCCCAGCCGGCAATGAGCACGGAAGCGACACCCACCGCAGGGAAGATCGCGCTCATGCCCGCCGCGCCGCTCATGCTGTAGCCGGCGTAGTCCCGCAGGTACGCCGGGGTCCATAGGTTGAACGTCTCGCGCACGATCGTGCAACCGAGCGACAGCAGACAGACGATGACGAAGGCGCGGCTGCGAAAGAGGGGCAGCAGCAGCGCCGAGAGTTTCTGGGGACGCGTCTCCGCATCGCCAAACACATTGAGTGGATTCGCCTTGGCCTCGTGAAAGCCCGCGTCGACGCGCGACTCACGCAGCCACAGCAGATTCGCGACCAGAAACACCGCGGCGACGCTGCCCGCGAAGGCGAACAGTCCGCGCCATCCCCAGCCCTGGTCGATCAGCAGCGCCATGCACTGACGCGCAGCGGCATCGCCGACCAGATAGCTGATGCTCAGGATGCCGATGATCATGCCGTAGGAGGAGTAGTCGAACCACTTGGAGGACACCTTGATGAGTCCCGCCCAGGCGATCGACTGCGTCAAACGGTTGCCTACCCACGCCAGCGTGAACACCGGCACGGCACCGGCCACAGCGAAGAGCAGCGTGAACGTCATGGCACCGCCGAGGCCGAGCAGAAAATTGGGGCGTCCGCCCCAGAAATCGCCGAGCCCGGTGAGAAACAGCTTGCCGAGCGCGTACGCCAGCACACCCAGCGAGGCCATAACACCGATGCGCACGACGGCTTCGCTGTGGGCGATGCCGTGGCGGCCCAAGTCGTCGATCAGCAGCGGTGTGGCTACCGAGAGGTCTGCCCGGCAGAAGTAGCAGGCCGCATAACCGCCGAACAAAAGCAGCACAGTGCCGAGCTGGCGCGATCGCAGCGCGTGCTCCGGTGTGCCGCGCGGCGCGGCCACGTCCTGGAGAAGCTCGGGCATTCCGTATTATGGCGTACTGGCGCGTTGCGTCGCAGGAGCATATTTTGCGAGCTGCACGGCAGAGTTTTCGGACGCAGTCAATCTCAGGATGAAGGAGGGGCGATCCGTGAGCGAGGGACCCATTCGTCCGCAAGGTATCTTTATTGCTACCGTGCGCGGGTCGAGACGCGCAATCAATATGAGGAGGCGCAACATGGCCGACAACGTAGGCAACAACGAAGAGCTTCGGGCGGAGGCCCAACGGCTCAAGGATCAGTTTCGGGCGACGGGGGCGGCCGCGGCCGATGTGGCACGCGAGAACGCCGAAGCGGCGTCCGATGCGGCACGCTCGAGTGCACGCCGCGCGAGCGACTGGGCGCGCTCGAGCGCACAAGATGCGAGTGAAATGGCCCGCTCCGGCGCGCGCCGTGCCGGTACCTGGGCGCGCTCACGCATGCATGACCTGCAGGGACACGTGCAGTCGCGACCGCAATCTGCAGCGCTGTGGGCGCTCGGCATCGGTGTGGTGGCGGGCTTGCTGCTGGGAAGTCTGGTCCGCGGCCGGGACTAAGCCCGGGTTCAGGAGCCCAAAAACAGGGGGCCTGTCGCCGGTTCGTGACCGCGCTCACGTCGCCGTGACGATTCGGTGACATTTCCACCCCCCGAGCGTGCTGTGCTTGGCGGCATGCATCGGATCGGGGTGGTTGGCGTCTCGTACAGGCACGCGAGCGCCGCACAGGTAGCCCGTTTTGCCATTCCTCGGGCGGAGCTCGTAGCGCGCCTGCCGTCGCTGCGCGCTGCACTGCAGGGTGCCGAGATTCTCTACCTTGCAACGTGCAATCGCGTAGAAGTCGCGTACGTGCTGCCCGCGGGTCCTGCGGTGGACCTGCGAGCCCAGGTTTTTTCCGCTTTGACTGGAACGGCCCCAGGCAACGGGGAGGCCGCGGCGACGCTGCGCGCGTGGACGGGCGAGGCGGCAATCGAGCATCTGCTACTCGTGGCCTGCGGCCTTGATTCCGCACAAGCCGGCGAGCAGGAGATCTACCTTCAGCTGCGCGCCGCCTGGCAGGCAGCGCGTGAAGCGCAGGTCATCGGGCCGCTGCTCGAGCGCATCGTGAGCGAGGCGCTCGCGATGGCGCGGCACGCGCATGGCCTGCAGTCACACCACGCACCCTCGCTCGCCGATCTGGCCTGCGAGCGCGTGCTGGCGCACTCTGGACGGCGGGCGGACGCGATCGCGCTCATCGGCGTGTCCCCCATGACGCGCCGCTGCGCGGCGCGACTCAAGGACCGCGGTGTGTCTCTCCTGGTCGTGAACCGCTCGGTCGACGCGGCCCAACGCTTGGCGGAGGAGAGCGGCGGGAGCGCCCTCGGACTCGATGTGTTCTGCGACAGCCCGCCGGCTTGCAGCGCGTTGGTGTGCGCGAGCGCCGCATCCGAGCCGGTGCTCGACGATGCGGCGTTGCAGAGGCTCGCCGTGCATGCGCCCCTGATCGTCGACTTTGGTCTGCCCCCGAATGTCGACCCGGAAGCGGCGCGGCAGGCGGGGATCGAGCGCATCGGAATGGACGACTTGGTGCGGGCTGCGCGCGAGGATCGCGTCACGCACCTGCTGCGGCTCGCTCCGGTACGAGCCGCCGTCGACGAGCGGCTCGCTCGGCTGCGCAGCGAGCTTGCAGCCCGGGCCATCGGCCCGCAGCTTGCGCAGTTGCGCGACACTTTCGAGCGCATCGCGGTCTCCGAAGTCGAGCGGCTCTTCAAGGGTGAGCTGCAGGAGCTCGATTCCCAGCAGCGCGCGCGGCTCACGGGCTGGGCCACTGCTCTCGCCCACCGGCTTGCCCACCTGCCCTTGAGCGGACTGCGCGCGGCGGCCGAGCATTCGAGTGCCGAAGCAACCGAAGCCTTCTTCCGCGAGGCGCGGCTGCGGCGCAACATGGCGGACAGAGACGCAAAGAATGAGTGAGCGATCGCCCAGCACCGCGGACATCGCCACCGCTGCCGGCGCGCTGCACCGGTCCGAGCAGTGGTATCAGCGCGCGCGTACCGTGATCCCCGGCGGCGTCAGCTCGCCGGTGCGCGCCTTTCGTGCGGTGGGAGGCACGCCGCTGTTCATCGAGCGAGGCACTGGACCGTACGTCTTCGATGCCGACGGCCATCGGTATCTGGATTTCGTCGGCTCCTGGGGCCCGCTCATCCTCGGCCACGCGCATCCCGAGGTGGTCGAGGCCGTGACTCAGGCGTGCCGGCGCGGGATGACTTTCGGTGCTCCGTGCGCCGGAGAAGTGGAGCTCGCCGAGCGCATCGTGCGTTCCTACCCGGGTCTCGAGCAGGTGCGCTTCGTCTCCTCAGGCACCGAAGCCGTCATGAGCGCCATTCGCGTGGCGCGCGCGGCCACTGGCCGCAGCACGATCGTCAAGTTCGCCGGCTGCTATCACGGTCACGCGGACCACCTGCTCGTCGCGGCCGGGTCCGGACTTGCGACCTTCGGACGGCCATCCTCCGCCGGCGTACCCGAGGCGTTCGTCGCGGCAACCCGTGTGCTGCCGCTCGATGATGAGCCGGCAGTGCGGGCGCTGTTCGCGCGCGAGGGAGCACAGATCGCCGCGCTCATCATCGAGCCCGTGCCGGCGAACCACGGTCTGCTGCCCCAGCGGGCAGCCTTTCTCGAGTTGCTGCGCGCTGAGACGCAGCGCCACGGGGCACTCCTCATCTTCGACGAGGTGATCTCGGGCTTTCGCTTGGGAGAGGGCGGTGCGGCCGAGCGCTTCGGCATCGCTCCGGATCTTGCCACCTTCGGCAAGGTCATCGGCGGGGGGATGCCGGTGGGGGCTTTCGGCGGTTCCAGCCGCATCATGGGCAGGCTCGCCCCCGATGGCGACACGTACCAGGCCGGGACGCTCTCGGGCAACCCGGTCGCCATGGCGGCAGGCGCCACGAATCTCGATGTCCTGAAGCGCGAGCACGGATGGGATAAGCTCGAGGCGCTGGGCGCCGCCTTCGAAGCCATGCTGCAACCACTGTGTGCGCGGGCACCCTTCCCGATGCAGGTCGTGCGGGTGGGATCGCTGCTGTGGTTATCGCTCGCAGCAGGCGCGGCACCGCGCAGCGCCATCGCCCTGTCGTCCGCGGAGAGCGCGCGCTTCGCGCAGCTCTTCCACGCCATGCTCGCGCGCGGCATCTATCTGCCGCCCTCGGCGTATGAGGTGTGCTTTCTCAGTCTCGCGCACCGCGAAGAGCACCTGGCGGAGTTCACCAACGCTCTCGAGGAGTCGCTCGCGCAGGTGGGCAGCCCATGAAGGCGGCACGCATCTTCCAGCTCACGGCGCTACTGCTCGTCGTGGTGTCGGTGTTTCAGGTGTGCTACTGGCTCTTCGATCAGCGCGAGCAGGCGCTGGCGAAGGTGAGTCAGCAACAGCGCCTCTATCAGCAGCAGCTGATGGCGGCCGATACGATGCTCGGCGCCGGTGTGCCCGCCGCGCAAGTACAGTCACTGCTGCCGGATGTCACCGTGAGCGGCGGCAAAGCGACGCTTTCCACCCAGGTGGTGCGCACGCTCAGTGCCGAGCAGCAGCGCCGCATCAACCAATATTTGTGGGAGGGCGGATTCTTTCTGCTGGCCCTCTGCGCGTGCATTCTCGTGATCTGGAGGGCGTTGCGCGCCGAAGCGCAGGTGCTCAAGGAACAGGACAACTTTCTCGCCCTGGTCTCGCATCAGTTCAAGACACCGCTCGCCAGCTTGCAGCTCTCGCTCGAGACGATGAGCCTGCGCTCGCTCTCGCCCGAGCAGTCGCGCACTCTCATCGAGCGCATGCTCGCGGACCTGACACGCATGGAGACCATGGTGTCGCAGATCCTCGACAGCGTGCGCCTGTCGCGTGGCCGCGTGGATCTGAAGCGCGAGCCGGTGCTGCTCGGAAGCGTGGTGACGCGTGTCGTCGCGCACTTTCAGGAGCGCGCCCAGAAGGATCACATCAGCATCGAGACGCAAATCGCCGAGGGCCTGCAGGTGCTCGCCGATCCGCTCGCAGTCGATGTCGTCGTGCGCAATCTGCTCGAGAACGCGCTCGCCGCCGTGGCGCCGGTGGGTGGCGGCAAGGTCGTGCTGAGCTCACGGCGCGCCGGCAGCGAGGTCGAGCTCACGGTGCGCGATACCGGCATCGGCTTTCGCCCTGCGGATGAGACGCGCCTGTTCGAGAAGTTCTCACGCCTGCATCCGGGTGCGGGCAGCAGCTATTACGGCACGGGACTCGGTCTCTACATCGTCAAGCGCTTGATGCAGCTGCTGGGCGGTCGCGTGACGGCGCGCAGCGAAGGTCTCGGCCGGGGCGCGGAATTCGTTCTGATCTGGCCGCTGGCGGCGGGGCTGTCGTGAGCGAGGCAGGCTATCGCGTGCTCGTCGTGGAGGATGATCCGCACCTCGCTGCAGGGGTCGCGGAAAACCTGCGGGCCGAGGGCTTCAGCGTGGACACGGTCGCCGATGGCAACCGCGCCGTCGAATGGTTCGAGCGCTCGAGTGCCGACCTGATCGTGCTCGATGTGATGCTGCCGGGTAGAGATGGCTTCGAGGTGTGCCGCACGCTGCGCGCGCGCGGCACCACGACGCCGGTGCTGTTTCTCACCGCGCGCGGCGATCCGGCCGATCGCATTCGTGGGCTCGAGGCGGGCGGCGACGACTATCTCGCCAAGCCCTTTCACCTGCAGGAATTCCTGCTGCGAGTGCGCGCGATCCTCAAGCGCTGGGACTGGTACAAATCGAGCTCGGCCACCGCCGCCACGGCGGTGCTGCGCTTTGCCGGCAACGAGGTCGACTTTCACGCCTTTCGTGCGCGCTCGTGGACCGGCGAGGATCAGGAGCTGACCGAGAAAGAGGCGATGATCCTCAAGGTGCTCGCGGAGCGTCCCGGCGAGATCGTTTCGCGCGAGGACCTGCTCGAGCGCGTATGGGGCTACGACGTGTTTCCCTCCACGCGCACGGTCGACAATTTCATTCTGCGCCTGCGCAAGCGCTTCGAGCGCGACCCAGCCAGTCCGCGACATTTCCTCACTGTGTGGGGCGTCGGCTACCGCTTCGTGCCGGCGGGTGAATGAGCGCCGCCGCCCGCACGTTGCGCATCGGCACGCGCGCCTCGCAGCTCGCGCTCTGGCAGGCGAATCGCGTCGCCGCGCTCATCCGCGGCCAACCCGGGGCACCGCCCGTGGAGCTCGTGCGTATACGCACGGAGGGCGATACGCGCACCGACACGCCCCTGTGGCAGGTGGGCGGGCGGGCATTCTTCACGCGCGAGATCGATCGCGCACTTACGGCGCACCAGGTCGACGTCGCCGTGCACAGTCTCAAGGATCTCTCCACGACGCTCGAGGACGGTCTCGCGTTGAGCGCAGTCCTCGAGCGTGAGGACCCGCGCGATGCGCTCATCGCGCGCTCCGCCACGCGGCTCGAGGAGCTGCCGGCCGGTGCCCGGGTGGGCACGAGCAGCCTGCGCCGGCGCGCCTTTCTGGCGCGCGCCCGCCCAGGCCTCGAGCTGCTCGAGTTGCGGGGCAATGTGCCGACGCGCCTCGAGCGACTCGCACAGGGCGCTTACGATGCGATCGTGCTCGCGGTCGCGGGACTCAAACGTCTGGGACTCGAGCGGCACATCAGCGTCCACTTGTCGCCCGAGCAATTCACGCCGGCGGTCTCGCAGGGCGCGATCGGCGTCGTGAGTCGCGCGGACGATGCTGACTGCGCGCGCTGGCTCACGGCGCTGGATCATCCCGCGACGCGCCTTGCCACCACCGCCGAGCGCGCACTCCTCAAGACTGTCGAAGGCGGATGCCAGGTGCCCCTCGGGGCGCTTGCCACGCTGCGCGGTGCGAGGTTGCATCTGCACGCCACCCTATGCGCGCTCGATGGCTCGAGCTCGATTACCGTGCAGGGCGAGATGGCGCTGGTCCGCGAGCAGGCGGCAGCGGAGCACAACGCCGCCAAGCTGGGCGGGCGCCTCGGCGAGGAACTGCTCGGGCGGGGCGCCGCGCAACTCATCGAGCAACAGCGCGCCGCGCGGCCAGCAGAGCTGCCATGACGAGAGCAGCCGCCGCGGTCGTGGTCACGCGGGATGAGCCCGCGGATGGCCCGCTGAGCGTGGAACTGCGGGCGCTCGGCCTCGAGGTGTTGGCGTGGCCGGTGCTGCGCGTGCGCCCGCCGAGCGATGCCACGGCGCTCGAACGGGCGCTCACCGCCATGGCGGAATTCGAGTGGATCGTGTTCGCCAGTCAACACGCGGTGAGTGTGGTCACGGCGCGTCTCGAGGCGCCACCCGAGCGGGCGCGGATTGCTGCGGTGGGAGCCCGCACGGCGCAGGCCCTCTCCGAGCATGGCTGGCGCGTCGATGTGGTGCCGCAGGAGGCGAGCGCACTCGGGCTCGTGGCGGCGCTGACGCCCCTCATCCGCCGGGGCACCCGGGTGCTCTTTCCCGCCAGCTCACGCGCGCTACCGACACTCGCGGCGGGCCTCAGCAGGCTCGGAGCCGAGGTTTGCCAGGTGGAAGCGTATTCGACCGATGGGGCTGCACTCGATGCACGCTCCTGCTGCAGCCTGATCGAGCGAGGTGAAGTGGGGGCGGTCACCTTCACGAGCCCTTCGGCCGTCGAAGAGCTGGAGCGCGCGCTCGGGTCGGCCGTCTTCGTACGGCTGCTCGAGGGCTCCTCGCCGGTGACCCTGGGCTCGACGACTGCGCACGCACTCGCAGCGCGCGGCTTTTCCTGCGTGCTCGCTGAGCCCGCCACATTCAAGGGGCTCGCGGACACGACCTATCGCCTGTTGCAACTGAGGCCATGACCATGGGATTTCCACACGTGAGAGCGCGCCGGCTGCGCCAGTCCGATGCCTGGCGGCGCCTGGTGCGTGAGACGCGCCTGAGTCGCGACGACTTCATCTATCCGCTGTTCGTCGTGCCGGGGAGGCGCGTGCGCCACCCGGTCGAGAGCATGCCGGGCGTGGCTCAGCTCTCCGTCGACGAATGCGTGGCCGAAGCCAAGGCGGTGGCGGATCTCGGCGTGCCGGCGGTGATTCTGTTCAGCGCGCCGAGCGAGAAGGATGCGCGCGCCTCGGCGTTCCTCGATCCGGGCGGCCTCGTGCCGCAGGCCGTGAAGGCCATCAAGGCCGCGGTCCCCCAGCTGCTCGTGTGGACTGACGTGTGCCTGTGCAGCGCGACGGACCACGGTCACTGCGGTCACGTGCTGCCCTCGGGCGCGATCGACAACGATTCATCGGTGGAGACACTCGCTCAGGTGGCGCTCGTCTATGCGCGCGCAGGCGCCGATGCGGTTGCTCCCAGCGACATGATGGATGGACGCGTGCTGGCGATTCGCCAGTTGCTCGACCGCAACGGCCACGCAACGACGCCCATCGTCTCTTACGCCGCCAAGTACGCTTCCGCCTTCTATGGCCCATTCCGCGAAGCCGCCGATTCGGCGCCGGCATTCGGCGATCGGCGCTCGTATCAGATGGACCCGGCGAATGCGCGTGAGGCCGTGCGCGAGGTGATCGCCGACGTCGAGGAGGGTGCGGATCTGGTGATGGTCAAGCCTGCGGGCCCCTATCTCGATGTGATTCGCCGCGTGCGCGAGAGCGTCGATGTGCCCGTGGTCGCGTATCAGGTCTCGGGCGAGTTCAGCCTCATCAAGGCCGCAAGCTCGCGCGGCTGGATCGACGAGCGGGCGGCCGCTTTCGAGACGCTCACCGGCATCAAGCGCGCGGGAGCCGATCTCATCATTACCTATTTCGCGCCGGACATGTGCCGATGGCTGTAACGCGCGAGAGCGATGCGGTTTTCCTGAGCGCGTGCCAACGCCGCCCGGTGCCTTACACACCGGTGTGGATCATGCGACAGGCGGGGCGCTATCTGCCGGAATACCGTGACGTGCGCTCGCGAGTCGATTTCGTGACCTTGACGCGCACGGCCGAGCTGGCGGCCGAAGTGACACTGCAGCCGCTGCGCCGCTATCCGCTCGATGCGGCGATCCTGTTCAGCGACATCATGACGCCCCTGCAGGGCATGGGCATCGAGATGGAGTTCGACCCGGGTCCCGTCGTACGCCATCCGATCCGCACGGAGAGCCAGGTCGAGGCGGTTCCCGCACTCGTAGCGCAGCGCGACGTGCCCTTCGTGCTAGAAACCGTGCGGCTCGTGCGGGCCAATGCGCCACGAGGCGTGCCGCTGATCGGATTTGCGGGCGCGCCCTTTACGCTCCTGTGCTATCTGGTTAGCGGGCGGCCATCGAAGGAGTTCGCGGCGGCGCGCAACTTTCTCTATGCGCAACCGCATGTTGCGGAGCGCTTGCTCGAGCGGCTCGCGGACGCGATGGCGGAGTACCTGCGCGCTCAGGCGGCAGCTGGGGCTCAGGCCCTGATGCTGTTCGAGTCCTGGGGCGGGCTGCTTGGGCCACGCGAATATCGGCGCTTCGCCCAGCGGGCCGTGCAGCGCACGCTGGCCGCGCTGCGCCCTCTGGGGGTGCCGCTCATTTACTATGCCAACCAAGGCTCCGCATTGATGGACGCCATTGCCGAGCTCGACGTGGACGTCGTGGGTATCGATTGGCGCTCCTCGCTCGCCGCTGCGCGCCGCACGCTTGGAGCCCACAAGGCCGTGCAGGGCAACCTCGATCCGGCGGCACTCGCGGCTGCTCCCGCGGAGCTCGCACGACACATCGATGCCGTGCTCACGGAGGCGGGTCCTGAGCCCGGGCACATCTTCAATCTGGGCCACGGTATCTGGCCCGACACCGATCCGGATGCCGTGGCGCGGCTCATCGATCATGTCCACGAGCAGAGTGCCCGCGCGCGCGGCACTGCAACGGCGATACAGCCGTGAGCGGCGCTGAGGCCGTCACGCTAGTTCCCGCCGCGGCGGCTTACTTCCGCGATCTGCAGACTAAAATCTGCGCGGCATTCGAGGCGTTCGAGTCGAGCGCCCGGTTCGAGGAGCGCGCGTGGCGCAAACCCGACGGCCATCGCCTCTCCGGCGGTGGTCAGAGCCGTGTGATGCGCGGTGAGGTGTTCGAGAAAGTCGGTGTCAACTTCAGCCACGTCTGGGGATCGTTCGCGCCGGGAGCGCGCCAGCAGCTGCCGGGCGTAGAGGAATCAGCAGGGCGCTTCGTCGCCTGCGGCATCTCGCTGGTCGCGCACATGGTGAATCCCTACGTGCCCACGGTGCACATGAACCTGCGCATTCTCAGCACCAGCCGCACCTGGTTCGGCGGCGGGGCGGATTTGACCCCGACATTTCCGTTTCCCGAGGATACGACCGAGTTCCATGCCGCCTTGCAGCAGGCCTGTGATGGCTACCGTCCGGAGGCCTACCGCGAATTCAAGGAATGGTGCGACCGGTATTTCTATCTCCCGCATCGCCAAGAGCCGCGCGGTGTGGGCGGCATCTTCTTCGACGAGCTGTCGAGCGCGAGCCTCGAGGCGGACTTCGCCTTCGTGCAGCGGGTCGGGGAGGCCTTTGTTGCGGTCTATCCGCGCATCGTCGCACGGCGTAGCGCTCACCCCTACGATGAGTCCGCGCGCGAGCAGCTGCTCTACAAGCGCGGACGTTACGTCGAGTTCAACCTGGTCTATGACCGGGGAACGAAATTCGGCTTTCAGACGGATGCGGATCCGGAGGCGTACCTGATGAGCCTGCCGCCGCTGGTAAGGTGGTAAGGCGGGCTTCGCCGGACAGGCCGGTCCCGCCGGCAGGGCAACACCCGGCTGGGCTAGACCTGGCGCCTGACGAATGTCGCGCGCGTGGTAACCGGCACCGGCACCGCGAAGCAGTGGGCGTGGGCGCTCGACATCTGATCCAGATAGCGGTGCAGCCAGTTTGGCACCGACGGCCAGATCGAGCTGATTCCCGCCCTGGCCGCCTGCCAACGCGAGACGAGCACATCGACTTCCTCGCCGATCACCTGCGGCCAGAGCACTGCACCTGAGCTCTTGAGCACGGGCCTTCTCCTTGCGGACAGCGCCTAAGTAAAAGACGCCCTGCGCGCTGCGAAGTTCCTGCGCGAAATGTCGGCCTGCGCCGACACCAGCCGAGGATTTGGCCTACAGCACGGCAGCGGCTTGGACGTGGCACCGCTTGACGCATCAAAAACCGGCGGGAGGCTCTCGTTAAACTCGATCGTAGCGACTAATATCTGCGAGCCGGCGGCAGTCTCAACGTGCTTGAGACTTGGGGGTACGACAACAATGATCGACTTGCAGACCCGTCTGCGCGCCTGCGTATGCAAATCGCCTCTCATCGACTTGGTGCGATGCGATAGCGTACGGTCCTGAACGGCCGCGCGCGCCACAGACACGGAATCGTCATCGATGCGCGAAAGACTTCACCCGTCAACGCTACAACGGCCGAACCGCACGCCGGCCGAGCAGCGGCGCCTGCATGAGAGGCTACAGACTGCAGTCTGGGGCGCGGGCCTCGGCATCTGGGAATTCGATTTTCGGCACGGACGTACGAGCTGGTTCGGCAGTTGGTGCGAGGAACTCGATCTGTATCCATGTGATGGCAAGGACGGGGCGATGCGCTGGGATTCGCGCATTCATCCGGAGGATCTGCCCAGGTTCTCGCGCCATTTCGATGAGCACGTGAGCGGCAGGTGCGAGGAGTTCCAGGCGGAATACCGCATCTGTACTCGCGTGGGGCAGTGGCGTTGGCTGTTCGATCGGGGCCGAATCATCGAGCGCGCGCCGGACGGTGCGCCGCTCAGGATGGTCGGTGTATGCGTGGACATCGATAGTCGCAAGGAGGCGGAGCTCGCTCTGCTGCGCAGCCACGAAGGGCTCGAGACTGCCTTGAAGAGCGCGGAAGAAGAGTGTCGCGGACTTGAGTGCGAGATCGGCCGCATCGCATGTCGCGAGCAGCAACGCATCAGTCACGATTTGCATGATGGCCTTGGTCAGGAGCTCACGGGTATCGCGCTGATCTTGCGAGGGGTGCTCGCTCAACTGCGCAAGGAGCATTCGGCGGCCTGCGCCGACATCGAAGGCGTGATCGCGCACGTGAGCAAAGCCATTGAGAGCACCCGCACGCTCGCGCGCGGGCTGTCGCCGCTCGGCGCCGAGGGTTCCTGCCTGGTGGCCGCGCTCGAATCCCTGGCCGCACGCGCCACGGCACAGTACGGCGTGCCCGTCAGCTTTGCGAGCTCTCTCAACGGCTCCCCCGCGCTGGATGAGGTGGTTGCGACGCATTTGTATCGCATCGCGCAGGAGTCACTGACCAATTCGCTGCGCCACGGCGGCGCAAGCGAAGTGCGGATCGAGATCGCAAGCTGCGGCGGCCGACTCATTCTGCAGATTGTCGACAACGGGCGCGGCTTCTGCGAAACACCGCCCGGCCGCTCGGAGGGACTCGGCCTCAAGATCATGCGTCATCGCGCTCAGACACTTGGCGGCGAGCTCGTGCTCGAGCCCGCCTCCGCAGGGGGCGCTATCGTTCGATTCTCCTGTCCGCTGGCAGCTTCACGGGCCGCGCGCGAGCCTTGCGCGCACCCGCAACAGCACGTCGCATCCGGGGCCTAGATAGTGGTCGCCGCAATCACGAGGAGCACTCGATCATCGGCCGGATCGTCGTACGCTCATAGCGCCCGGCGCCGGGTACTGGTCGTCGATGATCATCCGATCGTGCGTCAGGGTCTGCGTCGCATGCTCGATGCGGAACCGGACCTCATGGTGTGCGGGGAGGCACGGTGCGACCGCGAAGCACGTGCCGCCATCATAGATCTCGACCCCGACGTCGTCATCGTGGACATCTCGCTTGGACAGGGTGACGGCATCGAGCTGGTGCGCGCCGTGCACGCCCAGCGGCCGACGCTGCCGCTGCTCGTGCTCTCGATGCACGATGAGGCGATCTATGCGGAGCGGATGCTGGCCGCCGGAGCAAGCGGCTATATCATGAAGGAGGCCGCTCCGGATGATCTGCTCATCGCACTGCGGCGGGTGCTGGATGGCGGCAAGTACGTCAGTGACTCACACTCGAGTCACCTGTGCGCACCACCCGGCCCGGGCCGCTGCTTCGATCCGATCGAGCGGCTGAGCAATCGCGAGCTGCAGGTGCTGAGTCTCATCGGCCGCGGTCTGTCCTCACGCGAGGCAGGCGGGACGTTGAGCGTCAGCATCAAGACGGTGGAGTCTCACCGGCAGAGTCTCAAGCGCAAGCTCAATTTGCAGTCCAACGCCCAGCTGCTGCAATTTGCCGTCAACTGGTACGTGGGTCGCAGCGCACGTTGAGCGCGCGGACAGCACGCCCGCTACGCTCGCCGATTGCAGCGCCGCTGATCGAGTGGCACGCGCGTTGCGGGCGGCACGATCTGCCCTGGCAGCGAGATCGCGACGTCTACCGCGTGTGGGTGTCGGAGATCATGCTGCAGCAGACACAGGTCGCGACGGTCATTCCCTATTTCGAGCGCTTCATGCGCCAGTTTCCCGATGCGCGCGCACTCGCGGCGGCGCCGCTCGATGCGGTACTGCACGAGTGGTCCGGGCTCGGCTACTACGCGCGGGCCCGCAATCTACACCGTGGGGCGCTCCAGATACGTGACCGGCACGGCGGCGTCTTCCCGCGGCAATTCGCGCAGGTCGCAAGTCTCCCCGGCATCGGCCCCTCGACCGCGGGGGCGATCCTGGCGCTCACACATGGCGAGCGCCACGCCATCCTCGACGGCAACGTGAAGCGCGTGCTCTCGCGCTACTTCGGCATTGCGGATGATCCGGGCGCTGCAACGACGCAACGGCGGCTGTGGCAGCTCTCCGAAGCGTGCACGCCGGAGCGACCCGGTAGGGATGTAGCAACCTACACGCAGGCCGTCATGGATCTCGGTGCCACGCTCTGTATGCGTCACAAGCCGCGCTGTCCGACGTGTCCGCTCGCAGCGGGCTGCAACGCGCACCTGACACAGCGCGTGCACGAGATCCCTGCTGCGAGGCGTGCGCGCGCGCGCGGCGCGCGGCACACGTTCATGCTGCTTGCGCGGCGTGCCGACGGCAGCATCCTGCTGCAACGGCGGCCAAACTTTGGCGTGTGGGGAGGCCTATGGTGCCCGCCTGAGTTCGCGGCTGAGGATGGCGCTTGCGCCTTTGCTGCGTCCACGCTCTGTGCGTTGGCTGGCGCGCCGCAGACGCTCGCACCGATCAATCACTCATTCACGCATTTCGATCTCACGATCACCCCGCTGCTTGCCGCCTGCGCGGGGGCGTCGGCCGTGATGGATGCGGAGCACATGCTCTGGTATAACCCGCGCGCGCCCGCACCTTTAGGCCTGCCCGCCCCGGTGAAGGCGTTGCTCGAGGACTTGGGCCGCGTGCCTTCCTGAGCGCGCGCGCCCTGCGGCCAGTCAGTCGCCACAGCCCGCGAGGAATCGTCATGGCAAGAACCGTTCAGTGTGCTTACTTGAAGCGCGAGGCACCCGGACTCGATCGGCCTCCTTATCCCGGTGCACTCGGTCAACGCGTGTACGAGAACATCTCCAAAGAGGCGTGGGCGCGCTGGCTGCAGCAACAGACCATGCTGATCAATGAGTATCGCCTGACACCCATCGAGCCCAAGGCGCGAAAATTTCTCGAGCAGGAGATGGAGAAGTTCCTGTTCGGCGCAGGTGCCAAACCGCCCGAGGGCTATCGTCCGCCTGAATGAATCTCGCTGCTTCGCGTTGCGTGCGCGAGTGTTTCAAATCGACGACAGCTTGCAATGCGTAATGCGGCTGGCACATTGTCGAGTTAATTTCGCATGCTCAAGGGAACTGTAGCGTGCAAGCGAAGTCTGTCCGCTTTGGGGTGCATTCGCGCCGTGAATCGGCTTCACCACTCGTTAAGGAGGTTTGCGATGGGTGGAACGCGAGAGTTGCTGCGCCCCATTGCGGAGCAACAGTCAGAAACAATTCCATACCGTCAACCCAGACGCGCATGGGCGGGTCACGGCACCGGAACGCTCTGCAATCTCTGTCAACAACCCATCGAAGCGACGCAGATCGAGTACGAGATCGAGTGTCAGGTGGAGCTCGAGAGCGGGCCCACGAACGAAGTCCTGTACATGCACCTCGATTGCTATCACGACTGGGCAGGCGGAGCCGACGTCTAGCGGATCTGGCGTTCCGGTCACCCACGTGCGGCGAGTGCATGAGGCGCGAACCGCCGATATCTCCCCAACGAGTCAGCACAGCCCGGACGTCACTCGCGACACAGCTGTCTCGTTTACCTGTGAGTCCCCGCGGACGTCGCCTCCTCAGAAGGCAGCCCGAAAGGCGGGACGAGACTATCGCAGCCTGGAATCAAGGACTTATGCGGGCCATTGCTTGACGCAGTGACCGCCGAGCCGCTCTAATACGCGCCCCGTTTCGGCGGCGGCCAGGTAGCTCAGTTGGTAGAGCAGCGGACTGAAAATCCGCGTGTCGGTGGTTCGATTCCGCCCCTGGCCACCACTTCCGCAAAGCGTTGGTCGAGAATGACACGGACGTAAAGTGTCCAATATTTATTGGATTCCGTCCTCGATCGGAAGAGAAAAGTGACGACTGCAATCGGGCCAGCCTCAGCCCCGATGAATCCCCGCCGGAACCCACGTTCCGACCGCAACACTGAGCAGAACCGCGATGAGCACAACGATACAGTGCTTACCTATTTGCAACCCGACTCGTCGTGGCGGCGTTGAGTCCCAAGACGAGCCCGATACTGGTAACGATAGCCGCCGGACCGCCAAAGCTGACGCGCCGAAGCCCTGACAGTGTTGCGCGCGCGGAGTGGCTGGCGCGCACGGACATCAATGGTCGATCGCGTCCGTCTACTTGTGTCATGTCGGTTCCCTGCTCTGCGACACCGGTGCCGGGGATGCCCTTGAGCCTTATAGTTCTCTGAAGGCGGAGCGTGTAATTCGCACAACTGCTGCCTCAGCACGAGCACTTCTGCCGACGCTGCGAGGGCCACCCAATCGCGCGGCGGCACGCGGCTATCCTGATCACGCTCGCGCTTCTTGTACATAGACGTCATCTATGTAGCTCGTGGAAGCGGTTCATTGGACGCTCGAGATGGGGCCTCGTTACCGTGGGCAACGTGGAACTCGGCGATCAGGATTAGGGCTGCGACGGCTCTCGGGCCCGTAAGGTCTTCGGTAAGTCCGTATCGACCGAGCCGCCGGGTGAGGCTAGCTTCTAGCGGGGCCGCAGGCAACGGATGAATAGGGTCCGAGGGCCACGAGGCGGTGGCAGAAACCGCCCGCAAGGGGTCTTTCCCGTGACGGAGTCAGGCTTGCGACCAGGCCACTGCCGATCTCCTGACCCAGCGGCTCGTTATTCATGAGAAGACCGTCTGGATGCTGCGCAGTCTTCTCGAGCGTGTCGATTCATTGACACGGCACGAACGGAGAGAACATGGCAACTGAAGGCAAGTGCCCAGTCACGGGCGGAAGCCACACACACACCAACCGTGAGTGGTGGCCGAATCAGCTGGACCTTCGGGTCCTCCACCAGCACTCGAGCCTGTCCAATCCGATGGGCGAGGCGTTCGACTACGCCAAGGAATTCAAGAGTCTCGACTTGGATGCCGTGATCAAGGACCTTTACGCCCTGATGACAGACTCGCAGGATTGGTGGCCGGCCGACTTTGGCCACTACGGCGGGCTGATCATTCGCATGGCGTGGCACGCCGCCGGCACGTACCGCATCGGCGACGGCCGCGGCGGCGCCGGAGCCGGCCAGCAGCGCTTCGCGCCAACCAATAGCTGGCCGGACAATGCGAACCTCGATAAGGCGCGGCGGCTACTGTGGCCGATCAAGCAGAAATACGGCCGCAAGATCTCCTGGGCCGATCTGATCATTCTCGCGGGCAATGTGGCGCTCGAGTCGATGGGCTTCAAGACGTTTGGTTTTGGCGGCGGTCGCGCGGATGCCTGGGAGGCCGACGAAAGCGTCTACTGGGGGCCCGAAGGCAAGTGGCTGGCGGATGAGCGCTACAGCGGCGACCGCGATCTTCAGAATCCTCTTGCCGCCGTGCAAATGGGGCTGATCTACGTGAATCCGGAGGGGCCGAACGGCAAGCCGGATCCCCTCGCGGCGGCCAAGGATATTCGCGAAACGTTCGCTCGCATGGCGATGAACGACGAAGAAACAGTTGCGCTGATCGCTGGCGGTCACGCCTTCGGCAAAACCCACGGAGCGGGCGATGCGTCGCTCGTGGGACCGGAGCCAGAAGCCGCTTCCATTGAGGAGCAGGGCCTTGGTTGGAAGAGCCGATTTGGCACCGGCAAAGGGGGTGACGCGATCACCAGCGGCCTGGAAGTCACCTGGAGCCAGACGCCAACCAAGTGGAGCAACAACTACTTCCGGAACCTCTTCAGCTATGAATGGGAACTGACCAAGAGCCCGGCGGGTGCACACCAGTGGAAACCGAAGGAGAGCGCAGGCGCCGGCACCGTGCCGGATGCGCACGACCCCTCGAAGCGTCACGCGCCATCCATGCTAACCACAGACCTCGCGCTGCGCTTTGACCCTGCCTACGAAAAGATTTCAAGGCGCTTCTACGAGCATCCGGATCAGTTGGCAGAGGCGTTTGCCCGCGCGTGGTTCAAGCTGACGCACCGCGACATGGGGCCGATCGCGCGTTATCTCGGACCACTCGTTCCGAAAGAGCCGCTGCCATTTCAAGACCCGATACCCGCTGTCAACCATCCCTTAATCGGCGAGCAGGAGATTGCCTTTCTCAAGGCGAAAATCCTCGCGTCCGGTCTGTCTGTTTCGCAGTTGGTCTCGACGGCTTGGGCGTCAGCGTCGACATTCCGCGGCTCTGACAAGCGCGGTGGAGCGAACGGTGCGCGCATTCGGCTCGCGCCGCAGAGGGATTGGGATGTCAATCAACCCGCTCAACTGAAGAAGGTGCTGCAGAAGCTGGAAGGAATCCAGGAGGAGTTCAATGCTTCACGGTCTGGCGGGAAGAAGGTCTCGCTTGCTGATCTGATTGTTCTCGGCGGCTGCGCGGCGATTGAGCGAGCCGCGAAGAACGCAGGGCACCATGTGAAAGTCCCTTTCAGGCCGGGTCGCATGGACGCATCACAAGAGCAAACCGATGCCCACTCCTTCACGCCGCTCGAACCGACTGCCGAGGGCTTCCGCAACTATCTTCGCGGCAGGCAGCGCCTGTCGGCCGAGGAGCTGCTGGTCGATCGGGCGCAATTGCTGACGCTGACCGCCCCTGAGATGACGGTTCTCGTCGGTGGCCTACGGGTCCTGGGTGCTAATGCCGGGAATTCTAAGCACGGCGTCTTCACTAGGCGGCCAGAGACGCTGACAAACGACTTCTTCGTCAATCTTCTCGACATGAGCACGCAGTGGCAGCCCTCCGCTTCCTCCGAAGGCGTCTACGAGGGGCGCGATCGGAAGACGAACGAACTCAAGTGGACCGGCACCCGCGTCGACCTGATCTTCGGTTCGCACTCGCAGCTGCGCGCCCTCGCGGAGGTCTATGCGTGCGCGGACTCGAACGAAAAGTTCGTGAAGGACTTCGTGGCGGCGTGGAGCAAGGTGATGGACCTCGATCGCTTCGACCTCGCCTGATCTTAAGGAGAAAGGCTAGCGCGCAGCAGCGCCGAGCTTGTGCGACCATGTAGGCTGCCGAGGCCCGGGGTGCTTTCTGAAGCTTGGCGACATCGCTGGAGAGATGAGGCTGGCAGCAAAACCCGGCCGACTGTTGGGATGACTCGGGTCTGGTCGGTCGGTTGTCGCCGTGATAACTTGGATGGAGGAGACCCGTCGTGGCGACCAGCCGCGTTGAGCGTCCAATACTATCTGGTCGTTTCTCGGTCGCAGCTGACAGCACTCCGAAAATTACCTCGAGAGCGCGACAGCGTCCAATATTTTGCCGAGATTTGGCCACTTAACCCGCTGAAAGACTGAGGTGCGGTTCGGCGAGGGGCAGCGCGTCGGTGGCCTAATCTCGGTTACATTGGACAGCATGCGGCGTGCGCGCGCCCCTTCATGTTGCAAACCGGGAGCGTAAATGCTCGAGCTGTATTACTACGAGAATTCCATCTGCGCCGAGCGTGTGCTAATGACGCTCCAGGAGAAGGGCATCCGCGGATGGATTCCGCACCACCTCCTGCTGTTCGAAGGCGAGCAGTTCACGCCGGAATATCTGAAGCTCAACCCGAAGGGCGTTGTACCCACGCTCGTCCACGACGGCCGGGTAATTCGCGAGTCGGCCATCATCTGCGATTACCTCGATGATCTATCCGCTGACAATCCGCTCAAACCCGCCGATCCGGCGGATCGAGCGCGAATGCGCGAGTGGGTCAAGGATGGTGACGATTATGTTTTCGAATCCGTTGGCTCGTTGAGCTTCGCCTCGGTCTTCCGCGCACGCATGCTTGCCATGTCGCGACAGCAGAGGGTGGAGCACTGGCGAAAGCAGAAGGTGCTGGATCGCGCTCTGCGGCAGATCTCCTGCACCGAGCAAGGCCTCGACTCGCCGTACGTAATCCGCGCCATTGCTACGTGGGACCGGACGTGGGGCTACATCGAGGAGGCGCTTGCAGACGGGCGGACGTGGCTGATGGGTGAGCAGTTCACGCTGGCCGAGATCTGCTATGCGCCATTCATGGCACGTGTCGAGGGCCTGCGGATGTTGGACATCTGGCTTCGAGATCGCCCGCTGAGCGCGGCTTGGTGGAAGCGTTTGAGGGCGCGGCGGAGCTTCGTCGCAGCCGATGTCGGCCCCTCGGCGGCAGAGAGTGAAGTGTATGCACGCGAAGGGGCGGCCATCGTGGACGGCGTGGCCGATCGACTCGAGCAGATCCGTGCCGGGCACGCAATGGAGCTTGCCGTCTCATGCCTCTTCGGCGATCGTCGCCTCGCGGTGGGTGACCCTGACTGAGAGCGTTGTGCTTCGTTTGCGCCTCGGCCGAAGTTGTCGGAACCGCCAGTTCGCGAAATCTCGGCAGTCGGCCCTGAGCGGCAGAAGGACGTCCCTATTGCGGGCCACGAAAGCCGCCAGTCGCCTCCGATGTCCGCGGAGCTATGATGTCGTCGCGATGAGCGTTCCGCGGGAAGCACGAAACGCCCGAATCGCACGATTGCGGGGAACGCGATGGAGGAGCGCATGTACTATCAAGTCGTCATGCAGTGTATGCAGAGCCTCAAGAACCTCGAGGCCTGGCTCGACAAGGCCGAGCAACATGCCGCCGCCAAGAAATTCGATGTTGGTGTGCTTCTGAACGGTCGCCTCGCGCCCGATCAGAAGCCATTCATCTATCAAGTCCAAAGTGCCTGCGACTACATAAAGGGCGCGGCTGGGTGGCTTTCTGGACAGATGCCGCCAACGCACCCGGACATGGAGCAGACCATCGGCGAATTGCGTGCTCGTGTTCAGAAGACCGTCGCGTTCGTAGAAAGCATACGGGAATCCCAGTACGCTGGCGCGAGCGAGCGCGATGTCAGCTTATCTTGGGCGCCCGGCAAGGTCATGGCGGCCCCGGATTACCTGCTCCAGATGACCATCCCCAACACATACTTTCATCTCACGACTGCTTACTCGATCCTGCGTCACAACGGTGTCGACGTAGGAAAGATGGACTTTCTGGGCCCGATTAAGCTGGTCGACGTTAAATAGCTCGCACGTCCTCGCACATCCCCTTTTCATCACGCGGAAATTCCGCAGTCGGCCAAGAACGGCCGTCAGCAGCCATCTCTCAATTCTCCGGTTAGCTGACATTTCGCCCCTCCAGCCGCCAGGGCGGACCTTAGTGTCGATGAACTGTGTTCCCTCCGGCTCGGACGTCCGGGGGCTGGACCGTCGGCGGGCAAGCGCCTAATCTGACGCCGTCATGCGATGGGTCTGGCAGTCCGTACCCTTGCACGGAGTAATGTTCATTCGGTTTCGACCTCAGGCCAATCGGCTGGCGATGCCTGACGTGTGCTGCGACTTGGTGTGGGTACGAGGACAGCTCATCCTCAGCGGCCCGGCGAGCCAAGGCGAGCACATATCCTGGCCCGACGAGGATGTTCAGCTGCTCAACATCGACCCGTTGGTCGCGCGTGAGTGGCTGGGGGTTCCACTCAGCCATTTGATCGATCACCGAATCCCTCTCCAAGAGATTCGCAGTGATCTGTGCGGGCCGATCGCGGAGTTATTCCACTCGGGGCAAGGGGCGAAGCTGGTGCGGCCACCGCAGTACTCTTCCCGGCCGTACCCCCGTGCCGCTGTCGCCGCGGCCGCGATCAGGCGCGGACATCGGCTGGAGCTTGTTGCCTCTCGGGTCGCTTTGTCCGTTCGTCAGCTCGAACGCGTGTTTGCGGATGGCTTTGGCCTGACGCCGAGAGCGTACCGACGCATTGTTCGCATGCGACGTGCAATTGAGGTCGCCAAATCGGGTCAGACTCTCGCCGACGCTGCGCTGTCGGCCGGTTACGCGGATCAATCACACTTCACTCGGGAGGTCCATGAACTGATGGGCCACAGCCCGCGTTCAGTGATCCCGAATGTCGGAAACCTTCAAGACGCACACACATACGCTCGCGAGTATTGAACAAGTAAGCACACACCTCGGCAGATGTAACCATGAGGCTGAGCCCTACCTTGTGAGGAGTTGTGTGCATGAGCGAGGAGCTGAACGTGCCAAACAACACAGTGGACGAAGTGCGCCGAGTCATTGAGACTCTGGCAAACTGTTGGAACCGCCACGATATGGCTGCATTCGCTGCATTGTTCGCACCCGACGCCGAGTTCGTCAACGTCGTCGGGATGTGGTGGAGAGGACGTCCCGAGATTCGAGCAGCTCACGAATCTACGCATTCGAGCATATTCAAGAACAGTCGTCTCTCCGTCCTGGAGACGAAAGTTCGGCTACCAAACGAAGGTATTGCACTCGCCCGCTCTCACTGGAAACTCGAAGGCCACGTCGGACCGGACGGATCCGCCCTGCCGCCGCGTAATGGGCTGCTGCTCACCGTGTTGCAGTACAAGGAGGGTACATGGCTGATCATCGACACCCAGAACACCGACATCATCGAAGGTGTTGTCTCACGACCTCAATGAAAGACCGGGAACAGCCATGAAGCCACATGGCAAAGGTTTCCTATGTCCGCCACGCATTAGCTGGCTGCGTCTTACGCCTGGCGATGTTGAGTGCCTAAGCCCGCGGTGATCGACAGCAGACGAGCCGGCTCACTCACCTTGGCTGTGTGCCACACCCCTTTCGGAATGACCAGCAAACGTCCCGCACCGAGAGCGATCTCCCTCAAACCGTCGGAAAGCTCCAGAACAAATGTTGCTTTGCCCTCCAGCATAAGTAGGATCTCATCTCCCGCCGGATGCATTTCCCAGTTTGTCCAATCGGCGGCCATGGACAACGCAGACAGCAACCGTCCCTTCTCGCTGCTCATCAGCCGGCGGATACCAGAATCGGTCGCATTGCCGGACATCAACTGCATCCAAAACTCCCCACCGCCCGGAAGGAGAATCGCGGCCCCGTCGGGCTCCAACAACAAATAATTTTTCAAAAGATCGATGGTATCGCCTGCCATCTTGCTCCCTCCCCTACATTGGTCCAGCGAACGACAGCGTTGACCCGTTCGTGCACCCCATCTGTGAACGGCAGCTTAGCCGATTTTGGGTGTCCGCCCCTGGATAGCTCCCCAAGGCAGTTGCGGGTCGATATCTGCCGTTCGCCGTGTTCGGTGGCGCGCGAATTGAATCAACCGGCGCGTTGCCTGTAGACGTGCAGAAGCAGCGCTTCGGACCGAACAGATCGTCCAATATCAAGTGGCGCTATCTCGGGGAATCAGGGAATCAGGCCCTTAACTGCCCGACTCTCGCAGAAATATTGGACGTTGCGAGGGAAGTTTTCGCTGTCATTTCAGCGGAATGGTTCGTTTTGGGCACTGGACTGAAAATCCGCGTGTCGGTGGTTCGATTCCGCCCCTGGCCACCACTTCCGCATTGAAGGCGCTCTCG
>Ga0335077_10000523_pt1 | contig 42894 bp, 40 predicted proteins | sample Lox_Sample_31_FD_207151 | JGI IMG/M metagenome (GOLD analysis project Ga0335077, IMG submission 207151) | Soil microbial communities from Loxahatchee National Wildlife Refuge, Florida, United States - Lox_Sample_3.1 | ecosystem: Environmental > Terrestrial > Soil > Wetlands | place: USA... | reverse complement strand
CTGTGCGCGCTCGTTGAAGACGAGCAGGTGCGGCGAGGTGTACAGCCCGACCTTGTAGCCGGCCGCGCGCAGGATCGCATCGAGCATGGCGCAGGTTGACCCCTTGCCGTTCGTGCCGCCGACGATGAAGGTCGGACATGACGCGCGGAGTCCAAGCCGGTGCGCGACATCACGCACGCGGTCGAGCGTCAGATCGATTGGGCGGCTGTGGAGACGCTCGATACGCTCGAGCCAGGCGTCGAGTGTGGTTGCGGTCAAGAATCGGGTGTCACGGCGACGCCGCCGCCGGCGGCGTGTGTTCTAGGCAATCGCGTCGGCGGGCTGCCTCAACAGCAAGGCGAGCAGGTGCGCAATCTCGTCGCGCATCTGGCGCCGGTCTACGATCATGTCGATGGCGCCGCTTTGCAGCAGGAATTCGGCGCGCTGAAAGCCCTCGGGCAGCTTCTCGCGCACTGTCTGCTCGATCACGCGCGGCCCGGCGAAGCCGATCAAGGCCTTCGGTTCCGCGATCACGACGTCGCCCATGAACGCGAAGCTCGCTGAAACCCCGCCCATGGTCGGATCGGTCAGCACTGAGATGAACGGCAGCTTGGCCTCGGCCAGCTTGGCGATCATCGCCGTCGTCTTCGCCATCTGCATCAGCGACAACAGGCTCTCCTGCATGCGCGCTCCGCCGGTCGCGGTGATACAGATGAATGGCACCTTCTGCTCGAGCGCGGTCTGCACGCCGCGTACGAACCGTTCGCCGACGACGGAGCCCATCGATCCGCCCATGAATTCGAATTCGAAGCAGGCCGCGACCACGGGCAGGGTACGGATTGCGCCGCCGATGACGACCAGCGCGTCGGTCTCGCCGGTCTCCTGCATCGCCTCCTGCAGGCGCTCGAGGTACTTCTTGCTGTCCTTGAACTTGAGCGGATCGACCGGAATGATCTCCTGGCCGACCTCGTAGCGCCCTTCGGCGTCGAGCAGCGCATCGAGCCGCTCGCGTGCGCCAATGCGCAGGTGGTGGCCGCACTTGGGACAGACGTTAAGCGAACGCTCGAGTTCGGCCGAATAAAGCACGGCCTCGCAGCCCGGGCACTTCGTCCACAGGCCCTCCGGCACGCTCTTGCGCGAGCCGCCCTGCTTGATGCGCGGGGGCAGAAGCTTTTCGATCCAGCTCATCGGACGATCCTCCGCATCAGACAGAAGGAGAACGGACTGCCGGCGCGTCGATCGCGCGCCGGATATCGGACAGTAACCTGCCGATCGCTTCAACCGCGTGTTCGCGCGGCGTATTTTCCAGTTCCTGGATGAGACGACTACCTATCGCGACCGCGTCGGCGACCTTGGCGACTGCTTGTGCACTTGCCGCATCCTTGATGCCGAACCCGACTACGACCGGGACCCGCACGTGTTCCTTGATGTGCGGGATGCGCTCGAACACGCTTCCGATATCCAGCGTACCCGCACCCGTGGTGCCTGTCAGGCTGACGTAGTAAAGGTAACCGGAGGCGATGCGCGCGACAAGCCGGATCCGTTCGTCGGTCGAGGTCGGCGCCAGGAGAAAGATCGGATCGATGCTCACGCCGCGCATCGACTGCGCGAACGCCTCGCATTCCTCGGGCGGATAGTCGACGACCAGCACACCGTCGACCCCGGCGGCGCTCGCGGCGCGCGCGAACGCTTCGACGCCGAACGCCTCGATTGGATTGGCGTAACCCATCAGCACCACCGGCGTATCGGTGTCCGCGCGGCGGAAGTCGCTCACCATCGCAAGCGTCCGCCGCAGGCCGACGCCGTTGCGAATCGCGCGTTCGCTGGCGCGCTGGACTACGGGACCATCGGCCATCGGATCGGAGAACGGTACCCCGAGCTCGATAACGTCGGCACCCGCCCGGGCCAGCGCAAGCATCAGCGGGACCGTGAGCTCCGGCGTCGGATCGCCGGCCGCGATATAGGGAATGAGGCCCTTGCGTCGCTCGCGCGCGAGTCTGGCGAAACGCGCCTCGATGCGCGACATCAGCGCTTGTTCCCGAAGTCCAGGCCGCTGGCCTCGGCCACGATATGAAGATCCTTGTCGCCGCGACCGCTCAGGTTGACGAGGATGATGCGGTCGCGCGGCAGGGTCGGGGCGAGCCGGGTCGCGTAAGCCAGCGCGTGGCTCGACTCGAGCGCGGGAATGATGCCTTCGACACGGCAGCAGGCATGAAATGCCTGCAACGCTTCGGCATCGGTCGCGCCCACGTATTGCGCGCGACCGCTGTCCTTCAACCACGCGTGCTCGGGGCCGACGCCCGGGTAGTCCAGTCCGGCACTGATCGAATGCGTCGTGCAGATCTGCCCGTCCTCATCCTGCAACAGGTAGGTGCGATTGCCATGCAGGACGCCGGGCCTGCCCCGCTGCAGCGAGGCGGCGTGGCGGCCGGAATCGAGGCCATCACCGGCGGCCTCGACGCCAATCAGGCGGACGCTGTCGTCGGTGATGTAGTCGTAGAAGATGCCCATGGCGTTGCTGCCACCTCCGACGCACGCGACGATATAGTCCGGCTGGCGCCCGGTCAGCTCCGGCATCTGCCACCGGCATTCTTTCCCGACCACCGAGTTGAAGTCGCGCACCAGCATCGGATAAGGATGCGGTCCGGCGACCGTGCCGATGATGTAGAACGTGTTGGCGACGTTGGTGACCCAGTCGCGCATGGCCTCGTTGAGGGCGTCCTTCAGAGTTCGCGAACCGCTCTCCACCGCAACGACCGACGCGCCTAGCAGCTTCATCCGGTACACGTTGGCGGCCTGGCGTGCCATGTCTTCGGCGCCCATGTAGACGACGCACTGCATTCCGTAGCGCGCCGCAACTGTCGCTGTCGCGACGCCGTGCTGGCCGGCACCCGTTTCCGCGATCACGCGCGGCTTGCCCATGCGCCGGGCCAGCATGGCCTGCCCGACCGTGTTGTTGATCTTGTGGGCGCCGGTGTGATTGAGATCCTCGCGCTTCAGATAAATCTGCGCGCCGCCGAGTTCGTCGCTCCACCGATGCGCGTGATAAATCGGGCTCGGCCGGCCTACGTAGTGCTTGAGTTCACGCTGGAACTCCGCGTTGAAGTCCGGATCCTTGCGATAGCGCTCGTAGGCCGCCCGCAACTCCTCGAGTGCGTGCATCAGCGTTTCGGCGACGAAGACACCCCCATAGAGTCCGAAATGTCCCCGCGCGTCTGGAAGGTCATACGGCGTCATCGCGGTTCCAGTGCAAGATCGGCCGCCCGCACGGCGGCAATGAAGCGCTGCATCTTCTCGATGCTCTTTTTCCCCGGAGATTCTTCGATGCCGCTCGATACGTCGACCGCAAACGGCTGCACCGCGCCAACCGCAGCGCCGACGTTGGCGGCGGTGAGCCCGCCCGCAAGCACGAGCGGCTTGACGCGTACCGAAGCCGACGGCAACCGCGACCAGTCGAAACCCCGACCGCTGCCGCCGTATCCCTCTGACGGCGTGTCGGCAAGCAATCCGATCGACGACGCGAACGCGCGCTCGCAGTCTAGCAAATCGACCTCGTCGAACATGCGAATCGCGCGCAGGTACGGGCGTTCGAAGCGCGTGCACTGCGCTGGCGTCTCGTCACCGTGGAACTGGAGCAGCGCGTTCGGCACCGCGTCGAGGGCACGTTCGATGTTCTCGCTGCTTGCATTGACGAACAGTAGGACGGGCGTGACGAATGGAGGCAGTCGGCGCGCGAGATCCTTCAAGGCCGCCGGCGCGGCATAGCGTGCGCTCGGCGGATGGCAGACGAAGCCGACCGCGTTCGCGCCGATCTCGACCGCGGCCTCGACGTCACTCGCGCGGGTCATGCCGCAGAACTTGACGCGGGTAATGCTCATTGGAGGAACGGCGGCGCCTCGTCGGGTGGCGGCAGATCGAGCACGGGATCGTACTCGACGTGTGTCAGATAGAGGCCTCCGGCGGCGAATGTCGGCGCCGCGCGCGCTCGATCGCGCGCGGCGAGCACTTGCGCGACCCACTGTGGCTCGTGCCGGCCGGTGCCGACGTAGACGAGCGCCCCCACGATGTTGCGCACCATGTGATGCAGGAAAGCGTTGGCGACCGCCCGGATCCGCAGCAGACTCCCGCTACGCTCCACCGTGAGCAGGCGCAGATCGCGCACCGGAGACTTCGCCTGGCACTCGGCAGACCGGAACGACGAGAAGTCGTGCGTTCCAGTCAGCAGCGCGGCCGCGCGTTGCATCGCTGCGAGATCGAGAGGCCGAAACACCCATCCCGCACGGTCGAGCGCGAGCGGCGCACGCACCGGATCATTGAGGATCCAGTAGTCGTAGCGCCGCCCCAGCGCGGAGTAGCGGGCGTGAAAGGTCGGCGGCACGGACCGGGCCCATCGCACCGCGATCGTATGCGGCAGGAAGCGATTCACGCCGCGTATCCAGGCCTGCAGCGGGCGCTCGATGGCGGTCTCGACGTGGACCACCTGATACGTCGCATGCACGCCGGCATCGGTGCGGCCCGCGCAGATGGTGGCGAGCGGCGTTCCAGCGAAATGGAGCAGCGCGCGCTCGACTGCGTCCTGCACCGACTGGCCGTTCGGTTGCGTCTGCCAGCCGCAAAGGGCGGCGCCGTGGTACTGCAAGCCGAGCGCGAGTTTGTGCACGGAAACGGAACGGGCCGGCACGACACCTCGTACCGGCCCGCGATCGGTTGGTGAAGGCCTAGGCTTCGACCTGCTTCAGCAGTTCGACGGCGTTCTGGCGCTGCTCGCGCGTGCCGTCGCGCATCACCTCTTCGAGCAGTTCGCGCGCCCCGTCCTTGACTCCGAGATCGATGTAGCCCCGGGCGAGATCGAGCTTGGTCGCCATCTGCGCGGCGAGCGGGCTCCCAGCTTGAGTCTCGGTGCGGCGGCCCCCAAGGTCGACATCGGAGCCGGTCAGGTCGAAATCGATCAATGGCACCGTCGCCTGGTCGGTGTTCGAGGTCAGGCGCGGTGCCTGCTCGTCGGGCAGCGCGCCGACCTCGCCGAGGAGCGTCGGACGCGACAACGCATCGTCGAACGTCGGCGGCGCCGAGGCGGACGCGGCAGGCGTGGCTGGCAGCGTCAGGTCGACATCGGGGATCGTCGTGCGCCCGCTCGCTGTCGGCGCGGCCGCAGCGACCTCGGGACGCGAAGCCGGGACCTTCAGGTCGCTGTCGGTCGCGCGCGCGGCCGGGCGCGCTGCGGGCGCCGCGGTCGTGCCGCTGTCGATGCGCGAGTCGAACGGCATCGATATCGACGCTCCCTTGGAGACTCCGTGCAGACCGGTTGTCGTCGAGCCGAGGTCGAAATCGAGCGCCGCGAAGTCGATCTTGTCGGCGGCGGTCGCACCGAACGGATCGATCGTGCCGGCGCTCTTGTTGGCAGCCGTGCCGTCGTCCAGCGGCAGCGTGGCCGCGAAGGCGGTCGGCTTGGTCGCCGCCGATGTCGGCGGGATCGCGGGAACTTCCAACGGCATGCTCGTATCTGCCGTCATCTTGGTGTCGAGGGCCAAACCCGAGTCGAGACGCGAGTCCGGCGCCAGCTTGGCGGTGACGGCCGTCGATTGCGGCTCCGTCGGAGCGAACGCCGTAGGCTCGGCCGGCAGTTCAACCGGGCGCGGCGAGACCGTGCTCGGATTCAGGCGCAGTTCCGTCGTCGGGCCACGCATCGCCGCCTCCGTGGCAGCGGCCGAGCCTGCGAACATCGCATTGGACGGATCGAGCGCGCGGCCGAGCTTCATCGCGCGCTCCCAATCGTCGCCCATGCCGCCCGTGCGCTCGCGCAGTTCCTCGGCGACCGCGTTGAACGACGCCTTGTCGCCGCGCCGCGAGTAGATCTCGAGCAACTTCACCCGGACCGGGTGACGATCGGGCTGCAGCCGCAGCGCTTCCTTTAGGATTTCCTCGGCCTGCTCCTCCCTGCCGTAGGCGATGTAGACATCCGCCTCGGCGACGGGATCGACTTCGTTCGAGTCGAGTTGCGACGCGGCCGGGATGAAGCTCGAATTGAAGGTGCTCGTCGCGCCCGTATCGACGCTCTGTCCACCGGTCTGGCCAAACAGCGAGTTGGCGCGCAGTCCTTCCGCGGCGCCCTGCCCACGGTCGCCCTTCTCGACCTTGCGCTTGCGATAGATGTTCAATCCGATCAGGCCGCCTAGCAGGGCGACGAGCACCGCGATCAGCCCGATCGACGTCGAGTCCTTCAGCATGTCGAGCAGACCCGGTCCAACCGACTCGGGCTGCGCGGGCTCTGCTTTTGCGGGTTCGGCCTTCGCCTCGACCTTCGGCGCGGGAGCCGGCGCGGGCGGCTCGACCTTCGGCGGCTCGACCTTGGGCGCTTCGACCTTCGGCGGTTCCGCGTTGGCCGGGGCCGGAGCGGGCGGGACGGCGACCGGTACCGGCGCAGGTGCCGCCGCCTTCGCCGGCTCTTCCTTCTTCGCCTCGGCTTGCTTCTGAACCTGTGCACCGGCCTTGCTCTGCAACTCGAGCGCTTTCTTAAGTTGCTCGTTGGCCTTCTTCAGCTCGGCTGCGCGATCCTCTTCTTCCTTCAACGCGCGCTGCTTCGCGACCGCCTCGTCCTGCGTCGCCTTGCCTGTGCCTCCGGTGCCCGACGTATCGGCCTTGGCGATCTTCAACTGGTCACCGGTCTTGGTCGGTGCGGATTTGTCTTCCACCTTGGTGGTGACGCGGCCCTGACCGGCGGCAGCGGGAGCGGGTGCCGCGGCGACCGGCGCGGCGCCTGATGCGGCTTGCGCGAGGCGGCTACGGTACTGCGCGAAGTCAGCGCTCTGCGCCGCAACTTCCTGACGCGCCTCGGTTTGCGGAATTGCCTCTGCGTCGGCATTCGAGGGGATCGTGATCGTCCGCCCCGCCCGCAGCAGATTCATGTTCTGGTTGATGAACGCGCTCGGGTTCGCCTGGAACATCGCGACCAGCATCTGATCGAGCGATACGCCAGCAGCCTTGTTGCGCAGCGCGATCTTGCTGAGCGTGTCGCCGGGCTTGACCGTGTAGTTCGCGCCCTCCCCAGTGTCGGCCGGCGCCGCGGCCGCACGCGGCTGCGGAGCGGGAGGAGCCGGAGGTTGGGGAGCGGGCGCCGGCGCGGCGGCCACCGGCGCGGGCGCCGGTGTGGCGGCGACCGGCGCAGGGGGGGGCGCGGCGACCGGCGGCGGGGGCGCGGCTGCTACGGGCGGCGCAGGAGATGGCGTGACCGGTGCCACGAGATCGGGCGTCGCACGCAGCGCCGGTGGATCGAGCAGAACCGTGTATTCGCGCAGGACGCGCCCGGTCGACCAGGTCAGTTCGAGCAGGACGTCGAGGTACGGCTCGTTGATCGCCTGCAGCGACGTGACGCTGACGACGTACGTGCTGTCGCTGCGCTTCTCGAGCGTGAAGCGCAGTGCCGAGAGCGCGGGGTTGAATTCGAGGTTGGCTTGCCGGAACGCCGACTGCGATGCGAGCCTTACCGCCAGCGAGGGCGCCTCGTCGCGACCGACAGAAGTGACCTCGACTTCAGCTCGCAATGGCTGGCCGAGTGCCGACTGAACCGAGAGGCGTCCGAGCCCAGCCGCATCCACCACCGGAGCGGCGAATGCCAAGCCGATTGCCAGCGCAAGCGCACACGGTGTCGGCGCGCGCTTAGATCTTTGCGATGCCACGGATGCCCCCCTGCAGGCGGTCGAAGCTGATTTCGAACATAACATCAGACACTTAGGCAGGCAAGTTGAGATGCCGCAGTAAGTCCCCGGAAAGCGGGAGAAAAATCCTTCATCCCTGCGTTTGGTCCGAATCGATTTTGTTAGTCGAGTTTGCCAAGCAGCATCCGCAGCATCCTGCGCAGCGGCTCAGCCGCTCCCCAGAGCAACTGATCACCTACGGTAAACGCCGCCAAATACTCGCCTCCCATCGCAAGCTTGCGCAGGCGCCCGACCGGTATCTGCAGGGTTCCGCTCACCTTGGCGGGCGAGAGCTCACGAATGCTGCTTTCGCGATCGTTCCTGATCACGCGGACCCATGGGTTTCCTTGGCCAATCCGCTGTTCGAGCTCGGCGAGCGGAAGATCGCGCCTGAGCTTGATTGTGAGCGCCTGGCTGTGGCAACGCATCGCGCCGACGCGCACGCACAGCCCCTCGACGATGAGTGAACCCGGCTCGCCCATTGAGGGAAGACCAAGGATCTTGTTGGCCTCGGCGCCTCCCTTCCACTCCTCGCGGCTGACGCCGTTGCCGAGGTCCTTGTCGATCCAGGTGATCAGGCTGCCGGCCAGCGGCACGCCAATGTTGCCGCGTGGCAGGCCGTCGGCGTTGAGTGCGGCGGTGACCTGGCTGTCGATCTCGAGGATCGCCGACTTCGGATCGGCCAGGAGCTGCCTCGACGCGGCGTGCACGTAACCCATCTGTTCGATCAGTTCGCGCATCGCGGCTGCGCCCGCGCCCGAGGCCGCCTGGTAGGTCATCGCGGTGACCCATTCGACCAGATTCGCTTTCAGCAAGCCATCGATCGCCATCAGCATCAGACTGACGGTGCAGTTCCCGCCGATGTAGTCCTTCACGCCCTCGCGCAGCGCGCGCTCGATCACCGGGCGGTTCACCGGGTCCAGGATGATCACGGCGCTCTCTTTCATGCGCAGCGCCGACGCGGCATCGATCCAGTAACCGGTCCATCCGGCGGCACGCAGGCGCGGATGAACCTCGTTCGTGTACTCGCCGCCCTGGCAGCTAACGATGGTGTCGCACGTCCTGAGCGCGGCTACGTCGTTGCCATCCTTCAGCGTGCCGGTCGATCCGCCGACTTTCGGCGCGGCTCCTCCGGGGTTCGACGCGCTGAAGAACACGGGCTCGAACAGCTCGAAGTCCCTCTCGGCCGCCATGCGCTCCATGAGCACAGAGCCGACCATGCCGCGCCATCCCACGAATCCGACCCTCATGACACTCCCGACCAGGTTCCAGTTTGCAAGCAGTTAGCGATTGCGCGCCGCCTGTTCCTATCGAAGCGCGGCCGCCACCGCATCGCCCATTGCCCGCGTTCCCACGGCACGCTCGCCGGGGGCAGCGATGTCCGCGGTGCGCAGCCCCTTAGCGAGCACGCTGCGGACGGCGGCCTCGATGCGGTCGGCGAGTTCCGGCCGCCCGAGGGAAAAGCGCAGCATCATGGCCGCTGACAGGATCGTCGCCAGCGGATTGGCGAGGTCCTTGCCGGCGATATCCGGCGCGCTGCCGTGGCTCGGCTCGTACAAACCGCGATTGTGTTCGTTAAGCGATGCCGAGGGCAACATGCCGATCGAGCCGGTAAGCATCGCCGCCTCGTCGGACAGGATGTCGCCGAACATGTTGCCGGTAACGATCACGTCGAAGTTGCGCGGCGCCCGCACCAGCTGCATGGCAGCGTTGTCGACATACATGTGCTCGAGTTCGACATCCGGATACCCCGCGTGCACGTCGGTCACCACCTCGCGCCAGAACTGGGATGTTTCGAGCACGTTGGCCTTGTCGACGCTCGTCACCCTGCGGCGGCGCTTGCGCGCAGCGCCGAATGCGACGTGCGCGATGCGTTCGATCTCGGGCCGCGAGTAGCGCATCGTGTCGTACGCCTCGGGCTGGCCGGCAAAGGGCCCATCCGGTGCCGAGCGCCGCCCCCGCGGCCGTCCGAAGTAGATGTCGCCGGTGAGTTCGCGCACGATCAGGGTATCCAGGCCGGCCACCAGCTCAGGCTTCAGGCTGGAGGCCGCAGTCAGCTCCGCATAGCAGAGCGCCGGCCGGAAGTTTGCGAACAGGTTCAACCTCTTGCGCAAGCCGAGAATCGCCTGCTCCGGCCGCAGCGAACGCTCAAGCCGGTCGTACTTCCAGTCGCCGACCGCCCCGAAGAGCACGGCATCGGCGGCCTGCGCCACGCGCAGGGTCGCCTCGGGAAGCGGATGACCGCAGGCGTCGTACGCCACTCCTCCGACTTCCGCGAATTCGAACTCGAACAACTCGCCGAGCACGCGCAGCACCTTGAGCGCCTCGGCGACGATTTCCTTGCCGATGCCGTCTCCGGGCAACACCGCGACTTTCATGGGCAGGCTCTCTCACCGCGGGGTTCGGATCGGTCCGCTCCCCCCGCGCCGGAACGGTAACGAGGATCAGGAAGCGCTGGTTTTCGCCAGCCACGGGAACCGTGCCAGGCGCCGCTGCTCGAACTCGACGATCAGATCCTTGTGACGCAGTGTCAGCTGGATATCGTCCCAGCCGTTCAGCAGGGATTCCTTGCGAAACGGGTCGACCTCGAAGCGCAGACCTTCGCCGTCGGGCGTGCGCGCAACCTGTGCAGGGAGGTCGATCGCCAGCGTGAAGCCCGGGGTTGCCGATACCTGAGCGAACAACCGATCGACGATCTTCTCGTCGAGCACGATCGGCAGCAGTCCGTTCTTGAAGCAGTTGTTGAAGAAGATGTCGGCGAAGCTCGGCGCGACGATGGCGCGGAAGCCGTGCTCGGCGATCGCCCATGGCGCATGCTCACGGCTCGACCCGCAGCCGAAATTGCGCCTCGCAAGCAGGATCGAGGCGCCCTTATACCGCGCCTGATTCAGGACGAATTCCGGATTGAGCGGACGTCTCGCGTTGTCCATGCCGGGCTCGCCGCGGTCGAGGTAGCGCCACTCGTCGAAGAGATTGGGCCCGAATCCGCTCCGGTGGATCGACTTCAGAAACTGCTTCGGAATGATCTGGTCGGTGTCGACGTTCGCGCGGTCGAGCGGGGCGAGCAGACCGGTGTGGGTGCGGAAGGGTTGCATCGCGGTCAGCCGCTACAGTGCTCGCACATCGACAAAGCGCCCCGCGAGCGCCGCCGCCGCCGCCATCGCCGGGCTCACGAGGTGCGTCCGCCCACCCGGACCCTGCCGCCCTTCGAAGTTGCGATTGGAGGTCGACGCGCACCGCTCGCCCGGCTCGAGCCGGTCGGCGTTCATGCCAAGGCACATCGAACAACCCGGTTCGCGCCACTCGAACCCTGCCGCGGTGAAGATCCGGTCGAGCCCTTCTTTCTCGGCTTGCGCCTTGACCAGGCCCGACCCCGGAACGACCAGAGCGCGTTTGATGGTGGCCGCGACATGCCGCCCGCGTACGACCGCGGCGGCGGCGCGCAGGTCCTCGATCCGCGAGTTGGTGCAGGAGCCGATGAAGACCTTGTCGACGCGGATGTCGGTGATCGGCGTGTTCGGTGCGAGTCCCATGTAGGCCAGCGCACGCTCGACGCCCTCGCGTCGCACCGGGTCTCCTTCGCGCGCCGGATCGGGCACCGTGCCGTCGATCGTCGTCACCATCTCCGGCGAGGTCCCCCAGCTCACGACCGGTTTCAACGCACGCGCGTCGATCTCGATCACACGGTCGAAACGCGCGCCGTCGTCCGAACGCAGCGTCTTCCAGTACGCCACCGCGCCGTCCCAATCCGGACCAGATGGGGCAAACGGGCGACCGCGCAGGTACTCGATCGTCTTCTCGTCCACCGCCACGAGGCCGGAGCGCGCGCCGGCCTCGATCGCCATGTTGCACACGGTCATGCGGCCCTCGAGCGACAGCGCGCGCACGGTCGAGCCGCCGAATTCGATCGCGTGGCCGGTTCCGCCTGCCGTGCCGATCCGTCCGATCACCGCGAGCACCAGGTCCTTTGCCGTCACACCCGGGGGAAAGGCGCCTTCCACGCGGATCAGCAGGTTCTTCGCCTTGCGCATCAGGAGCGTTTGCGTGGCGAGCACGTGTTCGACCTCCGACGTGCCGATGCCGAACGCAAGCGCCCCGAGCGCCCCGTGCGTGCTCGTATGCGAGTCACCGCAGACGACCGTCATGCCCGGGAGCGTCGCCCCCTGCTCGGGGCCGATCACGTGCACGATTCCTTGCCGGCGGTCGAGGAACGGAAAATAGGCGGCGGCGCCGACCTTGCGAATGTTGGCGTCGAGCGTGACGATCTGTTCGCGCGAAGTGGGATCGACGACGCCATCCAGTCCACGCTCCCACCCGCTGGTCGGGGTGTTGTGGTCGGCGGTGGCGACGATCGACGAGACACGCCATGGGTTGCGGCCGGCAAGGCGCAGGCCTTCGAAAGCCTGCGGGCTCGTCACTTCGTGGACAAGATGGCGATCGATGTAAAGAAGCGTCGTGCCGTCGCTCTCGACGTGCACGACATGCTCGTCCCAGAGCTTGTCGTAAAGGGTCTTCGCAGCCAAGTTGACCGCCGGCGACGCGCAGGTGCGAAGGCAAGCGGGCCGAAATTATGCCATCGCGTCGCGTGCGATCTGCCTGCGAGCGGGAACCCGGACAGGCACTTGACAGTCTGACGGACGCTGATGGGTACCCGGCCAAACAACCGGCGCACGCTCGCGCGGCGCCATGCGCTCGCGACGCTCGCGGCGGCACCGCTCGTGATGCCGCTCGGCAAGGCCGACGCACAGACTCACGACATTGCCTCGACGCCGGCACAGACACTCGGCCCGTTCTACCCGCGCTCCACGTCCGAGCGGCCCGCTCACGTCGATCCCGATCTGATCGTGGTGGATGGATCGCGAGTGGTCACCAAGGGAATTCCGCTTTACCTGACGGGGCGCGTGCTCACCCATGAAGGACAGCCAGTGGCCGCAGCGCTGGTCGAGATCTGGCAGTGCGACGCCAACGCGATTTATCACCATCCCGATGGCGGTGACGAGGCGCATCGCGACCCGGCGTTCCAGGGTTACGGGCAAACGCGGTCGGACGCGGGTGGGACGTTCCACTTCAGAACCATCAAGCCCGTGCCCTACCCTGGACGGACCGCACACATCCATGTACGGATCCAGACCGGTCAGTCCGGATCGCTATCGACGCAGCTCTATCTGCCGGACGCGGCGGGTAACGAACGCGACGTGATCTATCGGCATCTGAGCCCCGCGCAGCGCGCCCAGGTGGTGCTCAGCCTCAGACCGACGGTGGGCGACCACCCGCTTGCGCAGGCGACGCGCGTCATGGCCGACGTCGATCTGGTACTCGCCTGAGACGGCGCTCGCGCTAGCGCCTGGCTTGCTCGTACAGCGGTAACACGCGCTGCGAATAGTCCTCCAGGTCCTTGATGCGGGACTCGTGCGACGGGTGAGTCGACAGCCACTGTGGCGGCTGGTTGCCGCCCAGATTCAGCATCTTGTTCCAGAGCGAGACCGCCGCGCGCGGGTCGTAGCCGGCGCGCGCCGCGAGTTCGACGCCGATGCGGTCGGCCTCCTGTTCGTTTTGCCGGCTGTTCGGCAGCACGAACATGCTCTGCGCGAGCATCTGGCCGAAGTCGCCCGTCGGCACGCCGGTCAGGATCTCGAAGACGGAAAGACCGACGCCGGCCACGGCCTGCCGGCTCATGCTTTCGCGCGCGTGTTCGCGCAGCGCGTGCGAGATCTCGTGCCCCAAGACGGCGGCCAGTTCCTCGTCGGTGATCTTGAGCTTTTCGATCAAGCCGGTGTAGACGGCGATCCGTCCCCCCGGCATGCACCACGCATTGACCTCGGCGGAGGTCAGGACGCTGACCTGCCAATCCCAGCGCGGCGCATCGTCACGGAACACGGCTGTCTGCGGGATCAGGCGCTGCGCGATGGCGCGCACGCGTGCGGTGGTCGCGGGGTCCTGGTTGAGCGTGCCCTTCTTCTGCGCTTCCTCGAGTATCTGCGCGTATTGCGTCTTGGCCGCTGCATCGACTTCGGCCGCCGAAATAAACATCGACTGCGAGCGGTCGACCCCGACCTCGCCGCCACGCGTGGTCTGCACCGACTGGCAGCCAGCGATTGCGATCGCCGCGGCCAGACCCGCCAACGCAATCCAACGCAACGACCTGCTCATGTACATGCTCCTTGCCGCACGCTCCGGTTCACGCGGAGTGCCCGGCGGCACGATCCAATTCTCGCGCGCGCCGCACCGCGAACCATCCCAACAGCGCGGCGACGCTGCTCGAGAGAAACGCCGCGCTCGGCGAGACCGCCGACCATAGCCATGCCGCGATCAGGCTTCCCAGCGTGGCCCCCACTCCGTACCCGATGCTCGTGTACAGGGCTTGCCCGCGGCCTGCGGCCCGACCGGGGAACCAGCGTTGAATCGCCAGGATGGACGCACTGTGGTGCACGGCAAACGTCATCGCGTGCAAGAGCTGCGCAATCACCAGCACCACCGCCGATTGGGCGAATTCGGCGGTGAGGAAGAAACGCACCGCGGCAACCAGGAAGCTCGCCTCGACCAGGCGCAACTGCTCGAAACGCCTGAACAGTCTGCCCTGCGTGTAGAAGAGGCCGATCTCGCACAGCACGCCGAGCACCCAGAACACGCCGATCTGCGTCTTCGAGTAACCAAGCACCGCCAGGTAGATCGAGAAGTACGTGTAAAGCGCGCCGTGAGCCGCGATCATCAGCAGCACGGACAGGAAGAACCAGCGCACGCGCGGCTCGGCCAGACGGGCTCGCACCGAGACGGGCTCGTGCGGCTCGCCGGCGGGCGGCGCATCTAGCACCAGGCAGCTGGCCACGAACGTCGCAGCCAGCAAACCGAGCGCGATATACGGCGTCGCCGCAAGGCCGGTGCGATCGAGCAGCGCTCCCGTGCTCAGTACGAAGACGATGAAACCGATCGATCCGGACGCGCGAAGTCTTCCGTAAAGTCCGGCCGCGCCGGGCTCGCCACGCAGATGCATCGCGGCGATGGCCTCGGCGAGCGGCACCTGGCCCGAGAGGAAGATCTGATACACCAGCGTCACGCCGAGAACCAGGCCGAACCCGCCCGGGAGCAGGAGCGGGAGAAAGCCGAGGCAAGCAGCGAGCGTGGTCACCCGCAAGACCGCCGCCCGGTACAACGTGTGATCCGCCAGCCAGCCCCAGCCCGCGGGGGCGACGATGCGCAGGCCCTGGGCAAGCGCCGTGACGACACCGATCTGGGCTGCGGTCAGGCCGCGCCGTTCCAGATAAAGCGGCAGGTAGGTGCCGAGAACACCGCCGGCCGCGTAATAAGCCGCAAGGTAGACGCGGAGCCGCCAGGGCTGCCAGGCGGCGGCCGCCCGCATCGGCCAGTCAGCCGGCGTTGCCGGGGCGCGTCCGGCTGGCCGGACCTGCGATCGGCGGCACGGTGTGCGCGACGTCGGCGTTCTGCGCGCGGTCACGCAGAGCGTGGTCGATCAGGACAAGGGCCAGCATGGCCTCGGCGATCGGCGTGGCGCGGATTCCGACACACGGGTCGTGCCGCCCTTCCGTCGCCACCGTGACCGGCTCGTTGCGGCGGTTGATCGACTGGCGGGGCAAACGGATGCTCGACGTCGGCTTGATCGCGATCGACACCTCGATGTCCTGGCCGCTCGAGATGCCTCCCAACGTGCCCCCGGCATTGTTGGAAGCGAAGCCCGAAGGCGTCAGCTGGTCACCGTGCTCGCTGCCCAGCTGCGCAACCGACGCGAACCCGGCACCGATCTCGACGCCTTTCACGGCATTGATACCCATCATCGCGTAGGCGATCTCGGCGTCGAGCTTGTCGTACAGCGGCTCGCCGAGGCCGGCGGGTACGTCGGTCGCCACCACGCGCAGCCGTGCGCCGCACGAGTCGCCGCGCTTGCGCAGCGCGTCCATGAATTGCTCCAGCTGCGGCACGATCCGCGCGTTCGGCGCGAAAAACGGATTGGCGTCCACGTGCTCCCAGCCCTCGAATTCGATCGCGATCGCACCGAGTTGCACGAGATGTCCTCGGACCGAGGTGCCGTAGTTCTCGCGCAGCCACTTCTTCGCCACCGCTCCCGCGGCCACCATCGGTGCCGTCAGGCGCGCCGAGGCGCGTCCTCCGCCGCGCGGGTCGCGCAATCCGTACTTGCGCCAGTACGTGTAGTCGGCATGGCCCGGACGGAAGGTGTCGAGCAGCGCCTCGTAGTCGCTGCTGCGCTGATCTTCGTTGCGGATCAGCAGCGCGATCGGCGTGCCGGTGGTCTTGCCTTCGAAGACGCCAGAGAGTATTTCGACCCGATCCGACTCACGCCGTTGCGTGACGTGGCGCGACGTGCCCGGCTTGCGCCGGTCGAGATCGGGCTGCATGTCCTCGGCCGACAGTGCGAGGCCGGGCGGACATCCATCGATGACGCAGCCGATGGCCGGCCCGTGCGACTCGCCGAAGTTGGTGACGCAGAAGATGCGCCCGAAAGTCGATCCCGACATGACAAATCAATTGTAAGCGGACGCATTCCGGTCACCGGCTCAGAGCCAGTCCCCGCGCAGCGCGGCGACGCGCCCGTGCAGTGCTTCGGGGCTCGCAAGTGCCGGCTGCACCGGCTCGCCAACGCTGACGCCGATGCGCGAGAAGACACCGCGCCGAAGCGGCTTGGTCATCGCCGGCCCGCCTTTGCGCGAGAAAAAGGAGCCCCAGAGGCCCTGCAGGGCCACGGGAATCACGGGGACCGGATTGCTCTCGAGGATTCGCATCAGGCCAGGACGGAACGGCAGGATCACGCCTGAATCGGTGATGCGCCCCTCCGGAAAAATGCAGACGAGTTGCCCGTCGCGCAGTTCCTCGGCCACGCGCCGGAAAGCGCTTTCGACGAGTTCAGGATCGTCCTTGTACGACGCGATCGGAATCGCCTTCACCTGGCGGAACAGCCACGACAACACCGGTGTGGCGAAGATCGACCGGTCCATCACGAACCGGATCGGCCGCGGACTGATCGCCATCAGCACCAGCGCATCGACAAAGGAGACATGGTTGCTGACGATGAGAGCGGCTCCCTGCTCGGGGATCCGCTCGGCACCCTGGCGCTGGATCCGGTACACGACCGAAACCAGCAGCCACGAGAGGAAACGCAGCAGGAACTCGGGCACCAGCGAATAGATGTAGCCCGCCACCAGGATGTTGACGATCGCCGTGGCGAGGAACAGTTGCGCGATGCTCCAGCCGAGCGCGCTCAGAACGAACGCGCTCAGGCCTGCCGCGAGGATCAGGAACAGCGCGTTGAGAATGTTGTTGGCAGCGATGATGCGCGCGCGATGGCTTGCCTCGCAACGCGTCTGGATGAGGGCGTACAGCGGGACGCTGTAGAACCCCGCGAACAGCGCAAGCAGGAACAAATCGCTCAACACGCGCGCGTGTGCAGGCAAGGCGAGGAACTGCGGGATGGTCTGGTCAGCCGCCGCCGGCAGCCCCTGCACCGCAAAGAAAAGATCGAGCGTAAAAGCCGACATGCCAATCGAGCCGAACGGCACGAGGCCGATCTCGATCTGATGGCGCGACAGTCGTTCGCACAGCAAGGAACCGGCGCCGATCCCCACTGAGAACACGCCGAGCAGCAGCGTCGCCACGGCCGGATCGCCGCCGAGCGTGTCCTTGGCGAACTGCGGGAATTGAGTGAGAAACACGGCACCGAAAAACCACAGCCACGAGATCCCCAGCAGGGACAGGAACACCGAGCGTTCGCGCTGTGCAACCCTCAGGTTTTCCAGCGTCACGCGGACCGGGTTCCAGTCGATGATCAGGTTGCGCGCCGCCGCAGGGCCGACCGGGATCGCCAGGCTCGCGGCCAACCCGGCCAGCGCCAGCGCGACACAAACCACGGCCGAAACGAGGTGCCCGTTCGGCCCGCTGTCGATCAAGGCACCGGCCGTCATCGTGCCGAGCAGGATCGCGACGAAGGTCCCCATTTCCACCAGGCCGTTGCCACCGACGATTTCGCCAGGCGCGAGACGCTCCGGCAGGTAGGCGTACTTCACCGGACCGAAGAGCGTGGAGTGCAGGCCCATCAGCAGCGTGCAGGTGCAGAGGATCACGAAGCTCCGGGTGTAGAAGCCGAAGGCCGCGACCAGCATGATCGCGACCTCGAGCATCTTCACCAGCCGCATCACGCCCGCCTTTTCGAACTTGTCCGCCACTTGTCCGCTGGTCGCCGAAAACAGCAGGAACGGCAGGATGAACATTCCGGCGATCAGGTTGACCGACTGCGCCGGCTCGAGCCGGGAGAATTCGCCGGCGCGATAGGTGACGAGCAGGGTGAACGCATACTTGAAGACGTTGTCGTTGGCCGCTCCAAGGAATTGCGTCAGAAAAAACGGCGCGAAGCGGCGCTCTTTGAGGAGGAGGAACTGGCTCGGCGCGGACAATCGGGTCTCCCTAGTTGGCGCGTGCCGATCCTAGGCGAGTCGCCGACGCCCGATGGACCGATAAGAAAGGTTGCGCTGCGCGCTACCGACCGTACGCCCCGCCTCGCGCGACGATGCAGGCGCGGGACGCGCTCATCCGGAGAGGCAGTGACACCTGCTATCGCGGCGCGAACGATTGCGCCGCGCCGTCCGGCCTCACCCGTTGACCGATTCCTGCTCCGGCCAGTCGCGGATATACGCCTTGAGCATGCGGTTCTCGAAGCTCTGCTCTTCGTACACCGCACGGGCGACGTCGTAGAACGAGATCACCCCGATCAGCGTGCGCCCCTCCGTCACCGGCATGTAGCGGGCATGCTGGTCGAGCATGATCCGGCGCACTTCGTTCACGTCGGTGTCCGGACCCACGGTGAGCGGGCCCTGCACCATCAGTTCGCGCACGCTACGCGCAGAGAACTGCTCACCGTAGCGATGCACGGTGTTGATGACCTCGCGAAACGTCAGGATGCCGACCAGTTCGCCGTGGTCCATCACGACGACGGAGCCGATGTCGTTCTCGGCCATGCTCTGGATCGCCGAAGGAAGTGTGCTGTCGGGAGTCACCGTGAACAGCGCGTTGCCCTTGACCCGCAGGATGTCGCTCACCTTCATGGTCGCCTCCCGTGTCGCGCGTCGACACCGTGATTGCCGACACACCCATCCTAGCCGAAGGCAGGCGCAAGCGGTATCGCGTGAAACGCGGCGAGCGGTCGCGGCGATCCTGCACCGCGCAAACCGATGCGGTGTCGCGATCGATCAGCCAAGGAGCTGCTTGAAGCGCTCCACCTCGCGCATCACCATGGACCGCACCGCCGGCTCCCAGACGGAATGGCCGGCATCGGGAACCACGACGTAGCGCGCGCTGGGCCACGCGCGCGCGAGCTCGTCGGCGCTCATGATCGGGCAAACCATGTCGTACCGCGCCTGCACGATCGACGCCGGGAGGTGGCGAATCCGGTACAGGTCACCCAGGAGCTGGTTGGGTGCGAGGAAACATCGATGTGCAAAATAGTGCGCCTCGAGCCGGGCGAGGCCGATCGCCTCGTCCGCGAAGTGCCGCACGAGTTCGGGGTTCGGCAGGAGCGTCGAGCAACTGCCCTCGAACTCGCTCCAGGCGCGCGCGTAGGGCAGGTGAATGCGCGGATCGGGGTCGAACAACCGCCGCAGGTATGCGCGCAGTACGTCGTCGCGCTCCTCGCGGGGCAGCAGTTCGACGAAGCGCCGCCACGCCTCCGGGAACACCTGGCGCAGGCTGTTGAGGAACCAGTCGATCTCGCTCTGCCGGCCGAGGAAGATCCCGCGCAGGACGAACCCGAGGCACCGGTCCGGATTGGCCTCGCCGTAGGCGAGACCGAGGGTGCTGCCCCAGGACCCGCCGAAAACGAGCCACCGGCCGACGCCCAGGTACTCGCGCAGGTGCTCGATATCCCGAACCAGGTGCGCAGTGGTGTTGTTGGCGACCTCGCCGAGCGGCGTCGAATTGCCGGCGCCACGCTGATCGAAGAGAACGATGCGGAAGAACGCCGGATCGAAAAAGCGCCGATGCTCGGGCGAACAGCCGCCACCGGGACCACCGTGCAGGAACACGACCGGGACACCGTGTGGATTGCCGCTCACTTCCCAGTACATCGTGTGCACGTCGTCGAGCGGCAGCATGCCCGAATCGAACGGTTCTATCGCCGGGTACAGGTCCGCGCGCGCCGCGGTCCGATTGTCCATGCGTGGCATTATGCCCTTCGTGTCGCACGTACAAGCGCTGCAGCAACGAAGGAAAAGCGCTTGATTTCCCGTCCCGCGCAATCGACGGCTTGGCGTAAGCCTCGCCCTCGGTGGGGCCCAGCCAGGAACACGGCACGACGATGAGCGGCCCGAAACATCCTCGCTTCGATACCCTGACTCTGCATGCCGGGCAGCCCGTCGATCCGGCCACCGGTGCGCGCGCCGTACCGATCTACGCGTCGACGTCGTTCTGCTTCGAAGATTCCGAGCATGCGGCGTCGCTGTTCAACATGGAGCGCGCGGGGCACGTCTACTCGCGCATTTCGAATCCGACCGTCGCGGTTCTGGAGGAGCGCATCGCTGCGCTCGAGCGCGGCGTCGGTGCGATCGCGACCGCCAGCGGCCAGGCGGCCCTGCACCTCGCCATCGTTACCTTGATGGGCACGGGTGGCCACATCGTCGCGAGCCGGGCGCTTTACGGCGGATCGCACAACCTGCTCGCCTACACGCTGAAGCGCTTCGGCATCGCGACGACGTTTGTCAACCCGCGTGACCTCGACCAATGGCGCCACGCGATCCGGGCGGAGACGCGACTCCTGTTCGGCGAGACGTTGGGCAACCCGGGACTCGACGTGCTCGACGTACCGGGGGTCGCTGCCATCGCGCACGAGCACGGCGTGCCCTTGCTCGTCGACAGTACGTTCACCACGCCGTTTCTCATGCAGCCATTCGAGCACGGGGCCGACCTCGTGTATCACTCGGCCACCAAGTTCCTCGGCGGCCATGGCGTGGCGATCGGTGGTTTGCTGGTGGACGGAGGCTCGTTCGACTGGGAGGCAAGCGGCAAGTTCGACGTCCTGTGCGCGCCGTACGAGGGCTTTCACGGGATGGTCTTCGCCGAAGAAAGCTCGGTCGCACCGTTCCTGCTGCGCGCACGCCGCGAGGGACTGCGCGATTTCGGCGCTTGCATGAGCCCGCACACTGCCTTCCTGCTCCTGCAGGGCGTAGAGACGCTCCCATTGCGCATGCAGCGCCACGTGGAAAACACGCGCAAAGTGGTCGCCTTCCTCGCCGAGCAGCCCCAGGTCGAGTCGGTCGCTTACCCGGAACTGCCGTCCCATCCCGATCGCGCGCTCGCTGCGCGCCTCCTGCCACGCGGGTGCGGTGGGGTGTTCAGCTTCAACCTCAAAGGGACGCGCGCGGCGGGCGCGCGGTTCGTCGAACAGCTGGCGGTCTTCTCGCATCTCGCGAACGTCGGCGACGCCAAGTCGCTCGTGATACATCCCGCTTCGACGACGCACTTCCGTGTGCCGGATGCGGAACTTGCCGCCGCGGGGATTACGCAAGGCACGATTCGCCTGTCGATCGGCCTCGAGGACCCGGACGATCTGATCGAGGACCTGGGACGCGCCATGAAGGCTGCGGCGAAGGTGGCGACGTGAGACTCGGTGTCGGGCCGCAATACCTGTTCGCCTATACGGGTGGCAGGGCCTTCGATCCGGACCTCCCGTGCGCGGTGTTCCTGCACGGTGCCCAGCACGATCACAGCGTCTGGACCCTGCAAAGCCGCTACCTCGCGCATCACGGCTTCGGTGTGCTTGCCGTGGATCTGCCCGGACATGGCCGCAGCGATGGACCGCCGCTTGAATCCGTCGAGGCCATCGGCGAGCGCATCGCGCAGGCGCTGCGACCGCTCGACGTCGGGCGCTTTCTTCTGATCGGCCACAGCATGGGGTCGCTGGTCGCGCTCGAGGCGGCGCGTCGCATGCGCGAATGCGTCGGCGGCGTGGCTCTCTGCGCGACCGCCTTTCCAATGCGCGTCTCCGAGGATCTGCTCGCGGCAACCCGCACCAATCCGCCCGCCGCGATGGAGATGATCAACGTCTGGTCGCATCGCGCATCGATCGCGCCCTTCGTCGCCCGCCCGGGCAACCCCGGACCGGGCTTCTCGATCGTCTGGCAGAACCTGCGCCTGATGCAGCGAATCGCACGTGTCAATGGCAGCACCGTCCTGCCCACCGACTTCGCTGCGTGCAACGCCTACGCCGGTGGCGTGGAGGCGATCAAGGCCCTGGCCTGTCCGGTACTCTTCCTGCTGGGCGCAGCCGATAGCATGACACTGCCGAAGTTCGCGCGCGGCTTGATCGAAACCGCTGCGCACGGACGCGTCGTCCAGTTGCCGGACACCGGTCACGCGATGATGGCCGAGAATCCGGAAGGCGTGCGCCGGGCGCTGGCGGACTTCGCCCGGTCAGTGTGCCGCGCTCCCAGCTGACCGTCCCGCCTCGTCGCTGATGACCGCAAGTGTCAACTGGGACACGTACTGGCTCTATGTCCTGGCCGAAGCCGCGCTGAGTCTCTCGCCCGGCCCGGCCGTCATGCTCGTCATCGCATACGGTCTGACGCATGGTGCGCGCCGGTCGATCCCCGCCGCGCTCGGGATACTTTGCGCGAACGCGTTCTATTTCTCGCTCTCCGCAACCAGCCTGGGTGCCCTGCTGGTCGCGTCGCGGACCTTCTTCAACATCGTCAGGTGGTTGGGGGCCGCCTATCTCGTGATCCTTGGCGCCCGCGCGCTGATCGGCAAGCCCACGCCGATCTCGGTCTCGCGCCCGGGCAGCAAGGCGGCACCGGGCGCCGTCTTTCTCTCCGGCGTGACGCTGCAGCTTGCCAACCCGAAGACGCTGATCTTCTTCGCCGCCATCCTGCCGCAGTTCGTCGACCCGCGCCTGCCCATCGGCGCCCAGATGCTCTGGCTAGCCGCAGGGTCCGTGATACCGGAGTTCTTCATCCTTCTCGGTTACGGCTATCTCGCCGCGCGCGCGGCCGGTTTCGCCACCGACCCGCGCTATGCGCGCTGGACCGATCGGCTGGCGGGTCTGCTCGTCCTCGCTGCCGCGGCGCTGGTGCTCTCCGTCACGACTTGAATGCCGCATCACAAGCGGCATAGATTCATCGCAAGGGACGAAAGGAGGGGTCCATGAATGCAATCGGGCGGTCCGCGGCGAACAAATACACGTCGTTTCGCGAGTTCTACCCGTTCTACCTCAGCGAGCACAGCAACCGCACTTGCCGTCGCCTGCATTTTATCGGCTCGACGCTCACGCTCGTGTGCCTTGGGCTTCTGATCGGCAGCGGCAACGGATGGTGGCTACTGGCGACGGTGCTGGCAGGCTATGGATTCGCGTGGATCGGGCACTTCGTGTTCGAGAAGAACCGCCCGGCCTCCTTCAAGCAGCCCGTCTACTCGTTCATGGGTGACTGGGTCATGTACAAGGACATCTGGACCGGGCGCATCCGGTTCTAGGGTCCGCTCGGGGAGACGGTGCGCTGGGCGAACAGTTCGGCGAGCGGACGCCGGATCCAGTCCGCCGCCAGACCGTCCGTCATCCAGGTGGCGAGCCCGTCCACGTCGCGCGTGATCAGCGTGTTGCTCGGATCGACGGCATGGCGCCCGAACAGCGGCACGAGGTTCGCTTGCGCCGGATTCGCAGTCAGCAACCATTCGCCCACGTGCCGGCCGTCCAGCGGCGCGACGTAGCCGAGGCCCTCGAGGTCGTTCAGAAGGCGCTCGACCTGCTCGGGATAAGTCCGGACGTGCAGGGCGAGTGCCTTCGTGGTCATGCGGCCGCCCTCCTTCGCGTCAACGAGCGCGTGGTAGAGCGCCGCCAGCAGCGCAACGGAGGTGACGAAGCGATTGCCCGCGCGCGTTTCGTCGGCGAAGCGCGTCAGGCGCAACATCGGCAGCGTCGCCGCGATTGCCGCGCCGAACAGGGTGACCCACCACGAGATATAGACCCAGAGCAGAAACACCGGCAGCGCGGCAAACGCTCCATAGATGGACTGGTAAGTGCCGCGTGCGATGTAGAGGGCGAACACCGCCTTCGCGGCCTCCGAGAGGGCCGAGGCCACGAAGCTTCCCACCAGCGCATCGCGCCAGAGCACCGGCCGGTTCGGCACGAACACGTACATCGCGGCGAATGCGAATCCGCCGACGGCAAGCGGCACCAGGTCGAGGGCATCGTGCACGATCGGCGGCAGTTCCTGCACGACTCGCCCCGAGATTGCCCCCAGGTACGAAGTCAGCGCAAGCGATCCACCGACAAGAAGCGGGCCGATCGTGATCAAGGCCCAGTAGATGAGCACGCGCTGGGCGAGCGGCCTGCGCTGGCGCACCTGCCAAATGTCGTTCAGGACCCGGTCCACCGTGAGAATCATCAGCAGCGCCGCCGCGAACAGGAACGCGAGGCCGACGGCGGTCAGGCGCGTGGCCTGGCTCGAGAATTCCTTCAGGTAGCGCAGGATGACGCTGGAGATCTGCTCCGGCACCAGGTTCGTGATCAGTGTCTTCTCGAGCGCGCTCCGGTATTCGGCGAACAACGGGAAGGCGCTGAAGACCGCGAGCGCGACGGCGAGCAGCGGAACCAGCGAAAGGACCGTCGTGAATGTCAGGCTGCCCGCCACTTCGGAGAGCCGCACCGCGCGCGCGCGCCGGCCCGCAAACGCCACGACGTCGCGCGCATGATCCAGCCATGGCCCGACGCGCGCCAGCGCGTTATGCAGGCGCGGAATCCGTGCACCGGCGCGCGCATACCAGGGTACGTTCGGGGTCACGGACGGTGTTGCCATGTCGGGTCAATACAATCGGGACAGGCCTTCTTTCGCTAGGCCGTCAGCGCGCGAAATGGACATCCTCGTTCTCTACTACAGCCGCAATGGTGCCACGCGCCGCCTCGCCGATCTGGTGGCATCCGGCATCGATGCGGTCGCCGGCACGCACGCGCGCCTGCGCACCGTGCCACCGGTGGCGCCAACCACGGAGATTGCAGCGCCGCCCGTACCGCCTTCCGGCAGTCCGTACGTCGAACTGCGTGACCTCGAAGAGTGCGGCGGGCTCGCGCTCGGATCGCCGACACGCTTCGGCAACATGGCCGCGCCGCTGAAGCACTTCCTGGATAGCACCGGGACGCTCTGGCAGTCGGGCATCCTCGCAGGCAAACCCGCCGCGCTGTTCACATCGACGAGCACGCTGCATGGTGGCCAGGAAAGCACGCTGATCTCGATGATGCTGCCGCTGCTTCACCATGGAATGCTCATCGTCGGCCTTCCCTATACCGAACGGGATCTGCACGAGACGACCGGTGGCGGTACCCCTTACGGCGCGAGTCACTACGCGCGCGGTGCCGCGCAAGTGGCGCCGACCGAAGCCGAGAAGCGTCTCGCCGTCGCGCTGGGCCGGCGCCTCGCGCTGATTGCGCTGCAGGTGGCACGCTAGCCTCGTTCCGCAGGCACCGGACTTCCGAAGGACACGATCCAATGAATCTGCTCGACGCGCTGCGCGGGATCGTCGGCACCGCGAATGTGCTGGTCGAACCCGCGGCAACCGAACCTTATCTGGTCGACTGGCGCAAGCGTTACCGGGGCGCGGCGCTCGCGGTGGTGCGCCCGGGCAATACGCGCGAAGTGGCCCAGGTCGTGGCCGCCTGCGCGAGCGCAAACACGGCGATGCTTCCGCAGGGAGGCAACACCGGACTGGTGGGCGGCGGCACGCCGGATTCGAGCGGAAGCGCGGTGCTCGTCAGTCTGCAGCGAATGACCCGCGTGCGCGCGGTCGACCTCGACAACGACACCATCACGGTCGAGGCGGGGTGCATATTGCAGTCGGTGCAGGAGGCGGCGCGTGCACGCGGCCGGCTGTTCCCGCTCAGCCTCGCGGCCGAGGGCTCGGCAACGATCGGCGGGAACCTCGCGACCAACGCGGGCGGGACGCAGGTGCTGCGGTATGGCAACGCGCGCGAATTGACGCTCGGCCTCGAGGTGGTGCTCGCATCGGGAGAAATCTGGAACGGCCTGCGCGCCTTGCGCAAGGACAACACCGGATACGATCTCAAGCAGCTTTTCATCGGCTCGGAAGGCACCCTGGGGATTATCACCGCCGCGACGCTGAAGCTTTTTCCATTGCCGCGCTCGCAGGTCACGGCATTCGCCGCGCTGCCTTCCCTGCCCGCTGCTGCCAGGCTGCTCGAACTGGCCCGCGCCGGCGCCGGTCCAGGCCTGACCGCGTTCGAGGTGATGTCGGCCCGGTGCATCAAACGCGCCTTGGGCGAGTTGCCGCGCCTGCGTGCGCCGCTGCCTGTCACCGCGCCCTGGTACGTGCTGCTGGAGATCTCGGATCACGCAGACGAAGCGCACGCCGCCGGGGTGCTGGAGACCGTCCTGGGCGGCGCCTTCGAAGCGGGCGTCGTCGAGGACTCGGTGATCGCGGCATCGCTCGAGCAATCGCATTCGCTGTGGGAGATTCGAGAGGGGATCCCCGAAGCCCACGCCAAGGCGGGTGGCAACGTCAAGCACGATATCGCGCTGCCTGTCTCCGCAATCCCGGCTTTTGTCGAGGAGACGAATGCACGGCTCGCCGAGCGCTTCCCATGGATCGAACCGGCCGTCTTCGGCCATCTCGGAGACGGCAACCTGCACTACAACATGGGCACCCGCGCCGGCACACCGATCACCGTGGCGTTCGAACACGAACGCGAGATCAACGGGATCGTCCATGCGGCAGTCGCGGCGCGCGGGGGCTCGATCAGCGCCGAGCACGGAATCGGCCAGCTAAAGCGCGACGTGCTCCCGGACTATAAGTCGGCGCTCGAACTAAGGCTGATGCGGCAGATCAAACAGACATTTGATCCCGGCGGCCTGATGAATCCGGGCAAGCTGCTGTAGCGGGGCGGTTCGGCCCGACGTACGGTCGATTCAGGTCGCGCGAATAGATCATCACCCGGTTGCTGCGCGGGATCTCTTGGTTAGACTCGCATGCAACCATGGGAGACGATGATGTTGCGCCCTTGTGTTGCCGCGTTCTTGGGTCTGGCACTCCTCGGGAGCGCGGTCGGCGCCGAGCCGGTGTTTCGCTGCGAAGGCAAGGACGGACGGGTGACGTATAGCGATTCACCCTGCCCCTCGGACAGTCGCACGGCGCGCAAGCTTGACGAGGCACCCCCCGTTTCGACGGCTGCCGGCAAGGAAGCTCCGCGCGACGCGCGCGAGGCCGGTCAGATCGCTCAAAGCCGCACCGGCACGCCGGATGCGCTGCAGGAGAGCCGGCAACTCGACGAACAGATTGCCGCAACGCGACGCGAGTGCGCGGACTTGTCGCGGAGCGTCGAGTACGCGAAGCAGGACCTTGACGCGGCCACCCCGAACCAGCGCTCGACCGCGGAACTGGCGCTGCGGCGTGCCCAGGATCAGTACGCCCTGATTTGCCCGCACAAATGAGCGCGCGCTCGCGCGCAGCCGCCGCCCTCGCCGCGGCTGGCCTGTTTTGCGCCGCACCGGTGCCCGCCCAGCAGGTGCAGCGCTGCGAGTCGCCCGACGGCAAGGTCACCTACTCGAACACGCAGTGCCCGGAGGGCACGCAGGCGGTGCGCAAGATCGAACCCGATACTGGCCCGAGCGCGGCCGATCAAAAGGCGGCACGTGACCGGGCGCAGCAGCATTCGCGCGAACTGGACAAGCTCGAGAAACAGCGCCAGAAGGACGAGGAAAAGGCTGCGCGCGAGCGCGCCGCGGCGGAGTCGAAACAGGCGAAGCAAGATGCCGAGTGCCGCAAACTCGAAGCCAAGGTGCGCATGGCACGCGAGGAGTTCGACAATGCCACCCTCGAGCAGCGCCAGCGCGCGGATCGCAAGCTGCGTCAAGCCGAGGATCAGGCGGCCGTCTGCAAGAAATGAACAACCGGCACGCCTGCGCGCGCCGGATCAGCCAGCCGCGAACACGGCCTCGGCGGCGCACAGCGTCGCCGTGCCATGTCGAGCGAGAAACGCGGGGTCGCTCAGGTGCCGGCGCCAAAGGCGCGCGTTCGGCTGACCGTGATACAGCCCGAGCATGTGACCCGTCACCGCACGCGGCGGGATTTCGTTCACTGCCATCCGCTCGAGGTAGCGCCCCATCCTCGCCACTACTTCGGCGCGCGACGGTGCCGGCGCAATGTCGTTGAAGATGCGCGCGTCGACGCCGGCAAGCAGATATGGATCCTGATACGCAGCGCGGCCGAGCATGACGCCGTCGACGTGCTCGAGTTCCGCCTGCGCCTGGGCGAGCGACCTGAGCCCGCCGTTCAGGACGAACGTCGCAGACGGAAATTCGGCGCGCAGCCGGTGCACGTACGCGTAGCGCAGCGGCGGCACTTCGCGGTTTTCTTTCGGACTCAACCCCTTCAACCACGCGTTGCGCGCGTGCACGAGGAACGCCGCACACCCGGCATCATGCACCGCGCCGACGAAATCCCGGACAAAACCGTAGGCCTCGGTCCGGTCGAGGCCGATGCGATGCTTGACCGTCACCGGAACGCGCACGGCGTCTCGCATCGCTCGCACGCATTCGGCGACGAGCGCTGGTTCGGCCATCAGGCAGGCGCCGAACGATCCGCGTGCGACGCGCTCCGAAGGACAGCCGCAGTTGAGGTTGATCTCCGTGTAGCCCCAGCCTTCGCCCAGCTTCGCGCAGCGTGCCAGGTCGGCGGGGTCGCTGCCGCCCAGTTGGAGCGCCAACGGGTGTTCCGCCGGGTCGAAATCGAGATGACGCCGCACGTCTCCATGCAGCAACGCACCCGTGGTGATCATCTCCGTGTAAAGGCGCGCACGCCGCGACAACTGCCGGTGGAAGTAGCGGCAGTGGCGATCGGTGCAGTCCATCATCGGCGCAACGCAAAAGCGCCACGGCGAATGCGGGGTCGCTGGCAGATCCACAGCGGGGATTATCGCCGCTGCTTCAGGCCTCGAATCCTCCTACCCGGCGCAAAGGCAGAGTCGTGTCACTGGTGATGCGCGCGACGAACCGCCGCGCCAGCGCAGGCTCGCGCGCGCGCGTGACGACGGCGACCGAATATTCCGTCTTCAATTCGAACCCGGCGGGAAGACTTCCGACGAGGGCCACGCCCGGCGTGTAAAGGATTTCGGTGACCTGCGTGCAACCGATCGCGTCTGGGTCGGCCGCGGCGGCGAGATCACTCATTGCCGCAGCCCCGTTCGGAAACGCGCGCAGCCGCGTCTGCATCGCTGAAAGGATCTCCAGACGTCGCAGCACCGCGATGCAGTGGATCCCGGCGGTCGCGCGTTGCGGATCGGGCAGGCAAACCGCGGATGCGGCGAGGAACGTGCGCCGGAGGTCGTCGCCGGTCGCGATCGCCGGCAATGCGTTGCCCGCCGGCGCGGCGATCCCGGTCGACACGTGACCGAGGGACACCCGCGTATCGATGGCGCCTTCGCCGGCAAGATCGTCGAGCAGCTTGCCGCTCAATATGAGTACATCACAGGGCGCGCCGGCCTCCAATTGCTCGCGAATCGCTCCGACCGCACCGAACGTCGTTCGCAGGACGATTCTCTCCTCGCTCTCGACCGCCTGCTTGAGGCCGAGCACGACCGCCTTCGCGGCACCGGCACTGAGTACGAAAAGTTCGCGCACGCTCACTGCTCCGGTTTGGCGCCCGAGATCCTCACGATGCGCGCCCATTTCGCGATGTCGTCGGCGACGAACCGCTCGAACTCGTCTGCGCTCATCGCCATCGGCGTGGCTCCCTGCCGCGCCCACTCCGCGCGCACGTCGTCACGACGCGTGATCTTCCGCACCTCGACGTTCAGCCGCGTCACGATCGCCGCGGGAGTCGCGCGCGGCGCCATCAGGCCGAGCCAGATCACCGCTTCGTAGCCCGGCACACCGGCTTCGCCGATCGTCGGCGTGGCCGGCAGCACCGTGGAGCGAAGGCGCCCCGACGTTCCGAGGGCGCGCACCTTTCCGGCTCTTACCTGCTCGGCCATGGTCGTCACGGCATCGAACATCATGTCGACCTGCCCACCGATCACATCCGCGCGTGCGCCGGAACTGCCGCGATACGGCACATGCAGGATGTCGACCCCGGCCATCGCCTTGAAGAGTTCGCCCGCCATGTGATACGGCGTTCCGGGCCCCGACGATGCGTAAGTCAGCGTGCCGGGCCGTGAGCGCGCCAGCTCGAGCAATTCCTTCAGCGAGTTCACCGGCACCTCGCGGTTGACCACCAGGACCAGGTCGGAGCAGTTGATCGGTGCGATCGGAACGAAGTCGCGCAGCAGCCCATACGGCTTCGAGGGAATCAGCGTCTCGTTGACCGTGTGGGTGTTCGACATCAGGAGCAGCGTGTAACCGTCCGGCGGTGCCTTGGCAACGGCATCCGTACCGATGATCGAGCCGGCACCGGGGCGGTCGTCGACGAGGACGGGCTGGCCAAATACCTCCTGGAGACGCTGGCCCAGGAAGCGCGCATAGATATCGGCCGGACCCCCGGAGGCAAAGGGCACGATGATGCGGATGGGACGCGCCGGATATTCCTGTGCACGCGCCGCCGTCCCGGCCCACGACGCGAGCGCGACAAACGCCAGGCAAACGGTGCGACGCGCAAGGCGGTCCACGGGAATCCTGCGACGAGATATACCGATGTCCATGATATGAGCGCGACACCTCGTAGGCATGGCGATTTCATCCATACTGGCGCCACCGAACGGCTCCCGAGCAGACCGATGAGCGACTTCAATTCGCGCGACAACCGCGCCGTCTGGTTCGACATTTCGGTCGAAAACCTGGATCGCGCGCAGGCTTTCTACACCGCCGTGCTCGGCATCAAGGAGCATCGCGAGCAGTTCGAGGGCTATTCGTTCTACGTGCTCGCCCACAGCGAGGGCAACGGCGGGTGCGTTGTGCCGCGCAAGGAGTCCATCAGCGGCGCCGCCGGGATCCTCGTGTACCTGAACGTCGACGGGCCGATTCGCGACGCCTGTGCCCGGGTGACGAAGCAGGGCGGCCGCATCACGCAGGAGATCCATGCGACCGGGCCGCACGGCTTCCGGGCCATGGTCGTCGACAGCAAAGGCAACCGTATCGCTCTTCACTCAACGACCGACACGTGAGCGCGACCCGTCTGGTGGAGCCGGTCGAACTCGTCGTCTCCAGGTTTGTCGCCGGCGGCCTGGTGTTCCCCGAAGGGCCGCGCTGGCACGCTGGAGAACTGTGGTTCTCCGACATGCTCGGCGGCGCGGTCATGCGCGTGTCCGCGAGCGGCACGCTGCACCGGGTCGTCGAGGTCGCAGGCCAGCCGTCAGGGCTCGGCTGGTTGCCCGACGGGCGGCTGTTGATCGTTTCGATGCGTGAGCGTCGCCTCCTGGCGCTCGACTCTGGCAAGACCACCGCAGTCGCTGACCTGTCATCGCTAGCCCCCGAACAATGCAACGACATGGTCGTCGACGCCCAGGGGCGTGCCTACATCGGCAACTTCGGTTTCGACCTTCCCGGCGGCGCGCCGCCAATGCCCACTGGTCTCGTCCTGGTCGCACCAGACGGCACTGCGCGCACGGCCGCCGACGGCCTGCTATTTCCCAACGGCTGCGTGATCACACCGGATGGCAAGACCCTGATTGTGGGTGAGACCTTCGGCGCACGCCTGACCGCCTTCAGCATTGCACCTGACGGATCGTTGCACTCGCGTCGCACCTTTGCATCTTTGCCCGGCCGGTCACCCGACGGCATCTGTCTCGATGCGGAGAATGGTGTGTGGGTCGCATCGCCACCGACACGAGAGGTGCTGCGCGTCTGCGCCGGTGGCCGGATCACGCACCGTGTCGCGACCGCCAGTCAGGCTATCGCATGTGCGCTCGGCGGTTCCGACCGATGCGAACTCTTCGTCCTGAGTGGTCATGTCTCGTTCGACCCACCCAAGGCGCGCAAGTACCGCAGCGGCCGGATCGACTCACTGCGCGTCGAGATCCCAGGCGCAGGACTCCCATAGTCGGGCGCACGGGTTTGCAAGTCCTGCAACGCCCGCGCAATCGCACAGCGGCGCAAGCAAGGCGGACGAAATTCACCCATCGGGCGCGCACGCATTTGAGTCTGCGCAGGTTGCATTCCGTCGCAGCGCGGTTGGTACGACCCGCGGCGCCTCATAGAGTGCGCGGGGGTGGATTGATTCATCAGCGGGAGAAATGACGATGCGGCGAATTGCAATGCTCGGGGGGATCGTTGTGGTCGGAGTGACCGGATGCGCGACCGGCGGTGATCCGGCGGCAACTGCAGAACGTGAATGTGGTTACCTCGCCCGGAACGACGGGGCTCGCCTCGTGCGCGTGGACGGCGTCGAGGCGGTTTCCGAGGGAGACGCCAACTTCAAGGTGAAGATGCTGGTCGAAGACGCGCTCGAGCGCAAAGCGAACGCGGAATGCCTCTATTCATCGGCGAGCAACAAGGCACGCTGGGCTGCGCCGCTGCCAGCGAGTTTCCGTCGCGTCTAAGTCGGCCGCTGCAGAGCACCCTCACGTCGCTCAGGCGGCTGCATTCGACGTCGCCTCGCGGCGTGTCGCCGCCAGTTCGTTCACCGCCAGCGCGCCGAGCACGATCGCGCCGCCGCTAAGCGTCGCGCGGCTCGGGGTTTCGCCCGCGCCCAGCCACGCCCAAAGGGTGCCGAACACAACTTCGAGCAGCGCGAGCAACGCGACCTCGTGTGCCGGCAGATTGCGGGCCACAACGACGAGGAACATGCATGGCAGGCCGAGTTGGAAGAAGCCCAACAGCGCAAGAAGGGTGATGTCTCTCGGACCCGACTGCAGCGGCACGGCAAACGGCAACATCGCGAGCGCGGACAGCACCGCCCCGAGGAACACGGCCGGTATGAAGTCCACGCGCACCCGGGCCCGTTGCAGCGTCACCAGGTTGATCGCGGCCGCCAGCGGCACTGCGAAGGCGATCATCATGCCGGCGAGATGAGTTGCGCCGAGGCCGGCGGCGTCCCGCGCGAACATCCATGCCATGCCGAACAGCGCCGCGATGATGGCGGCCCACGTGCGCAAGCCGATGCGCGTTCCAAGGACGAGACGCGCGAGCAGTGCCGCCACGAGCGGACCGACACTCAGGACGACCAGCGTATTCGCGGTCGTCGTCAGCGTCAGCGCGAGCATGAACGCGGAATACATCGTCGCCCAGCAGAGCCCCGATATCACGCCCGGCCAGCCCCCTGTCGCGACGGCGCGCAATCCCCCGTGACGCCAGAACAGGAGATACACGCCTACGAAGCAGGCCGCGAAGAAACTGCGCCAAAACGTAATCTCGAAGCGCCCTACCCGTTGCAGTTCGGGCGAAAGATGGCGTGTCACCACGCCCGCGATGCTCCACAGCAGCGTGGCACAAACCATCAAGCCCACCGCACGCCGGTGCGTCAGCGCCGGCGCGCTCATGGTTGCCTCGCAGTCGATCCTGGTCGCCGGGCACCGGTCCAGAAATCCTCGCAAGGACGTGCCCGAAGGCGGCGCATCCCGGCCTGCACTTAGGCGGCCTCCCGTTCCGCCCGCTTGCGCTCGTGTTCCTTGAGATACCGTTTGCGCAAGCGAATGCTCTGTGGCGTGACCTCGACGAGTTCGTCGTCCGCGATGAACTCGACCGCATATTCAAGCGTCAAGCGGATCGGCGGCACGAGATCGATGTGCTCGTCCTTGCCGGCCGCGCGCACGTTGGTGAGCTTTTTTTCCCGGATCGGGTTGACCACCAGGTCGTTGTCGCGCGAATGGATGCCGACGATCATCCCCTCGTACAGCCTGTCGCCCGGGGTGACAAACATCCGGCCACGTTCCTGCAGTTTCCACAGCGCGTAGGCGACCGCCTCGCCGTCGTCCTGGCTGACGAGCACGCCGTTGCGCCGCTCGCCGACGCCCCCCGACCTCTCGGGCGCATAGTCGTCGAACACGTGGCTCATCAGCCCGGTTCCGCGCGTCAGCGTCATGAATTCACCCTGGAACCCGATCAGCCCGCGTGCCGGAACGCGGTACTCGAGTCGAACGCGTCCGCGCGCGTCCGACTGCATGTCCAGGAGTTCGCCTTTGCGCCGACCCAACTCCTCCATCACCGCCCCCTGGTTTGCGTCCTCGATGTCGACGGTCAGCATTTCGTACGGCTCGTGGCGCACGCCATCGACGTCCTTGAACAGCACGCGCGGGCGCGACACCGCGACCTCGTAACCCTCGCGGCGCATGTTCTCGATCAGGATCGTGAGGTGAAGTTCGCCGCGCCCGGCGACTTCGAAGACCGTCTCGTCGCTGGTTTCCCGCATGCGCATCGCAACATTCGACTTCAGCTCGCGCTCCAGGCGCTCGCGCAACTGCCGGCTGGTGACGTACTTGCCTTCGCGTCCTGCGAGCGGACTCGTGTTGACGCAGAAGTTCATGACCAGAGTCGGTTCGTCGACGCGCAACAGCGGAAGCGCATCCGGTGCATCGACCGGACACAGCGTGCAGCCGATACCGATATCGTCGATGCCGTTGACGAGCACGATGTCGCCCGCCTCTGCGTCGTCGACCACTTGGCGCTCCAGGCCCTTGAAGCGCAGCACCTGGTTGATGCGGCCGCGCGTCGTCGGCGCGTTCTGCTCCCCTTCCGCGCCGTGCATCACCAGCACTTCCTGCCCGCCGCGGAGCCGACCACGCGCGATGCGGCCGACGCCGATCTTGCCGACGTAGCTCGAGTAGTCGAGCGAGCAGATCTGCAGTTGCAACGGGCCATCGGGGTCGTCGCTGCGCACGGGGACGTGCTGCAGGATGGCCTCGAACAACGGCTGCATGGTGCCGGCACGCACCGTCGGGTCGACAGCGGCGTAGCCATTCAATGCGGAGGCGTAGAGCACGGGAAAGTCGAGCTGCTCCTCGCTCGCGCCCAGCTTGTCGAACAGATCGAAGGTCGCGTTTACGACGTAGTCGGGACGCGCGCCAGGACGGTCGATCTTGTTCACGACGACGATCGGCTTCAGCCCCTGGGCCAGCGCCTTGCGCGTCACGAATCGGGTCTGGGGCATGGGCCCTTCGACCGCATCGACCAGGAGGAGGACACCGTCGACCATCGACAGCACGCGCTCGACCTCACCGCCGAAATCGGCGTGGCCGGGCGTGTCGACGATGTTGATGTGCGTCCCCCCGTACTCGACCGCACAGTTCTTGGCGAGGATCGTGATCCCGCGCTCGCGTTCGAGTTCGTTGGAGTCCATCACGCGTTCCACCACGTGCTGGTTGTCGCGGAAGGTTCCGGACTGCGCGAGCAGCTTGTCGACCAGCGTGGTCTTGCCGTGGTCGACGTGCGCGATGATGGCGATGTTGCGCGAAGCGCGGGTCATGGTTGGCTTTCGTTGCGATCGGTTGCCTGGTGCACCAGCCGGTGCGGTGCGAGCAGGCCGTGTTCATCGATCCGGGCGACGCCAAGCAGGCGCGAACTCGGGCCGATGACCCGGACGCGGCCGCACGGGTTGCCCGGCCCGAGTGGCAGGCGTTGACCGTGACTGAAGCGGTCCGCCAGCCCCGCGTCGAGCTCGACGCGGGGCAGGCACCCGATCAGCGTGTCGAGCGGGAGAAGCAGACGGCACCGCGCCTCAGGCGCGAGCGCAGCGAGTTCCTCGAGTGTCGTGCTGCCGGCCAGTGTCAGGTCGCCCACGCGGGTGCGGCGCAAGCCCGCCAGGTGCGCGCCGCAGCCGAGCTGGGCACCGATATCCTGCGCCAGGACGCGTACATAGGTGCCTTTGCTGCAATCGATCACCAGGTGCAGTCGCGTTCCTTCGTGTGCGCGCAACTCGAGCCGGTGAACGACGACGCTGCGCGCGGGCCGTGCAACCTCCTCGCCCGCGCGCGCGTACGCGTAAAGCGGTCGCCCGTCCCGCTTGAGCGCCGAAAACATCGGCGGAATCTGCTCGATCGCACCCGACAGTCGTTGCAGAGTCGTCTCGATGTCGGGAGTCGAGACAGCCACCTCGGCCGTCGCGGTGACTTTGCCTTCCGCGTCGCCGGTATCCGTCGTGACGCCAAGGGCGACCTCCGCCTCGTAGGTCTTGGAGGCGTCGAGCAGGTCGGACGAAAACTTGGTTGCCTCGCCGAACGTCAGCGGCAGAAGCCCGCTTGCGAGCGGGTCGAGTGTTCCAGTGTGACCGGCCTTTGCGGCGGCGAGCAGTCGCCGCGCCTGCTGCAAGGCGAGGTTGGACGTGATGCCGCTCGGCTTATCGAGCAGCAACACGCCATCGACGGGTTCCCCCCGGCGGGCGCGCGCCACTCGGACCTCACTCGTTCGGATGTTCGGGCTCGACGCCCTCGGCGGGTCGGTCGGCGACTGCGCGCTCGATCAGGCGATCGAGCTGGAAACCTTCCTCGACGCTCGTGTCGTGCACGAAGTGCAGGCGCGGAACGGTGTGGATGGCGAGCCGCTTGAATAGCAGGTGGTGGAGGTGGCCGGCGGCCGAATTCAATCCGCGCGCCGCGACTTCCGGCTCGCCGCCGATCACGGTGAAGAAGACCTTGGCGTGCGCGTAATCGGGCGAAACCTCGACCGCGCTGATCGTCACCAGGCCGACGCGCGCATCACGAACCTCGCGCGGAATGAGCGCCCCCAGATCGCGCTGGATCTGGTCGGCGATGCGCTGGCTGCGGTTGGTCGGCTTGTTGCGCGACATGGCGGATGGCTTACAGGGTGCGTGCGACTTCCTGCACTTCGAAGATCTCCAGCTGGTCCCCTTCCTTGATGTCGTCGTATCCCTTCAGGCTCAGGCCGCACTCGAAGCCGGCCTTGACCTCACGCACATCGTCCTTGAAGCGCTTCAAAGAAGAAAGCTCGCCCGACCAGATCACCACGTTGTCGCGCAGCAGGCGCGCGCTGGCGGTACGCCTGACGACCCCATCCAGCACCATGCAGCCGGCCACGACGCCGACCTTCGGCACGCGGAAGATCTGGCGGATCTCCACCAGTCCCAGGACCTGCTCGCGCTGCTCCGGTGCCAGCAGCCCGGAGAGCGCGGCCTTCACCTCGTCAACCGCGTCGTAGATGATGTTGTAGTAGCGGAGGTCGATGCCGCTTGCTTCCGCGAGCTTGCGCGCCGTCTGATCCGCGCGCACGTTGAAGCCGATGATGACGGCCTTCGACGCGAGCGCGAGGTTGACGTCGCTTTCCGTGATGCCGCCGACCTGCGCATGCACCACCTGCACCTTGACCTCGTCGGTCGAAAGCTTGGTGAGCGCATGGACCAGCGCCTCCTGCGAACCCTGTACGTCCGCCTTGATGATGAGCGTGAGCACCTTGGCCGCGCCTTCGCCCATGTTCTCGAACACGTTCTCGAGCTTGGCAGCTTGTTGCTTGGCGAGCTTGGTGTCGCGGAACTTGCCCTGGCGGTACAACGCGATTTCGCGCGCCTTGCGCTCGTCGCCCAGCACCATCAGCTCGTCGCCCGCGGCTGGCACGTCCGAGAGGCCCTGGATCTCGACCGGAATCGAAGGACCCGCCTCGGGGATGCTCTTGCCTGCCTCGTCGAGCATGGCGCGGACGCGCCCGAAGCTCGAGCCGGCAAGCACGACATCGCCGCGCTTCAGCGTGCCAGACTGGACCAGAACAGTGGCCACCGGCCCGCGTCCCTTGTCGAGGCGCGACTCGATGATGAGCCCCTTCGCGGGCGCATCGGCGACCGCCTTCAGTTCCAGCACCTCGGCCTGCAGCAGCACGTTTTCCAGCAGCGAGTCGACGCCCTGTCCCGTCTTCGCCGACACCGGGACGAACGGCGAGTCGCCGCCGTATTCCTCCGGCACCACCTCGTTGGCGACCAGTTCCTGCTTGACGCGGTCGGGGTTTGCCTCGGGCTTGTCGATCTTGTTGAGCGCGACCACGATCGGGACGCCGGCGGCCTTCGCGTGCGCGATGGCCTCCTTGGTCTGCGGCATCACGCCGTCATCGGCAGCGACCACGAGGATGACGATGTCGGTCGCCTTGGCGCCGCGCGCGCGCATCGCCGTGAACGCCTCGTGCCCCGGCGTGTCGAGGAACGTGATGATTCCGCGCGGCGTCTCGACGTGATAGGCGCCGATATGCTGCGTGATGCCCCCGGCCTCGCCCGCGGCGACCTTGGTACGCCGGACGTAGTCGAGCAGAGAAGTCTTGCCGTGGTCGACGTGACCCATGATCGTGACCACGGGCGGCCTCTGCACGGCCTGAGCATCGACGGGCGCCGTGGCCGCCTCGACCAGCAGGGCCTCGGGATCGTCCAGCTTGGCCGCCAGCGGCGTGTGCCCCATCTCGCTCACCACGATCATCGCCGTGTCCTGGTCGAGCACCTGGTTGATGGTCACCATCTGGCCCATCTTCATCAGGACCTTGATGACCTCGGACGCCTTGACCGCCATCTTGTGGGCGAGGTCGGCGACGGTGATCGTCTCCGGCACCGAAACCTCGCGCGTGATCGGCTCGGCCGGGAGCGCAACGGCAATGCGCTCTTCGACATCGGACTTGCCCTGCTTGCGTCCGCCCTTCGGGCCGCGCCATTGCCCGGCGCCGCCCATCGCGTCACCGCGCGTCTTGATGGCGCGCTTCTTTGCCGCGTCCTCCGACCAACTCGAAGCAAGCTTGCCGGACTTGACCTCCTTGACGCCGGGCTTCTTGTCGTCCTTCTTCACCTCGGCCGGCTTGGCCTCGGTCTTCGCTGTCGGCTTGTGCAGCGTGCCTTCGGTTCCGGGAGCCTTCAGCACCTTCTTCGGTGCCGACATCATGTTCTTGATGGCCGCGACTTCGTCCTCGACCACACGACGGGCGCGATCCTGCGCCGCCCGCGCCGTGTCGGCCGCCTGCTGGGCAGCCGCGCGCTCCTTCTGTTCGCGAGTTGCCTCGGCATGGACCTGCTCCTCGCGTTCCTTGGCCGCGGCAGCCTGCTGCTGCTCTCTCTCCTGGGCCAGCAGCACCTCGCGCTGCGCCCGTTCGGCACGTTCCTTGGCTTCCGTCATCTGGCGGGCTACCAGTTCGGCGGAGCGGCGCTCCTCCTCCTCGCGCTTTGCGAGCTCCGCTTCGTCGATGACGGGCGCCGCGTTCGCGGCGACCGCGGTCGCCGCTTCGGCGGGCGCGCCGGTCTCATCGCGTTTGACGAAGACGCGCTTCTTGCGCACCTCGACCTGGATCGTGCGTGCCTTGCCGGTCGCGTCCGCCTGCTTGATCGCAGTGGTCTGCTTGCGCGTCAGGGTGATCTTCTTCTTCTCGATCTCCTGGCCGCCATGCGCCCGGCGCAGCGAATCCAGCAGGCGCGCCTTGTCCTCTTCGCTCAGCGTGTCGGTGTTGGTCTTTTTCATCACGCCGGCGGCGCGCAGCTGCTCCAGCAGCAGCTGCGGCTCGACCTTCAGTTCGGTCGCAAATTGATCGACGGTACTTGCCATGACGTCCCCGGCCTTGGTGGTTGTTGCGTGCCGCTATCGACCTCGATCGCGTTACTGGAACCAGTGCGCCCGCGCGCCCATGATCAACGTCTTGGCGCGATCCTCGCTGACACCGGTGAGCTCGACCAGTTCGTCCACGGCCAGTTCGCCCAGGTCATCACGCGTGCGAATCCCGTTACCCGCGAGCCGCGTCGCGAGCTCGACATCCATGCTGTCGAGCTCCAGCAGCTCCTTTTCGACCTTTTCCAGGCTCTCCTCGCGCGCGATCGCCTCGGTCAGCAGCGCGTTGCGCGCGCGGTTGCGCAGTTCCTCGACGGTCTCTTCGTCGAACGCTTCGATTTCCAGCAACTCGTTCATCGGCACGTAGGCGATCTCGTCCAGCGAGGAAAACCCTTCGCTGATGAGGATGTTCGCGACCTCCTCGTCGACGTCGAGCTTTTCCATGAACTTGACGCGGATCGAGGCCTGCTCGCCTTCCTGCTTCTGCTGCGATTCCTCCGCGGTCATGATGTTGATCTGCCAGCCGGTCAGCTCGGAGGCCAGGCGCACGTTCTGGCCGCTGCGTCCGATCGCGATCGCCAGGTTGTCCTCATCGACGACCACGTCCATCGCATGCTTGTCCTCGTCGACGACGATCGAGCTCACGTTCGCGGGCGCCAGCGCGCCGATCACGAACTGCGCCGGATCGTCGGACCACAGGACAATGTCGACACGTTCACCCGCCAGCTCGTTGGTCACCGCCTGCACCCGGGAGCCGCGCATGCCGACGCAGGTGCCGATCGGATCGATGCGCCGGTCGTTGGTCCACACCGCGATCTTGGCGCGCACGCCCGGATCACGTGCCGCCGACTTGATCTGCAGCAGTCCCTGCTCGATCTCCGGCACTTCGAGCTCGAACAGCTTCTTGAGGAACTCGGGCGAGGTACGCGACAGGATGACCTGCGGCCCGCGCGCCTGACGATCGATCTTCGCGACATAAGCGCGTGCGCGATCGCCGATGCGCAGGTTTTCCTTCGGAATCATTTCGCTGCGCGGCAGGCGGGCCTCGACCTTGCCGATCTCGATGATCGCGTCGCCCTTGTCCATGCGCTTGACGGTGCCATTGACGATCTGGTCGCCGCGCGCGAGGAATTCGTTGAGCACCTGCTCGCGCTCCGCATCGCGGATCTTCTGCAGGATCACCTGCTTGGTGTCCTGGGCGAACCGGCGCCCCAGCGACTCGTTCTGTTTCGGCAGCTGTTCCTCGATGAAGTCGTCTACCTCGACATCCGGATCGAGTTCGCGTGCATCGGAAAGAATGATCTGGTGCCCCGGCTCCTGCAGGCCGGCCTCGTCCGGAACCACCACCCAGCGCCGGAACGCGTCGTACTCGCCGCTCTCGCGATCGAGCGCGACCCGGATCTCGACGTCCTCTTCGCTGAAAAGCTTCTTGGTCGCCGCGGCGAGCGCCGACTCGAGCGCGCCGAACACGATCTCGCGCGGCACGTTCTTTTCGCGCGCCAGCACGTCGACCGTCATGAGGATTTCCCGCCCGTTCATCGCTTGCTCCCGAACTCCAATTGCGGCACGAGCCGCGCCTTGTCGATCGCGGCCAGTGCAACCTCCACCATCCGTGCGGGGCCCGGCTGCGCCTTTGCCGCTTCCCGCCGCCCCTTGGCGCCCTGCGCCGGCGCATCCTCGGCCAACTCGAGCGTGATCCGCTCGGCGCCCGCGGCGCCGCTCAACCCGACCAGGCGCCCGCGCAAGCGGCGTCTGCCGTCGACCGGTTCGCGCAATTGCACGAGCACCTGCTGGCCCGCGAACCGGGCAAAGTCGCGCGGCCTGGAAAGGCGCCGATCGAGGCCCGGCGAGGAGACCTCGAGCCGCTCATAGTCGACTCCCTCGACCTCCAGCACGCGCGTCAATTGACGACTCACACGCTCACAGTCGTCCAGTCCGACCCCGCCTGGCGTCTGCGGCGCGTCGAGCGTCACGCGCAACAGGCCGCCGCCCGCGCGTTCGAGTTCGACGAACTCGTAGCCGAGCCCTTCAACCGTTCGCTCGATCAATTCTGTCAATTGCGCCCCGACTCCCACTGCCCGACTCCACCAACACTGCCGACCCGCGGGCACAGCAAAAAAAAATGGGCCGTGAAGCCCATTCCGTTCAAACAGGCTTGCACCCGCCAGGTCGTGGCGCGTGCAATGCCAAGCAGCTCACGAGCGGCGAATCCGCCTAAGCAAGCTGCCTCGCCGCGCGCGGCCCGCCGGTCCCCCGGCGTTCCATTCAGACTTACGCGCCCAACTTCGGCAACCGCGCATTATATGGCAACACACGCTTCTCTCGCAGGCGCCGCGGCGCGACCGCGCTGTCAACCGAAACCGCGACGTGGCTTCCCGGGGCGGAAACGACGCTGCGGGTTGGACCCGGGGCGCCCGCCAGCCGCGATGTAACTCACCGTGCTCGTCATTGGGTCCGGCTGCGAGGACGGCTGGCGTGACGGCCGCTTATTGCGGCCGCTACCGTTGCCTTGCGCTCCGCCGCCCTGCCGATGGCCCTGCGCTCCGCCGCCCTGCCGATGCCCGCCCAGCTGGCCCGAACGGCCTCGCACATCGTCCATGCCGATACCCAGATCGTGCAGCCAAGCCTGGACCCATTCCGGCGCGAGTTCCGAATAGCGGCCACGCGGAAGCGAACGTGGCAGCTGAATCGCACCATACCTAATGCGGATCAAACGGCTGACTTCAAGTCCCACCGCCGCAAACATGCGCCGCACTTCACGATTGCGACCCTCTGCGATGACCGCGCGATACCAGCGATTGGCACCTTCGCCGCCGGCTTCTTCGAGCCGGGAGAACCTGGCCGGTCCGTCGTCGAGTTCAACGCCTTCCAGCAGCCTGCGCTTCTGATCTTCGCTCACCTCGCCGAGGACCCGCACGGCGTACTCCCGCTCGACCTCGTAGCGCGGATGCATCAGCCGGTTCGCCAGTTCCCCGGAGGTACTGAAGATCAGCAAGCCCTCGGTGTTGAAATCAAGGCGGCCGACTGCAACCCACCGCCCGCCGCCGACCTTTGGCAGCTTGTCGAAGACGGTAGGCCGGTTGTCCGGATCGTCCTGCGACACGATCTCGCCCGCCGGCTTGTGATAGAGGAGCACTCGGGGCGGCCGCCCCGGCTGCTTGCGCGCCAGCGGCTTCCCATTGACCCGCACCTGATCACTGGGAAGGACGCGCTGCCCGATGTGCGCCGGCTGACCATTTACAGACACGCGTCCGGCGATGATGAGTTCTTCCATGTCCCGGCGCGACCCGACGCCTGCATCGGCGAGCACCTTGTGCAACTTCTCCGACTGCGCGTTAAGCGCCTGCTTCGCGGCCCGCCGGCCCTTTTCGAGCAGTTCGCGCGTCAGTGGCGCGGAAGCCATTGCGGCGGGATTGATGTCGTCTCCCTCGCCCGCGAGCGGCAGCGGAGCAACCGGTGCGGCGTTTTCGCCTAGCGGCGCGTTCTCTTGCTGATCGCTTGCCTCGCGGCGCTCGCGCAGGCCGCCTGCGCCTCGTCTCCGCCGGCGGCGACCGGATGGCTGGCGCTCGCCGCCCTCCGGCTGACGCTCGTCGTCGTCTGCCTCGACGGGATCGGAAAGCCCCCCCGCGGCTGTATCCGCCAGATCCTTCGCCTCGCTCTCGGCATCGGCGGCCGATGGCGGAATGGTCTTGACCGGGGTGTCTTCGCTCTCCGGAGTGTCCCCGCTCTCGGGGTGGCTCGGGGGCGAAATTGTCTGAGTCATGGGATCGGGACCTAGGCGGACGCGGGGAGCGGATCGGACGGAAAACTTGCGACAGAACTTGC
>Ga0335077_10000521_pt1 | contig 42928 bp, 42 predicted proteins | sample Lox_Sample_31_FD_207151 | JGI IMG/M metagenome (GOLD analysis project Ga0335077, IMG submission 207151) | Soil microbial communities from Loxahatchee National Wildlife Refuge, Florida, United States - Lox_Sample_3.1 | ecosystem: Environmental > Terrestrial > Soil > Wetlands | place: USA... | reverse complement strand
CACGGGTGAGTCGCTCGAGGGAGCTGAGATACTACCCACCCGGGTCAGGGGAGCAGACGCCGGAGGGGCGCGCGAAGCGCGGACGGCGCGACCCGTCCGATCGAGATGGTGTCGGCGCTGACGAAGGTCGCCAGCGAGCGCAAGGAATCCGCCAGGCCCAGGAGCGCCGCATCACGGTCGAGTGCTCCCCACGACGCGGCCGGCGGCGATGCGTCGCGCGCGAACCACGGCTCGAAGTGCACGCCCTTGATCTCGAGCCGGCGCTCGGCGCGGTGGACCTTCGGATCGACGCGGCCGATGAGCTGACCGTCATGGAGGATCGGCAGCGTGTAATACCCGTGAGTGCGCCGGTGCCCGGGAGTGTAGACCTCGATCGTGTAACGGAACCCGAACAGGCGGTGCGTTCGATCGCGGTGCCACAGGAACGAGTCGAACGGCGTGAGGAGGGTCGTGCCCTGTGACGCAGACCGGCGCCGGGACGCGGCGGCCAGCGCCGGCACGTCCTCGGCGAGCGCGTACCAGCGCGTCGTTGACCCGTCGGACGGCGAATCGACCTCGATCTCTCGGACCTCGCCGGCCTCGAGCAGTCGGCCTAGCCAGCGACGGCGTTCCCGGGCGCCCACCCGCGGAAAGGTCAGATACATCCTGAGGTCGGCTTCCGTCGCCGCGCCCAGGGCATGGAGCGACTGACGCAGATGCCATCGCTGGAAGTCGTCGGTGGCGAGCGGCGTCATGCCGAGCGCCTCCGGCATCACGCGCTCGGCGAGATCGAACCGCTTCTGGAAATGCCGGCGGGAGTGCACGAGCGTGCGCCCGCTCATCCACAGGTAATCCAGGGCATGCGTGGTCGGCTTCCAGTTCCACCATCCGGTCTTCCCGCGCCGGGGGTGGGCGAAGTCGGCGCTGCAGATCGGGCCGCCTTGCTGGATGGCCTGTTCCACTACCGCCAGCGTGCGCCGGTTCTTCTTGAGCCAGCGTGCCCAGCCGCGGCTCCGCGTGTGGTAGTCGAGCATCGCCCGCCGCCAGCTCGCGAAGTGCTCGGCGGGGACGAGACAGGCGGCGTGCGCCCAGTACTCGAAGAGCGCGCGGCGCCCGTAGACGATCCGATCGAAGGCGGTCTTGTCATAGGCGCCGAAGCGGCTCCACACGGTCAGGTAGTGGGCTCGGTCGACGACGTTGATCGAGTCGATCTGCAGACCTCCGGTGTCCGCGGCGAGCCGGACCACGCGGGAGGCGGAGAAGGCCCGGCCGCGCGGCCGCCTGAGATGCTGCCGCTCGAGGAAGAGCGCGGCGACCGCCCGCAGCGGGACGCGCGGACGGGACGATGAGCGGGGTGGAGCCCTCGGGACGATCGTCAACGGTCGCCGAGCAGCAGCCGCTCGTGGAGGGCGCTCAAGATCTCGTCGACTCCCGCCGAGGCCCAGAGGTCGAAGAACGGCGAGTTCTGCAGAGCGAGAAATTCCCGCGCGCTCCGCTCCGTCGTCTGCTCCGAGGTCTCATCGGGACGCCGGGCCTGCTGGTGTCCGCGGACCCTGTCCTTGTGGTAGATCGCGGGATACTCGAGGTACCGGTGCAGCTCCTTCAGGTCCTTCGTGTAGAAGACCGCCACGGGCAGCGACGCCCACTCGCCGCCGTCCTTCTTGTTCATGAACTCCAGCATGAGGTCGTGGTTGGCGTCGGGGGCGGCGGCAGGATCGGGTCGCCGCGTGCCGAGGATCTTCTTGCCGTCGCGGTTGAAGATGCGGAGCTCCAATCCCCCCGCCTCGGCCAGCCGGGCGAGGGCCGGCACGTCGCGCCGGCAGTCCGACGACCAGTCCTCGGAGATCACGAGGATCTTTGCTGGCCCACCGGGCTGGGCGGCGAGCCACTTGATGGCGGCAGCCTGCTGGTCGCTGAGGCGCGTGCGCGCGTACCGCTCGCGAAACACCGCGCTCTGATCCTTGCGTGCGGCGCCCTTCGATCCGGCGTCCGGGTAGTAGCCGCCGAATGCCTCGCGAGCGAGGTTCTCGGGGCTTCCGACGTACCGCACGTATTCGTCGAAGGTCATGCCCTTGGCAAATCGCTGAGGAGTGACGGCGCTCATGTGGTCCTCCTGGTGGGTGCGGCCATGGTGGTGCCAGAGTACCCCACACGCGTGGGGCTCGTAAGGGGGCAAGATTGAGGGTGGTCGCGGTCAGGGCCGCGACCTTGCAGGCCCGGAACGGTTTCGCGTACCATCGGCCATGCCGGGAGTGCCGCGCGATGGCCCCGGACACATGACGGCGAGGAGGATGCCATGCCGGTGACGGACCTCAACCACTATTTCGTCCGCGCGAACGATCTCGAACAGACGAAGCACTTCTACTGCGACGTGCTCGGCTTCGAGGTCATGCCGCGCCCGACCTTTCCCTTCCCTGGCTACTGGCTCGGCGTCAACGGCAAGATCCAGGTGCACATGGGCCCGGACGGCATCGAGCACGCCGACATGTACTACCTCGGTACTCCTAAGGGGGCGGCGACGGACCACGCGGGAGTCGTCGACCACATCGCATTCCTGGCCAGCGATCCCGCCGGATTCAGCCGGCGCCTGCGCGAGAAGGGGATCGAGTTCCAGCCGCGATCGCTTCCGGAGTTCGATCTCTACCAGATCTTCCTCAAGGACCCGAATGGTCTCACCATCGAGCTGAACTTCTTCGGGCTCAAGGACGCCAAGGACTGGGGAGGAGAGAACTACTCGGCGATGCCGAAGGTCGCCGAAATGCGCCGTTGACACGGGGCGTCGACGTGACGCCGGGTTTCGCCGGGGTGAGCTACGACGAGGCGATGCGCCGCGCGCGCAGCCTCGTCCCGACCCTGCGCGAGCGGGCCGCGCGGGCCGAGGTCGCGCGCCGGATGGAGGCGGACACGCTCGACGATCTCCATCGCACAGGCCTGCTCCGGTTTCACCAGCCCCGACGCTGGGGCGGCATGGAGCTGCCGTTCGTGTCGCTGTTCGATATTCCTGCGGAGATCGCCCGCGGGTGCGCCTCGACGGGCTGGAACGTCGCCAACCTCGGCGTCCACCACTGGATGCTCGCGCTCTACGACGAGCGAGCTCAGGACGAGGTGTGGAGCAAGAATCCCGAGGCGCTGATCGCCTCGGGCATCGCCTATCCCCAGGGCCGCGGGCGCCGCACCGACGGCGGCTTCGTCATCAGCGGCTTCTGGAACTTCAGTAGCGGCGTCGACGCGGCTGACTGGAACATGCTGGCGGTGACGGTCAGGGACGGCGAGCGCGTCGTCGACCACCGGATGTGTCTCGTGCCGAAGACTGACTACGAGATCGTCGACGACTGGCACGTGCTCGGCATGCGGAGCACCGGGTCCAAATCCGTGCGCGCCACCGACGTCTTCGTCCCGGAGCATCGCGCGCTCTCCATGTACCTGGCGCGAGGCGGCGGCGAGTTCCCGGGCGCATCGGTCAATCCGAATGCGCTTTACCGCGTGCCGCTGTCAGCGCTCGGATCGCACTGCCTGGCGGCGGCTGGTGTCGGCAATGCCCAGGCCGCGCTCGAGCTCACGATCGACGCGATCCGGGAGCGGAGCACGAGCTACACCGCCCTGCGGATGCGCGATTTCCAGGCCGTGCAGCTCCGCGTGGCCGGCGCGGGCGCGCGAGTCGATGCCGCGCGGCTCGTGATCAGGGCCGATTGCCTGGAGGCGGAGCGGATCGCCGTGGAGGGCCGCGCCCCCACGATCGAGGAGAAGCTTCGCTTCAAGCGAAACGTGGCCTACGCGATGGGGCTCTGCACGGAGGCCGTCGACCAGCTCCATGCCCTGGCCGGCGCCAACGGCATCTACGATCGCTACCCCATCGAGCGGCTCTTCCGCGATCAGCACGCGCTCACGGGCCACATCGGCTTCAGCTGGGACGCCCAGGGCGCTCCGTGGGCACTGGTCACGCTGGGCGGCGAGTTCTCGAGCCCGACGCTCTGACGACCCCGAGACCCGCTCCGGCCATCGTTCGCCTCGCCGGGCCGAGGGTGTGACGTCGGCGCTCGAGGCGCGCGCGTGCTGTATCCGCTGACCGTCTTCCTCGCCGCGTTCCTGCTCTTCCAGATTCAACCGATGATCGCCCGGGCCATCCTGCCCTGGTTCGGGGGCACGGCCACGCTCTGGACGGTCGCGGTGCTCTTCTTCCAGCTCGGTCTCCTCGCGGCCTACGGATACTCTCACATCGTTCTGCGCTTGCTCTCGCCCTCCCGGCAACGGATGCTCCACCTGGTCGTGGTCGCGCTCGGCCTGGTCGCGTTGCCCGTGGGCCCGAGCGACGCGCTCAGACCGACCGGCGAACACGAGCCGGTCCTGAGCATCCTCCGCGTGCTCTTGCAGACCGTGGGCCTGCCGTACTTCGTCGTCGCGGCGACCGCGCCTTTACTCCAGGGCTGGTACGCGCAGGAAACGGATGGTCGGGCGCGCCTCCGGTGGCTCCCGTCGCCGTATGTGCTCTACGCCATCTCCAACGTGGGCTCGCTCCTGGCGCTCCTGAGCTATCCGTTCGTCATCGAGCCCGGATTCGGGCTCCGCACGCAGTTCGGCGTGTGGTCGATCGGCTATGGCTGCTTCGCGGTGGTGCTGGCCCTCCTCGCGTGGCCGCGCCATTGGCGCGCAGGAGTCGTCGACCCGTCGCCCCAGGCGCCCCCTGCGGCCCCGTCGCTCACCGGTCCTCCGTCCATCGCGTTGCTGGGCGCGCTGGGCCTGGCCGCGGCGACCAATACGCTCCTCCTGGCGGTGACGGCCACGCTCGCGCACAACATCGCGCCCGTGCCCCTGCTCTGGGTCGTCCCGCTGGCCCTCTACCTCGGGAGCTTCGCCGTGCCATTCGGCCTGGCGATGCCGCGGCTACGGCTCGTGCTCCCGTTCCTGGCGGTTCTCGCGCTTGTCCCGATCGCATACGTGGAGACTGTCACGAGGGTGGCGCTTCCCACGCGCCTCGGTCTCTTGATGCCGGCTTTCTTCGTGATCTGTCTGGCCTGCCACGCGGAGCTCGCCCACTTGAAGCCTCACCCGCGCCATCTCTCGTCCTTCTATCTGATGATCGCGCTCGGTGGGACCCTGGGAGGGATCTTTGCCGGCGTCGTGGCGCCGCTCATCTTCGATAGCTATCACGAGTTGCCGCTCAGCCTGGCCGCCGCCGCCGTTCTCACCCTGTTCTTCCTCGGGCGGTCGCGCGGCTGGTCGTGGCGTCACCCGCTGGTGGCGGTGCCCATCGCGGCCGCCGTCGCCATCGCGGTCTACATCGCCCGGGCCTCGCTGGACGATGTGTCCGGCGACCGGCTGGCGACCCGCAACTTCTACGGCACCCTGGCCATCCGGGACGAGCCCACGTTCGACGAGGCAGGACCGCTGCGCGTGCTCGTCAATGGCAGCATCATCCACGGCGGGCAGCTCGTGAAGCGGGCGTACCACGGCGAACCCACGACGTACTTCGGTCCCGACTCGGGCGTTGGACTCGCACTGAGGGTCGCGGGCCAGAGCGGTCCGATCCGCGTGGGCGTGATGGGGCTCGGGGTCGGGACCCTCGCCAGCTACGGACGCCCGGGAGACCTCTACGTGTTCTTCGAGATCAATCCGCTCGTGGTCCGGCTCGCGTCGTCCGAGTTCAGTTTCCTCCGGGATTCGCACGCGAGGATCGAGATCGTTCCGGGAGATGGCCGGCTCTCGCTCGAGCGGTACGCCGGCCCACCCTTCGACGTCATCGTGATCGACGCCTTCGCTGGCGACTCGGTGCCGATCCACCTCTTGACCCGTGAGGCCGTCGATCTCTACTTTCGGCGGATGACGCCGTCAGGTATCCTCGCCCTGCAGATCACGAACCAGTACGTCGATCTCAAGCCCATCGCGCGCGCGGCCGCCAGCGCTCCAGGCCGCCACGCGTTGGTGGTGGCGACGGCGGACCAGCATTCCCCCTTCTTCAATTCCGTGTGGGTCCTGCTTTCGAGGGGCGCCAGCCGCTTCGAGACGCCGTTCTTCGAGGCGGGACAGCCTCTGACCGCGGGCCACGAGGTCGCCTGGACCGACGATCACGCCGACTTGCTCTCGGTGATCAAGCGTTGATCCACCGCCGGCCGCACGGGCCTGGACGGCGGGCTGATGGCTGCGCTACTGTACGACGCGAAGGCATAGGCGCGGCTGATCCGCGCGCTCAAGGAGGGAGGACACGCCATGCAGGTCCTGCTGGGAGCAACCCTCATCGATGGCACGGGCGCGTCTCCAGTGCCCGACGCAGCCGTCGTCATCGACGGTGAGCGCATCACGTCTGCGGGAGCGCGCGCGAAAGCGCCGTGGCCCGCTCACGCCGAGATCGTCGATCTGTCCGGCCTCACGGTCCTGCCGGGACTCATCGACACCCACGATCACCTCGCCTCCCACGGGTACGCCCTGGCCACGCGCTGGGGGCTCGACGAGCCAGCCAGCACGATTCACCTGCGCACGGCAGGCGTGCTCGAGCAGACACTGGCGATGGGCTACACGACGATTCGGGACGCGGGTGGTCTCGATGCGGGGTTCAAGCTGGCCATCGAGGAAGGGCTGACGGACGGGCCGCGGCTCAGCCTCGGACTGAAGATCATCTCACCCACCGGCGGCATCGGCGATTCGGTCAGCCCGTCGGGACACAGCTGCTTCGTCCCAACGGACCCGAACCTTCCCAACAGCGTGGCGAACGGCGTACATCAGGTACGCGCCGTGGTGCGGACCATGGTCCGAGCGGGCGCGGACGCGATCAAGTGCGCCACCACGGGCGGCGCCAGCTCGCGGCCGGGGCATGGTCCCAGCGATCCTGCCTTCACGCGCGAGGAGATGCGAGTCCTCGTCGACGAGGCGCATGCGCTCGGGCGGAAGGTCATGTGTCACGCTCTCGGCGGGCCAGGCCTTCGCCTCGCCGTCGAGGCCGGCGTCGACTCGATCGAGCATGGCTGCTACCTCGCCGACCAGCCCGAGCTGATCCCGATGATGGCCGAGCGCGGCATCGTCCTCACGCCGACGCTCCTGGTCTACGTGTATCACCGGGAGAGCGCGGCGCCCCACGTCCGGCAGCGCGCTCGCGCGCTCTACGCGCGACACGTCGAGACCGTGCAGATGGCGCTGGCCGCCGGCGTCAAGATCACCGCGGGGACCGACGCGGGCGGGCATGGCCATCCCGTGAACGCACGCGAGCTCGAATGCCTCGTCGAGGCCGGACTCTCGCCGTTGCAGGCGATCCGGGCGGGCACGGGACTGGCCGCCGAATGTCTGGGGCGCGAGGCCGAGCTTGGCACGATCCAGCCCGGCCGGCTGGCCGATCTGGTGGCGGTGGACGGCGATCCTCTTCGCGACATCGCGCTCCTGCAGCGGCCCGAGCGGATCAAGCTCGTGTGGAAGGGCGGAAGGGTTTGCGTGGATCGCCGCGCCGCCAGCGGCGTCGTCCTGGAGGACGCCGCCAAGCGGGGCGCGTAGCGCCGCCCGCCCGGGCGGCGCTACGTTGCCAGGGAGGAGCCGGACCTAGACGGCGTGCGCCTCATCGGCCTTGCGGAATCCGAGCAGGCCGTGCTTGGCGTCCACCACCACGGTGTCGCCCTCGACGAAATTCCCGTTAAGGAGCTGGAGCGCCAGCGGGTCCTGGACCAGACGCTGGATCGCCCGCTTGAGTGGGCGCGCTCCGAACACCGGATCGTAGCCCTCCTGCGCCAGCACCTCCTCCGCCCCCGACGTCATCTCGAGCGCGATGCGCTTGTCGGCCAGGCGCTTGACCAGGTGGCTCAGCTGGATCTTCACGATCGCCGCGATCTCTTCTCGCCCGAGGGGCTTGAAGATCACGATCTCGTCGATACGGTTCAAAAACTCCGGTCGTAGCGTTTCGCGGAGCGTCTCCAGCACGAGCTGGCGCAGCCGCTGGGGCTTCTCGTCCTCCCGGAAGAGGTGGCTGCCGAGATTGGACGTCATGATCACCACCGTGTTCCGGAAATCGACGGTCCGTCCTTGACCGTCGGTGAGGCGGCCGTCGTCGAGGAGCTGGAGCAGCACGTTGAAGACGTCGCCGTGCGCTTTCTCGACCTCGTCGAAGAGGACGACCGCATACGGCCGGCGGCGCACCGCCTCCGTGAGCTGGCCACCCTCGTCGTACCCGACGTACCCCGGAGGAGCCCCGATCAGCCGTGCGACGGTGTGCTTCTCCATGTACTCGGACATGTCGATCCGGATCAAGGCCCGCTCGTCGTCGAAGAGGAACTCGGCCAGGGCACGCGCCAGCTCCGTCTTGCCCACGCCGGTCGGGCCCAGGAACAGGAAGGAGCCGATCGGACGGTTCGGATCCGCGAGTCCGGAGCGCGCACGCCGGACGGCGTTGGACACCGCGATGATGGCCTCGGGCTGCCCGATGACGCGGCGGGACAGGCGGTCTTCCATCTTGACGAGCTTCTGGACCTCGGCCTCGAGGAGCCGTGAGACGGGGATGCCGGTCCACTTGGCCACGGTCTCCGCCACGTCTTCCTCGTCCACTTCTTCCTTGAGCATCTTTCCGTGTTTCTGCATCTCGCCGAGGCGTGCGTTCTCGGCCTGGAGCCGCTTGTCCAGCTCCATCAGCGTGCCGTACCTGAGCTCGGCCGCCTTCTGAAGATCGCCCCGCCGCTCGGCGTCGGCCATCGCCGCGCGGGCGGCCTCCGTCTCCTCCTTGATCTTGCCGATGGCCATGATGGCGGCCTTCTCGGCCTGCCATTGGGCCTTGAGCGTCTGCGACTTGTCCCGGAGCTCGCCGAGCTCCGTGTCGATCTTCGAGAGACGCTCGCGAGAGAGCGCGTCGGATTCGCGAGCCACCGACACGCGCTCGATCTGAAGCTGCATGATCCGACGATCGATCTCGTCGATCTCGTGCGGCATGGAGTCGATCTCGATCCGGAGCCGCGAGGCGGCCTCGTCGACCAGGTCGATGGCCTTGTCGGGCAGGAACCGATCGGCGATGTACCGGTGCGACAGCACGGCCGCCGCGACGAGGGCGGCATCCTTGATCTTCACCTTGTGGTGGACCTCGTACTTGTCCTTGAGCCCGCGCAGGATGGCGATGGTGTCCTCGACCGACGGCTCGCGCACCATCACCGGCTGGAAGCGACGCTCCAGCGCCGGATCCTTCTCCACGTGCCTTCGGTACTCGTCGAGGGTCGTCGCCCCCACGCAGCGCAGCTCGCCCCGCGCGAGCGCCGGCTTCAACATGTTGGCGGCGTCCACCGCGCCCTCGGCCGCGCCGGCGCCGACCAGTGTGTGCAGCTCGTCGATGAAGCAGATGATCTGTCCCTCGCTCTCGGTGATCTCGCGGAGCACCGCCTTCAGCCGGTCCTCGAACTCGCCGCGGTACTTGGAGCCCGCGACCATCGCGCCGATGTCCAGGGCGACTAGCCGCTTCCCCTTGAGCCCTTCGGGCACGTCACCGGCCACGATGCGCTGAGCCAATCCCTCCACGATCGCCGTCTTGCCGACGCCGGGCTCGCCGATCAGCACGGGGTTGTTCTTGGTGCGTCGGGAGAGCACCTGGACCACGCGTCGAATCTCGTCGTCGCGGCCGATCACGGGATCGAGCTTGGCCTTCCGCGCGAGGTCCGTCAGGTCCTTCGAATAGCGCTGGAGCGCCTGGTATTTCTCCTCGGGGTTCGTGTCCGTCACGCGCTGCGATCCACGCACCTCCACGAGCGCCCGGTAGATCGTCTCGGCGGTGATGCCACTCGCGGCGAGGGTCCGGGCCGCGGGCCCGCTCTTTTCCTGGGCGATGGCGATCAGGAGGTGCTCGGTGGAGATGTATTCGTCCCGGAGGCGCTGGGCTTCGTCCCAGGCCCGGTTGACGACTCCCTCGAGGCGGGGCGATGCGTATTGTCGGCCTCCGCCCTGAACCTTCGGCAGCTTGGTGAGCTCGGTCTCGATCTGGCGTGCGATCGCGTCGGCCCGCGCCCCGAGCTTCGCGAGCAGCGGCGCCACGACGCCCTCCTGCTGCTGGAGCAGGGCCAGCAGCACGTGCTCCGGCTCGATGGCCTGATGGTTGCCCTGGTCGGCGAGCGACTGGGCTGCCTGGATGACTTCTTGCGCCTTGATGGTCAGTTTGTCGAGTCTCATCCTCGTGTTCCCGCTTTCAGTTTTCTCAGTTCCTCGAACAGTTCCCTCTGCCGCGGCGACAGCGGCGTGGGAAGCGAAATCACCACCCGCACGAATTGATCTCCGGCTCTGCCACCCTTGAGATGCGGCATCCCGTAGCCGGGAAGCCGGAACACACGACCGCTCGACGTCTCGGGCGGAATCTTCATGGATACCCGACCCTTGAGGGTCGGGACCGACGCCTCCGCGCCAAGCGCCGCGTCCTCGACGGGCACCGGAAGGTCCACGTAGAGATCGTCGCCCTTGCGCTCGAACCTCGGATCCGGCTTCACCGTGACGGTCAGGTAGAGGTCTCCGCTCCGGCGACCGGCGCGTGCTCCCTCGCCCGCGACGCGGATGCGGGAGCCGGTATCGACGCCGGCGGGGATCTTCACGTCCAGGTTGCGTCGGGCCTTGGACCAACCCGTGCCGCGGCATTGCGGACACGGCTGCTGGTTGACGTGTCCGGCCCCCCCACAGGTCTTGCAGGGCTCGTTCATCTCGATCGAGAAGGCTTTGCGCGTCCCCTGGAACGCTTCCTCGAGGGTCAATTCGATCGCCGCCTCGACGTCGCTTCCGTGCGCGCCTGGGAAGCCGCCCGTTGTCCACCTGCCGCCGCCCAGGCCACCCAGGTCGCCGAGGTCGCCGAACTCCACGTCCCTTGACCTGCCGGCGCCTCGGGAGCCGCCGCCCGTCAGATCGCCGAAGATACTGCGGAAGAAGTCGGAGAAGCCGCCGCCATCGCCGAACTGCTCGAAACGGACGTCGTGCCCCTCGAAGGGGTGACGGGCCCCCGCGCCAGCTCGCGCGTACTGCTCCCAGTCCGGGCCCAGGGTGTCATAGCGCTTGCGCTTCTCGGGATCGGAGAGGACGGTGTTGGCTTCGTTGATTTCCTTGAAGCGCTCCGCGGCGCCCTTGTTGACGTCGGGATGATACTTACGGGCCAGCCGTCGGTAGGCGGCCTTGATGGCCTTGTCGTCGGCGTTCTTCGGAACCCCGAGGATCTTGTAGTAGTCCTTGTATTGCATGAGTCGAGAAAGTAAAGCGGCGCCAGGGACCCCGGAAGGTCTGCGCCGCTTCCCTGTCCTCAGTGTAGCAGACGATTCTGAGGTTTGCCGGCAGCGCGCTGCCGGATGTTGGCGGAGTGATCGGTCGAGCGCGGCTGGACTTGCGAAGGGACCGGTCGGGAGGGGGCGAACCCCCTCCCGGCGTTCTCAACCCCTGGCGACGGTGAATGCGACGTAGAGGGACTGCTGGCCGCGTTGCAGGAGGACCGTGATCCGATCGCCGTCCTTGACGTCCTTGGTCGCGCGCTCGAAGTCCTGGACGTTCCGCACTCGTTGCCGGTTCACCTCGCGGATGACGTCGCCGCGCTGCAACCCGGCTTCCGCAGCGGCGCTGTCGTCTTCAACGGAGAAGACGACGACGCCTTCAGCGCCGCGCAGGTTGAGCTGCCGGGCGACATCCGGGGTGATCGGGCGCACGTCGAGCCCGAGCTTCGCCCGCCCTTTGTTCGTCGACTTCAGCGCCACGTTGTCATCCGGAGTCTCACCGATCTTGATCTCGAGCATCTTCTCGCCCTTGTCGCGCCACACCTTCACGGGAACGCCCTTGCCTGGCACGGTGGCTGCGACGGCCTTTTGCAAGTCCTGCGGCGTGTCCACCTTCTTCTTGTCGAATTCGATGACGATGTCCCCGGCGGCGATGCCGGCGCGTTCCGCGGGACTGTCCTGCACCACGTCGGAGATCAGGACACCCTTGTCGTCCTTGAGGCCGAAGCTCTTGGCCAGTTCCGGCGTCAGCGGCTGGATGGAGACCCCGAGCCACCCCCGCGTCACCTTGCCCTTGGCGGCCAGTTCCGAATAGATCCGCTTTGCCATGTTCGAGGGGATGGAAAAGCCCACGCCGGCGTACTGGCCGGTCCGCGATGCGATGGCGCTGTTGATGCCGATCACTTCGCCGGACATGTTCACGAGCGGGCCACCCGAATTGCCGGGGTTGATGGCCGCGTCGGTTTGCAGGAAGTCATCGAAGGGACCCTGGCCGATGGACCGTCCCTTGGCGCTGATGATGCCCGCAGTCACCGTCTGCTGCAGCCCGAAGGGGGAGCCGATGGCCAACACCCAGTCGCCCACCTTCAGCTTGTCGGAGTCGCCGAGCGTTGCGGAAGGGTAGGGTCCTCCGCCCTGGAGCTTCAACACCGCCAGGTCCGTTCGCCGGTCCACGCCGACGAGCTTGGCCTTGTGCTTCTTGCCGTCGGCCGTCACCGCCTCGATCTCGCTCGCCCGATCCACCACATGGGCATTGGTCAGCACGATGCCAGAGGTATCCACGATCACTCCCGAACCCAGGCTCCGTTGGACCTGCTCGCGCTCGGGGACCTCCCCGAAGAAGCGACGGAAGAACTCGTCGCCGAAGAACTCCTCGATGGGCGTGCGGCCCGTCCACCGCGTCACCGTGTTGATGTTCACCACGGCCGGGGCGACGGTCTCGGCCACCTGGGAGAAGCTGCCCGACGGCACCGGCAGCGCCGCGGGGATGATGGGCCCCTGGATCCCGGTGCGCATGGGCCTGGGATAGGTCGGCTTGGCGAGATCCACGGCGCCAGCGCCCCACGTGCCCAGGCCGGCGCCGATCACGACCCCCATGAGGAGCAGAAAGACGAGGGTGCTACGCTTCAGCGAGATCATCGAGTGCCCTCCACCGAATCGCCGAGGAGTTGACGTAGGCGATCGCCTTCCAGGGTCTCCCGCAGCTTCAGTTCTGCCGCCGCGTCCATCAGAACCTTCTTCTTCGTGGTCACCAGATCCCGGACCCGGTCGTAGATCCGGTCGATGATCGCGCGTGTCTCGTGGTCGATGATCCGGGCCGTCGCCTCGCTGTATTCACGCTCCTGCGCGAGGCCGGCTCCCTTGAGGAACATCGCTTGCTGACCCCAGCCAAAGGTCATGGGCCCGAGCTGCTCGGACATGCCATACTGCGTGACCATCAGCCGGGCCATCTCGGTCGCCCGTTCGAGGTCGTTGTGCGCGCCGGTCGAGATCTCCCCGTAGACGACCTCCTCGGCCGCCCGGCCCCCCAGAAGGACTGCAATCCGGTCCTCCAGCTCGGTTCGTGTCAGCAGATAGCGGTCCTCCAGCGGGAGCTGATAGGTCGCGCCGAGCGCGCTCACGCCACGAGGGATGATGGTCACCTTGTGGACGGGATCGGCGTGAGGCTGGGAGGAGGCGACCAGGGCATGCCCGATCTCGTGATGGGCCACGATGTCACGTTCTTTCTCGGAGAGCACCCGGCTTTTCCGCTCGAGTCCCCCCACGACACGGTCCACGGCTTCTTCGAGATCGGCCATCTCCACCGCGTCCTCGCCCTTGCGCGCCGCCAGCAGGGCAGCCTCGTTGATGATGTTGGCGAGGTCCGCTCCGGCCATTCCAGGGGTGCGCGCGGCCAGCACGTGCAGGTCCACCGTGGGCGCCAAGGTCACGGTCCGGGCGTGCACGCGGAGGATCGCCTCACGCCCCTTGACGTCGGGCTTGTCCACGACCACCTGCCGATCGAAGCGCCCGGCCCTCAGCAGTGCCTGGTCGAGCACCTCGGGTCGGTTGGTCGCGGCCATGATGATCACGCCCTTCGAGGAATCGAATCCGTCCATCTCGGCCAGGAGCTGGTTCAAGGTCTGCTCCCGCTCATCGTGGCCGGACAGGAACCCGGTGTTGCCGGCGCGGGTCTTGCCGATGGCGTCCAGTTCGTCGATGAAGACGATGCATGGCGCCTTTTCCTTCGCCTGCTCGAACAGATCCCGGACCCTCGAAGCCCCGACCCCGACGAACATCTCCACGAACTCGGAGCCCGACAGGAAGAAGAACGGGACGTCCGCCTCGCCCGCCACGGCTCGCGCCAGGAGCGTCTTGCCGGTGCCGGGAGGGCCGACGAGCAATACGCCCTTGGGGATGCGACCGCCCAGCCGCTGATACTTCTTGGGACTCCTGAGGAAGTCGACCACCTCGATCAGCTCGGCCTTGGCCTCGTCGACGCCAGCGACGTCGGCGAACGTGGTCTTCAGCTCTTTGCGATCGTAGATCTTGGCCTTGGAGCGTCCAAAGGAGAGCGCCTGGGTGGGGCCTCCGCCGATGCGCCGCATGAGGAAGATCCACAAGCCGGCCATGATCCCGAGCGGAACGATCCAGCCGAAGAGCAGGTCCCGCCAGAATGTGCTCTCGACCCGTCCGGAGAACTCGACCTTGGCCCCTTCCAGTTCCTTGAGGAGGGAGGAGTCGTCCATGGCGGGAATTCGCGTCGTCACGAACGTGACTGACCCGGACTCTGCCCCCAGGAGATGGCGCAATCGTTCCCCAGGGCCAGGTTCCGGCGCGGGCAGGGCCCCGGGCTTGAGGGTGCCGCGCACCTCCCGCTCGGTCAGCGACACCTTCAAAACTTTGCCTTCCCGGAGCAACGAGAGGAACTTGCTCATCGGGATCTCGACGGGGCGTGGCGCCACCAGCCACCCCTGGATCACGAAAAGCACAGTCAGCGCGATGAAGAGGTAGAAGAGAGAGAACTGCGTCTTTTGTTTGACGGGGAGTTTCATCTTTACGGCTCGAAAGTCATGCTATCGGAAGGTCCCCAGACCTGTCAAACGGACGACCGGGGAGATCGACTGACTCGATCGAACGGCTGTGTAGCGGTCTCTGCGTGTGAGCGGGGGTCACGGCCGGAGGGCGCGTGACCAACCAGCGTCGGCTCAGAGACGAGCCGACGCGACCGCGGACGACGGAGCCTGACGAGCTGCTCCGGTCCACCTCAGCAATGCTGACCCTCCTCCACCACGTAGTTCTTCAGCTTGTAGGTGGAGTTGAAGTTGTCTTCCCAGATCTCCAGGGGTACGCGCCCGACCAAGGTCTTGCCATCGAACACGTTGTACTTCGCGCGCTCCGTGAAGGCGGACGACTCGATCCGCTTGGCGAGGAAGTCGTCAACGGTCGGCTTGTCGACGAAGAGGGCGATCGTCTCCGTCGTCGGGCTCTTGTCGTTCGCCGTCCCGGGCTTCAGCCAGCTCAAGACCACCAGGAAGCCCTGCACGTCATTGTCGGACGTGATTTCGCTGTACTGGGTCATCCGCTTCAGCAGGTGCACGCCGTAGCGCGAGAACATGGCCGAGGCCCGTCGTGGAAGGGGCATCGCTTCGAAACTGGGGTCTTCGGTCTGATCGACATTGACCCAGACCGACAAGTACCGATCATCGCCCTCGGCGCCCTTGGGATGAGGGAAGCCGATGCCGTTCTTCACGACCGCCAGCCATGGCAGGCAGTGGTAGATGTACTCGGAGAACTTCAAGAGCTCGCGCTGATGGACGGTCGCGAGGTTCTTGGCCTTGGCCGTCGTGTACTGATCGAGAGGAATCAGTACATCGCTCGGACCGGCGAGGACAGGGCCGGCGGTAGCCAGCACGAGCACTACCGCCGAGATGACGAATCGCAACTGCACCCCAGGACCCTCTAGTTCTGAAGGATCTGGCTCTGGTTCACCGTGATCGGGTAGATGCCCCACCAGTTCTGATTCCTGGAGTCCTCGATGTCCAGCCGCGTCACCTTCGGATTCGAGCCATTCTTGTTGTTCTTGAGGGAGAAGAATGCGTGCTCCCCTGACGCGAAGTGCGTGTTGTGCTCCATCCACACCTTCCCGTCCTGCGAACTGCATGCCGCGGCAAGGAAAAGAAGTGAAACCGCGAATGTGGCCCCCGTGATGCGAGAACGCATGTCCCAGCCTCCTATGGGGTGAACTTCGGTGCACTGCACGCTCGGTCCCCATCATACGGGTGGTGCCGCGCTCTCGTCAACACTCCATTTGAGCCAGGAAGCCCGGGATTTCGTAGCACATTCGCGCAGGATGCCCGAGAGCCCGAGTCCGACAGGGGCGGGCAGCGAGCACCGGCCGCGATGCTTTTATTCTTGCAGGGTAGTGAGGCATGAGGCATCCTGCCACTGGAGATCGCGCATTGGTCGTTGCACCTGGTCCTCGAATGAACACCCTTCCGCGAACAGCCAAGCGACTCCGAGCCTTTCCATTGGTGAACAACGGGGGGTGTTTCCGCCCCCTGATCAGGGGATGAAAGCGTGAGCGAGCATCTGAGCATCATCGAAGAGCGCGGCAGCTTCCGGAGGCCAATCCTGATCATGGCCTTCTCAGGCTGGAACGATGCGGCAGAGGCGGCCACCACGGCCGCCCGCTACCTGGCCCAGTTGTGGCCGACGCAGCAGCTGGCGAGCATCGATCCCGAGGAGTTCTACCACTTCGGCCTGTCGCGGCCTTATGTGAGGTACAAATCCGGCTCGCAGACCGAGCGGGAGATCATCTGGCCGGCCACGGATTTCTCGATCAGTCGGCCGGCTAACCTCGATTGTGACCTCATCGTCGGCGTGGCCATCGAGCCGCACCTGAAGTGGCGCACCTATTGTGGCGCCGTGATCGAGCTGGCCCGGCGCTGCCAGGTCTCGGTGGTGCTGACCCTTGGCGCCCTCCTGGCCGAGGTGGCGCATAGCCGCCCGGTGCGCCTGTCGGGCAGCGCTCAAGATCCGCAGCTGGCATCACGACTCGGGGTCCGTCCCACGCGCTATGAGGGCCCCACGGGCATCGTCGGAGTGCTGAACACGCTGTGTCGCGAAGAAGGAGTCCCCACCGCGAGTCTCTGGGCAAATGTGCCGCACTACGTCTCCGGCATCGAGAATCCGAAGGCGGCTCTAGCCCTGGTCCGTCGTGTCCTCCCGCTTCTCAACGCGGAGTCGGACCTGTCGGACCTCGTGGAGGCTGCCCGCCAGTTCGAGGAGAACCTGAACGGAGTCGTGTCCCAGAACGCCAAGATCGCCGAGTACGTCGCAAAGCTGGAGCGGAAGAAGCCCGAGGAGGACGAGGAAGCGGGTCGGCCGGATGAATTGCCCCCGGCGGGGGATCTCGTTGCCGAGATCGAGCAGTTTCTGCGCCAGCAACGGCCGGAAAGTAGCTGACCCCTCGCATCACCCGCGTTAGCGCACCGCGTCCAATCGCGCGATGACGAGGCCCTGATCGCGCCCCTGGTCACAATCCGAATGCCAGCCCGGTCCGCGCACCGCGTCGAGAGGCGATGGTTGAGCTTCATCGCCGGCGCGGCTCTCCTCGTGACCACGACGCCGGCATGGGCGCTATCGATGCGCGTCGTGCCAGCCACTCCCGCGCAGGGTGACGTGGTGATGGTCCTGCTCCACGGCGCCGGCGGGGCACGCGAAGTCCGGGGCAGCCTCGGCGACCGACCGCTTCGGTTTTTTTCTCACGGCGAGGAACACGCTGCCCTGACGGGCATCGATCTCGAGGCCAAGCCGGGCAAGGCGGTCTGGCGCGTGAGTTTCGTGGACGCAGGCAATGTCGCGCGCGAGGCGACCGGCAGCCTCGTCATCAAGTCGCGCACGTTCCCCGTTCAGCGGCTCACGCTTCCCACGCCCATGGTGGACCTGAGCCCCGAGGACGAGCGTCGAGCCGCATCCGAGGCGGCCCGCCTGAGCGCGCTCTACCAGACCGTCACACCGGAGCGGCTGTGGCATGGGCGCTTCGTCCGGCCGTTGGCCGGCGACCTCCCTGGCGCGGGGTTCGGCTCCCGGCGGATCATCAACGGCCAGCCTCGGATGCCACACTCCGGTGCCGACTTCGCTGCAGAACGGGGCACGCCGGTCGTCGCGGCGAATCGTGGACGGGTGGCTCTGGTCGGAGATTTCTTCTTCGCCGGCCGCCTGGTGGTGCTCGATCACGGCCTCGGCCTCTACACGCTCTACTTTCACCTCGACCGCGCGGCAGTCCAGGAGGGGATGACGGTCGAGCGCGGCGAAACGATCGGCGTCGTCGGGTGCACCGGCCGCGCCACGGGGCCCCACCTGCACTGGGGCGCTCAGGTCGGCCGGTCCCGAGTGGATCCGATGACGCTCCTCTCGGTGGCCGTCAGCGACTAGGCCCGTCCGTCCCTCGTTCTCGGTCCGAGGATCGGAACCAGCACCAGCCTCCGGCGGCTCGACGGAGCCTCAGGTTCGCGCGACCGGACGGATCCGCGCCCGAAGGCGGTGCGCTTGGCGGCGGAGAGCCGGCGTCGACCACACCGTGACGAGCGAGTGCGCCATGAGGCCGTAGACCCGGGCGCGCGGCACCTTGAGCGTGACGGCGGGATCGAGCCAGTTCGGGCTCCGAGCCAGGAGATCGAGCGTGCCGAGCCCGATGAGAAGGGGCCAGACGCATGCAAGACGCATCCGTGTCTCCGCCATCGGGATCGCGAAGGTGTACCGCCAGCCTGCCTCGTAGTGATCGAGCGCGACGTCGAGCAGCTCCGTCAAGATCGGCCGCGCGTTGCGCTCGGCCGCAGGGTCGAGCAGGTCCCCGGGGGAGAGTCCGAGCCGCGCCAGATCCTGGCGCGGCAGATAGCAGCGGCCGTGTCGCAGGTCGCGAGGGACATCGCGGAGCACGTTGGTGAGCTGTAGGGCCTTGCCGAAGCGGACGCCGAGAGCGCACATCGTGGGGAGGTCCCAGCCGCTGAGCCGCGGGCGATGGGCGACGTGGACTTCCGTCCAGAATTCGCCCACGCAGCCGGCGACCAGGTACGTGTAGCGGTCCAGATCCTGCCGGGTCTCGAGTGCCGCCAGCTTGCCCTCGTCCTCGCCCGGAAACAGGCGGAGGTCGTCGGTCATCCCCTCGACGATCGTCTCGATGACCTTCTCCACACGATCCCGATCATCCCGGGGGAGCGCGCGCAGCGCGTCGAAGCACTCGGGGAGCCGCTCGATCAGCTCGCGCTCGGCCGACGGCGACGATGCGCTCACCACCCTGGCGATGCCGGCAAGGCGCCCAGGCTCGGATCGGGTCATCTCGGCCCGGAAGGCGTCCAGGTGCGTGATGCGGGCGCGACGCTCGATGAGCCGCGTGTCGGCGATCGTGTCGGCGGCGCGCGCGAGGAGATACGCGAGCCCGATGGTGGGGCGGACCGCTGAAGGGAGAACGGCGAGCGAGAGGTAGAACGAGCGGCTGACGCGTTTCAGCAGCGCGGAGGTGGGAGCGCCTCCGGCCACGAGGCCGACCTAGTCGAGCTCCATCGGGTTGATGGGCTTGCCGGGGTCGTCCTTGGCTTTCTTGAGTCCCTCCTGAAACATCCGATCCAGCACCTTGCCCTTGGACTTCTCCGCCTTGAGCTGCTCCTTGAATAGCTGCTCCCGTTTTGCGGCCTGCCCCGCGAGCGACGAGAGCGCCTCGTCCAGACCAACCCCCGAACGCTGCCGAGGGGCTTCCTCATGGGCGATGACGGCTTCGAGCGTGGGATCGATGGTGAGCCGACCCCGACAACACGGGCAGGTGACGACGAATGCGGCCATGCCCCGTACCGTATCAGAAATGGATGGCGGGGGCCAGGAGCCAGCCAGCAGCCATGTCCGCTTCACATGCCCGGGTCGCGAGCGTCACGGATGCGCCAGACTGCGACAGCACCGCGGCGATCACATCACAGCGCGAGGTATTGATGCAGGATGGACTCGTCGTCTCGGACCGCCTGGGCGGTGCCGTGGTAGCGGATCTGGCCTTTCTCCAGCAGGTAGACGCGGTCGGCGAGAGCGAGCGAGAAGTCCACGTTCTGCTCGGCGAGCAGGATCGTGAGGCCCTCGGACTTGAGGCGCCCGATCTGCTCCTTGAGATGGTCCACCACCAGCGGCGCCAGCCCTTCCGAGGGTTCGTCCAGCAGGAGCAGCTCGGGGTTGCCCATGAGCGTGCGCGCGATGGTGAGCATCTGCTGTTCTCCGCCCGAGAGGAAGCCTCCCCGCCGCGCCTCCAGTTCGCCCAGCTTGGGGAAGAGGTCGACCACGCGCGGGACCGTCCATCCGCCGCCGCCCCCCCGGCTGGCCACGTCGAGATTTTCCCACACGCTGAGGTCGGCGAAGATTCGCCGATCCTCCGGCACGAATCCGACGCCAGCCCGGGCCACGCGGTACGGCGCCTGCCCGGCGATGTCTCGACCCTTCCAGACGATGCGGCCGTGGCGCGGTGGCTGTAGCCCCATGATGCTGCGCATCGTCGTGGTCTTCCCCACGCCGTTGCGCCCGAGCAGGCACACGCATTCCCCGGGCGCGACCTCGAGGGAGACGCCGAAGAGGACCTGGGAGAGCCCGTAGAACGTGTGGATGTCCTCGACCGTCAGGATCGGCGTCCCAGTCACCGCCGGTCTCCCAGGTAGACGCGTCGCACCTCGGGATCCCGCCGCACGTCGGCGGGTGCGCCGTCGGCGATCACCCGGCCCTGGTGCAGAACGGTGATGCGGTGGGCGATGGAGAAGACCACCGCCATGTCGTGTTCGGTGAAGAGCAGGGTGAGGCCGCGCTCCTCCGTGATGCGCTCGATGAACCGGATGGAATCGCGGGTCTCGGTCGCGGACATGCCCGCAGTGGGCTCGTCCAGTAGCAAGATCTCCGGTTCGAGCGCCAACGCCAGGCCGAGCTCGAGCTGCTTCTGGTTGCCGTGGGAGAGGAAGCCCGAGACCTCGCCGGCCTTGTCCAGGAGTCCCACGGCATCGAGCAACGTCTCCGTCTCCTGGCGGTAGAGCGCCTCCACCGGCGTGAAGAGGTTCCAGCCGCGCCCGCGATGGCTCAGGAAGGCCGCCTGGATGTTCTGGTAGACGGTGAGCCGCGGGAAGATGTTGGTGCGCTGAAACGATCGGCCCATGCCGAGACGGCAGAGATCGTGGGGCGCGATCCCGGTGATCTCCCGCTCCTTGAAGATCACACGGCCGGCGTCCGGCCTCAGGTGCCCCGTGATCAGGTTGAAGAGCGTGGTCTTGCCGGCCCCGTTGGGACCGATGATGGCGCTGATCGATCCTCGGGGCACCGTGAAGCTCACGCCGCCGACGGCCTGGAAGCCGTCGAAGCTCTTGCGGAGGTCTTGCACGTCAAGCACGGGCGGGTCTCCGCGCCAGGCGTCGCGAGACGGTCGCCACCGCTCCGGCAAGACCACCCGGGAAGACGAAGAGCAGGAGCACGAGGATCGTGCCGAGGATGAGGGGCCAGTATTCGGTATAGGACACGATCTGCTGGTTGAGCCAGATGAGGACCAGCGCGCCCACGGCGGGGCCGTAGAAGGTGCCCATGCCGCCCAGGAGCGTCATGATCAACACCTCGGACGACTTGGTCCAGTACGCGAAGTCGGGGAACACGCCCCGGTTGAAGATCCCGAACAGCCCGCCCGCCAGCCCTGCGAAGGCCCCGGCGACGACGAAGGCGGCGAGCTCGTAGCGGCGGACGTTGACTCCGATGAATTCGGCCCGTTCTGCGTTTTCCCGGATCGTCGTCAGCATTCGGCCGAACGGGGAGAGGACGATGCGCCGCAGGACCGCCAGGCACACCCCCACCGCGATCAGACACGTGAAGTAATAGTAGTCCGAGGTGCGGTACCCGCCGATCGCCGGTATTGCGCTGGCCAGGCGGTCGACCCAGTCGAAGGCGGGATAGGGGATGTCGGGCATACCCTGCTCGCCGCCGGTGACCTCGTTCCACTTGAAGCAGATCGCCCAGGTGATCTGCGCGAAGGCCAGCGTGAGCATGGCGAAGTAGATCCGCGTGAGGCGAACGCAGAAGAAGCCGAAGACGAGGGCGCAGAGTCCGGCGAAGGCGCCGGCGGCGGGAAAGGCGAGAAGGAAGGGCACACCGCCGCTCTTCATGAGGATCCCGGTGGTGTAGGCTCCGATCCCGAAGTAGGCCGCGTGGCCGAACGACACGAGCCCGGTGTAGCCGACGAGCAGGTTCAGGCTGGTGGCGAAGAGCGCCCAGATGAGCACGTCGTTCGCGAGAAAGGTGTAGAAGCGCGAGCCGAGGGCGGGCACGGAGAAGGCCGCGAGGAAGATGAGGAGCGCCCAGGGCACGCGACGGATCATGGATGGACGGCGACCAGCGCGATCACGACAGCGGCCGCCCGAGCAGACCCCAGGGCCGCAGGATGAGCACCGCCGCCATGAGGGCGAAGATGGCGAAGATGGAGAAGCGGGGAAAGAAGAGGATGCCGAAGGACAGCACCTGGCCGTAGATCACCGCGCCCAGGAAGGTCCCCCAGAAGGAGCCGAGCCCGCCGATGACCACCACGACGAAGGCGTCGACGATCACGTCCGTGTCCATTCCCGGCACCACGGCGCGCATCGGGGTGATGAGGGCGCCTCCCAGGCCTCCGAGGAACGAGGCGACCATGAAGACGCCGGTGTAGAGCCGGTCGACGTTGACGCCGAGCGCGCCCAGCGTCTCCCGGTCGAGCGCGGCGGCCCGGATGAAGCGGCCGGCCCGGGTCCTTTGGAGCACGAACCAGAAGGTGATGGCGATGGCGGGCCCCAGGAGGAGGATGAACAGGTTGTAGGCCGGCAGGGTGATGCCGAAGACGTTCAGCGATCCCGTGAGGCCGCGCGGCCGGCCCACCGACTTCTGCTGCGTGCCCCAGAGAATCTTCGCCACGTCGCTCAGGATGAGGACGAGCGCGTAGGTGAAGAGGAGCTGATACAGCTCTTCCTTCACGTACAGACGGTGAAAGAGAAATCGCTCCACGAGGCCGCCGAGCAGCGCGACGGCCAGCGCGGCCCCGAGGGCGGCCATCCAGAACGTTCCCGGTCCGGGCCCGAGCCACTGCACGAACTGATAGGTGGTGTAGGCGCCCAGCATGTAGAAGGTTCCGTGGGCGAAGTTGAGGACGCGGAGGACGCCGAAGATGAGGGAGAGCCCGGAGGCGATCAGGAACAAGAACATCGCGGCGGTGAGGCCGCTGAGCGACTGCGCCACGATGAAGGAGAGATCAGGCATCGAGACGGGCCAGCGCGCTCCCATGGCCGTCGGCAGGAAGGCCCGAAGTGTGTGCGGCCCCCACCTCACGCTCCACGTTGAATCTGGCGGGAACTCGCGCGCGCTCCCCCAGTCTCGCGTCGGGCCGACGGTTCGTGCCGCTCGGTCGAGCCAGGACGGCGAGGGAGCGATCGCACACTCCTCGCAGCGCCCTGTCTCCCGCGCGGTTGGGTCGTTGGATCGCCAGCCGGCTAGTCCATGAACCTGGTGGGGTCCACGTACTCGGCTGGCTTCATGATCGCGAATGGATACTTCGAGTCCATCGCGGTCTTGCCGTAGAGCTGTCCTCGGTTGGCCTGGTGATCCTTTTCCCGGATCGTGAGCTTGCCCACGGGCGTGTCGACCGACAGTCCCATGAGCGCCTTCGAGACCTTGTCGGCGTCCGTGCTTCCCGCCTTCTTGATGGCCTCGGCGAGGAACTGCATGCCGATGTACCCCTGGATGGCCCAGGAGGAGGGGTACTCGTCCTTGAGGAACTTCGACAGCCGGGCCGTGTACTCGCGGTGCGCCGGAGATGCGGTGTCCCAGTAGAAGGCATCGTAGGAGTTGCCCCAGATGCCGACCGGATAGTCCGCACCCATGGACTTGGTGGTCTCCGGGGTGGCTGCCTCGCCGACGCCGATGAAGTTGTACTTGACCGCGTCGAAGTACCCCAGCGCCTTGGCCTGCTTCGAGAAGGTGACGAAGAACCCGCCCCAGATGGAGGAGAACACGGCCTCGGGCTTCTTGGCCATCTGCGCGTTGATGAACGGATTGTAGTCCTGCTCACCCAGCTTCGGCCACTGCTGGTCCACGATCACGACGCTCGGCTTGATCTTCTTCAGGTGCTCCACGAAGGCCTTGGTGACGTCCTGGCCGTACGCGTAGTCGAAGCTGACCGTGGCGACCTTGGTCACGGGCCACTTGGCCACGATCTCCGCCGCGCTGCGTCCCTCGATGGTGGTGGTGGCGGCGACGCGGAAGATGTAGGGGTGGAGCTTGTCGGCCGCGGTGAGCTGATCGGTCTTGGGGATGGGTGCGATGAAGACGATCTTGTTCTCCTTCGCGACGACCGAGACGGCGGGCCCCTCGGCCGACGTCAATGTCCCGACGAGGAAGTCCACGTTCTCCTTGAGGATCATCTCGCGGGCCACCCGCACGGCCTCGTTCGCGTCGGCCTTGGAGTCGCGCACGATCAGCTCGAACTTCCGGCCGAGCACGCCGCCCTTGGCGTTGATCTCCTCGACGAACATCTGGGCGCCCTTCGAAGCTGGCTCGCCGAAGAGCGCGGCAGGCCCCGACAGCGGCATGGGCATGCCCACCTTGATCGACTTCTGAGCCAGGGCCGCAGACGGCGCTGCTGCCAGCAGCGCGAGGAGCAGGGTCAGGATCCGAATGATCATGGAGGCCTCCTTCCTGAATCTGGTCGGCGTCTCAGAGCGCGGGTAGGCCCGGGACCAGCACGCGGATGCGGTAGACCGACGTCGACGCCGTGATGTAGAGACTCCGGTAGTCGGCGTCGCCCCAGGCGAAGTTGGCCGTGTGCTCGGGCACGTGGATGACTCCGAGGCATGCCGCGTCGGGATCGAAGACATGGATGCCGCCCGGCCCGCAGCAGTACACGTTGCCTGCCGAGTCGATCTTCATCCCGTCGGGCGCTCCTGGGCCCTCGCCAACCGTCTCGGCCCAGACGCGGCCGCCTGCGAGCCCGCCGCTGGCGGTCATATCGAACACCCGGATGTGCTTCCGGGCCGTGTCGTTCACGAACAGGCGCCGGCCGTCGCGAGAAAAGCACAGGCCGTTTGGACGATCGAAATCGTCCACGAGGAGCGTCGGGCTCTTCGGGTCCTGGCCCGCCCGGAATACCCCCTGGAACGACAGCTCCTGCTCGCGCGGGACGCCGTAGAATTTTGCGCGGCCGTAAGGCGGATCCGAGAAGTAGATGCCGCCGTCCGCGCTGCAGACGATGTCGTTGGGACTGTTGAGCTGCTGGCCTTGATAGTGCGTCGCGACCGGGATGATGCGGCCGTCGTGGTCCGTGCGCGTCACCTGGCTCGACGCGTGTTCACAGGCGAGGAGGCGGCCTTGTCGGTCCCAGGTGAGCCCGTTGGACATGTTGCAGGGCTTGCGAAACGTGCTGACGCCGTCCTTGGGCGACCAGCGCCGGAGGTGATCGCCGGGCATGTCGCTCCACAGCAGGAAGTGCGCCGTCGGATGCCACAGTGGACCCTCCGTGAACAGGCAGCCGGTCGCGATCCGCTCGAACTGGACGTCACGCCCGACGATCTCGGCGAGACGGGGGTCTCGGATCGAGACGCTCACTGCTTCATCCGTTCCCCCGGCTTACCGGCCACGTACCAGTCTGGGGGATCGACCTCTTCCACCACCACCCAGACCGCCTCCTTGGGGAGCTTCGTCACGTCGGTGATCGCCTCCGTCACCCGCCGGGCGATCTCGTCCTTGCGCTCCTTGCCCCAGCCTTCGTAGATCCGGATGTTCACGAACGGCATGGCGGCCCTCCTTGACGTGGGCTCCGATCAGGCCTTGAGCCACTTCGCGAAGAAGGCGGTGCAGCGCTTCCACGCGTCGGCAGCGGCCGTCGCATTGTACGAGGGACGGTAGTCCGCGAAGAAGCCGTGGCCGGCGTCGGGGTAGATGACGATCTCCACATTCTTGTTGGTCTGCTTGAGCAGATCGCCGAACTTGGTGGCGTCGGCCGGCGACGGATTCTGGTCCTTCTCTCCGTACATCCCGAGGAACGGCGCCTTGATGTCCTTGGCGACGTCGAAGCCCGTCACGGGATTCGGCGTGTCCGGGTAGGGCCGAGCGGGCGGACCGTACCACGCGCAGGCGGCCTTGATGTCCGGATTGGTTGCGGCCACCTGGTACACCGTGGAGCCACCCCAGCACCAGCCGGTCACGCCGACCCGGTCGGCCTTCACGCCCGGCAGCTTCTTGGCCCAGTCGTCCGCGGCCATGACATCGCCGAGGATCTGTTTGCGTGGGACCGCCAGCACGATCTTGAGGATGGCCTGGATATCCTGGATGTGCCCGACGCCGCCCTCGCGCTGGAACAGCTCGGGCGCCACCGCGCAGTAGCCTTCCTTGGCAAAACGCCGCGTGCAGTCCTTGACCCACTCGTGAACGCCCCAGATCTCGGAGAGCACGAGGATGATCGGGAGGTTGGTTCCGGTGGCTGGACGCGCCTGGTAGACCGGCATGTTGTAGTCGCCGATCTTGACCGTGGCGTCGCCGACGATCAGCCCGTTGCTGTCCGTCTTGATGACATCGGCGAGGACTGTGTCGGCAGCCAGCGCATATCCGGCGAACGTCGCGCCGCCGACCTGGAGCATCTCGCGTCGCGTCAAACCGGTCGTGGTGGACTCACTCATTCGTTGTCCTCCTGTGTCGTGATGAACCGTTGTATCGCTGACCGCGCGGAGCCTATCACACGCGGCTCGGAGCCGCAAAGGGACGTATCGCCCCGTGACATGAATTGCCGCGTTGCTGCTATGCTCTATGGGTGCCTGATCTCGCCAACGAGTTCTCCTGGTCGCGCACGCGCGACAACGTGTTCCAGGAATGCCGGCGCCGCTACTACCTCCACTACTACGGGGCGTGGGGAGGCTGGGACGCCAATGCCGACGTGAGGGCGCGTCAGTGTTACACGCTCAAGCAGCTCGGGACGCGGCAGATGTGGGCCGGGCGGCTGGTCCACGAAGCCGTCGAGCGCTCGCTGCTCGCGCTGCGCACGGGACACGCGCTCTCGGCAGCGTCGCTCATCGAGGATACCGTGCGTCAGATGCGGGAGGAGTGGAAGGGCTCCCGCGATCACGTCTACCGGGAGAGCCCCAGGCGAACCGGGCTCTTCGAGCACGAGTACGGTGTCCCCGTGAGGAACAGCGAGTGGCAGGCGCTCCGGGACCACGTCATCCGCTGTCTCAGGAATTTCCACCGTCTGCCCCTTCTGGCGGAGATCAAGCGCGTCCCCACGGAGCGTTGGATCCTCATCGAGGACATCGGCGCGTTCCCCTGGGAGGGCACGAGGGTTCTCACCGCACCGGACTTCGGGTACTGGGACCAGACGGATCGCCTCCATCTGGTCGACTGGAAGACGGGCGGCAACGGCGAGGGCGCCTCCCTGCAGCTCGGAGGCTATGCCCTCTATGCCCTCGAGGTGCTGCGGGTGGATCTGCCGCGGGTGGATCTGCTCGAGGTCAACCTGCGCGAGGGGACGGTCACGAGCCACCCTTGGGACGAGGTGAGCCTGGAGCGGGTGAGAGAGCACATCCGCCTGTCGGTGAGATCCATGAAGGCCTACTTGAGGGACGCCGAGCGGAACACCGCCGAGGAGGCGGACTTCGAGAAGGCGGAAGACATAAGGATTTGCCGGTGGTGCAATTTCCGCAGCATCTGCCGTCCCGAGCTTCCGCCGTTCGCCGAGAGCGCATCTTCACAGGTGGCGGCGCAGGTCCGGTGAGCATCCCGTGAAGGCCCTCCTGGTGGATCTCGACGATACGCTGCTCGACTACACGGGCGGCGTCGAGGAATCCTGGCTCCAGGCGTGCGCGGCCGTGGCCGTTCCCTCAGGCGTGGAATTGCACCCGCTGGTCGCCGCCATCGCCGAGGCGCGACGCTGGCTCTGGAGCGATCCCTCGCGGCACCGGAGCGAGCGGCTGGACATGCCCGGCGCGTGGCGGAAGATCGCGGCGCGGGCGCTGGCCGAGATCGGAGGCCCCGATGCGCTGGCCGAGGACATTGCCGGCGACTATGCCGCGCGCCGGTGGCAGCGGATGGCCCTGTTCCCCGGCGTGCCGGAGATCCTGGATCGACTCCGGCAGCGCGGCGTCTCGCTGGCCCTCGTGACCAACGGTGACCGGACGCAGCAACGGCGGAAGGTCGAGCAGTACGACCTCGCGCGCTTCTTCGACGTGATCCTGATCGAGGGCGAGTTCGGCGTGGGGAAGCCTGAGGCCTCGGTGTACCGCCACGTGCTCGATGCGCTCGGCGCCACGCCATCCCAGGCATGGATGGTCGGCGACAACCTCGAGTGGGACGTGAACGCGCCCCAGCGTCTGGGGCTGCGGGGGGTCTGGGTGGACGCGCAGGGTCAGGGACTGCCCGCGAGCCACGCGCCGCGCCCCGACGTGATCGTTCGCGCGTTCACGGAGATCGTCGACGTGGCCGTGAGGTCGGACGGCGCGAGCGTCCCGTGACCGGCTACTTGGCGGGCGGCTCCACCACGACCGCGGCGAGCGGCGAGAGATAGCGCTGCGCGGCCTGCTGGACGTCCGCCGTCGTGATCTGGCGGACCCGGGCCATGAACCGATCCAGGAACTCGTAACCCACGCCGGCGATCTCGTAGAACGCCAGGTACCAGGCCTGGCGCGCGTTCGTGCGACGGTCCATCTCGAGATTGCCGAGCAGATACTCCTTGCCGACAGAAAGCTCCGCGTCCGAAACCGGCTCGCGCTGGATACGCTCGAGCTGGTCACGCAGGGCGGCCTCCGCCTTGGCGACGTTCGCCGGCGCCGTGCCGAGCAGAGCCAGGAAGTAGCTCGGGTCTACTCGCGACGGGAACTGCGTGGCGGTCGTGTACGCCAGCGCCTGCTTGTCCCGGAGGTCCGAAAAGAAGCGGCCGGCCATGCCGCCGCCGAGGATCGAGCTGAGGACCTTGACCGCCGGGTAGTCCGGGTCGGTGAGCGATGGCGCCAGGCGTCCCATCACGATCTGCGCCTGGGCGCCGGGGACGATCAATCCCTCGCGCGATGCCGCGGGCGCCGGCGGTTTCGGAGGCGCCGCCACGGGAGGCGAGCCCGCGGGCATGGCGCCGAACAAGCGCTCGGCCTGGGCCAGCACCTCGGGGGACTTCACGCGGCCGCTGACGGCCAGGACCATCCCGCCGGGAACGTAGAATCGCCGGTAGTGGGCGAGCAGCGTGTCGCGGTCGATGCTCCCCAGACTCTCCTTGAGTCCCAACGAATCCCAGGCATATGGGTTCGGACCGTAGATCTTTGCCGTGAGCGTGTCCAGCGCCACGAAGTAGGGCTTGTCGCCGCGGTTGCGAATCTGCCGCAGGAGGAAGTCGCGGACCGCGTCGAAGGTTCCCTGCGGCACGGAGGGATGAAGCGCGACGTCTGCCACCAGCTCGAGGATCTGCACCCAGTTCTTGGCCAGCGCCGTAGCGGAGATCTCCGAGGAGTCCACGTCGCCCGTCGCGTCGATGCTGCCGCCCATGCGGTCGGCGGCCGCGACGATCTCGGGCCCGGTGAGGTTCGTGGTGCCCCGGACCAGCATGAGCTGGAGCAAGTTGGAGATGCCGGCGTTCGCCCGCGTCTCCCAGCGGTTGCCCATCTTGACCTGGAGCGAGATGGCCAGCACGGGCGCATACGGATTCTCGCGCACGAGGACGGTGAAGCCATTGCCGAGGCGCGTCCGCGTCACGTTGCCGACCGCGCTGTCGGCGGCGACGACCGCCCCGGCCGAGACCGCGACGAGCATGAGGGTCAAGAGACCAGCGGACACCATCCGGCCACGCGGCGCAGTGAGGCGCATCACTGTCCTTTCTTCGGCACGAAGGCCAGCCGAGCGTAGGCCGTGCGGGAGAGGTAGCGCCGCGCCGCGTCCCTGATCTGATCGGTCGTGATCTTGCGCAGCCGCTCCACGTAGTCGAGCTCGGCCTGCAGTGTCCACGTCATCTCCGCGATCCCGTAGGCGTACGCCAGTCCTTCGGACGTCTCGGTGTCGAACGCGTGCTGAGACTCGAACTTGGTGACGGCCAGCTGGCGCTCCTCCTCGGTGGGGCCGGTCTCCTGGATCTTGGCGATCTCTTCCAGGATGATCTTCTCGGTCTTCTCGAGATCCTTGGCTTCGAGGTCGGCGCGCAGGGTGGCGATGCCCCCACCCATGAGGGCCGCGTAGTTCATGGTGATACTGGACACGAGCTGCTCCTGATCGCGCAGCCGCTTCGCCAGCCGCGAGCTCTCCGTCCCGGCGAGGATCGTGGTCAACAGATCGACCGCATCGCCGCTGGGATCGTCCGAGCGCGGCGCGTCCCAGCCCATGGCGAGAACCGCCTGCTGCTCCGGACGCTCGACGGTCTGCTTGACGGTCTCGGTCAGCGGCACCGGGACCGGTGCGGGCGTGGGCTTGAGCCCGGTGTTGGGCATCTGGCCGAAGGTGCGGTCCACGACGGCTCGAACGGCCGAGACCTCGACCGGACCGACCACGACGAGCGCCATGTTCTCGGGCACGTAGTAGTGCTTGTAGTAGGCGACCAGGCGATCGTGGGTGGCAGCGTTCAACGTGGCCGGCGTGCCGAGCACCGGCCGACCGTACGGATTGCTGCCGAAGACGAGGTGGTAGACCTGCCGGATGCTGGCGGTCTTCGGGTTGTCCTGCTCGATGCGCGACTCCTCCAGGATCACCTCGCGCTCTCGCGCGATCTCTGCAGGGACGAAGGAGGAGCGGAACGCCATGTCCGAGAGGATCTGTACGCCCATGTCCAGCGCGCTGGCCGGCAGGAGCAGATAGAAGGTCGTGTAGTCGAACGATGTGACGGCGTTCGACCGACCGCCCACGCCCTCGACCGAGCGGTCGATGTAGCCGGGTCCCCACTTGTCCGTACCCTTGAAGAGCATGTGCTCCATGAAGTGCGAGTACCCGAGCTCGTCGGGCTTGTCGTAACGCACGCCGACACCGATCCAGAGGTAGATCGCCACGATATTCCCGGCGCGATGATCCTGGACGATGAGACGCAGGCCGTTCGGGAGCACCTGGCTGACCGGAGCGGACAGTTCGCCGCTCGCGGCGGCCCTCGGTGCGGCGCTCGCCATTTCGGGAGTGCTCGCCGGCCGCGCGCAGCCGCTCATCACCAGCAAGCCGAGGACGGGCACGACGAGCAAGGCGCGACGGAACGCGATCATCGGCGGTTCTCCACTGCGCACACGCGGCGCGGAGCCGTGGGGAAGGGCACGTCGCCCACGGGAGTGGCCCTGGTTCATACCGGGATCGTCGCGCCCGACACCATCCCCGCGGCATCCGACGCCAGGTACGCGATGACCTCCGCGACGGCGTCGGTGCTGACCCAGCTGGACCGATCGGCGTCCGGCATGGCCTGGCGATTGGCCGGCGTATCCATGGTGCTCGGCAGCACGGCGTTCACCGTGATCCCGCGGGCGACTTCCCGGGCCAGCGCCTGCGTGAGGGTGATGATGGCGGCCTTGGCGACAGTGTAGCCGATGAACCCCCCGAGGGGAGGTACGACGGCCCGGGACGAGATGTTGACGATCCGGCCGAAGCCGGCCGCCGTCATGGCCGGGAGCACGGCGCGACACCCGATCACTGCTGACCGGAGATTGAGGTTCAGCATCCGATCCCACTCGGCGAGGGACGTGGAGGCCAGGTCGCCGCCGGCAAATCCGCCCACGCCGTTGACCAGGATGTCGACACGCCCATGAGCGCCGACCACGCTGCGCACGAAGCCAGCGACGGCGGCCTCCTCGGTCACGTCGATGCGCTCGGCGTGAAGCGACGCTCCCGCGCCCAGCCGCGCCCGCAGCGCGTCGAGCTCGGCCGGCACTGCGTACGGGATGCAGACGGTCACGCCGGCCGAGAGGAGGCGGCTCGTCACAGACTGGCCGAGGGCGCCGGTGCCACCCGTCATGATCGCGACTCGCGCCGTCATGGCCGGCGCTCGGCCAACGACTGAGCCCGGTGGGCGAGGTCGAAGTCCAGCGCGGTGATGCCCGGCGGGTCGTGCGTGACGAGATCCACGGTCACGCGGTTGTAGACGTTGAACCACTCCGGATGATGGTTCAGGACTTCTGCCTCGCGCGCCACGCCGGTCATGAAGGCGAAGGCCTCGGCAAAGTCCTTGAAGACGAAGGTCCGGTGGAGCTTGCCGTCCTCGATCTCCCAGCCCGGGAGCGCGCCCAGGCGTCGGCGCGCCTCCTCGTCGCTCAGGACGTTGGGTCGAGCCATCCGATCCTCACGCCGCAGGAGGCGGCGCCACCACGGCGGCGCGCTGGATGTCGTCGTACCTGACCTTGCTCACGTCGAAGCCCTCGAGATTCTCGGCGAGCTTCTTGAAGGTCTGGTCGAAGCTCGGCAGCGTCTTCCGCTGCCGGGTGAGCGGCGTGGTCCGCGCCAGGACGAAGTTCTTGACGTAGGGATGGTTGATGCCGCGTTTCTTGAGCTTGGCCACCACGCGCCCGAGCGCCTCGTCCGCGTCCCGCACCAGAGCGGCCCGGGCCTCGCGGTCGGCGATGGTCTTGGGGAACGTGCCCTTCATGAACTTGTCCACGCGCCTGAGCATCGGGGCGAACGCGCCGCCGGCGAAACGCTTGTTCTCCTCGTAGAGGAGCCCGAGCGTGATGAAGTGGGGCGACTCGAACTGAAACGCGTACGCCTCCTCGCCGGCGTCGGGCTCCTCCGTGACGAGGCCGCGGTACATGCGGATCACCTCGAGGGACTTTTCCTTGAGATTGTGAGCCTTCTCCGTGTTGAGCGCGAGGATCTGGAACGCCACCTCCGGCTCCGGCACGAGGATGGCCGGGATCATCTTGGCCTTGAGCTTTTCCAGCACGGCCCGGCGGTGATTCCCGTTGGGCGTCCAGTACAGACCGGGCTTCGCGGACATGACCACGACCGGGTCGACGAAGCGGTCGATCTTCTTCACCACCTCTTGCAAGCGCTTCACGTGGGTGGGGGACAGGTCGCGCTGGTACGGCGTCGGCTCGACCCTTGCTATCGGCAACAAGCAGAAGATCTGCCAGTGCTCGCCCACGGGCTCCTGGTAGATCGCCAGGGCCGAACCACCGTCGTGCTCCACCTGCTCGGCCAGTGCCAGCGCCTGCTTGGACGGCTGTGCGCGCTCGGGATAGACGGCCCAGTTGGCCATGGATCGCTCAGGAGGACCCCGTCATCACATCGGCAGATCACCACGGACGAATGGCCGTAGTCAAGGGCCGAGTTCAGCTCGCCCTCGTCTCACCCCACGACTCCGCGGGCACACCTCGAGCTCTCGGCGCTCATCGCGGATCCTGGCCGCTTGACAAAGACTGTCCGACCGACTAGTAATGGCCCCGCACCGACGGACACTCGGGCTCCAAGGTTCTCCGCGGTTCGCGACGTCGTCGCCAGGAGGTCACCATGTTCAACGTGCAAATGAAGCGCCTCGGGTCCGTGATCATCGCGGCGATGCTCGTGCTGGGCACGTCGCTCGCGCTGACGGCGGACGCCCAGCAGAAGAAGCTCAAGATCGGCGTGGTCTTTGACTACACCGGCCCGTTCGCGGGCGGCGGGTCCGAGCTGCATGCGCTCGGGTCCAAGATCATGATCGACTACTTCGCGAAGAGGGGCGGCGTCGAGGGGTACCAGATCGAGGCGGTCTATGCCGATGCCCAGAGCAAGCCGGACGTGGCCATCAACGAGGCGGTGCGCCTGGTGGAGCAGGAGAAGGTGGACATGCTGCTCGGCTTCTACTCCTCGGCCGAATGCGTTCCCGCCGCGGCGCGCGTGGAGCAGCTCAAGAAGTTCATGTGGATCACGACGTGCATCTCCTCGGCGGTGCTCGAGGGCCGGAACCTGAAATACGTGTTTCGGCCGCAGCCGAGCGGCCGACAGTTCGGTCTGATGTCGATGGACTTCCTCGCCCAGAACGCCAAGGCCAAGCTCGGGAAGGAGCCGAAGGATCTCCGGGTCGCGATCATCCACGAGGACGGCGCCTACGGTGTGGACGTGTCGAAGGGCAACGAGGAGGGCGCGAAGAAGGCGGGCTTCAACGTCGTGCTCAAGGAAGGGTACTCGGCCACGACGCCCGATCTGTCGTCGCTCGTCACCAAGCTGAAGCGCGGCCGCCCCGACGTGATCTTCCACACCGGGTACAATCCCGACATCACGTTGTTCCTGCGCCAGGCCCGCGAGCAGGGTCTCCGCTTCAGCGCGCTCATTGGCCACGGCGCCGGCTACGGGGTGTACGACAAGCTGAAAGAGGCGTTCGGCAAGGACGTGAACTACATCTTCAATGTGGATCCGATCTCGATCTGGCTCACCAACGAGAAGGCGCTCCGTCCGCAGCTTCCGCCGATGATCAAGATGATCGGCGACGAGTACGAGAAAGCGCGCCCGGGGACCGTGATCAAGTCGGCCCACGTGGGCATGGCCGCGAGCAACACGTACGTGTTCATGACCGAGGTGCTGCCGCGCGCCATCAAGAAGTACGGCGGCATCGACGCCGACTCGCTGCGCAAGGCGGCCCTCGAGGTGGACTTGCCGGAGGGCGGCACGATGCTCGGCTTCGGCGTGAAGTTCGAAGGCGAGGGCGCGCCGATGTCCGGCCAGAACGACCGCGCCTTCCCGGTCATCCTGCAGTACGTGGACGACAAGTCGACCATCGTGTGGCCGAAGAGCTTGCAGAAGGCCGAGCCCGTGCTCCCGCTCCCGTCCTCGTCGCCCTACGCGGCGAATTGAGCCGGAAGCGGTCGGGGGCGTCGGGGAGGCGCGGCGCCGCTCCCTCCGACACGGATCGATGCTGACCGTCGAGGGGTTGACGAAGCGTTTCGGAGGCTTCACCGCGGTCAACAACGTATGCTTCGAGGTCGAGAAGGGTGAGATCCTCGGCCTGATCGGTCCCAACGGCTCCGGGAAGAGCACCATCTTCAACATGCTGTCCGGCACCCTGGCGCCGAACCGGGGATCGATCCGCTTCGAGGGCCGCGAGATCGCCGGCGAGGCGCCGCACCGGATCACCAATCTCGGCATCGGCCGCACGTTTCAGATTCCCCGCCCGTTTCGCCGGCTCTCGATCTTCGAGAACGTGACGCTCGCGGGCTTCTACGGGCAGGGCCGGCATTCGCGCGCGCGAGCCTTCGAGGCCGCAGCGCGAGCGCTGGAGTTGGTGGGCCTGCCGGCCGACCGCACGGCCACCGTGGACGGCCTGGGAGCGGCAGGGTTGAAGAAGCTCGAGCTGGCCAAGGCCCTTGCGACCGGACCCAAGCTTCTGCTGGCCGACGAGAGCCTGAGCGGTCTCGATGAGCACGAGATGGAGCAGGCCGCCGAGATGCTGCGCCGGGTCCGCAAGGAAGCCGGGGTCACCATCATCTGGGTCGAGCACATCATGGGCGTGCTGATGCGGGTCGTGGATCGGGCGATGGTGCTCGACCACGGCGAGAAGATTGCCGAAGGCGTGCCGTCTCGCGTCGCCGCGGATCCCCGCGTCATCGAGGTATATCTCGGGACCGAAGCCCGCGCGGTGCAAGCCGTCGCGTCGAAGCGGGCCTGACGCGGAGCGCGTCGTGGCGGCAGGCACGCTCGAGCTGAGCGCCGTTCACGCAGGGTATGGCAGCTTCCAGGCCCTCTTCGACGTCTCTCTCGAGGTGCGCCGGGCGGAAGCCGTGGGCGTCATTGGCCCGAACGGTGCCGGCAAGACCACGCTGCTGCGGGCGATCTCGGGCTTGATTCGACCGACGTCCGGGTCGATCGTCATGGACGCGGTCGACCTCGTGGCGACCCCGGCTCATCGGATCGTGTCGCTCGGGATCGCGCACGTGCCCGAGAACCGGCGCCTGTTCCCTCGGATGACCGTGGAGGACAACCTCCGGATGGGCGGCTTCATGCCCGCCGCACGACCGAAGTTCGCGGAGCGGCTCGCGTTCGTCCACGACCTGTTCCCGCGACTCTTGGAGCGACGGCGACAGCTCGCCGGCACCTTGTCCGGCGGCGAGCAGCAGATGTGCGCGATCGCCCGCGCCCTGATGTCCGAGCCTCAGATCCTGCTGCTGGACGAGCCGTCCGCCGGACTCGCGCCGGTTGTGGTGCAACAGCTGTTCGAGCTGCTGAAGAGGATCCGCGCGGGCGGCCTCACGGTGCTGATCGTCGAGCAGAACGTGCAGCAGGTGCTGCAGGTGGTCGATCGCGCCTACGTGCTGGACGCTGGCAAGATCCGGACCGCCGGCACCTCTGCCGAGCTGCTCGAGAGCACGAGCGTCCGCGAGGCCTACCTCGGCGTCTGATCCCGCGGGAGACATGGGCATCTTCGACGTCTACCTCCTCGAGGCGCTGATCAACGGCGTGCTGCTGGGCGGCGTGCTCGCCTTGCTGTCCCTCGGCCTCAACCTGGTCTTCGGCGTCATCGACGTCGTCTGGATCTGCTACGCCGAGCTGATCATGCTGGGCATGTACGGCATGTACTTCCTCTACACCGTTCGCCACGTGCCCATCCTCGTCGCCGCGCTCCTCTGCATCGTCGCGATCGGCGTCCTCGGCGTGGTCCTGCACGTGCTGGTGATCGCGCCCCTGTTGAGCGCGGCGCCCATCAACCAGCTGCTCGCCACGGGTGGCGTCCTGTTCTTCCTGCAGTCCGCCGCCACCGTGCTGTTCGGGATCGAGTTCAGGAACCTCGGTCTTCGGCTCCCGGTGCTGAAGGTCGCCGGGATGTTCCTCAGCTACTCGCGTCTCCTGGCGTTCGGCACGGCGCTGGTCGGCATGGCAGCCGTCTACCTCTTCCTGTCGAAGACGTACACGGGGACCGCGATCCGCGCCATCGCCCAGGACCGCCAGATCATGCCCCTCATGGGGGTCGACAGTCGCCGGGTCTACGTGATCACCTCGGCGGTCGGCGGCGCCCTGGCCGGGCTGGCCGCCACGCTGCTCGTCCTGCAGTACGATGTCCACCCGTTCGTCGGGCTGTCCTTCGGGCCCATCATCTTCCTGATCTGCGTGCTGGGCGGTCTCGGCAACTTCGTGGGCGGGTTCGTCGCCGCCTTCGTGTTTGCCGAGCTGATCTCGGTGGGCGGGCTCTACCTCGACCTCGAGTGGGGCTACGTGTTCGCCTTCGCGTTCTTCATCGTGATGATGTTCGTGCGGCCCCAGGGCCTGCTGGCGCGGCGGTGATGAGGCGGCCGCTGCCGTGGATCGTGGGGGCGGCGCTGATCGCCCTTCCCTTCGTCTACACCGCGCCGTACCCGCTGCACATCCTCAACATCATCCTGATCTGGTCGTTCGCCTATACCTCGTGGTCGGTGATGGGCCGGTTCGGCCTGGTGTCGCTGGGACACGGCGGATTCATGGGAGTCGGCGCCTACCTGACCGCGCTCCTGTGGAACCGGGGCGGCATCACCCCGTGGATCGGCGCGCCCCTGGCGCTGCTCGCGGCCGCGGCGCTTGCCGTCCTGGTGGCCTATCCGTGCTTCCGGTACCGCATCATCGGCCACTACTTCGCGCTGGTGACGCTGGCGCTGTCGGGCATCGTCCTCCAGGTGATCACCGCGACCCGCGACTACACGGGCGGCTCGCTCGGGTATACGCCGGCGCGCTACCGGGGGGGCAACTCGCTCTACGCCTTGCAGTTCACCGGGAAGACGACCTGGTATCTCATCGCGCTCGGCGTGTGGGCGGCCGGGCTCTACGTGTGGCACCGCGTCGACCGCAGCATGCTCCGCTACGCGCTGGAGGCGATTTCGGAGGACGAGGATGCCGCCGCGGCGGCGGGCGTGCACGTCACCCGGGAGAAGCTCAAGATCACCGTGCTGAGCGCGGTCATGACGGCGCTGGCCGGCGCGCTCTACTGCCAGTACCAGATGTTCATCTCACCCGACACCGTGAGTGGCATCTCGGTCTCGCTGCAGATGGTGTTCGCGGTGGTGGTCGGCGGGATCTACGTGTCGCTCGGCCCAACGGTGGGGGCGGTCATCACGATCCTGCTGGCCGAGACGCTGCGCATCTCCTTCGGCACGGCCGCGGTGGGCTGGGACAACGTCGTCTACGGCATCCTGCTCGTGGTGTTCATCATCTTCCTGCCGAAGGGAATTCTCGGCAGCCTGCTGGACCTGCGCCCCTCGCGTGGTCCCGCGGTGCTGCGCCGACCTGAGACGGGCACCGCCTGACGAGGGCCGGGCGTCCTCATCACCGCCAACCAGCGAGGCGCGGCTCGATGCCCGCGATCGGCGAGGCATGGGCGAGCGTTCCACGATCGTGGGCGGCCTCCCGGCGCGCTGACCGGGACGTCCGGATCGCCGTCTCCCCAGAGACCGCGATGGGCGGCTTGCGCCTCGGCCTGCGCGCGCACGAACCAGCGCTCGTAGCGGACGTTGGGCGGAATGGTCAGCACCCGCGCGTAGCCCCGGCGGACGAGCTCGAGGTTGATCATCACGCGGCCCGACCAGACATAGGCGAGCAGCCGTCCATAGCGATCGCGTCGCTCGCGGTCGAGCTCGAGTCTCACCTGTCTCCCGCCGACCAGTGCCTGGTTGAGGCGCGTCGCGGCCCGTCCTCCGCGCGCGCCGCCCACGCCGTCGTGCGCGACTTCCGGCGCGTCGATGCCGATGTAGCGGACGCGCTCACGGCGGCCGTCGACCCAGACGTCGATGGTGTCGCCATCGTCGACGTGCGTGACGGTCGCTTCGCGCGCGGGCGCCGGTTCTGCCCACGCGTCCGACCCGAGGGCCGAGGTCAGGAGGATCATCAGGAGGACGCGCGTCCGCGGCATGCGCCGAGCGTCCCGCGGCGGGACGAGGGCGTCAATGTCTACGATTCGATACAGATGACGCGGCGGCGGATTACCCGCGGCGCTCGGCGCGGACGAGCCACTCGAGCCCCTGGCGACGGTCCGCGGACATCGCGGGCGGCTCGCTCTCGACGATGCGGAAGCGGCCGGTGAGCAGACGCTCGATCTCGGTCCGTGACACCGGGAACGGCGGTCCGTCGTCGCCCTCACGCACGGGGTAGAAGCAGGCGAGCAGCGTTCCGGCGGGTTTCAGGATCGCGTGGACGACGCGCAGGTACTCCGCTCTCCGGCGAGGGTCGATGGCGCAGAAGCAGGTGTACTCCCACACGCCGTCGAAGAATCCGGCGTAGTCGGCGTCGAGCGTGAAGACATCGCGCTGCTCGTAGCTCACGCCGATGCCTTCCTCCTCGGCCAGCGCGACCGCCTGGGCGACGGCAGGTGCGGCGAAGTCGAAGCCCCACACACGGTGACCGCGGCGCGCGAGCAGCCTGGCATCGTGGCCGCGGCCCGAGCCGGGCACGGCGACGCGGGCCGGGCCAGACTCTGCGCCCGCGCTGAACCGTCCACCCGCGTCGAGCCACGCGGTGAGCGGCGGGGCGGGCGCGCCGAGCTCCCAGCCGTCGTGGCCCTCGGCGTACAGCCGCTCCCAGAAGCTCGGCGAGCTTACCGGCGGGCGATCGAGTCCCACGCGAGCCCCTCGAAGTCCGCGATGGTGTCCTCGGCGCCAGCGCCGCGCAGCTCGTCCACCGTGTGGGCCGTCGTGACGCCGATGGCGCGCATCCCCGCGCGCCGTGCGGCCTCGACACCCACCAGGGAATCCTCGAAGACGAGACAGAGCTCCGGGGCCGCGCCGAGGCGCCGCGCCGACTCGAGATACACCTCGGGATCGGGCTTGCCGAGCCTCACGTCGTCGGCGGTCACCATCACGTCGAAATAGTGACGGAGGCCGAGGGCGGCGAGCAGGCTCTCGACATCGCTGCGCGTGGCCGAGGTGCCAACCGCGCGCGGAACGCCGAGCCGGGCGAGCCCGTCCACGAACGACAGGACACCGCGGACGGATTGCACGCCTTCCGCCGCGAACGCGGCATAGAGCTCACGCTTGCGCAGCGCCAGACGCCGCGCTTCGTCGCGCGCCACCTGACGTTTCAGGAGGAGGGGCACCGCTTCCTCGGCAGGACGGCCGATGGTCAGCCGCCAGAACTCCGGCTCCGCCTCCACGGCCATCTCTTCGAGCAGGACGGCCCAGGCTTTCCGGTGGTGCGCGCCGCTATCGATCAGCACGCCGTCCATGTCGAAGATGCAGACGCTCGTCATGAGCGGTCGATCGGAGCTGGAGGGAGCGCGCGCCGCTATTTCAGCCGGTAGAGTGGCGCGAGCACGTGAAACGTCTCCCTGGCGGCACGAGCGTAGTCGCGCGGCGTCCACCGGGCCGCTTCCTCCGCGGAGACGGCGCGTCCGAGGACGAGCTGGCCATCGCGCGTGCGCAAGAGCTCGTCGACGAGACGCGACACATCGTCGGCGGGCATGTCGGTGAGCACCGCCGACGGTTGCTCGTCGTGCTCGTTCTTGAACCAGGCGAGCCCTTTGGCCCGGCGCAACACCGGGATCAGCTGGGGCGCATGGCGCTTCCAGGCGGCGGCCCAGCGCTTCTTGTCGGCATGCTCGGGGCCGGCCTCGAAGAGAAAGCGCACGGTGCCGCGAGAGATGGCGACCTTGAAGTGACAGTGCTTCTTGTAGCCGCGCCTGTCGTCCGCGAAGGCGACCCAGGTGTCGTCGGGAGGGTTGACGGTTCGTCGCGCGTGCCGGGCCACGTGGACGAACGCCTCCCCACCGCCGATCCGCGCCACGTCGGCCAGGAGGTCGCGCCCGGCGGCTTCCAGCTTGGGGCGGATCTGGGTCTTGATCGCCGCCATGCGCGGCTTGAAGCCGGGGATGTCGAACACCTTGAAGTCGGCGCTCCTGAAGCCGGGGAACATGCTGACCCTCCTGCGTTTAGGGGGCGGGATCGAGGTGGATCGCCAGCGCGCGGGCGGGGCGGCCGCTCACATTCCTGACGTCGTGCTCGTGCTGCGCGGCGCGCCATACCGCCTGTCCAGCCTTGAGCGCCGTCGTGCCCTCGGACGTGACCTCCACCAGCTCCCCCTCGAGGACGTAGATCACGGTCGGGCCCGGGTGCCGATGCCGGCGCGTTTCGGCCCCGGGCTCCCAGTGATCGTCGCTCACCCAGAGCGCGACCGGTCGCGGGATCTGATTCGTGGTGAGGCGGAGGAGTTGCTGCGACCACATCCGCGGCGTCGACTCGGACCGTGCAGGAGCCGACCCGAGACCCACCCCGGCGCCGAAGGCCAGGAGCGTCCATGCGTAGAACGAGCGACCGGTCATGGGTAGGTCGTCCCGAGGTCCAGCGGAAAGATCGGCCGCCGGATCCGCTCGAAGGGAAAGCGCGTGAGATTCGACGAGGAGAGGCCAGGTGCATCCACTTCGATGATCTCCTTGGCGAGCGGCTCGAATGCCGCACGGTAGTGAATGGTCGACTTCACCACCACCACCTTCTCCGCGGTCGGGTCGATGCCCACGAACCGGATCATCTCCGGATCGAAGGTTTGCCATCGGTAGGAAATGAGTATCACTTTTATGTCGTCCACGTCCAGCACTGCGGTGGTCCCGAGTCGACCGGGCAGACCGCGCATCATCGGTCCCTTGTGAACGAAACGGCCGTCGGAGAGCGTCCGGACCGTCCCCGTCACACTGAGGGGCGCGCCGTGACGATCGTCCACCTTGCCACCGACCTCGAGCGTGACGCGCGCGCCCACGCCGACCTTGACGCAGGAGAGGACGGCCGCCGGATCCCAGAGGCACGCCACCACGGCGGAGCGCGCGCCGACGCGCACGAGCTCTCTCAGGATCTCCGTGCCGTCGCCGGCCGCGCCCCCGCCCGTGTTGTCCGCCATGTCCGCGAGGATCATGGGGCGTCCCTCCGCGGCGAGCGCCTTGGCCACCGCCTCCCTCACGGGCAGCGCCGTATGCAGGAACTCGTGACGATGCTCCCAGGCCACGCGCGTCAGCGTCTCGGCGAGCTGCTCGGCCAGCGCCTGGTCATCGTCGGTGACCACGTAGACGCCGAAGCCGGCATCGGGAATGTCGGCAAAGGGGAATCCCGCGAACACGGAGATGGAGATGACGCGCGGGTCCCGTTCCATCTCGTCCGCGAGATCGTAGAGCCGGCGCATGGGCCCGCGCGCCGTCCCCTGGTTCCCGAGCGCCGGGAGCAAGGGCGGCTTGCGGAACGCGACGGTGGGACGGAGACGCCCGGCGATGACGTCCATCAGTCGCGCGGCCGCTTCCGCGCCGCGCTCGGCCATGTCCACGTGCGGATACGTCTTGTAGCCATGCAGGAGGGTCGCGTGCTTCACCATCGCCGCCGAGAGGTTCCCGTGAAAGTCGAGGGTCACCGCGATCGGCACGGCCGGTCCGACGGCCTCGCGCACCGCGGCGATCAGATCGCCCTCTCCGTCGTCCAGCCCCTCGGGTACCATCGCGCCGTGCAGGTCGAGCAGCACGCCGTCCAGCCGGCCCGACGCTGCGAGATCCTGGAGCATCCGTTCCTTCACGGTGTGGTAGACGTCGGCGGTCACGTGTCCCGCCGGGGACGCGGACGCGGCCACCGACGGGACGAGCGTCGCGCCGTGCCGCCGGGCGACGTCGATCATGCCGCCCAGGCAGGTGCCGGTGTCACGAAAATTCTCGAGGATCGCGCCGCCGTAGTGAAGGTTGCGTGCCTCGAACTGCGCGCGGTCCGCGGGCACGTTGCTGAACGTGTTCGTCTCGTGCGACATCATGGCGAGGAAGAGTTTCACCGTGGCCTCCCGTCTCACACCTTGAGGTGCGGGTCGAGCCAGTCCCGGAGCGCATTGCCCATCAGGTTGATCACGAGCGTCGTGACGAAGATCGCGAGACCGGGAAAGGCGGCGATCCACCACGAGTTGAGCATGTACACGCGGCCCTCGCCCAGCATGTTGCCCCACGCCGGGGTGGGTGGCTGGACGCCCAGGCCCAGGAAGGACAGGAACGACTCCAGGATGATCACCTGAGCCACCTGGAGCGTCGCGATGACGACGATCGCGGACACCAGATTCGGGAGGATCTGTCTGAAGACGATCCGGGTGTGGCTCATGCCGAGCGCTCGCCCCGCCAGCACGAACTCGCGCTCGCGGATGGCCAGGGTCTCGGCGCGCACCACGCGGGTGTAGATGGGCCAGCCCGCCACGCCCAGCACGATGATCATGTTGACCAGGCTCGGCCCGAGGACGGCGATGACGGCGAGCGCCAGCAGCACGAAGGGAAACGTCAGCATGACGTTGACGCCGGTCATGATGGTCCAGTCCGCGCGCTCCCGGAAGTAGCCGGCCGCGAGCCCGAGGAGCACGCCGATGGTGGCGGAGATCAGCACCGCGACCACCCCGACCAGGAG
>Ga0335077_10000517_pt1 | contig 43000 bp, 36 predicted proteins | sample Lox_Sample_31_FD_207151 | JGI IMG/M metagenome (GOLD analysis project Ga0335077, IMG submission 207151) | Soil microbial communities from Loxahatchee National Wildlife Refuge, Florida, United States - Lox_Sample_3.1 | ecosystem: Environmental > Terrestrial > Soil > Wetlands | place: USA... | reverse complement strand
CCGTGGACCTTCCGATCGTTCATTTTTCTGTGGAGTGGTGGCGCACGCTGCACCAGCCCCTTTCGATTTCCCAACGCGGGATAGCGATCGCCAGCGTTATGCTCTATCCCCTCATCTTCATGTCGGTTGGCTTCTACCTGCTCTTCACGTATATGGTGGGAGTCCGCACCCAGATGCTTTACCTGCAGCAGCTTCTGGAGGCCAAGAAAGGCCGCCTGCTGGGGGAGGTTCGTTTGTGAGCGCGGGGCGATGAAGGGATTGTATCTCCGCTGGGGAGGACTGCTTTTGGTTGGTCTCTGGATCGCCGCCGTCGGAACGCAGCGCTATAACCGCGACGTGCGGCCTCTGACCCCGGATCAGGTCTTGAAAGATCATCCCGCCGAATCCGTTCGCATGTTGGGAATGATCGAGGCCGGAAGCCTTCGGAAAGACCCCGTCACTTCCCACAGGCTGTTTTTCATCGTGGGAAAGGGGCAGCGCGTTCCGGTCGACTATCAAGGAAGCGACACGGACGACCTCCGTGAACTCAAGACCCTGGTCGTGGTCGGACGGTGGGATAACACCGCGCAACAATTCGTGGCTCAGGACATCGACCTGATTCCTAACTATGGATTTATTATCGCAGCGTATCTCGTCATGATTCCCCTGGCCCTTTTTCTTTTTATGATGGAACGGCGTGTCCGATTATTGTATAATGAGATCAAACAATCCAAGCAGTACGAACCCGATGTCGGTGACTTTGAGTAAGAGAAAAAAATACGGCCTGATTCTCAGCCTGATCGCGATCGCGGGAGGATTGCTTTACCTGGGATTGGGGCAGTTCGGACAGAATTTAGTCTATTTTTTCACCCCATCCGAAGTGGTTTCTTTCTCGCCGGCCTATTACGGCAAAAAGGTCCGGGTCGGAGGAATGGTCGTCAAAGGGAGCCTTCAGGTCGTCCCCAATACGCTGAAACTAAGTTTTGCATTAACGGACGGTGAGGCCGCAATCCCGGTAGACTTTGAAGGAATTCCGCCCGACCTGTTCAAGGAAGGCAAAGGGGCCGTCGTTGAGGGTTTCTGGGATTCCCAAAAACGGTTTCACTCCAACCTGATCATGGCCAAACATTCCGAGGATTATATGCCGATTGAAATGAAACGAGCCGGGGTGCAGTTTCCCAAGAAAGACCTCTTGAAAACCCTACAACAATAAACGACCCCCGCGAAAGAAAACCGGATGTTTATTGAAATCGGTCATTTTTCCGTCGTTCTGGCCTTGGTTCTCTCGGTCGTCGCCATGGTCAGCCCGATCGTGGGCCTGAAAACCGGCCGTCCCGATTTGGTTCGGGTCGCCCGTCAGGCCGTAACGCTGAATTTCTTTCTCGTTTCGATCGGCATGGCTTCATTGATCTATTCTTTTCTGACCAATGACTACTCCGTAAAATACGTGATGGCCACCTCCAACAGCAAACTCCCGGTCTTCTACAAAGTGGCGGGTCTGTGGGGAGGCCACGAAGGATCTCTGATGCTTTGGGTCTGGATCCTGACGGCCTACAGCACCCTCGCGGTCTGGCTGCACTGGAGAACCCAACCCGTCATCATGCCGTATCTTTTGTCGATCCAATCGTTGATCATGTTCGGATTCCTGAGCATGATCGTTTTTCTATCCAATCCTTTCGAACGTCTCTATCCGGTCCCGCCGGACGGACGAGACCTCAATCCGCTTCTTCAGGATCCCGCGATGGTCGTTCATCCTCCGATGCTCTACCTCGGCTACGTCGGCTTCTCGATCCCATTCGCTTTCGCCATGTCGGCCCTCTTTTCCGGACGGCTGGGGGAGGAATGGATAAAAGTCACGCAACGGTGGACGCTGTTTGCCTGGATTTCTCTGACGACGGGCATCCTCATGGGCGGGTACTGGGCGTACTATGAGCTGGGCTGGGGCGGATATTGGGGGTGGGACCCGGTCGAAAATGCCTCCTTCATGCCTTGGTTGGTCGGCACCGCCTTCCTGCATTCCGTCATGGTCCAGGAGAAGAGGAAGATGTTCAAGGTCTGGAACCTTTTTCTCATCATCGTGACCTTTTCCCTCTCGTTGATCGGAACCTTTTTAGTCCGCAGCGGGGTTCTCTCGTCGGTTCATTCCTTTGCAACCGATCCCGGACGAGGACTGTACATCTTGGTCTTCCTGGCCGTCATGATGTCGTTGGGTTTCGGAACGCTGATTGCCCGTTCGGGCAGGCTCCGGAGCCAGATTGAGATGGACTCGGTCGTTTCAAAAGAGTCCGTCTTTCTCTTTAACAACCTTTTCTTCCTCGTCGCCGCGGCGACCGTTTTTCTGGGAACCCTCTACCCCCTTCTGGTCGAGACGCTCAAGACGGCGAAGGTCAGCGTCGGCCCCCCTTATTACAACGCCGTTTTTATGCCGGTGGCGCTCGGTCTGCTTCTGATGATGGGAATCGGTCCCTCCATCGCATGGCGAAAGGCCTCGTTGGACAATCTTAAAAAGAACTTTCTCCCCGCCGCGTTCGTGGCCGTTGGAATGACCGCCGTTGCGTGGCTTATCGGAATCCGAACGGTGTTCGGAGTGGCGGGCGCCTTGGTCGTCTCCTTTGTCTCCACGACCATTTTTGTGGACTTTGGAAAGGTCTCGGCCCTTTGGGCCCGCCGCCATGAGACCAATTACCTGATCGGTTTTTATCAGGGGTTCACGAACAATCAGAGACGTTCTGCAGGTCTTGTCACCCATCTGGGCGTGCTGATCATGGTCGTCGGCATCATCGCCTCCACCATCTACCAGGTTGAGAAGGTGGTTCCGATGCGGATCGGCGACACCATCCAGTTAAAAAACTACACGATCAAAATGGTCGGGCTGCATGAGGTCTCGGGAGCGAATTGGACAGCCCAGGAGGGTCTCTTCGAGGTTTACAAGGGCGACCGACTGCTTACGGTCCTCAAACCTCAAAAACGCATTTATCCCGTGTCCGAGACCCCAACGACGGAGGCCGCCCTCTATACCATCCATCTGGGACATATTTTTCTGACTATGCCCGATGTCGGATCGGACAGCGTGACGGTCCGGGCGCTCATCAACCCGCTTGTTCTGCTGGTCTGGATCGGGGGCGGCATCATGGGATTGGGGGTCATCCTCAACATTTTCAGGCCGAAGACAAAGGTGTCCGGATGAAAATCTGGCATTTTATTCTCGTCATCGCGTTGGCGGGACTCCTGGCTCTTTTCTATAAAGGACTGTGGGGCGACCCCAGGGCGATTCCGACCGTCCTGATCGGCACCCCTGCAGCGACGTTTTCCGGGCCGGAGGTTCGCACCGGAGAAATTCTGTCCTTGAACCGCTTTCAAGGCAAGGTGGTCCTCGTGAATTTCTGGGCCTCTTGGTGTCTGGAATGCCGCACGGAACAGGAAAATCTTTTGGCCCTCAATCGACGATTCAGTCAGCGCTCGGATTTTGTGATGCTGGGGATCGATTATCAAGATCGTCTGGAAGATGCCCAGCAATACCTGAAGATGTACGGCAGCAACTTCGACCACGTGCGGGATCTGAAGGGAACGATCGCAATCGACTACGGCGTCTACGGTGTTCCGGAGACCTTTGTGATCGACCGGCAGGGCATCATCCGCTACAAGTACGTCGGCCCGCTGGTGGGTCCCGGCTACGCCCACTTGGCCGACGATGTCCTACAGCCCTTGCTGGAAGGACGCTCCATCTCCCGTTCATGAAGAAAGCCCCGATCGCGTTCATTCTTCCTATGCTCCTGCTGCTCTCGAGCCCTCTGCCCGCCGTCCTGGGTGCAACGGTCGAAGAGCAGCAGATCGATCTACAGGTGCGCGACATCGCCAAAACACTCCGCTGCACAATCTGCCAGAACGAATCCATCTGGGAATCGCAGGCGGAATTGGCGCAGCAGATGCGCGATCTCATCAAGGAAAAACTGCTCGAAGGCGATTCGCCCGATCAGATACGGGCCTATTTCCTGAGTCGGTACGGAGATTATATTCTCCTGACGCCGAGAAAGAGCGGATTGAACTGGATCCTGTGGGCCGGCCCCTTTGTCCTGTTGGGCATCGGCGGGATTTTCCTCTACCGAACCGTGGCACGATGGGTCGCACAAACAGCCGCCGTAAAACACGAAGACCCGCCGCCCATCGATGACCGCCTCCGCAAACGCATCGAAGAGGAGTTGCAAACCCGGGGAGATTAATCGGGTACCCCATCCATGCTCGTATTCGCCCTTACAGCCGGCCTCATCCTCATCGCCGTCATCCTTATATTGGCTTACCCTCTATGGAACAAGGATGCCCATCCGATTCCCATGGGCCTCGAAGCATCCATGAATCAAGAGCGGATCGACCTCGAGATTGAAAAACAGACCCTCCTGAACTCGTTGTCCGAATTGGATCTCGACCTGGCCCAAGGCCGGTTGAACCCCTCCGATCATCAACGTCTCAAAGCGGTGGATGAGGCCCGGTTCGGTCGAATCTTGGACAAACTCGATTCCTTCTCCAAACAAGATCCGCCGTTAGGAAGTCGAACCGTGAAATCGGCATCAGGGTCCTCCGGGCTGCTGAGGTGGGCCGGGTCGGTCACTCTCGGTCTTGTGGTGGTGGGAAGCGCCGTCGGGATCTACGAATACATCACGGCCAAGATCGGTCTCGAAGCGCAACGACGGTTCGCGGAAAGCGGAGACGCTGCCGGTCCTCAAGGAATGCCGAATCCGGCCGAGATGGTCGCGCAGCTTGAGCAACGTTTAAAAAACAATCCCAACGATCTGCAAGGTCAGATCATGGCCGGGCGCTCCTACATGACCTTAAAGCGGATTGACGATGCCCAAAAGGCCTGGAGCAAAGTGGTCGAACTGGACCCCGGAAACTTTGAAGGAAATTTTTTCCTGGGGTTAATCCAACTCCAGACTTCTCCTCCGGATGATCGGAAAAGTTCGCAGGAGGCTCTCGGTCGCTTCGAAACGGCGTTGGTCACCATGCCGAGGGACCCGGCCGTGCTTTGGTACAAGGGCGTGGCTCTCGTGCGGCTGAAACAATACGATTTAGCGGACCGAAGCTGGACCACTGCCTTTCAGAATCTCACGCCTGGCACGGAAGATGCCGAGTTCGTTAAGAAAGCGTTGCAGAGCCTTCGAGCTGGAAATCCCCCCGCGCTCTGAGGGATAAACCGCATATCCCGCTTGTCCTTCGGAGGGATCTGTTGTATAATAAGACGATTTGAAATTGCCTCTGAAAGGTTTGAGGTCCTCTGATCATCGGTCTTATTCATTTACCCCGTGATTCAAACATTCCGAAGGTTTTCGGCACAAAACTCATGAGAGCGTCCGTTTACCCAGTCACCATCTCAATTGGTTTGGCGCTGCTTCTTGTCAGTTGTCAGCAGGCTTCTACCCAGGCCGGCGCAACCGCCATCGCCACTGAAGAAGCGCCACGAATCGGGTATCTCGCCCCGAATTTCCGGTTAACCAATCTTCATGGCGAAGAAGTCAGCGTGGCCAGTCTGGAAGGCAAGGTCGTTTTTATCAATTTCTGGGCCACTTGGTGCGGCCCTTGTCGGGCTGAGATGCCTTCTATGGAAGCTCTGTATCATGACTTCAAGGATCAAGGACTGGAAATACTGGCCGTTTCGAGCGATATGGACGGAGCATCGGCCGTTCAACCGTTTATTCGAAAACTCGGCCTGTCGTATCCTATCCTGCTGGACCCGGATTTCCGGGTGGACGATAAATACCTGATCCAGTCCGTTCCGACAACCATCTTGGTGGATAAGAAAGGGGTCATCACGCACCGACTGGTGGGTGGGCGGAACTGGAGCAATCCGGAATCACGAGACCTGATTGAGAAACTTTTAAAGGACAAGTAACCATGTCGGAAGCTCCCCCAACCGTTTCGTTTATGATCGCCTTCACGGCCGGATTTTTGTCCTTCGTATCCCCGTGTGTTTTGCCGCTGGTACCATCGTATGTTTCCTACATCACAGGCCTTTCTCTGGAACAATTAACCGATCCCGCCGGACAAAAAAAGGCTCGTTGGGTAACGATCAAAAACTCGCTTCTCTTTATCCTCGGTTTTTCGCTGGTTTTTATCGCATTCGGCGCATCCGCCACGGCGGCGGGTCAAGCCCTGTTGACCTATCAGGGAATCCTTCGAAAGGTCGGCGGGATTTTAATCGTCGGTTTCGGCCTGTATCTGATCGGTATTTTGAAGATCCCTTTTCTCATGACGTATCGACAATACCAGTTTCAAAACCGACCGGCGGGGGCCCTCGGATCCGTTCTGATCGGCGTCGCATTTGCAGCCGGGTGGACCCCCTGTGTCGGGCCGATCCTGGGAACGATTCTCCTCTACGCCAGCGCCACCCAATCCATGGCGGGTGGGATCGAACTGCTTTTGGTCTACTCGATCGGACTCGGCCTTCCTCTCCTCGCCACCGCCCTCGGCGTCAACCTATTTCTGATCTCTTTTAGAAAATTGAAAGACTACCTGTGGATCGTCTCCTTGGTCAGCGGAATCTTTTTGATTATCGTGGGGGTTATGATTTTCACAAATTCCCTCCGATGGCTGGCCGCGTGGCTGACCCGCTATGGAATCGGGTGGTCCATTGGACAATAAACCGTCATGAACATTCAAACCCGTACTTGGTTCGGTTTTTGTTTTGCGCTTCTGGCATCTGGATCGACGGTCGTCTTTGCGGACCCGGGGAACCAGCACCCGCTCCAGCCGGAACCGAAATTTTTCTCGTTCGCCGATATCGTCCGTAAAGAAAAACCGGCCGTCGTCAACATCAGCACGACACAAAAAACTCCGGCCGCGGAGAGCCCGCTTCCCGAGGATCATCCCCCGTTGGGGGATTTTTTTGGAAAGATATTTCCAAAGGAATACAAAGGAGAGAGCTTGGGGTCGGGATTCATCATCAAGAAAAACGGATTGATCCTCACCAACAACCATGTGATCGAAAAAGCGGATAAGATTATCGTGCGTTTATCCGACGAGCGCGAGTTCGAAGCGAAGGTGATCGGCCGAGACGATAAAACCGATCTGGCCTTGATCAAAATTCCGCATCAGGACAATCTCCCAACCGCCCGGCTGGGGGATTCCGACCAACTCGATGTCGGAGAATGGGTCGTTGCGATCGGCAACCCCTTCGGTCTGGAACAAACCGTCACGGTCGGGATCGTTAGTGCCAAAGGACGCGCCATCGGCAACGGACCGTTCGATGATTACATTCAGACCGACGCCTCGATCAATCCCGGCAACAGCGGCGGCCCGCTTTTCAATACCAACGGGGAAGTCATCGGGATCAACACCGCGATAAGCCCTTCCGGTCAAGGGATCGGGTTTGCCATCCCCATCAATCAGGTGAAAAAAGTCCTGGATCAGCTGGAAACGTACGGGAAAATCACGCGCGGATGGTTAGGTGTCATGATCCAGGAGTTAAACGACGACCTCGCTCGCTCTTTCCACCTTAAGAGTAAGAACGGAGCACTGATCTCGGATGTATTTGAAAACAGTCCCGCGTTTAAGGCCGGGCTCCAGCGCGGGGACGTCATTGTCGAATTTGACGGCAAAGAAATTGTCCAGATGCGCACGCTGCCCTTAATCGTTGCGGAAACACCGGTGGGAAAAGAGGTCAAACTAAAGACCGTTCGCGACGGTCAAGAACGGACCGTCCTGATCCGGGTCGGTCCGATGGAAGATAAGGGAGAAAAAAAGTAAATGCATCCCATCCTGCTCCAGATCGGCAACGTGGAAATTCGATGGTATGGAGTCATGATCGCCCTGGCCTTTCTGGCCGGAACTTTTCTCGGCGTCCGCGAAGCCCGTCGAAGAGGATACGATCCGGAACTGGTCTATGATCTCCTCTTCTATGTTATGATTGCCGGCATCGTCGGAGCCCGTCTTTACTACGTCATGGTTTCCAATCCGGTTTATTTCGCCCATCATCCTCTTGATATCGTCGCGATCTGGCGCGGCGGATTGGCCTTGCACGGCGGATTGATTGGAGGAATGCTGGCCGGAGTCTGGTTCTGCAAGAAGCGGCAACTGGCTTTCTGGAGCTTCGCCGATCTCCTGACCCCTTCGATCATGTTGGGGCAGGCCATCGGTCGCGGGGCCTGCACTTTAAACGGCTGCAGTTATGGAAAACCGACCACGCTCCCCTGGGCGATCACCTTCACCAATCCGGCGGCGCAGGCTCCGCACAATATCCCGCTCCACCCGACCCAGTTTTACGAAATGGCCACGGACCTGCTCATCTTTGCGGTCCTGTGGAATCTCCGAAAAAGAACCCGGTTCGACGGCCAACTGTTTCTGATGTATGCGGTCGTCTACGCCGTCGCACGGTTCGTACTGGAATTCTTTCGCGGTGATTCCCTCCTGTTCGGTGGTCTTTTCCCGGTTCCCCAAGTGTTCAGCGTTTTTCTGTTTATCACGGCGCTCGCAGTGTATGTCTGGCGACAATCGACCTCCGAACGCCTTCCCTCCGGCACCGTATCCATTCAGCAGTGAAACCGGTGTCCACCCAAGACTCGTGGATCGGTCTGGATGAATCCGGAAAGGGGGATTATTTCGGGCCGCTGGTGGTAGCCGGCGTTCAAGTCGACCCGGAGATCTCGGTCCGACTGACGGCATGGGGCGTGAAAGACAGTAAGCGGTTGACCGACAAGCGCATCTTGGAACTGGAGCCGATGATCCGACAAGCCTGCCGACATGCGGTCGTGGCGATCGGACCGGAGCGATATAACGCCCTGTACGAGAAAATGCGTAATTTGAATAAGTTGTTGGCTTGGGCGCATGCCCGGACCCTCGAGAACCTCCTTACGGAGACCGAATCCCCCCGGGCCATCGCGGATCAGTTCGGGGACGAGCGGTTCATCAAAAACGCTCTCATGGAAAAAGGACGTCAGATCGTGCTCGAGCAGCGCCCCCGCGCGGAAGAAGACCCCGCCGTGGCGGCGGCCTCCATCTTGGCGAGGGCGGAATTCTTGAAACGGCTCAAACAATTGTCGGAAGAGCACCGGATGGACTTACCCAAAGGGGCGTCGGATCAAGTACGACAAGCGGCGGTCAAATTGGTGAAGGAACGGTCGGCCGAGGCCTTAAAAAAAGTGGCGAAATGGCATTTCAGGACGACGCAGCAGGTGCTCCAGGAGTGCCCGCCTCATTAATCATCACGGCGGCTTGTTCGATGGAAGAGGGCCAAAAAAGAATCCTCTGACACTGGGAACAGGTCAGAATGCGTTGTCGGGCCTTCACCTCGGCCACCATCTGGGGCGGAATGTTCATGTGGCAGCCGCCGCAGGTTCCATGCTGGATCGGAACAACGGCCAACTCCCGGTGAAGATTTTTAAGCTGCTGATAAATCTTCAGCAGTTTCGGATCGATGGTCGGGATGACCGCAGCCCGTTCTTTTTCGACGACGTCCCGTTCCGCCTTTAACGCTTCGGATTGGTTCTCCAGTTGGCTCCGCTCCGAATCGAAATTTTGCTCGGCAGCCTTGATGGTCTGGGCCAATTCCGTTTCTCTGCGTTTGTAAACATCAATCTGCTCCATTAAGATCAGCAATTCCTCCTCCACTCGACCTTTCTCGGCCTTGAACGTTTCGATCTCCTGGAGATGTACCTGATACTCTTTGTTGGTCTTGATCTCGCTTTGGCGATTACGGGCTTTTGAGAGCCGCTCCTCGCAGGTTTCAAGATCCCGCTCTTTGTCCCGCTTACGCTGGTTACACGCCTCCCAATCCGCGTGACTTTGAGCAAACTGTTTCTGAGCTTCGGTCAAGAGTTTTTGGGCGGTTTCCACTCGTTGCGGAATACGGGCGATCTCACTTTTTATGATGCTCAGACGGTTGTCGATCTCCTGAAGGCGGATGAGATGCTCCAGTTGGTCTTTCAAACGGGTTTCCTCTGACACCGGATCTCCTCTGGGCCCACCTGGGATCGAACCAGGTACCTGACCCTTATAAGGGGTCTGCTCTACCAAATGAGCTATGGGCCCGAAACCACTCTGCAATCCATAAAACGGCTTGGAATTACAAACTTTCCACAAAACTTTTTAACTTCTTACTCCGGCTGGGATGACGCAGTTTTCGAAGCGCTTTCGCCTCAATCTGGCGAATTCGTTCTCGGGTGACCTCGAAATCTTGTCCCACTTCTTCAAGGGTATGGTCGGTGTTCTCTCCAATCCCAAAACGCTTTCTTAAAACTCTCTCTTCACGCGGCGTCAGCGTCTGGAGTATGTTCGTGATCTGCCGTTGAAGATCGTACCGGATCGCCGCCTCGATCGGAGAAACCGCTTTTTTGTCCTCGATAAAATCACCGAGATGGCTATCCTCTTCCTCTCCGATCGGCGTCTCCAATGAAATCGGCTCCTTGGCAATCTTCAGGATCTTTCGAACCTTTTCGATGGGCAAATCCATCTTTTCGCCGATCTCTTCCGGCATGGGCTCACGGCCAAGTTCCTGCACCAAATGCCGAGAGGTGCGGATCAACTTGTTAATGGTCTCGATCATATGGACCGGAATCCGGATCGTTCGAGCCTGATCCGCGATGGCCCGGGTGATCGCCTGCCGTATCCACCAAGTCGCATAGGTGCTGAATTTGTATCCCCGTTTGTATTCGAACTTGTCCACGGCCTTCATCAGCCCAATGTTTCCCTCTTGGATAAGATCCAGAAATTGGAGCCCGCGGTTGGTATACTTCTTCGCTATACTTACCACGAGCCGGAGATTGGCCTCCACCAAGTCGGTTTTACCGGATTTGATCTTATTTTCCCCCTGATCGAGGAGTTTGACGGCTTCTTTGATTTCCTCGGCCGTCACCATGGCCAGGGTTTCCGCCGCCCGGATCTTTTTCCGGGCCTCCCGGTAAATCTTGTCGACGTCATGGAGCGCTTCGGCGGAGAGATTGGTCTTTCGACGAACCGACTTGAGGCCAGCCGGACCTCTTCCGATTTTTTTGAGGAGCAGAAGGCCCTCTTCGCCCGATACCCCCAATCGTCGTTTGCAATTAGTGATCTCCCGCTCGGCATGCATGATATCGACAGCCAAGGCCTTGACTTGACCGATCATTTTCTCGATCAACGTCGGATGCAGGTTGACTTGTTCGATCCTTTCCGCGATCTGGAGTTTTATCTCGCGAAGTTCGACCTTAATCTTGCGACGCTTTGCGGAGTCGGAGCCGGATCGTTTTAATCGTTGATACCCTTTCATGAGATCTCGGTACGGACCTCTCATCTTTGAAATGGCTTCGATGGTGCGAGCCGTCAGTTCGGCGTCATCCTGTTCTTGAACCACCCCTTCCTCGTCGAACTCCTCATCAAAGGCCGAGACCACTTCCCGAATGCTGATTTTTCCGTGCCGCAGCTTTTCACTGATTGACAAAAGGTCCTTGATGATCATCGGGGTCCCGAAAACAACGGTCGCGACCTCCTTTTCGCCCTCTTCGATTTTCTTCGCAATTTCGATCTCACCCTCACGGGAGAGCAACGGAACGCTTCCCATCTCCTTCAGATACAATCGGACAGGGTCGGCGGTCCGGCTCAGAACTCCGGGCGTCAGATCGATCTCCTTGACCTTTTCCTCCTCTTCGCCCTCCTCTTCCCCCTCCTCCAAGCCTTTAAACTCCGTCCTCCCCTCTTCGGGCTCCGTCATCATCTTCTGATAACGTTCCTCTTCTGGCGTATCGATAATCTCGATATCCATCTCCCCGAACATCATCATCAGGTTATCGATTTGTTCGGAGGAAACCATGTCCGCCGGAAGAGCGTTGTTCAGTTCATCATAGGTCAGGTATCCTTTTTCTTTGCCAAGCGAGATCAGCTGCTTGACTTCATCGACTTTCTCATCTTTGGACATGAAACCTCCTCCGGGGCATTCAGCCGTCCGCGGCCATCGAACCCGTCGTAAAAAACACCGCTTTTCATATCGGCGGGATCAAAAACGTGTCGATCACCGTTCATGGTCTAACTGTTCACTTCCAAACTCATTTTTTTAAGTCCGATCAATTGATCCAGCAAGGATTTGACATGGGACCCATTTCCGGACTGTTCCGCGTCCCGGATCTGGGTCTCCAGGGTCTTCATGGCCGTTCGGATTTTCTTCACCCGAAGAGTCCGTATGCAATCCTTCAACGTCTGCTGGGAATCCTCATAATCAGGTTCCTTCACCATCAACGCCGATAGGATCGAAGCCCGCCGGGGATCGGCCATGTCGGTATGGATCGGCATGTCCGAACGCAGGGCTTCCCCTCCCGTCCGTGATATTTCAACACATCGACTGAAAATCTGTCGGAGTTGACCATCTGTAAAATGATCTTGATCGATCTGCTGAAGCAAAGTCGGGACCGTGACACGACGATGCAGCAAAAGATGGATCAGGATTTGTTCCTCCTGTGGCAGTCGCGATAGGGAACCTTCCGTAAACGGCGCGGCCGTCGTAACGGTTTCACCCAATTGAGCCATTTCTTTTGCGAGGTCCCGTTCTTCCAATCCGAGACTTTCCGCAAGATGTTTGACATAGTAACTGCGCTCGACCGGTCGTTTCACTTTTCGCACGACGGGAAGAATGCGATCCACGATCTTGAGCTTTCCTTCAATGGTTCCGGAAGTGGGTTCGGACAAGCCCCGCCGGATTGCAAAATCCAAAAGCTTGGTGGACTGATTCAACAACCGATTAAAAGCCTCGGCACCGCGTTTTTTAATAAAACTGTCCGGATCTTCTTCACGGGGCAACAAAACCACTTCCCCGGCCACAGAACTTGGAATAATCAAATCCAGGGTTCGCAGCGCAGCCCGGATTCCGGCATCATCCGGATCAAAAATTAATTTAACCGTCGGTACAAACCGGTGTATCCGCTCCAGATGATCCGATGTCAGAGCGGTCCCCAACGTCGCGATGACCGGATGAATACCAGCCTGATGGGCCGCGATGGCGTCAAAGTAACCCTCCACCACGGCCAGGTAGCCGCACTTACCGGCGGCCTCTCTCGCTTTGTCCATGGCATACAGTTGGCGGCCCTTGCTGAAAATCGGGGTTTCCGGAGAATTGAGATACTTGGGAAGACTGTCATCCAGCACCCTCCCGCCAAAACCCGTCACCCTATTTTGCAAATCAAAGATCGGGAAAATTATCCGATCTCTAAAGCGATCGTAATAATGCTTTCGTCCCGGAGCCGACTGAGCCTTGGCAATAATAAGGCCGGCCTTTTCAATCTGTTCCGGAGACCAGCCCTTCTTGACGAGAACCTGTTGGAGTCCGTTCCAGCCGGGAGGTGCAAAACCCAGAAAAAACGCATCAAGGGTCTGCTTCAAAATTCCCCGTGCGTGAAGGTATTCCCTGGCCCGTTGAGCTTCCGGGTTGTTTAACAATACCGAATGATAATATTCCGACGCATCCCGATGGATCCGATAGAGTTCGTCTCGGAGTTGTTCGGCTTTATTGGCCTCCGCCCCCCGTTGCTGAAGAATCGGTATGCCCAGCCTCTCAGCCAACAGCTTGATCACCTCCGGAAACGTCAACCCATCCATTTTCATCAAAAACCCGATGAGGTCTCCCCCAACACCGCACCCAAAACAATGGTAAACCTGCTTGCCGGGACTTACCGTGAAGGAGGGGCTCTTTTCGGTATGGAACGGGCAGAGCCCGACCCAGTTCTGTCCCGTCTTCTTAAGCGAGACGTACCTGGACACCCATTCCAGAATATCGCTCTCTTGCTTTATCTTCTGGACAAGCTCTTCTGAAAAATATCCCCGCTCCATGATCGACCCATAAAAATTTTCTAGGTAGAAAGTGAAGATAAGAGAATGGCGGCCGTCTCTTTACAAGCAAAACGAAAAGCGGGTGTCAGACCCGTTTAGGATGACGGGGTTAAAAGGTCCTTCACCACCTGCCCGACAACCGAGCCATCAATTTTCCCCGCCACTTGAGGCATCAAGATCTTCATGATCTTCCCCATATCTTTCTGCCCGTTTGCGCCGATCTCCTTTATGAGAGCCTGGGCCTTGGCCTTGAGCTCTTCAACAGAAAGGGATTGTGGAAGATAGGTTTGTAGAATCTCAAGCTCATTTCGTTCCTTGGCCACCAGATCCATTCGTTTCCCCTTGGTGAACTGCTCAATGGAATCCTTGCGTTGTTTCGTGGCCGATATAATCGTTTCCAGTATATCTTGTTCGGTCAAAGGATTTTGTCTTCCCTTCGAAATCTCCTTGTTTTTAATCGAGGCCCGGAGCAATCGGATGACGGAAACCTTCAACGCATCTCCGTCACGCATAGCCGTTTTCATTTCTTCGAGGAGACGTTGTTGTAAAGACATCGGTGGGCTAAACTGTTTGAAAATAAATTATATATGTAAATGTCAATTATATCAGGTAAATCTCTTGGTGTCAAGGAAGCCTTTTAACCTTAATCTTATTGACTCAAAATCGTCTTTCTGATATAGTTTCGCATTCGCTGGTGTTGTCATCGGCAAATTTGACCACCACAAATAAGGGGCGCTCTATGGTCGGAAAAGATCGAAAAGTAAAGAAAGAACGCGAACTAAAAGAAGGAAAATACGAAGGAATCAAAAAGGACCTGGAACGCCAGAAAGCCGTTCTCTTGGCCGAATCCGGTGAAATCATTTCGGGCGGTCTAAATCCGGGCACGGAGAACTTTCCGGACATGACCGATCAGGCCTCGGCCGAGACGGATCAAAATTTCATACTGCGCCTCCGTGAACGAGAACAAAAACTGCTGAAAAAAATCGACGAAGCATTGGACCGCATCAGCAATGGAACCTTCGGCATTTGTGAAAGCTGCGGCGAAGAAATATCCCTGAAGCGACTGGAGGCCAGGCCCGTCACAACGCTGTGCATCGATTGTAAAACACAGCAGGAAGCGGATGAGAAAATCCGGGAATCCTAAAGCATGGTGGGCGATGCTGGTATCGAACCAGCGGCCTCTTGCGTGTGAAGCAAGCGCTCTACCACTGAGCTAATCGCCCCTGACAAGCCGTTTTTGTAACACAGTCATTTCGATATGTCAATGATGGATTGAATTCCGGTTTCTCGGCTCCGTTCTTTTCTATTATGTTTAGGTGGAGTCCAAGTTATTCCTTAGGTCTTTTTTCTCTTCTCCTCCCACTCTCCTAAAATTACGTAGATAACAGGAATCACAATCAGGGTCAGAAGGGTCGAAACAAAGACACCGAACAACAGCGAAACCGCCAATCCCTGGAAGATGGGATCAAAGATGATGACAAACGCCCCCACCATTAAAGCCGCGGCCGTCAGGAGAATCGGTCGCGTGCGCACCGCCCCGGCCCGAATCACCGCCTCGGACAACGCCTTGCCGTCCTTCTGCTCGGCCAGAATAAAGTCCACCAGCAAGATGGAATTCCGTACGATGATACCGGCCAGGGCGATAAAACCGATCATCGACGTGGCCGTGAAGTAAGAACCGGTTAGCCAATGGCCCGGAACAATTCCCACCAAGGTCAGGGGAATGGGGGCCATGATCACAAGAGGGGTGACGAAGGATTGAAACTGGACCACGATAAGAAGGTAAATCAGAAGAAGGGCGACGCCAAAGGCGATACCCATGTCCCGGAAAGTCTCGTAGGTGATCTGCCATTCTCCGTCCCACTTCAGCGCCGGTTTTTCTTCTGATCCGGGCGGCCCTGTATAATATTCCTGAATCGAGTTTCCCCCCGGAAAGCGTAACGCCTTCAGTCCCTTGCTGATGTTGAGGATGCCATAAATGGGGCTCTCCTCCCTTCCGGACACATTCCCGACGACATAGGTCACGGACTTCAGATTCTTATGATAAATGGCTTGCTCCACCCGTCCTTCACCGACCCGCACCAACTCTGAAATCGGGATCATCCGACCGGAAGAATGGCGCAAGTAAATTTGTCCCAGTCCCTCGGTCCCCGAACGCAGCGGTCGGGATAGTCGAAGATCGATCACGACCGGATTTTTTTCCTGCAGGATGTGGGCGAGGCCAGTTGCATGGCCTCCAAGGGCCAGTTCGAGGGTTCGGACGATCTCTTCGGTGGAGATACCGTCCAAGCCGGCCTTCACGGTATCCACCCTGAACTCATACTGAACTTGGTCGGCCTCGATCGAGTCGTCAACATCCACGATACCGGCTGTCTCCTCAAAAACCTCACGAACCCGCCGGGCCAGTTCGGTGCGTTTTTCATCATCCGTTCCGTACACCTCCGCAACCAGAACCGCTTGGACCGGCGGTCCGGGCGGAACCTCGACCACCTTGACATTCGCGCCGAACCGCTTGGCAACGGTCTGGACCTCCGACCGGATCCGATTTGCGACGTCGTGACTCTGGCTCGACCGCTCCCGTTTTTCAACCAGATTGATCTGGACGTCGGCCATGGAGCCAGCTTCCCTTAGGAAGTAATGCCGGACCAGGCCGTTAAAATTAAAGGGCGAGGCCGTTCCCACATAGGCCTGGTAATGATCCACCTCGGGAACGGTTTTCAGGTACGACGTCAGGGACTGGGTTGCCCGGGCCGTTTCTTCCAGAGGAGTCCCCTCCGGCATGTCGACGACGAGTTGCAGCTCGCTCTTGTTGTCAAAGGGCAGCATCTTCATTACCGTCAGCTTGAAATAAAACAGAGAGAGAGAGCCCAGCAGCAGGAGACCCACACCGCTTAAGAGAAGGACGCGATTTCGGACACTGCGAATCAGCGGGGTCAGGAGCCATCGATAGAACCGATCCAGACCGGAATCGCGCGAAGACTCATCGGGACCGGACGTACGATCTTCGAAGGATAGATTCTGATGACAGATCCGGCAAAACCAGGGCACGATCACAAAAGCGACCAGGAGGGAGAAGAACATGGCGATGGAAGCGTTGACCGGGATGGGCCTCATGTAGGGCCCCATGAGACCTGAGATAAAGGCCATCGGAAGCAAGGCTGCAATCACCGTCAATGTGGCCAGGATGGTCGGATTGCCAACCTCGTCCACCGCCAGGATCGCGGAGAGGATTCCTCCGTCACGCCGGTCTTTCGGTTCCAGCCGGAGGTGGCGATAGATATTCTCGACGATCACGATCGCATCGTCGACCAAAATACCGATCGAGAAGATCAGGGCAAACAGCGTGACCCGATTAATCGTGTAGCCGATCAACCACGAGACAAACAGGGTCAGGGACAAGGTCAATGGAATGGCCAGGGATACGACGCCGGCTTCGCGAACCCCCAGGGCCAGTCCCAGAAAAATCACCACGGCCAGGATCGCATAGAGAAGATGCTTTAAGAGTTCGTTGGCTTTTTCATTGGCCGTCCGGCCATAATCCCGCGTTACCGTCACATGGATATCCGACGGAATTACTGAACCTTTCAGATCCTCCACCTTTTGTATAATGGCGCGCGACACCTCAACAGCGTTGGTACCGGCCTGCTTGCCGACCGCCAGAGTGACCGCGGGGTAATCCGATGAAGCATCGATGGCAGGATCGGACATTGAATCCCGGGAGGATTCGTTCGCCCGATTTCCGGCACCGGTCCCGAACCATACATAACGAGACGCCTCTTCCGGACCATCCCTCACTTCCGCCACGTCCCTTAGAAAGACCGGCCTACCTTCATGCATTCCGACCACGAGCCGTTCCAGATCTTCCGGACTTTTGATAAAGTCGCCGGATTCAACCTGATACTCCCGGTTTCCGCGTTGAAAGCGGCCGGCAGGAAGCTTTTGATTGCCTTCTTGGATCGTCGAGACCAGTTCAAGCGGGGTCACACCGTAGGATTTCATCCGCCCCGGATCCAGGATCACACGAAACCGGCGTAGCCTTCCGCCCACGATGAATCCGCCGGAAGTCTTCGGAATTTTCTTCACCTCTTCGAGCAGATGATCCGCGACGCGGCGCAGTTGAAAATCATCGTAGCGCGGGCTCCAAAGCGTCAGGGTCACGATCGGCACATCATTGATGTCCCGGGGCTTCACCATAAAGTCCGGGGCGCCCGGAGGCAACAGATCGCGATTGGACATCAGTTTGTCGTACAGATCCACCAAGCTTTTTTCGAGGTCCTCGCCGACATAGAAACGGACAATGAAAAACGCCATGCCCGGCTGCGAGGTGGAGTAAACGTATTCCACCCGACGAATCTCGGTCAGCTTGCGTTCAAGGGGTCGGACCACCAGTTCCTCCACTTCCTTGGGCGAAGCCCCGGGGAAAGGGATAAAGACATCCGCCATGGGAACAACAATCTGTGGCTCTTCCTCCCGAGGGGTGACCAGGATGGCAAAACTTCCCAGCAAGAGCGAAGCGATCATGATGAGCGGGGTAAGTTTGGAGCGGATGAAGACCTGCACGATCCTTCCGCTCAGACCCAATCCGGTCATGGTCGGTCGCCCTTCCCCTTCTCGATAACCGCCCCCTCCCGACCCTCCGAAGCGCGGGTCAGGATTCGCTCGCCGGGCGCCATCCCGGAGAGGACCTCGACCCGATCTCCCTGCATCTGTCCCAGTCGGACCAGTCTTGACTGGACAACCTCGGATTCGCCCACAACGTAGACCCGGGATAGTTCTCCCTCCGTCCGGACGGCGGCTTGAGGAATCACCAAGGCCGTTCGTTGTCCGATGACGAGGATCATCCTTCCATACAAACCGGTCTTGATCCCGGGAATGGACGGTAGATCCGCCTTCATCCAAAAAGAGTGCGTTGACGGATCGGCGGACGGCAGGATCTGGACGACACGGCCTTCGATAACCCTGTCTCCCAAGACGTCCAGACGGACCACGACCGTTTGGCCGATACGCAGGCCGGCGACATCCATTTCGGCCACGGGAACTTCAAGACGGAGATGTTCTTGATCCTCGATTCGCAACAGGGATCGCCCCGGCGAAGCAAGTTCTCCGACCTCGATCATCTTTTCCGTGATCACACCGTCGAAAGGGGCTTTGATGATCGTGTAAGACAGATCGGCCCGGATCGCACTTAATACCGCTTCCGCCACTTTATAGGCTCGTTCGGCATTATCCAGCTCTTGTTGGGTCGCCGAACGTTCCGTAAACAACGTCTTGACCCTCTCAAAATCGATCTTCGCGTTCTCAAGCTCGGCCTCCGCCCGTTCACGTTGAGCTTGGAGAGCCCGGCTGTCCAAGATGATCAAGACTTCACCCGTATGGACCCGACTCCCTTCTTTCACCCGGATTTCTTCCACCAGCCCGAGCCCCTTGCTTGCGAGGGTGGCCTCGGATGCGGCGGTGACGGTTCCCGTAACTTCCCTGTACACCGGGATCTCTTCCGAATGGAGAGTGATCACTTCTGCTCGGATGACCGGCCTTTCGAACCGAAGGGGACCGACCTTTTTTCCAGGGATCGTCAGGAATACTGCAAAGAGGATCAACGACAGGAGACCGGCCAGCCAGACCCATTTCCACCGGATGGTACTCATTCAGAGGCCTCCTTGCGTCAAGGGCTTAATTACTCCTTGGCACGTCGCCGTAATATTAACATAATGATTGACTCGATCAGGGAATTCGATTATACAGGAGAGGCACAAATAACAAAAGTTCCATGAAATTACCTATCCCAGCGATGCCTGCGTAGGAAACGGCCAGCACAGCGCCGGGCATTGATCAACCCAGAAAGGAGATCTTATGTTATTGCGACTGGTTGCCGTATTCGGTATTGCCCTGCTGCCCGGTTCGGTGCTCGCAGCGGATTCCACGGTCCTGAAGACCGAAAAGGACAAGGTCAGCTATAGTATCGGGCTGGATATCGGAGACAATTTCAAAAAACAATCCATCGAGGTCGATCCGGATCTGTTGGCCCGAGGCGTCAAAGACGCGATGTCGGGTGAGAAACCCCTGCTCACGGAAGAGGAGGTCCGAGCCGTCATGTCTGCGTTTGAACAGGAGATGCAGGCCAAGACGATCGCGCACAACAAAGAACTTGGAGACAAAAACATGAAGGAAGGGGAAGCCTTCCTGGCCGAGAACAAGAATAAAGAAGGCGTGGTCACGCTTCCGAGCGGTCTTCAGTACAAAGTGATCACAACCGGCAAAGGGAAGAAACCCAAAGCCACCGACACGGTCACGACTCAGTACCGTGGCACTCTGATCGACGGCACCGAGTTCGACAGCTCGTACAAACGCGGACAGCCCGCCACGTTCCCGGTAACCGGCGTCATCGCCGGCTGGACCGAGGCGCTCCAGTTAATGCCGGTCGGCTCAAAATGGCAGCTCTTCGTCCCTGCAAATCTGGCCTACGGCCCGCGGGGCGCCGGACAGGTGATCGGACCCAATGCCGCACTCATTTTTGAAGTGGAACTGCTCTCGATTCAGGAAAAAGCGAAAACTCCAAAAGCACCAAGTCAGGGAAAAGCAAAAACTCCGGTGAAGTGACATCGTCTTAGGGCGACTTCCCTTTTTCGGTTATTGAGGGCGTCAAACTTCCGCCGGGAGTGAGCCCGTACTGACGAATCTTGAGACGAAGGGTTTTGTAGTCGATCCCCAAGACCTTCGCCGCTTTGACGCGGTTCCAATTGGTCTGGAGGAGGGTTTCCACGAGAAGAACTCGTTCCGCCTCTTCCGCGGCATGTCGGCTGACCTCCCGAAGGGAGCTCGCCTTGGTCCGGTCTTCCGTCGCACCCGGAACGCTCGCAGGCGAGGGAACGTCGAACGGATAGAGATGTATTTCTCGGGAGGTGATGACTTTTCCATCCGAGAGGATGATCGCCCGTTCGAGGAGATTCTCAAGTTCCCGGACGTTTCCTGGATAATGATATTTCATGAGAGCTTCCAAGGCCTCCGGAGATATCTGCACCTTCCGCTTTCCCTCCGTCTGAAATTTTTTCAGAAAGTATTCCACCAACTGGGGAATGTCTTCCTTCCGTTCGCGGAGTGGCGGTACGGTAACCGGCACCACGTTGAGACGATAGAAAAGGTCTTCGCGAAATCGTCCCCCGCGAACCTCCTCTTGTAGGTTTTTATTGGTGGCGGCAATGACCCGAATATTGACCCGGTGTGTGCGTGTTCCACCGACGCGTTCAAATTCTTTGGTCTGAAGCACTCGAAGCAGTTTGCCCTGGATATCGCCGTCCATCTCGGCCACCTCGTCCAAAAAGAGCGTACCCCGATCGGCCAGTTCAAACCGACCCGGTTTGGCCAGCGTCGCGCCGGTGAACGCCCCTTTCTCGTGTCCGAAAAATTCGCTCTCCATCAGACCCGCCGGAACTGCGGCGCAGTTGACGACGATAAACGGGGCTTTTTGCCGGGGACTCCTCTGATGAATGGCCCGCGCGATGAGGTCTTTTCCCGTTCCGGTCTCACCCTGAAGCAAAACGGTGGCCTTGTCATCTTGGGCCACCTTGGCGATGATCCGGTGAATATTCTGGATGGCTTCGCTCCTCCCGATCAGCCGGACGGAATCTTCGAGGAGGCCCAATTCTTCGCGGAGATAAACATTTTCCCGAACCAGTTCTTGATTTTTGATGGCGCGCTGAATGGTGATCAGAAGTTCCTCTTTCGAGAAAGGCTTCATGACATAATCAAAAGCCCCTTCGCGCATGGCTTTTACCGCGGTCTCGATCGTTCCAAAGGCGGTCATGATGATCACGTGAAGGTCCGGATTGATTTTCCGGAGCCGTTTCAGCAGTTCAATCCCGTCCATCTGGGACATTTTCATGTCGCTGATTACCAGATCGAAGGACTGGTTTTGGGCCACGGCCAGGGCCTGTTCCGGATTGTTCTCCGTGGTCACATCAAAACCCTCATGGGTCAGGATGTCGCCCAAAATACTGGTCTGCACTTTTTCATCATCGACAATCAGAACGCTAGGCATGGCCCCCTTCCGTTTGGATCGGGAACAGGAGCGTGAAAACCGAACCCTCTCCGACCCGGCTTTCAACCTTGATCCTCCCGCCGTGCTCCTGAACAATCCGCTCGACGATCGAAAGCCCCAACCCAAAACCGCGCTCTTTGGTGGTGAAATACGGACCGAACAGTTGCGGCAGGTTTTCAGGGGGGATTCCGCAACCGGTATCCCGGACGGAGACGGCAACCGCTTCGGTCCCGTTGTTGGAAACCGATGTGGAAAGGTGAAGCTCGCCGCCATTCGGCATCGCCTGCAAGGCATTGATCAATAAATTGAGGAGCGCCTGACGTAGTTGGTGATAATCCACCCACAGTTTTGGAAGGTTCCCCTGATACTCCCGATAAATCTTGACCTGTTGTTGGTCCACCTCGGGGGCGATCGAGGCCAAGGTTTCATCGATCAAGCCGTTGAAATCCGTTGGTTGCCGCGACAGAGAGGTCGGCTTTGCGGATCGAAGAAAGCCTTCAACAATTTTATTGAGTCGATCCACCTCCCGCTGCATGTTGGTGGACAAGTCCATAAATTTCTCTCGTTCCGGGTGACCGGCCGGGGCAAACCGGTCTCGTATATGATCGATGATAAGGCCGATGCTGTTCAGCGGGTTCTTAATCTCGTGGGCCACCCGGGCGGCCAACTGGCTTGCGATCTCCAGCTTTTCCACCCGTTTTTGCGCTTCCTCCAGTTTGACAATGCCCTCGCTCATCCGGTTGAAGGTGGCCATCAGGACGCCGACCTCGTCCCGGCGGGACTCGTCCAGGCGCTGATTAAAGTCCCCCTGGCCGATCCGGACCGCCGCCCGGACCAATTCGCCGATCGGCCGGGTCACACTTTTCGCGAAGTAGGAAGCAAAAATCAGACCGATCATAAAAAGACCCGCCGTCGTGATCAAACCCCAAAGTTTGATCCGGTTCAAAAGCGCCACCGCATAATCCATCGACATCTCGATCCGCCCAAGTCCCAGAAGCTGTTCTTTATGGAAAACGGGAAAGGTCATGAACATAAAGGTCCGATCACCCCGCTTCTGGATCCGGGTATCGATCTTATTCTTTTTCAGGTTGGCCAGGGTCTCCGGAGTGATTTGTTCATTCGGCGGAAGAGTCCGTCCCTCGCTTTGCGCCGGATCGTCGATGACGACTTTATTCTGATCGTTAATAAAATAGAGGTCGTTGATTCCTTCATTAACACTGAAAATATCGAAGCGAGACTCCTCTTCGCTGAAATGCCGTATGAACTCGCGGATTTGTTGTCGGTCGTCATCCGAAAGGTTGGAAAGAACCTGATGATCCGTTTTTAAAAGCAAGCGCGATAGATTCAGTTGAAGGGTCTTGCCCATGAGCAGGGCGCGTTGACGGATCTGATCGGTCAGAACCTGTTTTTCCATTTGATAGTTCAGAATGAACAGCAGCCCCGTCGTCGTCAACAGGATCAGAAGCATCATCCATGTAAGGCGCCACCTGAACGACCAAATGGAATACATGCCGTTTATGCTACCATACGAAGTGGTCACGTCACAAGTCACGGTCCTGCCTCGCATAGAATTCTCAAGCAAATTTCAGACCATCTTCCACGGTGGCCTTAATCCTGCTAAAAAGGGTTTATCATCCTAATCAATCAGTCATCGCCTCCCGAAATCCGGGTATGACGACCCCACTTTCAGTTCCTTTTCTGGTACTCATTCATAGCGATAAGCAGCCAGGTAATCACATTTTTGTCTGGTATGGTCCTTGCAGATGGCGTCCACTGAGTCCGCGACATCTCGGACGCAATGATCATCCGTTGGGGGTGAAAACCATGATCAAAAAATGCTACAGAGAAGACTGGTTGAGCGAACCCCTGCGTTGTGGGATCGTCTTGGCGGCGGGTGACGGAAAACGCCTGCGATCGTTTATCCACCGGCTTCGAGGGGACGGAATCCCAAAACAGTTCGTCAATTTCCTGGGAACCCGTTCGATGCTCGAGCAAACGTATCACCGCGTCGAAAAACTGATCCCCCCGGAATATCTCTTAACCATCGTCAACAGGGATCACCTTCGTTATCTCGATGTCCGCCGTCAGCTTTCGAGTCGGTCCGAAAAAACGGTCATCGTTCAGCCCGAAAATAAGGGTACCGGTCCCGGACTTTTCCTGCCGTTGATGCATCTTTCCAAACGCTATCCGGCCTCCGTTGTCGCCGTCTTCCCTTCGGACCACTTCATTCTGGAAGAGGATTCATTCATAGAGCACGTCGCGACGGCCTTTCGGTTTGTTGAACGAAATCCATCCCGCCTCGTGTTGTTGGGGATCCAGCCGTGGGAACCGGAGTCGGAATACGGCTATATTCTTCCGGGCTCACAGGTCGAGGATCTCGATTCGGGGGAGGTCCGAAATATCCTGGAGTTCGTGGAAAAACCCGAATCCAGAATAGCCAGCGTCCTTATCCAAAGAAGCGGGTTGTGGAATTCTTTTGTGATGGTCTTCCGAGCCAAAACGATGCTGGATCTGATGGCGCTCAATTCCCCGGATCTCTATCTCGCCTATCAACGCATCGAAGATGCAATCGGGACGGCCCTGGAGCGGGACGTGGTCGAATCGGTCTACGCACAGATACCGACGATGAATTTTTCAAAGGAGGTGTTGGAAAATATTGTGCGAAGCTACCCGTCCCACTTGGCGGTGTTGACCGTTGCCGACATTACGTGGAGCGATTGGGGGTCAGAACGCCGCATTTTGGGCGATTTGAGGCGATTGGGTTATCTGAACCGCTTGGATGAAATCGGCCGGTTAAAACATGCGGAAACCAAGCCGCCTGAAAGCGAAGGGGGTGATTTTGTATGGGAAAATTCATGAATGTGGGCGGCGGGGCCTTATTGCTTGCGTCCGTTGTTTTGGTGGTTCTGTTCCCGGTCCCGGCCTCGCCCGCGGTGCAATTAGAAAAGGGAGATCTCTGGATTAAAACCGCCTTGGAGTCCGTCATGGAAAAAGATGGCCGTCTGGACTTGAACCGCATCGGAGTGTCGTCCCGCAAAGGGATCGTCAAATTGGAGGGAACGGTCCTGACCGGCGAGGAAAAGGGCCTGGCCGAACTGCTCGCGATGCAGATCCCCGGTGTTCGAGGGGTTCAGAATAATATGCAGGTCATACCGCCGCTCAATCAGGACATCGCCATCGAAAAAGAGACCCAGTCGGTCTTGATCGAAAACCCCCTGATCGATATTGAGGCGCTTCATGTTCGCGCGAATAACGGCATCGTAACGATGTCGGGGATCGTCGATCGGCCTTGCGAGAAACATCTGGCGGATCGACTCGTTTCCATGTTGCCGGACGTCCACAAGGTCGTCGACCGGATGGAAACGCTTCAGCGGACCTGATCGGATTACAGGAAAGGGGATATTCAGACCAGGGGGCTCGACCGGACGTTCCGTTCGGTCCGCGCTCTTATCTTAAAGGAGGCCATCATGGCGATTCAAACGCTGTATCGGATGATTCAGGATATCAAAGGAACCAACACCATGCGCATCCATACCGGAACGGGAGGCATGGCGGTTGCTCAGATGTTGCTTTCGGCGCACACCCCGGAAGTCCCGGTCGTGGACAAGCAGGGCCGCTTCGTCGGCCATGTCGGCGAATCCGAACTGCTCCAGGTCATTGAATCCGGGAGAGAACTGCGGTCGGTCAAGGTGGAGGATATTATGAGCCGGGAACTTCATGGCGTGCCCGAGACCACCCCGATCGAGACGGCCCTGAGCTTCATGAAAAAAAATCGCCTGCTCAATCTTCCCGTTGTGGAGAACGGTATTTTGATCAAGACCGTCAGCACCCACGATCTTCTCAGGGCGATGGTCGACGCCGGACTCGGACTGGAATAGGAACACCCCAGGATGCATCGTAAAAAAGACCCGATGAGGGAGGATATTCTGCGGCGCGGGAGGGGACTAGCGTACAGGAACGATGCCATGAACCCTTTTTATGGAAAGGAGGAGCCCATGGAATGTCAACGATGTCATGGAATCATGATTGAAGAACGGATCTTTACCCGGGATGGGGGAACTCCCATGGTTCGATGTATCCATTGCGGAGATCTGGTCGATACGGTCGTCATTTCCAACCGGAACCGGTCCGCGGCACACTTCCCAAAGGGCCGTGAGAGACGGGACCCGTATCTATGAATCGATCATTTTGAATTCTGACGAAAGGAGTACGCCGATGCGACCTCTGCAATCCGGTATTCCGATCTTTCTCCTATTGATGATCCTGACGGTTGTGACGGCTTGCAACCGGAAAACGGCGACGGCCACCGTCAAGGCCGCCGCTTCCTCAAACACCGGAGCCACGAAAGCTCCGGAACCCCCCGCGGACGCGGCCTCCGTTCCCAAGAGTCAGATACCGGAGTCGGTCGAGGCCTCCAAACCGATGAACGTCGGACTCTCCGGTCAATCACTCCACGACGCCTTCTTTGATTTTGATAAGTCTCAGATCCGGAACGACGCCCAACGGTCCTTGCAAAAAGACGCCGAGATCTTGAATCACAATCCCGGCCTGAAGGTCCGGATCGAGGGACACTGCGATGATCGCGGAACGGAGGAATACAATCTGGTCCTGGGAAGCCATCGGGCGGAAGCGGTAAAACAATATTTGGTCACATTGGGTGTGGATGCTTCGCGGATCTCGACCATCAGCTACGGAAAGGACAAACCCTTTTGCTCCCAACACAACCCAACTTGCTATCAGGAGAACCGACGCGGTCATTTTCTCCGCTTAAGCGCGGGAACGTAAGGGCCATCCTTTAAATAAATGTGTCTTTCCATTCAAGGAGACATCGCATGAATGACGAGGTCCTCGTCAATCGATCGTTGGTGAAACAATGGCTGGCTTGGGCCATGGTCTGGCTGACCGTCTTTCCTCTCGTAGGCCTGCTCGTTTCGATCAAGTTCCATGAGCCCGACTTTCTGGGCGGCATTTCGTGGCTGACCTTCGGACGCTTGCGTCCGGTTCATGTCAACGGCGTAATCTTCGGAGCGTTCTCCACCACCTTCATCGCCCTGGCCTACTATTTCGTCCCCCGCCTCTGCGGGGTCCGGATGTATAAAGAAGAATGGGGCCGGTGGTTGTTGTGGATCTGGAACGCCTTTATCGTCTTCGGCGCCATCTCCTTCATGCTGGGCTACAACTCGGGACTGGAGGCCGGAGAATTCGAATGGCCCTTCGCGATTCTGCGTTTCATTGTCCTGTCGGCGGTCACCATCCAGATCATGGGAACGATCTGGCGGCGCAAGGAGAGGCGGTTTTACGTGGCGATGTGGTACACCACCGCGGCCTTCATCTGGACCGTGATGAACCTGGTTTTAGGGGATGTCATTCTGAAATACGTCCCGGCCTTCTCCGGCGTCAACAGCGCCGCGATGCACGGCCTGTATATTCATTATATCGTCGGGCTGTGGCTGACGCCGGCCGGACTCGCGACGATTTATTACTTTATTCCGGTCAGTTCCAAGAACCCCCTCTACAGCCACCGCCTGTCGTTGTTGGGATTCTGGTCGCTGGCCCTCTTCTATCCCTTCGTCGGAATCCACCATTATCTTTACAGCCCGATCCCGAACATGAATCAAACGATGGCGATCACGACCAGCATGTTTCTGATCATTCCGGTCTGGGCCGTGACCGTCAATTTCTTCGGGACGATGGCCGGCCGCTGGGGAACGATCCTCGGCGGCGGAGGAGGAGACAACTACGCCGCCAAGTTTTTAATTCTCGGCGCCATTTATTATTTCCTCGGCTGCTTTCAAGGATCAACGGAGGCGCTCCGAAGGGTCCAGCAGCTGACCCATTTCAACGATTTCGTGATTTCGCATTCCCATCTCACAGTCTTCGGGGCCATGGTCCTCTGGGTCATCGGCGGACTTTACTATGTCTGGCCGCGGGTGACAGGGCGTGAACTGTGGAGCAACCGCTTGGGCAGCTGGCATCTCTGGCTCACCATCACGGGGTTCAGCCTGATGGCCGCCGTCCTGACCGCCATGGGGTTTGTCCAGGGCTCGATGCTGGAGTACCAGGCCAATTTCGTCGATACCGTGAAAGAGTTGAAGCCCTGGTGGGCGGTCCGCAGTCTCTCCGGGCTGACGATGGATATCGGCTTCGTACTGTTGGTGATCAACCTATATAAAACGGCGCGCGAAGGAAAACCGGTGGAGCGGGAGGTTCCGGACACCTCCCTTTGGGAGCCAACCCCGTCAACAATGGCCCCGCCCCGAGGGAGTTGGGTCGAGACCCCCTCCACGGTTTTCCTCGCAGCCGGACTGGGATTTTTCTTCCTCGCGGTCTTCGTGCAGGGGATCGTGCCGTGGATGATGCCCCAGACTCGCACCGATACGGTGATCGATGAAGCCACGAAAAAACCGATCCGTGTGGCCGACTACACGCCGCTCGAAGCCCGAGGGAGAAAGGTCTATATCCGGGAGGGATGCTGGTATTGTCACTCCCAATATGTCCGCTCCGTCACGGGAGAAACGCTGCGTTGGGGACCGGTTTCTCAGGCCGGCGAATACGCCTATGATTTCCCCCATCTCTTCGGAACGCGCCGCATCGGTCCGGACCTGACACGGGTGGGAAGAAAATACGGGGATGACTGGAACACGGCCCATCACTGGAACCCGCGTCATGTCGTTCCGGACTCGATCATGCCGTCGTTTCCCTGGCTTTTCAATCCGGCGAAAGGAAACGAACCACCCCGACTGAACGACGATGGGAAGGCGCTCGTCGCGTACCTCCAGCGGTTGGGTACGGGAATCGGAGACTGGCGCGAGACATTTATACCAACCCGCTTATCCTCCGGAGTTTCGCTCACGATGGCTCCCCGGGAGCGAGCGCAGCTCGTCTTGTTGGGAAAAGAAGTCTACGAACGGCGTTGCATCGGCTGTCATGGGGAAAACGGTGACGGACAGGGGCCATCCGCCGTCTTTTTAGACCCCAAACCGCGGGACTTCACCCGAGGGGTTTTCAAATTCCGCTCGACGCCGGGAAAGGATTCCCTGCCGACCGACGGTGATCTTTTTATTACCGTCACCCATGGACTATGGGGAACGGCCATGCCGACCTGGCAGGAGATCTCGGAGCGTGAACGGATCGCGGTTATCCAGTACATTAAAACCTTCTCGGATCGCTGGGCGAAAGAGCCGGTCGGTGAACCGATCCCCGTGCCGCCCGAGCCTCCGGTCACCGAGGCTTCGATCGAAAACGGCGAGAAACTGTTCCACGGCAAAGCCATCTGTTATTTATGCCATGGTGCAGCAGGACAAGGCGACGGGATACTGGCCAAAGGACTGACGGACGTTTGGGGTCATCAGGAACATCCGGCCAACTTTACGTTGCCGGCCGGCGAGCACGGCGGGGTAAAGCTGGGCCATGACGGAGACCACATCTTTAAGACGATCATGACCGGCGTGGGCGGAACCCCCATGCCGGAATTTGAAAGTCAGCTCATCCCCCCGGATTTGAGAAAGCGTAATAGTTGTGCGGCCCCTCAGGGTCTGACCCCCATGGGGATTTGGGACATTGTGCACTATGTGCAGTCCTTGCGCGTCCAGGCCCATGCCGGCGAACTGGTGGCCGTGGGACTGAAAACATCGGACCGGACCGAGGCGCTGTCCACGGTCTGGGCCTCGCTGTCGGACGCCGCGCAAACAGGTCACTTGGATCACGGTGTGATTCAAGAGGAGCTGGCGCAATTGGATAAGCATCCATTGAAGGTTGCGCAGGGGCCGGCGCCGGCCTTCCCCGGAGGTCGACCATGAACAAAGAAGCCAAACCACCCGATCAAGAAACGCACGGTGAAGGGGAACTCTATCTGTACAAAGAAGCCGGGATTTCGGAACGACACGGAAAAATTCCACCATGGCTCGTGGTCGTCGCGATCGCCCTGCTGATCTGGGGGGTCTATTACACGATACAATACTGGAGCACCGACTAAGGGGATGACCGATTTGTAAACTGAGCCAAGGATGAAATCTAATCCGGCAGGGGCTTCCCCTTCGTTTCCGGCGCGAACGGAAGTACGACGATTCCCAGAAGATAGACGATGCCGATCAAACTGGCCGCCTTGCCGGGTTCAAGCAGCGTCCCCAGGTACCCTTTGACCAAGGGCCCCGTCGAAGCCAGAACTCGCCCGATGTTGAAACAAAATCCGACCCCGGTCGCACGGATCGAGGTGGGATAGAGTTCCGGAAGATAGATCGGGAACCCGCTGAAGATCCCGTTGTTGAAAAAACCCAAGATCGGCAGCAGCCATAATACAATGGTATAGTCCTTCGTAGTATAAAACGTGACGGGCAGCATCACAAAACTGCCCAGGCACATGAAAAAGAAAGCGGCGCGGCGGCCGACGCGATCGGCGATCGGCCCAAACGCCAGATAGCCCGCCAGCGCGCCGAAATTAAGGCTCATCACGGAATAGCTCACGTACCGGTTGACCTCATCGGGATCCAGGTTCTGGGGCACCAGCAACTCACGGACCAAGGTCGGGGTCCAATTCGTGGCCCCCCAGAGACCGAAGACAGCAACGAAGGCCAAGAGAGACCCGACGAGCGTGCGACTCCGGAGGTCTCGGCGGAACAATCGTTCGAGGCTGAACGCGATCAGCTCCTGTTCCCTCTCCGATCGCGGGGTGTGGGCCTCCTTCTGAAGCGCATGTCTCCGGTCCTCCCTCGCCTGCAACCACCGCTCCGGTTCCCTTACCGTAAAACGAACGAGGAGGGTCACCAGCGCCGGCAGTACACCGACGAGAAACAGGATTCGCCATCCGTAGGCGCCGATGAATAAATTGGCCAACGCCGCCATGAAGAATCCGGCCGCCCAGGCCGATTGAAGCATCCCCGCGGCTTTGGCCCTTTTAGCTTCCGGCCAGATCTCAGCCACCAGCGAGGCTCCCGCCGCCCATTCGCCGCCGATGCCCAGCGCGGTCAAAAACCGGTACCCCATCAGTTGCCACCAGGTCTGCGAGAGCGCGGCCAGGCCGGTGAAGATCGAATAGATCAGAATGGTAAGCACCAGGGTTTTTGTCCGACCGAGATAATCCGCCAAGATGCCAAAAAACACCCCGCCCAGCGCCCACCCGATGAGGAAAACGGAAAAGATGACGCCCCCGTACAGTTCAACGCCCTGCGTCGAACCTCCGGGACCCAGCAGTTCATGAAGAGCCGGCTGTAGCGCCACGGCATAAAGGGTGGAGTCCATGGAGTCGAAGACCCATCCCAGCCAGGCCACGATCAGAACCAGCCACTGGTATCCGGTCACTTCGGCCCAAAAACGCTTCGGTTCCCGTTCTCCTTGGCGCTCCTGGCTGCTCACGGCTTTTCTCCCGACATCGATTTCATCTCCGCTCTCGGCCCCCGTTTCGCTCCATCGTCCGACGGCGGCTTTGTCGCGTTCCGGGACCCGGTTTCGATCATGGGGCGGGGCGCAACGTTTCCCCCGTCGAAGCCCGTGGAATCGGTGCGCCCGTGCGGGGATCGATCCCGAAGGTCTGCTTCATCCACATCCAGAAAGACGGAAGCGGGATTTCCTCGGCGGACTTCACAGGGATGTCTTTCGCCGTCGTCAGAAGCTGCGCAAAACGCTCCTGCGTCAAACGTTGGGCCTGATCAATTTGACCGGACATGCAGAGTGCATAGATACGGAGGCGAAACGCAGCTTCACGAAGCGGCGGGAGTTGTTCGGCTTGGGTCAGGGGTTCCACGGCCGCGGCGTAATCGCGTTCGGAAATGAGGCCGATCCCGAGCTGGAATTGCATGGCGGGCTCTGCCCGTTCCGCGGGCTCCGCATCGGCCACGATCCGCTGAACGTCCCGATCACTTCCCAGGCGCCAGAGGACCGGGGTAATCAAGTGGGATCGGGTGAGGAGATGATGCGCATCGAGGATGCCGGGGTGCTGCTTTTGCATTGTACCGTACCAGTGGGCGTTTATAATGTCCTGAAATTCGAAATAGGGAAGCGACGCGTTCAGCAGCGGCTCCGGCCACAGGCGTTTGATCAGGGGGCTCCGACGGAAGCGTTCTTTCGCGGCGGCCACATCGGTGAAGCTCTGAAAGAGCCGGGCGACTTCTTCTTGAGAACCCAAGGGGGCCTCGATGAGCTTCGGATAATTATCCACCAGGGGCGGAGAATCGGCGATGATCCCTTTCAGATACTCGGCATCCCCGATGAAAAGCGCGCCAAGCTGCTCCGGCCGTTCGAAACCGACCGCCTTCATCTCACGCGCCACAACCGGATCGCTCCACTGACGCCTGAACTGGTCCTCGGAAACCGGACCGTTGGCATTCCGGGTTCCCACCATCATCAAACTCGTGCCCATGCCGTTCCAGAGCGAGCAGTCTCCGAACACGTCGCAGAAGGCTCGGAGAATCGCCTTGGTGCTCACATCGGAAAGCGAATGGAGAGGCAGCCAGTAGGTGACGATTCCTCCATCCGCAAGCCGGTCGTGAAGCAGTTGGAAGTACTCGCGCGTGTACAGATTCTCGACCCCGGCGATGCCCGGGGGCGGCGGTTCGGCCGTGATCAGATCGAAGCGCCGTTCGGTCGTCTGGAGAAAGTACCTCCCGTCTTCGATATGTACGCGAACCCGAGGATCTTGAACGGGCCGATCGGCCGGATTGGGATAGACCAGGTTGTTCATCTCCACAACATCGCGGGAAATATCCACCACATCGATGGTCTCAAGACTCTTCGAATCGGTCATCGCTTTGGCCGTGTTCCCTACCCCGTAGCAGATCAGGAGAGCCCGTTTCAGGTTTGGATGAACCGCCATCGGCCAGTAGACATAGAGCTTCATGTAGCGGCGGGATGCGTCCTTGGTGCCGGACATCGACACCGAGTTGGTCAGCATCGTGTAGTACGCCGGTTTTCCAAACACCAATGTCTCAAAGTAGATGATGGTCTCGGTGAGACCCTCGCGTACGCCGGCTATCCGGCTTTCGGTATTTTGACGAAGATACCGCTTCACGGGTACTTGCAGAAGACGCTTCTCCATGGACCCGAAGGGAAAAAGAACGACGCTCAACAAAAATACGGCGGCCGTCGCATAGGCCATTCTCCGCGGGGCCCGGCCCTTCACAAGCAACAGCGCCCCCAACCCCCCGTAGAGGATCGCGATCAGGAAGAACGACTTCTCCATCCCCAAAACGGGAAGAAAAATAAATCCGCCCACCAGAGACCCGAGCGCGGCCCCGATGGTGTTGGCCAGGGTCAGGACCCCGGTCGTCGCCGTCTCCGAAGCCAGATGATGGCGCAGAGCCGCACCCACCAGGGTAAAAAAGATCCCCGAAAGGAAGGAGACGGGAATCATGAGGGGCAGGCCGACATGGATAATGTCGAGGGTCTTGCTGATCGCGTACGGCGAGGTTGCGAAGGGCATCATGATCAGCGGGAAGGCGGCATAGGAACCCACGCACAAAAGGCCTGCCGCGAAGGCGATCGGGGCGGCGAAGCGATGGGCGTCGGGCGAGTGGCGAAGCCATCGGGAAGCCGCCAACCCTCCGAGCGCGATACCCGCGAGAACAACGCCCAGCATGAGCGAGAAGGCCGCCGAATGGCCCATGACAAACAACAAAAGGAACCGGAACCAGACGACTTCCAGGGCCAGAAGGCAAAATCCCGAAAGGCAGGCCGCGATGAGCCAGTACCATCCCGCGGTCCAATAGGGTTCCCCCCGTCCCGCTCCCTCGGGGGACGGGACGGGACGCAGGGCCCGGGTCGAGAGCCACACCGCCGCCGCGGCCGCCGCAATGTTCAAGGCTCCGGCCATCACCGCCGTCCCGTGCACGCCCAAAGCACCGATGAGATACGTCTCGCCGACGACCACTCCGATCACCGCACCGAGGGTGTTCCACCCATAGAGCCGGCCCAACACGCGGCCAAAGCTGGGATCGTACGCCGCGAGAACTTTCGTAAGCAAGGGCAGTGTCACCCCCATGGCCGTCGACGGAGTCAAGAGCAAGGCGAACGCGATCAAGAGCCGGAGGGGGTTTAAAATCCATGAATACTCCAGCAGCGGCCGAAACCAGGGGGCGAGTGCGGCCCCGAAAACCGGAAAGAGATAGACGATTCCGACGCCGGATAAGGCGATGGCCCCTTCGACGACGGCGTAGGCGCGGACCGGATTGCCGAAGCGATTTCCGTACCGTGCGGCCAGCGCGTTGCCCATGGCCAGTCCGCCCATAAAACCCGAAAGGACCAGGCTGGAAGCCCAAACGCTGTTGCCGAGCGCCAACCCGGCCTGGCGAAACCAGAGCGTTTCGAAGATGAGCGCCGACGCCCCCGAAATGAAGAAGATCCCGCAAACGAAAATCGCCATCCTATTCACGGCTTCCCGTTCTCTTCGGTCCGGAAAATCCAAGCGGAGGGAGGCATGGTCGTCCCCACATAGAATGAACCCTGAAACGGGGTCATGGCTTCGATGGACAACGCGCTGAGATTTCCGACCTCGTCCCAGTTCCGCCCGTTTTTCGTGCGAAAGATAAAACCATTAACGGCGGCATAGAGGGCGTCTTGATAAACGGCCATGGAACCCACGTATTTCCCCGGCCGGCGGGTCGTCGCGTCGAAAACATCATCCCACAGAATTCCATCTCCCGTTTTCCAAATATGCCCCGTCCGCGTGGTTCCGACATAGAGAGCGTTCTGAAACACGGCCGCCCCTCGAACTCCGCCCGACTGCGTCACCGTTGGCGCCACCTCCGTCCAATGAACTCCGTCTTCGGTCCGGTAGAGCTTCCCGGACTCTATCCCCGCATAAAGACGGCCATGGAATTCCACGAGAAACCGCACCCAGGCGGGGAACCCCGCGACGGTACCCGCCTCCAAGGTCCCCGCTGCATCCCATCGCTTCCCGTCCCGGGATCGGTAAATCCGGGCCCGCCCCGTTCCGGCATAGAGGAAGCCCTTGAAGACTCCCATGCTGATCACCCCGCGGTCTTCGGACGGAAGATGGGCCGCCGGATTCCAGTGGACGCCCTCCGGGCTGGTCCAGATCTCCGGGTCGGGATTATTGGTTCCCGCGTAAAGCGCCCCCTGAAAACGCGTAATCCCATAGACGGTGACGTGCCCCGTCCTGGCCACCTCCGCCCAGCGGAGTCCATCGGTGGTGCGATAGATCATACCATTTCCCTCGACGCCGGCATAGAGAACATCTCCGTCGGCCGTGAGAGAGACCACATTCCAGCCGCCGGGAATGATCCCCGCTTTTTTCCATGTGTGCGGGTAGGGTTTCTTCAAGGGAGAAAGGCCGTTCAGATAACGGCCGATCGTCTCAAATTCACCGTCGGTCATCCGGCACCCGAACGCCTCTCGCATCCAGCCGAGCACCATGACCCAGTCCCGGGACTGCGTGCGGTGCACCCGTAGACCCTGACAGTCGCCCGCCAAACACAAGCGGTTGACCTCCAGCGCGTGACAGGATCCGCAGACCCGCCTCACCGTTTGTTCCGGAGTATCTTGAGGCATGGCCGGCCCCGGCCATAGGACCGAAAAGAGAATCGCTCCGATCACGAACCCGTTGAAACCGCCCGATCGCATCATTTCTTCAGGGTATACCGGGTTAAGAAATCGATGATCTTCCGCGAATCATCCGGTGTGAGACGGGCCCGCTGGCTCATTCGACCGACGGTCATCCCCCAATCCCTTCGGTTCGGCGGAACCCGCCAATAGGTCTTCTTCTTGTTGAGGAAGGGGTCGGCCCAGCCATGACATCGGTTACACTTGAAAAACTCCGCCGGAACGGACGGCTCGGAAGAAATTCCCGTGCGGGCGGATGAACCGGAAAGGGAAGCCACGATTTCGTTGACGCTCATCAGGGGATAGCCTTTCAGAGGGTTCCACCGCTCTCCCCCGTCGATGGTTTTAACAAGACCCTGATACGTCGTGCCGGCGTAAAGAATCTTCGAATTTCCGGGAGCCATCGCCACGCTTCGGATATCCTTGACCGGCAGTCCGCCGTTGGCCTCTTTCCACGTGGCGCCTCCATCGAGGCTTTTTATGATTCCATACCCGCGCGTTGAAGCGTATAGGATCCCGGAGCCGTGAAGATCAAGGGCGATATCGCTGATCCAGACATTTTTAAATCCTCCACCCAAGGCGATCCATGTTTTTCCACCGTCCCGACTTTGAAGCAAACCGTTTTTGACCGTTCCCGCATAAACCGCCCCCGTCCTCGGGTCCCAAGCGAACGCGGTGATATGGGCTTCCTTGACGGGCAAAGCGACCGCCGCCCATTTGGAGGCGTTCCTTTCCCGTTCAAATAGGCCCCGACTGGTTCCCAGCAAAAGCTCAACCGGACCGGAAGGCAAGGCGATTAAACGTTCGAAAATCTCGATCCGGGCGATCGGAAGCCCTTCGCCGTAAAAGATCCAGCTGGCTCCCCCGTCCGGGCTTTTGAAAACACCCGACGTCGTCGCTACGTAAACCATCTCGGGATGGCCCGGACTCAAGACAAGATCCTCGATCGCGGTATTGCCCAGTCCACGATTCATCTCGGTCCAATGAATCCCGCGATCCAGACTCTTCGATACGCCGCCGCCCCAAGCACCCGCATAAAGGATATTGGGATCGGAAGGGTCGACGACCAGCGCATGATGCGTATAACTTCCAATGCCTTGATTGATCAAGGCCCAGGTCGTTCCGCCGTCGCCGCTTTTGAGGATCCCGTAGTTACTCGTCGCGGCATAGACCATCTGAGGATTTTGCGGATCGACCGCGATCCGGTGAATCACGAAAGGCCCTTCTTTCTCTTCGGCCGCTCCGGCCGGTTCCGTTGGAGTGAGTCCGATGAAGGCCATCAAGACCCAAAGGAGACAGGCTCGTCTCATCGCTCGGGCGCTCCGCTCCGTTGTTGGCCGTACGCCGTTAAAAATCGAATGACCGCTTCCTGCTCGCCCGCCGTCAAGCCGGCCCCCGGACTCATCCGCCGAACGGTCGGCTGCCAATCGCGTTGATTGGGAGAAACCCGCCAGTAGGTCGCTTTTTGGTTCAACAACGCATCCGTCCAGCCGTGGCATTTATTGCATTTGAAAAAAAAGGGCGGAGGCGCGTCCTGCGGCGGCCGGGGTTGATCGGCGGGAGATGGTCCGGAAAGGGAGGCGATAATCTGCTTTAAAGGCTCGACCTCAATCTTTGAAGGAGGATTCCATGTTTTTCCGCCATCCCTTGAGGTAAAAAGACCGTCGTTGTGTGTCCCGGCGTAAAGAAACTTCGGGTTTTCCGGATCAATGGCCAAACTCTCAACCTCCAGCTCCGGAAATCCGGAATTGATCGCCTCCCAGGAAGAACCCCCGTCTGAACTTTTAAAGAGCCCGTGGCTGACGACCGACGCATACATTGCGGCCGGCCTCCCCGGTTCCATGGCGATGAAGCGAATTTGTTGCTTTTGAAACGGCCCTCCGACCGGTTTCCAATGCAAGGGGGACCGTACAGTCATGGGTTCGGCGCTTGCGGCGTCGGGACCCAGGGAGGCTTTAAAAAGTCCGTGATTGATTGTGCCGGCATAGAAGGCCCGGCCGGAGGAATCGTGAGCCATGGCCGTGATGATGTCATCGTGAAGATTGCCTTCAACGGCCCGCCAGGCTGGAGAAGAAAAGGGCCGCATAAAAAGTCCGCCTTGAGCCAGGTAGAATCCTCCGGGATCTTTCGGGAAAATGAGAAGCGTCGAGATCACATCCCCGGGAAAAATGGGCAGACCTTCGTTAAAGGGGTTCCAGCTTCGACCGGCGTCGTCGCTCTTGAAGAGTTCGCCGGTTGAAGTCGAGACGAGGAGCCGGTCGGGTTGAAGGGGATTCAAGGCCAGTGCGTGGATATTCGTGTTTCCCAGACCGCGATTCACCTCGAACCAATCGTCGCCGCCGTTCTCGCTCTTGTAAACTCCTCCGCCGAACGTCGCCGAATAAAGGATTTGGGTGTTCTTCGGGTTCACGATGATATAGTAGACGCTGGTGTTCATCAGACCGCGACGAACCGGGCGCCAGCTTCCTCCCCGATCCGTGCTTTTGAGGACCCCTTGGGGTCGTGCCGCGGCGTAAAGGATGCTGGGATTCCGGGGGTCGATCACGATCTGATTGATCAGGAGCGGCTCCTGGAACGCGGCCCAAGCCGTGTTCAAACAGAAAAGGGAACCCAGACCGAGGGCGAAAAGGAGTTTCGAATAAAGGGGGCGGAGGGCCATGGCTTAACGAGGGGGGCCCACGAAGCGACCGATACTGGCGGCCGTGCCGGTCCGATAATCCTTCCAGACCACGAAATATTCGCGGCCGTTGGAGGCCACTTTGGCAAAATGGTTTCCGACGGCTGCGGTCGCGATCATGATCTCACGAGGGGTCACCGTTTTTTGTGAAAGATCGATCCAGGCCCCTTTCACATCCCGAATGACATCTTGAATCCCCCGCGGCTTTCCTCGGGACTGTTCCTTTTCCCACACAACGAGGCACCGTTGTCCCGAACAACGCACCGAAGGAAACATGTGGAGGTTTGGACTGCTCTCCACCACGAACCCGTTCGAGTCGTCCACCTTCCCGGCGGAATCGACCCGTATCCCGGCCAGGGTGTGAAGGGAGGGGGCCGGCTGATCGGCCCAGAGGACGACATAGCGGTCTTTTCCCCACGCCACGGCGGGAAAACTGGGATTTACGGAGGAACGGGAAAGAACGAATCCATTCGGATCGAGCAACTTTCCGGATGCGGAAACACGCGCCCCTGAAATCCGTGGGGGGCTGCCCGGGGGATGGTCCATCCAGACCACCAGATATTGATTATCCCCCCAGGCCAACACGGGATTGGATTGATCACCCGGGGACGACGCAATAAGAATCGGATCCGGATCCACGACCCCCCCGTCCGGACTCACCCTGGCCCCTACGATATCCCATCCCCGGCCAGGATTTTCTTCCATCCAGACGACCAGAAAATTTCTCCCGTCCCAACCCACCTGCGGATGCCGGGCGTTGCCCCTCCCGGTCGCGATCGGGATTCCGTCGGGATCGAGCACCTTGCCGTCGGAACGAAGCCGCGCTCCGTACACCTCCCAGCGCTTGTGACTGCGGAGATCCTGCCAGACCACGAGATATTGTCCATCGCCCGTGGCGATGTCGGTAAAGATCTGGTTGGAAGGGGCCGTCGAAACCGGAATGCCCCGTGGGTCGAGAATCTTTCCTTCCGAGCTGACCCGCGCGGCGTACACATCGTAATCGTCGAGGCTTTTTCGATCGCTTTGCCAGACCACCACATAGCTTTTCCCATCGGAAGTGATGACCGGATCTTCTTCTTCTGTTGCGTGAATGATCGAAATCGGGATCTCTCCGGGCAAAAAGCCCTTCGGTTGTTCCGGCGCGGCCGGCGCCGGTTGACTGGAAGACACGATGAATGAGCATGCCACGATCAGCGGCAGAATGAAATAAGTCCCTTTCGCCATCGTCGTCTTTCTCTTCACCGTTTCCCCTCACTGTAGCTGTTCAGGAATTCCGTGATCCGGGCCTCCTCCGCCGGCGTGAGCAACGCCCCCTTGCTCATCCGTTTCACGCTCACCGCCCAGTCCCGCCGGTTCGGAGCCACACGCCAGGTTCCCCGGGTACTGTTGATCCGGGGATCGATCCAACCGTGGCACCGGTTGCACTTTTGAAACTCAGGCGGAGGCTTGATCTTCGAATCTTTCTTGGCCGTTTCATCTTCACGGATCAGGTCGGCGAGGATTTGCTGCATCGTCTGGTGCGGCCCCAGCGGAAGCGGCTTCCAGGTTTCCGCGGCGTCCCTAGACCGGAATATCCAGTCCCCGTGGGAACCGGCGTAAAGAATACTTGAATCATGGGGGTCCATGACCAGGCTCCGAATATCCCGCTCCGAACCCGTAAACCCGGCGTTCATTTCTTTCCAGGTCCGGCCGCCGTCGATGCTCTTCAACACCCCACGGCCGGTGGTGGCCAGATAGAGTATCGTGGGATTCGTCGGATCGATTAAAATCTCCCGAATCCAGTCCTGGTCCAATCCTTTATCCAGCCGCGTCCAATTTTTTATTTGACCGTCGCTTACAAACAACCCTCCGTCATGAAGGCTCTCGAGTTTCCCCCCTTCCAACACTGCGACATACAGGCGGCCCGTCCGGGGATCAAAAGCAAGAGCCGAGATCCGCTTCCCCTCAAAAGGTTTTCCAACCGATACCCAGCCCGCGTCTCCCTCCTTCCGCGTATAGAGACCCTGCTTGGACGCCAGGTAGAAGGTGGGGGGCGAGGTGGGGAGAACCGCCAGCGCCTGGAACTGCTGGCTGTAGGTGAAGTCGTCCCCTTGATTCATGGCGATCCAGCTTTTTCCTCCGTCCGGACTTTTGAACAGGCCCGTGGACGTGACGATATAGACCGTCTCGGGATCGTTCGGATGAAGGACCAGAATGCCGATGTCCGTGTTCTGGAGGCCGTCATTCATCTCCTTCCACGTGGAGCCGCCGTCCGTGCTCTTGTACAACCCCGCTCCCCCGGCGCCCAGATAGAGAATGTTCGGATTTTTCGGATGAACGGTCAACTGATAGAGGGAGTAGGTCCGAATACCCCGGTTGATCTGAACCCAGGTGTTTCCCCCATCGGTGCTCTTTAAAACGCCGATGCTGTAGGTGGTCAGTGCATAGAGGCGGTTGCTGTCCTTTGGATTGATCGCGATCTGGGAGATGAAAAGCCCTTCCGACGGAGCGGCCGCGGTCGCGGGTTCCGCCCCCCAAATAAAGTTCAACATCAGAAAGAAAACAGACAGGGCCTGACCCGGAATGGAAACAGGCCGATCTTTTCTCATCATCTTAGCGGACCTGGTTTGAAAGGAAACCTTTGAGGGTCGAAGCGATTCCGAGGTGTGCCGATCGGATCACGATTTGGAATTGATTCCGTAATAAAGGGGTTGAACCGTGTCACCGCGAAGCACGACAATATTAAACACGCCACCCCGATTCCCCTGACTCTTTCCCAGGATCTCCAGTATCTGCCGGAAGCGGTCCGGAGAATCCACACCCATGCCGTTGATTCCCACGACCAGATCGGTTGATTCAAGACCCAGGGTCCGGAGTAAATCGCCTTCGGTATGCGACAAATCAACGGCCGCCCCCACGGAGGTTGTGGTCAACACCGGCGAGCTACCCTTCAGTTGATCTTCAAAATAGCTCACAAAGCGGTTGACATCATCGCGGGAGATGGCCATTTTCGCCTTTTCCACCCGCGCATCATAGGGAGGGATCACCTTCGATATGACAATCTGGCGGGCGCGCATGGGATCCTGCAAAGCGACCGGGACCGGGATGGGATCCATGGCGTGATAATCGTCCGGAGTTCCGGCGGTTAGATGAAGCGTAACGACGTCCCCGTTCCGCTTCAGGAGAACCTCTTGCCGTCGAATTTCGGTTAACGTCGCCCCCCCGAGGGCTCCACCGAGCTGCACCAATTTCTGTTTTTTGGTTTCGGGGTCCTCAAAGACGGCGCCGGCCTGTTTTGAGTCTCCATGGATAATGCCGATCAGCTTATAAGCCCTGGGGTCCTTTTCAACAGGCGGTTGAAACGATTCTTGCGAGCACCCTGCCGCCAAGGCCAGTCCGGCGACAAGCAAAAGACGCGCCCCGATGCCCACCCAATTCCAGCGATCACCGGCCATCGTCTTTCTTCCCCCCCTTCACTTGGCCAATTCCCCGGCCGCCTCCTTAAAGATTACCAGGTTGGCTCCAGCGGATTCAAGCCCATTTTCAAACTCCCCGGCCGGTTTACGGCACAATGATCGTGGAGATCGTACACAGGGAGTTATTGGTCTCATCCCCTTCCGTTACGGTATTGTTGACGTCGGCCATGGCACAAACATAGTAGGTGCCGGAAGGCGTTAATCCCGGCACGGTCAACGTTGTCGTGCCCGCGCTGGTAGCCCCGATCGCCAGAGATCCCACTGAACGGGTTTGGGTAATCGCAACGTCATCCCCGTCGCCAAAGGTCGTGTTGGTGGAGAGATGGAAGCCGATCGCAAAGGAACCGGCCTTGCTTCCGCCCTGGTTTTTAACGGTGTTCGAGAGGGAGAAGTTCGCCCCCTTGGCGACGGTGGTCGCGGAAGTTGACACCGCGGTCGTGATCAGATCCGGAGGCGGAACCGTGACCGTGGTGCTGCTGCACAAGGTGTTGTTGGTCTCATTCGATTCCGTCACCTGGCCCAGGGAGTCCGCCATCGCGCAGACATAGTAAACTCCCGGCGGCGTTGTGGCCGCAATGGCCAGGTTCGTGGTGCCCGAACTTGAAGCGCCGGCGGCCAAGGCCCCCACCACGCGCGCGGTCGTGATGGTCACGTCATCCCCGTCCCCGTACGTCGTGTTGGTGGAGAGATGGAAGCCCACTCTGAAACCGGCGCCGGTGGACAACGCGCCTTGATTCATGACGGTATCGCTCACCGAGAGCGTCGCTCCTTGATTCACCGTTCCCGCGTTGGGCGTCACGGCGGTCTCAACCAGATCCGGCCGCGTCACTTGAATCGTCGTGCTCGTGCAAAGGCTGTTATTGGATTCATTGGACTCCGTAACGCTGTTGCCGCTGTCCGCCATGACGCAGACGTAGTACGTCCCCAACGGCGTCGCGGTTGGAATCGTGAGGGCCGTGGTGGCCGTGCTGGTGGCTCCCGAGGCCAACGAGTTGACGGTGCGGGTCGTGCTGAACGCAATATCATCCCCGTCGCCGTAGGTCGTGTTCGTGGAAAGGCTGAACGCGATCGTGAAGCTTCCGGCCGGGAAGGCCCCCGGATTTTGGACCGAGTTCGAAAGCGTTAAGCTGCCCCCCGGCGCCAAAACCGTCGCCGTGGTCGATACCGCCGACGTGATCAGATCCGACTGCGGCACGCTGACGGTGGCCGCCGAGCAGAGCGTGTTGTTGGTCTCATCCAACTCCGTCACGGTATTGGCCGAATCCGCCTTGGCGCAGACGTAGTAATTTCCCGGCGGCGTGGTGTTGGGAATCGCCAGCGTCGTGGTGGCCGTGCTCGTCGCCCCGGCCGCCAGCGTGCTGATCGTTCGCGTCGTCGTGATCGCGATGTCGTCCCCGTCCCCGTACGTCGTGTTGGTCGAAAGGCTGTAGCCCACCTTGGAGCTGCCCGCGGTCACCGCCCCCTGGTTTTTCGCCGAATCGGTGACCGACAAGGTCGCCGTGGGGCTCACCGTCCCCGAATTGGGCG